>WNGJ01007570.1_pt1 | contig 12424 bp, 15 predicted proteins | sample 5400611 | NCBI WGS metagenome assembly WNGJ01 (sample SAMN13153375, study PRJNA577476) | soil metagenome | isolation source: 40 cm soil or saprolite under Garry oak tree replicate 1 | place: USA:California | collected 2016-06-15
TATCTACCTGTTCTCCTGCTGCGGCAAGCCGAACAGGTACGATACAGTCGGGGCCTGCAGGGACCCCCGCACTGAGTGTAAGTTCAAGCCCTGTGTAGTCCGACCCGGTAGCTCAGTTGGTAGAGCAACGGACTTTTAACGCGCGGGCCCCCATGCGGGGCCCGCGTTTTGTGCGTAAACACTGGCCGCGCTCGCCCCCATTGGCACCACTCGCGTCTGCTCACCGGCAAACCAATGGCAAACACTACTGCGCACGCATCACCGTCCTCTATTGCTCCGGGTCGTCCACCTTGCCTTGAACCGCCTTGGCGAGCCAAGCGCGATACTGTGGCAGGACATCCACTGGCTGTTGGGCGGGGTCGTGTTTGAGCGCGGCGCGCAGCTGCTTCAACAACAGCTTCTGCTGCCACATCGCGGTGGCCAGTAGGAAGCGAGTGTGTTTTACCAGGCTTGATAACCTGCTGGCCACTTGCGCGCCCTTTGTCTTGAGCAGGTGCTCCTCCTCCGCGTACAGCGGCGCGGAGATCGTACCTCTCTTCTGCTCCAGGCGTACCATCTCTTGCGTAGCGGATAGAGCGTTGACCGTGTCTTCCTCGATGCGCGGCAGCTGGGCAGCAGCCAGCGTCACCTTCGCGTAATACGTGCCGATGTCCCCTACCAGTGGCTCCGGAAGCAGATCGGCGATTTCACCGAGGTGCGCGTCATATGACGCCCGCGTAAAGCCGATGAGGAGAAAGTTGGGCTCGCCATCGGTCGAGCCGGTCTCAAAGATCGAGTGGTTGAAGATTTCCAAGTAGAGCGCAAGCCTAATCGCCCTGGCCCGGGCCCGCCGGTGGAAGAACCACTTGCCTACCTCTATGAGAACGCTGCTCGCCGCACCCGCGACCGCGCCCGAGAGCGCCGCAATCACTTCCAGCGGAAGCCCACTCGCCGCAGCGTGGGCAGCGGCGGCGGCCTGACACATGGTGGTGTCTGTCATGAGCCCAACGTAGAACGATCCCGACACTCCGCCTAGGGCGTTTTTGCGGCACGGAGGGGTGGAATCGCGACAGCCATTCGACTGCGCGCTCCAGCTCGGCGGAGCACTCGCGCACGGGTGACAGCAGGGGCGAGCGTCCCTAGATTCCCTGCCACCCTTCCTTAACCTCGCGCGCCCGCCGCGCGCACCCAGTGCCAAGGAGGCGCAGCCACGCCGTGCACATCCAATACATGCTCCTGTGTGAGATGGCGAGAGAAGGCGTGCGCGGCACGTTCGATGTGCTCGGCTTGCTGGACCGGGTATACGCCAGCGCCCTTCCTGCCCAGCAGCCACACCTCGCCGTTGTCGCGTTGGTTTGCGCCGACAGCGAGGACGACCTTGGGACGAAAGAGGTCCGCCTGCGGCTTCGGGGGCCGAACGGGCAGATCATGTTTGAGCAACGGGGCACAGCACGCTTCCAGCCGCTCGCCGGGACGTGGTTGAGCGGCGTCCGGTTGATCTACAACTTGGGGAACCTGCCCCTGCCCGAGGCGGGTCGTTACTTCTTTGAGCTGACGGTCGGGACAGTGAGTGCGACGCATCCGCTCGACGTGGTCGTGGGCCAGCCCCCGGCGGCGTGACGCGCCCCGAAGCACTGGCGCTCCTGGCCTCTGCTGACGAGGTCACGTATGACGATCTCGCCGACGTCTTCGAGGCCTTCGGCTTCCGTTCGGAGTTTGAGGCGCCTAACGTGTACGTGTACTACCACGCCCAATTCATCGACTGCGGTGTGTTCCGGGCCAAAGAGTACCTCGGCGGGGTACTCAGTCCAGGACAGCGCGGCCTCGTCCGGTACATGCTAGATTGCGTAGCGCTCCAAGAAGACCGGCAACAACGGAGACGGAGACCATGAGTTACAGCATCTACCTCCTCGAAGAGGCTAGCCCGAGCGGCGGCACGCATTGGCTCGCGCTGCATCCCGATTTGGTGGGCTGCCACGCGATTGGGCATACTGAGGAGGAGGCGCTGGAGGAGTTGGGCGAGGCGCGCGACACGTGGCTGCGCGTGACGGCGGCCCACGGAGGCACTATTCCGCCGGAGCAATCCGACCCCGCCATCACGATCCAATACCGCTACCAGCCCGGGCGAGCGCAGGGTGTCGCCTCCAAGGAGCCGGTGACCACCGTCCGGTTGGGGCAGCCGGCTTAAGCAGGCCAGCGAAAAACGGGCCGTGAGAACGGCCCCGGCACGCGCCGGGGCCGTTCTTGTATCGCGGTGCCAGTGGACGCGTTGCCGTCTTGGCGTCTCGTCGTTCCCCGAGTCATTTTAGGGGCATGGCCAAGGCGACCGCCGCAACCGCGAGAAAGACGTGCTTCGTTATCAGTCCCATTGATAAGCCAGGCTCGCCCGTCCGGGAGCGCGCCGACACGCTGCTCGATTACATCATCAAGCCCGTCCTGGAAGCCGACGGGCTAGGCTTCTCGGTGGAGCGTGCGGACGAGATCCAGCAGCCTGGGCTGATCACCCAGCAAGTGATGGAACGCGTCGTCGCCGCCGATTTGGTCGTGGCCGACCTCACGGGGCGCAACGCCAATGTGTTCTACGAGCTGGCGCTCCGGCACGCAGCTCGTAAACCGGCCATTCACATGATCCAGGTGGACGAGGCGATCCCGTTCGACGTTGCGAACCAGCGGACCATCTACTACGACGTAGACGTTCGGCACGCCGAACAGGCAAAGAAGCAATTAGAGGAGCAGACGAAGGCGGTGCTGGCAGACCCTTCCGCTGCGGACAACCCGATCTCCGCCACGATGCAGCTCCTGCGGTTCGGGGAGAGCCAGGACCCGATTAAGCAGGGGATCGCCCGCGTGCTGGAAGAGCTGGGAGCGATCAGGGCCATGCTCAAGCCTGCCGTTTCAACGGCGTGGACACAGGACGCAAATCGCTACTTCCAGTCCCTCGGTACCCATCTGGACGCTTTTACTGCTGGCGGCGCGCCCCGGATGCCAAACATCGAGGGAGTGTTTTCCCCTTACACAAGAGCGGGGGGTCCCTTCGGAAAGCTGGGGACGGAGCCGACCCTTTGCGCTAACTGCGGGCAGCCCATCGGAGGCCGGGTCACACACGTGCGCTCGTCGGATTCCAAGCCGGTCCATCCTCCTGGAAACTGCCCGCCGCCCATCACACCGAAGGGAACGCCGCGCACCTAGTGCACGGCGTGTTTCGGAACCGAGCGGGCGCCAGCGTGCGCCAAGTGGCCCGCCAGCGCACCTCTAGAGGGTGTAGTGCGTGTACCCACCACCACCGTGGTCGAACACGGACAGCGCGTTGCCGTTGAGGGTGCCGGAGAAGTGGCTGCTGCTGCCGTAATCGTACCCGCTGAACTGTGCTCGCTCCAGCGCCAGCGACACGTGATGGCTGCCGCCGTAGTCGAACAGGTTGAAGGTCCTGCCGTCCCCCGTGCCTCCGAAGTGGCAGCTGCGAGCGTGGTCGTAGACGTTGACCGTCCGCTGGTCCAGTGTTCCGCTGAACAGCACGTGCTTGCCCTGCGAGTGGTCGTAGATGGAGGTCGCCTGCTTGCCGGAGAGCAGTCGCCCGGCGACGTACGCGATGCAGGCCTTCGTTCCAGGATCAATCATCTCAGGCTCCTCGGCAAATCTATTCGCGCCTACACCTAGTGTCATTCGCTTGAGCTCGCCAGCATCCAGCGGCTGTTTCGCGGCTACTTGCGGAGACCCGGGTGCCAGTTTAAACATTGAGCTGGGAGAATTGCCCGAGGTGGAATGCTGCGAGTGCCCCAACAGGCTCGCGGGCACCACCGGATCAGGACAACGAGAGCTATAGGTCGGACTAGGGCCCGACCCCCACGTACCATCGCCAAGGCGGCGACGTGGGGGTCGGGCCTTTTTTGCGTGGAGGAGTCTGGAGTGAGTATCGAGCGCCGCACCGAGTACGTCGCCATTCGCATGACGCCAGCCGAGCGCCTGCAATTCGAGATGGCCGCCCGCCGCGCTGGCACGACGCTCTCCGGCCTTATCCGACGCGCGATCCTCGGCAACCGCCGATTTGGGCGCGGCTCGTACAAGCGATCCCTCAAAAACGCGAACGCCGCACCCCAGCAGGTGCGGCGCGCGCCAAGCGATGGTGACGGCCAGGGTCACCGTGAATCAGCCTAACCCCGACTCGCTCGAATCGCAACGAGACGCCGCCACGCCGGTGGCGGTGCCTATGCTGTATGCAGGAGAGGGCGGAGCGATCATCCTCGTTGCCGCTCCACACCCGTGGGTGTTCCGGCGGCTCCTGCAAGGCCGTTGCCTGCTGGCCGAGGAGGTCGAGTGATGACGAGCGCGCTCGCCGTCCTCGGCGGAGTGGAGCGCCGCCTCGCTCTCGTCACGACGGTTGCCGAGGCGAAGGCGATCCGTGACGAAGCCGAGACCCTGCGGGTGTACGCGCAGCGCGCGCGGAAGGGGTTGCGGGTGCAGAACCGCGTGGCGCTCACGAAGCTCCTGGCGGAACGACGAGCGGGAGAGCTGCTGGCGAGCCTCGAACGCGCCCCGGGGAAGCGAACGGACCGGCAACCTGCCGCCACTGTGGCGGCAGGTTCACCCTATCGCCGAGCCCTAGACGAGAACCAGCTCGCCGAGCGGACTGCCGAGCGCTGGCAACTGCTCGCCGTGTATTTCGGCGAGGCGACCCTGCGCCGGTACTGCCTCGACTGTACGGAGGCAGGCGCCGAGCTGACGAGCCGGGCGTGCTACGAGCAGGCGCGCCAGGCGCGCGACGAGGAGACGCTTGCCCAGGCGTGCCCGGGTGCGGCCCAGCTGCAGGGGGCGCAGGCGGCAGCGTGGAGAGCGCTCAGCCCGGCGGAGCGCGCGGAGCGGCTGGCGAAGCGGCGGGAGCGCCCCCACCTGTGGCGCAACTGGCTGCGCCCGGTGCCTCGGCGCACGACCCTGCATGTCGAGTTCGACCGTCCCCAAGACTGCCGCGAGGCGGCCGAGCGGTTGGATCGCTTCGCGTACTCGCACCACACCGGACGGGCCGGCGCGCTCCAGTGGCTGCTCGACCGCTACGCCCTGAGCGAGGGCGCGCCATGATGACGCTCGGCCAGGCCGCCCTCGCTTACGCCGCGCATGGGTGGCTCGTCTTCCCGCTGCGGCCACGCTCGAAGGAGCCCTTAACGGAACACGGATTCAAGAATGCCACGGCCGACGCAACGCAGCTGGAGCGGTGGTGGAGCGAGACACCGGAGGCGAACGTCGCCCTCCACCCCGGGCCGAGCGGCTTCGTCGTAATCGACATCGACGGCGCTGACGGGCGGGCGGCGGCGCAGCTGCTCGGGTTGCTCAGCGAGCCCACACTCGCCGTGCTCACCGGCCGCCCGGGCGGCCTGCATTTGTATTACCAGCACCCCGGCTTCTCCGTCAGTAACCGTCCGCTCGCGCCACACCTCGACGTCCGCAGTGACCAGGGCTATACGATCCTGCCGCCGTCTGTGCATCCGTCGGGCGCGATTTACCGATGGGACAAGGCGCCGGTGCTCGCCTTGCCCCCCGAGGTGCTGGCGCTCCTGCAGAACGGGACAGGTCAACGCGCCGCCCCGGCCGCGCCGCTCGCCCCGGCCGCACCCATCCCCGAGGGGACGCGCAACGCCACGCTCGCCTCGCTCGCCGGTACCATGCGCCGACGCGGGATGGAGGCTCCCGAGATCACGGCCGCTCTGCTGGTCGTGAACGCGGCGCGCTGCCGCCCGCCGCTGCCGGATGCAGAAGTCGAGAGCATCGCCGCCAGCGTGGCGCGGTATGCACCGGCGGATAAAGGGCGCGCCCCGCTCCGGTTCGAGACGGGCGACGACGTACCGCCGCACCCGGGGCCTGACGGCCCCGGCGATACGGAGGCCGACGCTGGCGCGCCGAGCGAACATCTCACTCGCTGTCGAAGCCTGGCCGACGTCCTCAAGAACCCAGAGAGCCAGCAGCCGCCGCGCGCGGTGATCCCCGGTCTCGCGTGGGCGGGCCGCTCGACGCTCGTGGCGGCGCGCGAGGGCGTCGGCAAGTCAACTCTCCTTCAGAAGGTGGCGGCGGCCGTGACCACCGGCGGGATGTTCCTTGGGGAGCGCTGTACGAAGGGGACGGTGGTCTGGGTCTTGGTGGAGGAGCACCTCAGCGACCTGACGATCCGGGCGCTCAAGTTCCAGACGGCTCCGGACGCCTTTCATGTGCTGGAGCGCCCCGATGAACCGCTGGCGTCGCTCGACGCCGAGGTCGCCCGCCTGAACCCGGCGCTGGTCGTCGTGGACACCCTACATGCGTTCGCCGCACCGCTGGTGAAGGACAAGAGCCAATCCGACGACTGGCTCACCGTGATGGCGGCGCTCGACCGCATCGCGCGCGCCACGAACGCGGCGGTGCTGATGGCGGCACAGGCGCTCAAGTCCACCGGCGAGTACCGCGACTCGGGGTCCATCGGTCACGGCGTCGACGTCGTGCTCAACTTGGTGCGCCCCGACAAAGACAGCCCCGTGCGCCGGCTGGAGAAACAGAAAAGCCGCTGGGCGCTTGCGGACACCACCTTCGAGCTGGTGGGGAACGACTACCGCCTCGGCGGTACCGTCACCAAGAAGCTCTCCAAGCAGCGCCAGAAGGTGCTCGACGCCCTCGAACCGCCGATGAGCTACACCGAGTGGCACGAGGCCAGCGACGTGCCCGAACGCACCTTCACTCGCGCCGTGAAGTTCCTTACCGCCCACGGTTACGCTCGCCAGACCGAAACCGAGACCTATGAACGCGCAACGGCCACAACGGCCACCTAACGGCCACGGCCGCCCTGGCCGTTTGCCCACGAGTAACGGCCACGCCACCCCTGCACTGATAAGTGCAGGGTGGCCGTTACGTGGCTGGATCGCGGCTGAACCTGCTGTCGCGGCACGGGCAGGCGCCCGAGGGCTGGCCAGTACGCGCATGGGGGAGCTGTGAGCCGGGCACGACGGGTTGAGAGCCCGGTGCGCGCTCGTAAGCCGTTGACAGGCAAGCGCGATGGGAAGGGGTTTGCCGCTGCTTTGCCGCTCGAGCGGGCGCCGGAGCAGGTGGGTTGTGGTGGGCGCGTGCTGAGCTGTCAGCAGGTCGGCCAGGTGCTCGGCATCCGGCCCCGCGAGGTCACCCGCCTGATCCAGACGCGGGGGCTGGTGGGGCTGCACCTCGGGCGGAAGCTGGGGTGGCGAGTCGTGGAGTCCGATCTCTGGCTCTGGATCTCGCAACAGAAGGGAGCGGCGCCGTGAGCCATGCGCCGGGCGGGAGCGGCGGCCGGCTCCGAGCCGAGCCGGAGTCGAGCGTGCGAGTCGAGCGCCCGAGCCACCGCCTGTTCGTCCCATCGGCGTGCGGCGTCTGCGGCGGCGCCGTGCGGGTCGAGGTGTTGCACGGCCAGATCATCGGGCGGTGTAGCGCGTGCGGGCTCGGGCAGCGTCGGCCGTCAGTCGTGCATCGGCCATGCCCCGAGTGCGGCGAGCCGGTCGAGGGGCGTCGCGATGCGCGGCACTGCTCGAATGCCTGTCGCCAGCGAGCCTATCGCCACCGCGTTACGGATCGTCCGCCCATCATCGGAGAGACTCGTTCAGGGAGCAACAGCGATGGCCACGAGGGACAGCGGTACCGTCGTCGCGGGCAAGCGGCCCGGGCAGCGGTTGGGGGTGCGTCGGCCGCCCGATCCGATGGCGGGGGCCGATCTGCGAGCCCGGCAGGCTGAGGCGGTGCGCCAGGTCGAGAGTCATCCCGCGTTGCAGCGAGCCCGAGCAGCGTATGGGGCAGTGGTGGCGCTCTCCCGCTCGCGGGAGACGCAGCGGACGCAGATGGCGCAGGCGGCGCGGGCGAAGGTGCTGGACGTACAGCTCCCCGAGCCGACGGATCAGGAGCTGCGGACGGGCGCCCACACCGCTGGCCTCCAAGCGGTGGCCGAGCAGCTCGCGGGGCAGGCGGCGGGAGAGGTTGATGCGAAGTACGCCACGCTGATTGAGGCCGCGCTGCAGGACGCGCAGGAGGCGATCGATGAGTTCGAGCGGGCCCATCCGCCGCCGCTCGACATGCTGCTGAAGGCGCTGTCGCCGAGTGACGCGCCGCGCCTGGCGGCGCTCGCGCAAGAGTTGCGGGCGGGGACGGCCGAGCAATTCAGCGCCACGGCGGACGAGGCGGTCACGCTCATGGATCGCCCGAGCTACACGATCCTGATGCGGGTGGGGGCGGCGCTGCTGGACCCGGGGGCGGGGAAGTTCGGCCCCTCGGCGGAGCGCGACGTGGTGACGGGGGCCTTGGCGCGCCTCGCCGTGGCGTTCGCGACGGTGCCGGTTCTCAAGGCCCAGTATGCCCGCGCCCTCCTCGACGCGGGTGATGGTCGGTTTACCGGCCTGAGCTTTGGGTTGCTGAGCTTGGGCGGCAATGCCCGGCAGGACAATGCGGCACTGCTGCCGATCAGCATTGCGGTCGGCACGTTCGCGGCGTTCGAACCCATCCCCGACGACGCGGATCGCGCGATCCGGTGGGACGATGTCGTGCGAGCCGCGAGCGCGCCCGAGAGTTCGGTGTGGGTACTGCGCGGGACGCGGTTGGTGCCAGAGGGCGCCACGAGCGGCGAGGCGCGCGGGCCCGTGCAACGGTTCCACGATACGGGCGCGAGCGCGATTTGATGGACCCCGCGTCGTGTTTGGCCACGCGCGGAGCGGGCACCGGGGTCTCGTGGTCGTGCGCTGGGTCGCTCTGGCGCGCAGCGACGGGCGCAAGGAGCCGTACAGGATCGGCTCGCCCTGGTGACCCGCGATGAAGGTCCTGCCGTTTGCCCCGAGCCCACGACCCGCGTTGCGGTGTGCCGTGTGCGGGCGCCGCGTGGCGGCTGGTGTGCGCGCGGTGATCGTGGGCCTCTGGTCCGGCTGGACCTGTTCGGCGCGCTGCTCGACGGTCGTGTTCTCTCCCGCCTGGCATCCCCCGCAGGACGCCCCTCGCCTGACCGATGGCGCTGCCGCCGCCGCTGAGCGCTGAGGCGCGCGCGAAAGGCGGACGACGCCGGCAGCGTCAGATACGTCTGGGCCAGCCGGTCCGCGTGGTGGAGGCGCGCGAGGTTCCCGGGGGCCAGGCGCCCGAGACGCTCGACGACATCGTCAAGTGGGCCGCGTGGCTCTCGTTCGCGGCGGTGACGGGCACGCTGGACCCCGCGACCGTGCGAGAGGCGAACAGATCGCTCGGCACGCTCAAGATCGCGCTGGAGAAGAAGGACCTGCTCGACCGCATCCGGGGGCTCGAAGGGGAGTTGAAAACCTACAAGCAGAAGGCGGTCACCCGGTGAGCCCCACCACGGCGGTGACCAGCCTCCGCGCCGTTGACCGGCTCGCGGAGCAACTCGGTCAGCTCGTCGCCACGCAGACGAGTGCCGTGGACCTCGAGGCGCTCGCGGAGCGGTACACGGACGACTTCCCCGGCTTCGCGCGCGACGTGCTCCAGGTAGACCTCTGGCGTAAGCAACTCGAACTCGCGGCGCTCGTCACGCGCTCGCCGCTCGTCGTCTGCCCCGGCGGCCAGGGCGTCGGGAAGGACACCCTAGCCAGCGCCTACGCCCTCTACTGGCTCTACGTCCGCCGGGGCCGCGTGCTCGTGACCTCGCGGACAGAGAAGCAGCTCGTGGAGATTTTTATGGGCGAGCTGGGGCGCCACTGGCGGCGCAGCGGGCTGCCGGGGGAGCTACGCCAGCTTGGCCTCTACACGGGTCGCGACGGGGCCGACCTGATCGGGAAGACCGCGACGGAGGCGAGCAGCCTACAGGGATTCCACCACGCACGGATGCTCTGCCTCCTCAGCGAGGCGCAGGCACTCGACGCCGACATTTTCCAGGCGATGCTCGCCTGCGCAGTCGGACACGACGATCGAGTGCTGTGTTATGGAAATCCCCTCATGGCCAGCGGCACGTTTGCCGAGGTCGCGCGGCCGAACTCCGGTTGGCAAGTCCTGCGGATCAGCTGTCTCGACCATCCGAACATCGACGGCTCGGGGCGCTACATCGACGGCGGCCCGTCGCCTCGGTGGGTCGAGCAGCAACGGGCCCTCCTCGGCGCCGGCTCCCCGTTGTTCGGCTCGCGCGTGTTGGCGCTCTTCCCGTCGCAAGATGAGTTCGGGCTGGTCCCCCGGGAATGGTGCGAGGCGGCGGCCGAGCGGTGGGCGGCCCAGCCGGTGGCGGATGCCCCGGCGCGCGAGCGGGTCATCCTGGCGGTCGATGTGGCTCGGTATGGAAGCGCACAGACGTGCGTGGCCGTGCGGACGGGCGACATGATTCGGGAACTCGTGTTGTGGCGCGCCGTCGATCTCATGGAGAGTGTGCGCCGCGTCGCGGAGGTGGGCTGGCGGTGGGGCTGTACGCCGCGCCAGGAATGTGGGTCGCCAAACAAGCTGGTGCGCGCGAAGGGCTGGGTGATCGTGGATGTCGTGGGGCTCGGTGCCGGCCTCAATGATCGCCTGCACCAGCTCGGCTATCAGACGATCCAATTCAACGGTGGCGAGAAGACGCTGACGACCGGCCCCGGCGGCGTGCCGTTCAGCAACCGCCGAGCCTCCTCTTTTTGGACCGTACGCACGGCCTTGGAGCGCGGCACGCTGTGCCTTCCGCCCGACGATCTCCTGTTCGATGAGCTGGTCAGCTTGCGCTGGCGACCGGGGCCCACCGGCAAGGTCGAGCTGGAGCCGAAGCTGGACCTCACGACGCGGATCGGGCGGAGCTGTGACCGGGCCGACAGCGTTGCGATGGCCCTCGCGGCAGACGGCGCGTACTCGATCGGTGTGGTGGGGAGAAACCTGTGAGGGGCGCGGAGCAGCTGCTTCGCTCGGCGCTACCTCGGCTTCCGTTGTTCACGCTGCCAGCAAGAGAGCAGGAGGCTCACGGCTTCTGGCACTGGAGAGGTGCCCGCGATCCAGTGCCGCACCGTACGCCCGTCCACTCTTAGGCGGCGTGCGAGGGCCATCTGGGTGAGGCCCAGCCGCCGAAGGGAACGCTTGAGTTGCATAGGGGTCATGCGGATAACCTAGGGCATGGCGACCTAGGGCACAATACCCTAGCTTTCGGTCGTGGCGCAGGGCGCGCCACCCCCACAGGAGGAAGCGAAATGAGCCGAGGACAAGGCCGTTGCTACCGCCCCGTCGTCCGGGGCAAACCGACCACCGTCTACTGGTTGGATTATTCAGTGCGCGGGGAGCGCCACCGCGAGTCGAGCGGCACGCGGTTGAAGAAGCAGGCGGTCGACCTCCTGCGCGAGCGGATCGGCGGCCGCAAGGCCGGGACGCTCGTCGGCGATCCCGACGCCGTGACCTTCACGCAGCTCCGCGAGCTGGTCGAGCGGCAGTACACGCTCGACGGGAACCGCTCCCTCACCCGCGTGCAGCTGGCGCTGCAGCACGTGGAGGACTTCGTGGGCGCGACCGTGCGGGCACTCGACCTCACGCCGGAGCGGCTCGATGCCTACGCGGAGCACCGGCTGGCCGAGGGCGCGGCACGGAGCACGGTGAACCAGGAACTCGCCGCCGTGCGCCGAGGCTTCCGCCTCGCCGTCCGGAAGCGGCTCCTCGCCACGCGCCCCGAGATCGCCGAGATCCTGCCGCTCACCTGGGACGCGGTCGACTGGGACGATCAGGCGGAGGAGGGTGCGCCAGTGCCGGTGGCCGGGCCGAAGGCGTGCATCCGATTGAAGGCAGCCGATACGAAGGGCGGCGATGCGCGCGTCTTCCCCTTCGCGCAGGCTGGCGAGGTGCGGCAGCTGCTCGAAGAACGGTGGGCGGCGCGCGACGGCGTGTTCGTCTTCCACCGGCACGGTAAACGGATCGCGAGCTTCCGGCGGGCGTGGGAAGGCGCGTGCGAGCGCGCCGGGCTGGTTGGCCGCCTCGTGCACGACCTCCGCCGGACGGCGGCCCGCGACTTCCGGCAGCACGGCGTGAGTGAGGGCGAGATCATGAAGCTGTGCGGCTGGAAGACCCGCAGCATGTTCGATCGCTACAACATTATCGACGAGGCCGACCTCGGCCGGGCTGTGGAGCGGCGCTTCGCGCCCGCCAACGGCAAACAAGCGGCAAACACGGAGGGTGCCGCTGCCCCGGCTCCATCGCTAAGTTCAAGCCCTGTATAGCTGGACCCGGTAGCTCAGTTGGTAGAGCAACGGACTTTTAATCCGTAGGTCCTGGGTTCGAGTCCCAGCCGGGTCATTGACCTACGAAGCACAACGGCCGGCGCTGGAACGCGTCGGCCGTCGGTGTCCCATCGTCTCGGCGCAAGATTTTCACCCCGTTTCCCACCACGCCACGATCCCCTCGTGCTTGCACTTATGACACGTGGCGCGCGACGGGATGATCCCCATGCGGAACGGGATGCGGGTTGCGCACTTCGGACACACGCCGTAGCGGCGCCCCGCGTCCGCCCGCGTGCCGCGAGCGGGGTTGGGGGCGTCGTAGG
>WNGJ01007848.1_pt1 | contig 12424 bp, 9 predicted proteins | sample 5400611 | NCBI WGS metagenome assembly WNGJ01 (sample SAMN13153375, study PRJNA577476) | soil metagenome | isolation source: 40 cm soil or saprolite under Garry oak tree replicate 1 | place: USA:California | collected 2016-06-15
CGTGCAAGAGCAGGTGGAAGCCTGGCAGCACCAACGCAATCAAGCTCAGGCCACCATCAATTGGCGCTTTACCACCGCCGATGCACGCATTAAGCTGAAAAGACTCTACCCATCACTTGAAGCGTAACAGAGCACTAGTCGTTCATTAACGTATACTTCCGATCCCTCCATCGCGAGTCCTCCTTCTTGGTGGACTCCACCCTACCAATTTTCGCAAATCCTGTCAATCAAACTGCGGAACGTGGGTTATCTAGCTTAGATCTTCAAATACGTTCCATTTTTACAAACGGATGTGCGAAGCTGTCATTATAGCAGCGCATCGCGGACGCGATCCAAGAAGTGTGGGATGTTGGAGGTCATGACAGCGGTCTCCTCGGCATGCGATGCGTATGCTAGGCTGGGAGGTGCGATGCACGACGGCGCTTGTTAGACCATGCCAACCGGTGTATACTTGTGGTAGTAGATGGGCACGTGTCCATCTACTACATTGCATTGAAGGTATAGCCGGGTACGCATCGGCCGAAACGATGGCAATTGACGAATGTGATGGACGACGGTCCTCCTCATCCCAGGTTTTCGACCTGGGATGAGGAGGACCAATGTCCGTCTACTTATAGTAGATAGGTGGCCCGACGCAGCACCTCGCGTGGGAGAGGAGAGTATATGGACTTCGACACAACCGTGAAATTGAACATCTATGAGACCATTGCGCGGACAACACAGGCTCCCACGTCAGCCGATGTGGCGGAGGCACTGAGCGCGTCTCCTGAAGAAGTTGCAGCCGCCTTGGAGCGACTTCACAAGAAGCGTCTTCTGGTTCCAGAGCCAGGCGACCCGTCACGGATTCGGATGGCCCTTTTCAAGTTTAGCTATTAATCAATATATGGGCAGTACATAATAGAGCGAGAGAGGAAAGACAATCCCTTGGCTTCGTTAGACCCGTTCACAGCCTTTGATCCATCTGAAGAGAACCGCATCAACGGTCGTGGATCATTTCAACAGGTCCAGGATAACATCACTGCGTTTAAACAATTCGGCTCTCTATCGCTTTTCAACTACCTTACCCCGCTGGTGGATCATACCAACTCTTATCGCGCCATCATGCGCACCTTCTATCGACGCAGCCGTGCGTATCGTTATCAACTCACTGCACAAGACGTGCTAGATGCAGTACGTGAAGAGATCAAGCAGGAATATCATTCAGAGAATTGTAAAGCAGACCTGGATAGCCTAGTCAGGTGGGGCAATCTTACCACAATTTACGACACAGGCCGAGTCACAACCATCGCCGATTTGCGCTCATCGATCCTGCGCTATCAAGCCACTTCTGAAGCGTTGGAAATCGAAGCGTTTCTCGCCAGCCATGCGCACATTGGAGCGAGTGAAGGTGGTTTGCGGCAAGGCGATCTGCCCCTTCTCGATGAACTGCTGCGTCAACTGGACACCTGGCTGCAGGAAGATCGAAGCGGCTATACGCCCGAACATTGTCAGGAGATCGCCGAGCAATGGAACCGGGCCTTTACCACCTGGGAACGGGTTACGCACGACGCTGCTCAGTATCTGGGCAGCATGCATCAAAGCGCCCAGCAGATCGAGGCGCTGCAGGACTGGTTTCTTCAGCAGAGCAACATTACCCTGTTCTCCAAAGCAGCCAACGATGCAATCCAGAAAGTGGTGCATCGCGCCCACTCCCTGGCGACCTCTATGCGTCCCCAGACCGACTATGTGAGCATGCTCTATACCCTCTCCAACCAGTTTATGCAGATCAGCGATCTAGAGACGGCGCAGCATCTGTATGCAGCCGCGTTCGCCAGCGCTACGCCTATCCACCTCACCGAAAGCTTTGTCGGAACACCAGAGGTAGCAGATACGCCGGGTGAGCGTACACCCTGGCAGCAGCCTCCAACCGTGGTACGCAGCCTCCGCCCTATCTATAAAGGCAATGTGGGAAGGACTATTGAGCAGCCAATGCGGCACAGCGCGGATGCTGTTTACCAAATGAAACAGCAGCACGATGCCGCAGCGGCTCTCCAGCACCAGCGCTTTGCCCGTCTCTTCCGGGAGCCAATCCTCGACCTAGGCACGATCATTGAAATTACACCGGAAGAGCGCACAGCCCTGAGTGAAATGATCGATGGTTGTCTAAGCAATTCCTCATTGGAGTACAAACTGCCAGATGGCTCGGTCGTCACTCTGCTCAACCGGCGCGAGGCGTGTTATGTCGCCCTGCGTGCCTGCGACGGTGTGCTCCTGCTACCCCGCTATCGTCTGCAACATCGGGCTAATACCGCTCTCCAGGCACAACATAAGCGGCAGGAAAGAGTGAAAACCGAGGTGTTGCCATGATGCTTGATGACGAACAGGTGTTACCGAATACAACTTCCGAAGAGAGTGATCTCACATGGGAGAAGCATGACGGGGATTTGGAAACGGAAATGCCTCCGCAGGGGGTACTCACCTATCACACTTCGCGCGATATTTTCCAGGCTCATGCTGCTTTGCTGGATAATGTCACTGTTTCATTGCACACGAATCCTGATGCATATCGCCTGATTCGTGCCCATCTAGTGACCTTGGAGCGCTGGCATGAGCAGAACACCGGCTGGCGTATTCAGCGCGGCTCTGCATTTTTTCGCCTGGAGCGTCATCTGCATGGTATCAGCCCTGTCTACGTCGATGATAAACTGAAACGCGCGCGCGATTTTGTGTGTCTGGCCTGGCTCCTCTGGTTTGCAGAGAAGCGCTATCTCGCCGGCGGAGGCAGAAATCAGCAGTTTCTTCTCTCGCAACTAGCCGACGAGCTACAGCAGCAGTCGAAAGAGGTGACAAGGGGACCAGCCCTAGATTTTCGCAACCAGCAGGATCGCTATAGCATGTGGCGCGCGCTAGATTACCTGACAAGGCTGGGTGGACTCCAGACCCTGGAGGGAGAAGTCAAAAAATGGGCGGAAGACGCCGCGCAACAGGAGAGCGAGGTCCTGTACGAGTTTACGCCGATAGCACATTCGCTAATTGAAGCACTGAACGAAGAACGGGTCGCGGCCATTGCTGACCTGTTGAGCAGACAGAGCGAGCAATTGTTGCCCTCTGGTATCCTCTCGCTCATAGCACAAAGCATTCCTCCCTTGATTCGGGCTTGGCGTACATTGTTGCTTGGCCCAGTCCTGTTACGTTATGATGATCCCGAGGCTTTCGCATCCCTCACTGAGCAGGCCGAACGGGTCAGTGATGAACTTGCCAGGACGTTCGGCTGGCTGTTGGAACTGAACGATGACTACGCCTGCGTAGTGCGTGGCAGCAGTCTCTCGATAGGCGCAGGGCCAGCTCTCAGCTTAAACGGCGCGTACGATCATATGATTCTCTTGCTCTGCACCACGTTTCGCCAACAGGTGGAGCAGGGCGAGTGGTTGCCCGATAGGTATGGTTGCCTGCATGTGTCGCATTGGGATATTATCCCACTCTTCAGCGAACTCCGCCAGCGCTATGGCTCCTATTGGGGAGCAACAGTCAAGGATAGCAAAGCGACGGAACTGCTAGAGGAAGTCTACTGGCAGATGCGCCAATTCGGTCTGTTGCGTGGTCCAGATGCTGATGGGCAGATACTCATCCCGCCCACAGCAGCACGCTACAGTGTGAACTACAATCAGGATTTGCCAGAGAATCATCCAAAACATCCTCAGGCCAGGAATACAAAAAAACAGGCCAGCACGGCGCGTTTGGCGTTTGATTGGGCCGCGTTTGAGAATGCTGACTCAGCAAAAGATTAAGGAGAAGTATTCATGCCATACAATAGCGAAAGCTCTACCTTGTGGGATGAAACTGGGGCAGAAGCCGCACGCGTCCAGGCCAGGCTTCTCCAGCAAACGGCAGGTGGACCAGCAGGTTACCGCCTGGAACGCATCATTTTAACCAATTTCTGGCTTTATGAACACCTGGAACTCGAGATCCCTCATGGGCGACTCTTTCTGGCAGGCGATAACCGCTCTGGCAAGTCGACGGTACTCACCGCCGCTATAACCCTGGCGCTCGATGGTGATTACCGACCTGAACGCATCGACACCTTTGGTAAACGCGAGAAACGCATTGACTACTACATCATTGGCGGTCAGGAATCGAACACGCCCTATATGCGCGATCAGCGCACGACCTATATTGCACTTGAATTTGCTTGGTGTGGCATGGACCAGCCACCTTTCGCTACCGAGCTACGTACACGTTGGGAGCGTGGCGAGTTCGATAAGGCCCGCTATCTCACTATAGGCTTGGCCTTCTATGGTAATCGCAACAGTACCACACCGATCAGTTGCACACGCTTTCTGATTACAGATGGTTCACGCCTCGAAAAAGATATCTCTACTATGCAGGACACAGGTAGTGGAGGGAGACGCGCCTGCGATCTGCGCACCTTTAAAAAGGTGGTAGCCGAGCACGGCCTGGTCTGCGAGACACAGCGCGACTATGAGCACAAGGTGATGCAATACCTCTTTCACTTTACTGATATCAACGATTTTCATCGCCTGATCAGGCAACTCCTTTACCTGCGCCAGCCAAACCTGAATAGTGTCCTCTCCCTGGATTCGGTACGCGTCTTCCTCGACCAATCCCTACCCGCGCTCCCTAATGATTTGATCCAGCACGCGGCCACGACGTTGGAATTGATGGACTCGCTTCAGGAAGAGATTGACCGGCGTCAGGAAGCATATGCAGCTGTTGAACGCCTGCATCGTGCTCAGCAAATCGTCTGCATGGCCCAGGCACGCTTGGCGGCCTGTGACTACGTTCACGACCAATTTCAGGTAAACGCAGCACAGAACGAGATGCAGCGCCTGAAGCGGGCAATGACTCGCGCTGAAAACGAGCTGAAGCGTTCCCAGTCCCAGATTGAAGCGTTGGAACGCGAACAGGTAGAGCTCGCTGGCCAGGTCGCGGCACTAGAGGGTAGTGAAGGGCTGCAGGCAGCTCGACGACTTAATCAAGTGCAGGACACTGTCACCAATCTCGAAAAAAGCCTCGCCGCGCAGAGCCAGATTTTGGACGACGCCATCCAGCGACGTGAACAAACGAACGAGGCAATACGAACGCAACGTCAGACATTTGAGGAGATGCACCAACAAAGTAGCGAGCAACTCACCGCACTCCAACACTTGGCTGAACAGGTTGCGCGCTGGGTGATTGCTGCGGACCAGTTAGCCGAAACGCTCCAGCAAGTACACGGGTTTTCTCTGGATAGCTCCACCCCCAACGTATTTACAAAGATTTCCTCACTGCAGGAGATCCACATTCAGGAACGGCTAGACTGGTTGCGCACACTCAAGCAATTCCACCAAGATCTGCAGAAGGACATGCTCCAGCTCCAATTCAACCAGCGTCAGGAGACGGCCGCGTATGACGCACTTGACGCAGCAACCAGGCAATTTGAACGCGAGCGCGAATCGGTCTGCCTAGCCCAGCAGGATCTCGCAGACCGGCTGGATACATTGTTGGAACAGGGTGATTGGCATACCCATTTTATTCCTCTCCATGAACGCGCCAGCTTAGTCTGGAACGAAAGCGGCTCGCCACAGGAAATAGTCGAGCATCTAGGCGCTTTGCAACAAGACTATCACAACGAGATCAACCAGGTGCTCAGCAGGCTGAAGACATCGAGCGGGCAACTCCAGCAGAGTCTAGAGAAGCTCAAAGGGCACCAGGGAGCCCAACAGGCAGCTGTTCAACAAGCCTGGGCCGCTTACGAGCAGAAACGTCGGGAGCCCGAATACGTGCCGGCGCGCTCTGCGCATCGCGCCCTGGCACGCCAGTCTCTAGAGGCTCACGGTATTCCTGCTCTGCCACTGTACATGCTGCTTGATTTTGTCCCAGAAATCGATAGCCAGGGAGCCTTAGCTGGCGGCATTGAGTATATGCTGGAAGATGCAGGCCTGCTCGACGCGCTAGTTGTTCTACCTCCGCACGTAGATGCGGCCGATGCGCTTTTAACGACCGAAGGGCTCAGCGACTGTCGCCTGGATCTCACGCACCTAGCCCAATTCCAGGCAGATGCCGAGTCGTCCGCATGGAATGCCTGCCTACTGCGCAGTGATCCGGCACTGCGCGACACACTTGGTGCACAGGCCACCAGTTGGGAAGAGGTCACGCAAGCCATTCTGCAACAGATGGAACGTACCGTCCACCCGGCGGTCTTGCAACAAGACGCCCAATACCAGAGAATAACCTGGACACACGGCCTGCTGACTGGTATGGCAGGGGAAGGGACAGCCCGTTGTATTGGTAGAGCCACGCGCATTCGCGAGCAGCACCGAGCGTTGGAGCAACTCCATCAGCAATGGGAGCTTCTTGAGAATGAACTGAAAGCTCTCGATAGCCAGATCGAACACCTTGAGCAGCAGCGCCAGTATCTGGAGAACATGCAGAACCGGCTGGGCGAGATCTGGAAAGTCAGCGAAGTAGAAGGCCGGTATACGCAATTCAAGACCACATTTGGCATACTCAGGCAGGCAGACGAACGCTACCAGGAGAGACGCAATGAATCCCAGGCTCTGCGCCTGCACATTACGACATTGAGAATAGAACTGCAAAAAGCGGCAGCCGATGTACCGGTCTTCGCCAGTTCCTCTGAGATGGTCGATCAGGCACATGATGCGACCAGTAGGCTGGCCAGTGAACAGCGAACACTGCTCAGCTACCTGGAACGGCTGCGCGCAGCTTGGCAAGAGCATAACAGAGCGCAAGAGCAGCTAACACAGGATAAAGCCGCCGAGTGGCGTGCCGCCCAGGCACAACAGAAAGCGAAATTGGAGGCTCAGCGAGCCAAGGCCGAACTAGAAACACTGATGCAGCTCGTACAGCAAACCGAGCAAGCCAGCATTGACAACTTGCTGGCGCAATTGCAAACGTGGCAGGCGCGTCAGGAGACCTTGCCTGAAGAGCTGCAAGCCATAAAAGAACGCCGTGCGGTTGTCCATGAGACCTGGCAGACCAATCAGCAGAATGAAGGAAATGCTCAGGCGATACTTGAGACGACACAACGACGTTGCCACGAAACCTATCAGCGCTTCCTTGCCCGGCTTGACGCTTATCCAGTAGCGTTGCTGGTCGCCCTGAAACAGCGTATAGAGCGTCAGGCACCCTTGGAGATAGCACAAAACGTGTTGGACATCCCTCTAGAGGCACAGGAGGAGGTCTATCACCAACGGAAAACCGAACTGGAAGGGCACAGAGAGCGCGAGCAAAACACCCTAATCAAAATTGTTCATGAAGTCAACAATCTGCTCCACGAGTATGGTCCCCAATATGATGAACAAGGTATCATCCGTTTCCAGAACGCCGACCGATCCAATGCCGCTGAGTTGCTCAACCGGCTGGGCGAAGAAATCAGTCATCAGAAGCAGTTGTTGGAAGCCAGGGAGCGCGAACTCTTCCAGAACTTCCTGCTGGAAGAGATGGCTGATTCTATTGGCAAGCACATTACTGACGCAGAGGACTGGGTCAGAAGGATGAATAAGGTCCTCAGCCAGACTGCATTTGTCGGCACCTACTACCACCTCCGGTGGACACCGAGAAAAGAGGAACAGGCACAAGCGCGGCCCGGTAACCGGCTGGCCCAGTATCATGATCTCCTGCGTCGGCAGGCCCAGACCTTTAAACAGGAAGAAATAGACCAGATCGTTCACGCATTCCGACAGGAGATCAGCGCTTTGCGCACGCAGCCTCAAACGACGAATGCAGCCAACTTTAGTGAGGCTCTGGCTCACATTTTTGACTACCGGAACTGGTTTCAGTTCGAGATCTACATCTTGCGCACCGATGGGAGCTCATTGCATCTCACTAATCGCTTCTTCAAAAAAGGAAGCGGTGCCGAGCAGTATGTCACCCTCTATATCCCTTTCTTTGCAGCACTCTCAGCGCTCTATGAGAGTGCTGGTCAGGGAGTACCCCGCCTGATTGCACTCGATGAAGCGTTTGATAAAGTGAGCGTAGAAAATACTCATCAGTTGCTCAAGTTCCTGGCCCAACAGCAGTTTCAATGGATCATGACCGGACCGCGTGTAACAGGCGAAGGCGCTGAAATTCCTGCCTGTGTGAAATATACGATGTTCTGCGACAAGGACCGCGAGCTAGCTGCTGGTTTCCCTTCGTTCTGGAGTACGGATCACTCACTCTCGGAGCAGATAGAGGTATGAATAAGCCGGGAGAAGCGGCTGGAAATGTCCAGAGAGCAGCAGCCTTTTTCAACCAGCCCGTGTGGACACGCCTGCTTGAAGCAATCTATCACAAGTATATCATGCAGGGCGGTGTTCATGGGCGGGTTGTCTTACGAGCCTGTACACCAGAAGAGCAGCGCGAAATTGCGCGGTTCCTCCATAGGCAGTTGTCGGATCGTCCAGATATCGTTGTGCAACTCGCCGATTTTCAACGGGCTCTCAATGCCAGTGGCTTCGCTTGCGAGTTACCAGACCTGCTGCAAGTTCTTTTCCCTGCGCGTTCGCAAATAACCAGGCTTACACAGCGCCAGCGTCAGGCCCAGGCCCAGCAGACATTTTACGAGGCACTGGCTGCGCTGGCTGATGATCTGCCTAGCGACGCCAGAGGAAGACACTGGTTGCTCACTGGCCAGCATGGGAAAGAAGCGCTCTTCCGCCGGTATAAAAACGAGTCATTCGAGATTCAGAACCAGACCCTGCGCAGTGTCCGCTTGGTAATCGACGCGCTTCAGCAATTGCCAGTACCTCTCAACTTTGAACGCCTGGCGCTCTTCGCCCAGCGGGTTAGCGGCGATCCACATTGCTTCGATACGAGTACCCTTGCAGGGCGCCTCTTCCTACAGGCATTGATGGACTTGAGCAAACTGAACCTGGTCGAGCCAAGAGCAGGGAACCATACAGAGCCAGGAGAAGGGTCTCATATACCATCACCGGAACAAGAACAACAGCACCTGCTGCTCTACGCTGAAGCCGGGCTACTCCTAGACACCATTTCATCAACGGTAGCCGTCTTTCATCTCTCATCTGCAGAAGACATGACTGGCCTCTGCGATCCATTGTTAGAACTCGCCGGCGAACGTATCTTGGTTCTCCCGTTGCGCCAGTTGCTGGCCTGGCACAAACTCTACCCAGCCACCGATCATGTGTATCTGTTCGAGAATCCCCAGGTCTTCGAGGTCGTGGTCGATACACTAACGAGCGATTTAAAAGAAAAATCAGGGAAGCCACACGGAACACTCCCAACGTTGATTTGCACCTCTGGCTGGCCAAGTGCTGCAACCATGCAACTTCTCAACAAAATCAGCAATACGTCACCCGACGTCACCTTCCACTACAGTGGTGACTTCGATCTTCAAGGGCTGCGCATCGCCGCTCACTTGCTCTCCCGCTATCCTCGCCACTGCCAACTCTGGCGCTTCGATCCCCCCTCTTATGTCGCTGCTCTGCATATGAGGGCGGCCAATCTCAATGCCGGTGATGTGGCTTATCTACACATACTGCCCGATGTTTTCACTCCTCTAATAGGTGTCATACAGGAAAAAGGGAAAAAAGCTTACCAAGAAGGGATTGCGTCCTTGCTTATAGAGGATATCCAGCATAGCTTGATATAACCCACATTCCGCAGTTTGATTGACAGGAATCAAGGAATTTGATAGCGTAGAGTCCAGCCGAGAGGAGGACTCGAGATGCAAGCAGCAGAGCAATTCGTCTATCCTTCTGGCTAAGACTGCGCACTGTGGGCTTGAGCTGCCGAATGTGGATTATAACAGAATAACGATGGCAGAGCGAGGCTAACCCAGTCCTCGGCTCTCTTGTTTTGCCCATGCATGCTGCAGAGGAGAAGCAGTGATGAACCATATTCAACAACAGCCTGACCCTCTCCCCCGCGTGCTGGCGCGCCAGCTGGATCAAGCTGCTCGACAGGCCGTCGTCGAGCGCGACGACTGGAGGCAGGCGCTCGATCTGTTCGAGCAGAAGCTCGCGATCTGGCGTGAGGTCGGAGCCGGGTCCGACGACGATCGCCACGAGCTGTTCTACGCGCTCCACAACGTCGGCGAGGTATGCATGAGGGTTGGAGATCTGGTCCGCGCGCGTGAGGTCCTCGAGGAAGGCCTGAAGCTCGGCGAAGCGATCGGGACCGTGCGCTACATCAATCCCGCGCGCGGTGCTCGGCGTGCTCGCTCTTCACGAGGGTCACTTCGCTCACGCGGCGTCGGTCCTCTGCGGGTGCCTTGTCGGCGCCCGCGATCTGGGAGACGAGCGGGGCGTCGACTACATGCTGGAGATGAACGCCGCGGCAGCTGCGAACCTCGGTCATTCCGAGCTCGCTCTTCGGATCGCCGCGGCCGCCGAGAAGCACCGGGAGGTGATCGCGAATCCGCTTCTGCCGACCGATCAGAAGTTGCTCGATGCTTGGCTCGAGCCGGCACGGCACACACTGGGACCGGAAGCGGACCGGATCTGGCAGCAGGGGCGCCGCATGACGCAGGCAGAAGCGTTCGCGCTCGCTACCGCGGAGTGATCCGCGTGCCGATCTGGATCCCATATTCCACAGTTTCAGCCGGATGGAATAGAGATTTTTTCATAGAGCGGTCCCAAGAGAGCTAAGATCAGTCGATGAACCGACTCTAGACGCAAGACAATGGTAAGTGAAGTAGTGGCAGTCTGCACATGCAGCAATTCAATGCCCTCAAAACAGTGAAAGACCCACCGCATTGTCGGGCGTGCGGTCGGCTTGCCGACTTGATCGGGAATGGTTTGCTCGGTCCCGGCCAACCGTGCCCGCAAGCGGTATTCGGCTAAACGATAGACCAGCAAGCAGAGCACCATGATCAAACTCAAAGCGATGATGCGCTCCGGTTTCGAGACTGTGACCGAGGAGGCCAGGAACAGCGGATCTTTCGAGATCCGCGAAAGCCCCGTTCGATCCCACCTTGATCCTTGTTGGGCGTCACCAGTTCTTGATCAGAGAGTGCCTCGCTCTCTAGTTCATTGGTCCCCACAATGAAGCAGGCTTTGCGTAACGCTTCTTCGTCCACCTGCTGTTGATTGACGGTGACCGTCGCCACGATCTGCCACTGGTGGGTCACCGGACTCGCCTCTTTGCGCGGACGCCCCTTGCCTGCATGGCGAGGGTGAGCCACAACGTCACTGTGGATCTCCACCCACGTCGGCTTGCCTTTCAGTTCCTGCTCCAAGGCTGCCCATGCATCCGCTTCACAGGCAAAGCGCCGCGTGCCCAGATGCCAGCACTTCCGCTCCCAACTCGCCTCAGCACGACTGACCTGCCGTTGCAACGAAGCCTGGGCGCGCTTGAGGGAAGCCGCTGTGCGCACGTTGACCCAACGTTCGCTGCCCTGCGGCAGGTCCATCTGCCGGCAAAACCACTGGCCTCAGTGGACGTTTCCGACACCCGACTTACCCACTTTACCCCTGCTGCGTTCAACTGCCGCCTATTCTGCTCGCTGTAGATGCCGTTGTCGGCTACATAGACACTTGGTCCGCCATCCGCCTCGCGCAATTGCTTCTGGATAGCCAGGACTGCTGCGAGCAGGCTGACTTTGTCACTACTATTGCCATCAAGCGGTTGCAAGAACAGTGGCACATCCCCCTCATGGGTGGTAGCCAAGGCCAACATCCATTGCTTGAGATCCTCCCGATGATCACGCGAATAGCCATAGGTGATGGCGATCAGCGCGGTCTCGGCCTCCAGCGCCTCGGCTGACGTGCCTGGCTCCTGAGCTTGCTCACCTGCGCTGCTGTACGCTCCACTGACCGAGAAGGAGGTCGTATCCACATGCACCTGATGGGCCGAGATACCGAAGACCTGCCGAGCTCGGCTGGCGATCCCCGCAAACAGTTTCGTCAGGTCGTGCGCATACAACCAATCCAATGTGCGACCCAGACAGTCATCGTTGAGCATCTCGGCCTTGATCCCAGCACAAAGCCCAGTGCTCCACTGGTTTGTTCGCGAAGTATTGGGGCACCAAATACAATTGCCGGTTGCTGAAACCCAATCCATTCAGAATCATGGCGACGGTCGCCGTTCCTACACTCACCTGTTGGCGATTGCTGGGGTCTTGGGCATCCAGCCACGCTGCAAGACCGATCTCTTGGCATACGCCCGCCACTATCCCCAGGTGGTCGAGCCGTTCATTGATATACCTGTCCGTTGTGGTCATCGGGAGTCCTCCGTTTCAGTGGACTCCACACTACCAATTTTCCGAAAAACTGTCAATCAAACTGCGGAATGTGGACTCTGACAGTGAAAGCGTGGAAAGGAAGCACTCAACCATCCCATGTGGCTGGCACATGACGATAGGTGCCATCTGGCAAGGCCAGCCGCGTTCTCCTGGCTCGTTGCGCACAGAAGCATAACAGAAGTCCAACGGAGTCGCCCAAACGGTCCCCCAACGTCCTCTTCGAGCCGGGCATTGGGAGTG
>WNGJ01026418.1_pt1 | contig 12424 bp, 10 predicted proteins | sample 5400611 | NCBI WGS metagenome assembly WNGJ01 (sample SAMN13153375, study PRJNA577476) | soil metagenome | isolation source: 40 cm soil or saprolite under Garry oak tree replicate 1 | place: USA:California | collected 2016-06-15
CCAGGCCGAGGCGTTCGCCGCCCTGCTCCGGCACTGGGATCTTTCGCGCCCGCACGTGGTCGCGCACGACATCGGCGGTGCCGTGTCGTTGCGAGCCCACCTGGCCGGCGGCGCGGACTACACGACGTTGATGCTGGTCGATGTCGTCGCCATCCCGCCCGCCGGGTCGCCGTTCTTCCAGTTCGTGCAGGCCCACCCCAGCCTGCTGGGCCAGCTGCCCGGCTACATTCACCGGGCCATCGTGCGCGCCTACATCCAGAACGCGAGCCACCGCGGCCTCGGCGACGAGGTGCTGGATCTCCTCATCGAGCCCTGGACCGGCGCGGAGGGCCAGCCAGCCTTCTACCGGCAGATCGCGGACTTCGACGAGCGGTTCCTCCAGGAAAATCAGGCGCGCCTGGGCGATATCGGCATCCCGGTGCGCATCGTCTGGGGTGCCGATGACCCCTGGATTCCCGCCGAACGAGCTGGCCAGCTGCACCGGCTCATCCCGGGAGCCACTCTCGAGCTCGTTCCCGGCGCGGGGCATCTCATCCACTACGATGCCCCGGCCGCCCTCATGGATCAGGTCCGGTCCTGGCTCGACCGTCACGTAGCCTGTTAAGGCGATGAGCGGTCTGAAGGTGCTCGCGGCCATGTCAGGCGGAGTGGACTCCGCGACGGCCGCGGCGCGTGCGGTGGACGCGGGTCACGAGGTGACCGGCGTCCATCTGGCGTTGTCCGCCAACCCGTCGTCCTACCGGACCGGTGCCCGGGGCTGCTGCACGCTGGAGGACGCCAGGGACGCCCGCCGGGCCGCCGACGTCATCGGGATCCCGTTCTACGTGTGGGACATGGCCGAGCGATTCCATCGCGACGTGGTGCAGGATTTCGTCGCCGAGTACGCCGCGGGCCGCACCCCGAACCCGTGCCTGCGCTGCAACGAGAAGATCAAGTTCGCCGCGGTGCTGGACAAGGCGCTGGCACTGGGCTTCGACGCGGTATGCACCGGCCACTACGCGCGGATCCGTGACGGCGTCCTGCACCGCGCTGCGGATTCCGGCAAGGACCAGTCCTACGTGCTGGCCGTGCTCACCTCCGAGCAGATCGGCCACGCCATGTTCCCCCTCGGCGACACGCCCAAGGCGCAGGTCCGCGCCGAGGCCGCGCGGCGCGGGCTCGCGGTCGCGGACAAGCCGGACAGCCACGACGTCTGCTTCATCGCCGACGGCGACACCCGCGGCTTCCTGGCCAAGCACCTTGGCCAGGCGCCAGGCCGGATCGTCGACCAGTCCGGTACCGTCCTCGGCGAGCACGACGGCGCCTACGCCTTCACCGTCGGCCAGCGCCGGGGCCTGCGGGTCGGCACCCCCGCCGGCGACGGCAAGCCCCGCTACGTCCTCGACATCGAGCCGGTGACCCGTACTGTCACCGTCGGCCCCGCCGAAGGTCTAGACGTGACTGAGATCACCGCGACCCGCCCCGTCTGGACCGGCTGCGCCCCGCCCGCGGAACCCATGGAGTGCCTCGTCCAGCTCCGCGCCCACGGCGAAGTGCACGCCTGCACGGCCTGGCTGGACGGCGACGAGGTACGCATCCGCCTGCACCACCCCGCCCGCGGCGTGGCCAAGGGCCAGGCCGCCGTCCTCTACGACGCCGACACCGTCCTCGGCAGCGCCACCATCAGCGCCACATCGGTGACTCAGCTGGCCGGTACGGCCTGACCTGTTCTAGTCCGCATCACCGAACAGGTGGCGGTTCAGCTCGCGTGGCCGGGTCGACTCCGGGCACGAGCCGGTATAGAAATTCATCACCGCGACCACGCGTACGTCCGACTCGGACACCAGGGATCGTGCGTAGTGCGGGTAGGTCCTGCCGTCGAAGAAGATCAGCTGACCCGCCCGCGGCGTGACGGCGGTGCCGTCCCGTTCCAGCTCCTCTACGCCGACCCCCAGCGGGTTGTGGCCGATGACAAGCTCGCCCCCGCCGGCTGGATGGCTGGTGAAGAACAGCAGGCCGGTCACCGGGTTTGAGTCGACGTGGCACTCGAACCGCATCTTGCTGCCGCGCAGGACGTTCAGGACCACGCCGTACCGGTCGTCCAAGGCCGGGTCGATCGGCTCACCCCAAGCTCGGGCGGCCAGTTCGAGGAACTGGTCCCGGTACAGCTTGTACAGCCAGGGCAGCCCCTGCTGCACCTGGATGGCGTGCACCCGGCCACGGGTAATATGCGTGACGTCCGCGGCTTCACGGGATAGGAACGGCGTGCGCGGGAAATCCCGGAAATCGGCTGTGGCGGCCACCGCGCCGATGTCTTCTTGCCAGCCCGGAGGAAATTGGTCGGTTACGTCAAAAGGGGTTACAAGGGAATCTAGTAGCATGGCAAGCCGTCCTATAAGTGTGGCATTCCGCCGGTCGGTCTGGAAGCGTAGGTACGCTCGACTAAGCCATGTTTTCAGGTCAGCCGCCCGGCCAATGATATCGGGTTTTCGTAGGGTCTGGAGGATGTCCTGTCAGCGGACCTTCCCTATGTTGTTCCGCTCTTCCTCCATAAACAATTTTGTGTAGTCAGAACCTGGCCTGTCCGCTTCCCGCTCGAAGAGCGCTTGTGACGGGTAGCCGGTTAGTTCCCCAGGGTCCCGGCCAGCCAGGCGGGTGAAGTGCTGGCCTTCGTAGTAAGCGTGCAACTCCCGGTTGGTGGTCCACACGTCAATGCGGATCTGCGCGGCTCCGTGGTCTCTTTTTGCCACGTCAGCCGCCCAGTCCAGTAGCGCGGCGCCCAGTCCGCAGCCGGAGTGGGTCCTGGCTACGACGATCCGCCGCACGTACAGCGCCGACCGGTGCCGTTCGTGCTCCGGCCAGACTGGCTGCTCGTTCAGGTCAACAGGCTCGTCGGTGTCGACGGTGATAGTCGCGACCGCGGTCTCACCGTCCCATACCAGCCATGTCTTGCCAAACGGATACCTTCCCACCGATACATAGTCACCCTGATCCGGCGTCCGCGATACCACCGGAAGCACATGCAAACGCAGGCCCGATCGCAGGCACACTGCGTATATCGGCCCGCTTAGACCCGTTGGCCTGGCTAAACGCCGGTCGGCGAGAGCTTGTGCGGGCGGGAGTTTGGAATTTCCAGACTCCGGCTGATGAAACCTTACCGGGCAAAAAGTAACGAGTTCGCTCCCCAGGTGACCTCCTAGTGCCCTGTCTTGTCAGGGCTCGCTCCCGTTGGCTGGTCCTCACCTGTCACGAGGCTTTGCCGTCGGCGCTGCCATAACGGCCAGCGCCGACAGCTCACGAACGTCCGGTCGGCCTGATGCGGGCCGGCCAGGTCCGGGCCGGTGCCCTAGAAGCGGGGGTCGTAATGCTCGTACCGGTACTGGTTAGAGGGACGCGCATGTAGTTTTGCCATGACCCTCGCCTTTCTCTTGCACACCCCTGAATCGGGGCGTATCTGATTTAGATACTGACTTGACTTGCGTGACTGCGTCCGCACGAAAGTTATTGCACGAACTCAGGGCAAAAATGCCCTGTCCGGTCGCCGCCTCGTGCGCGGGGCGCCGACCGGAGCCTGGTGCGCGACGATGATCCCTGCTCAGCCCGGGGAACGGGAATCTGTCGCCTTGTTAAACACAGCCGCGACGACCGCTGAATCCTCAGTGCGTTCAGCGCTATCTTCCGGCTCAAAGATGACCTAGACGATCAAGGCTTTATTAATTTTTGATCTACCGCCTAAGCGGGCCCGGGCCCATCGCCGTCCGTGGACTCCGGGACATCCCCGACGTTAGCGATGAACTGATTCCGATCGGTCGGGTATACCGTCACGGTGAGTCGCATCGGCGTGCCCGTCTGGTCGTACGCGGTCATGAATACCTCAAAGACGCCAACCCGGCCGTCCGGGGCTAGGTTGAAGAACGAGGCTTCCGCGCCGTCTGCCGTTCGTACCGTGATCCAGTCGCGGTATCCGACCTGCCTCAGGCCAAGGGTCTGCTCCAGGTATTTCACCGTGCCGATCTCGATGTCATCCGCTTGGATTAGCCGGTCGGCTCCCTTGAGCACGAATCCCATGGGGTAAAAGGATGTCTGCATTGACCAGGCGGTGCCGTCGATATAACGCTTCTGATGCCGGCTGATGACCTGAGAACCTTCGGCAATATGCAAGAGCCTGGCGACGCTGGCGGCCGCTTTCTGGATCTCGATCTGAGGGTCAGTGCTGTAGAGGACCCGTTCCCTTCCCGTGGTCTCGCCTGCGGCGGAGTCGTCGACCTCTCCGTACAGGATCGGCACCTTTGGACTGCCGGTCAGGGTGGTGATGTATGGCTCTATCTTCCGCACGACGAAGGTTCCCTGACCCGGCCTCGTTTCGACCAGTCCCAGGGCGGTGAGCAGCTTGATCGCGTCTCGGATGGTATTTCGTGACGCTCCGTAGTGCTCTCTGAGTTCGATCTCCGTTCGTAGCTGGCGACCGGGCTCGAGATCGCCACCCTCGATCTGCGCGCGCAGATCTTCGGCGATCTGCCGGTACATGGGGTTCGCCATCGACCCTCCTCCGCGCGCGAGTGTCCTGGTGACTGGGCTGATCCTACTTGTCCGGACCATCCGTGCCGTTCAACTCGCTGGAATATTTAGGCTCAGTGGGTTTATACCCTGTCTGGCCGTGGTAACACGCTACCACAGGTACCAAACGTTGGGATGGCTTGGATGGCAGGATGCAGTTGGTCGATCCTAGCAGTAGGTCTGCTTGGATGCACTAGGACCTGCCAGATGGCTCCGGAGAGCAGAATCACCAGACTCAACGGTACGTACCGGACAGCAGGTACACATCGTGGACAGACGGCTATCCCGTCGCCCACGAACACCAGGCCGGCGAGAACGCCCAGCCAGGCCGGGGTCGCAGGAAGAAGACCCCGCGGAACGGACTCCGCGGGACGGAAGTGCGGGAGTTTGTCATGGCCGGTATCGTCACAGTGACCGTCGCTCTGTTCCTCGGCGGGGTCGTGATCGGAGTCATCGCGGTCGTCGCGTTGGCTGTACGTCACGAAGACCGTCGCTACTCCCTGGTCCGCGAGGCGCCCGGCCGGATGTCCCGCAGCGCGCGCAGGCTCAACGGCGTGGGACGCCGAGGCTTGAACGCCGAGTTCTTCCCGGTCGCGCCGGTCGCGCGTGAGCTGGTGCACTAGCCCGCATTGCCGGGCTGTCCGGCCTCGAAGCCGGCGTCTCCCCGTCCGCCCAGACCTGGCGAAGCCCGCGGCCGGATCGGCTGCTCGCGGCGCCGCCCCGGGAGACATGCCGGCCATCCCAACCAATGGGGTAGCTAGATCTAGTGGAATCATCCTCCCTGTCCGAATTATTCGGCCGAGATGGTTTTACTCACCGAATGCGAGGGTATCGAATCGTCATGTACCAAACGTTGGGATCGCCGGAACAGTCCGTAATAGCCCGGCCATTCGAATGCTTGGTCATATGAGTACGGGTCATACCGCCCCTACCGGACCAATGGTTCGTCTCAGTCCAGTAGGCCAGATGCTATGCCCAGCTCACGAGCCGATCGATGACCATCAATCAGGGCCTCGGACTCTCCGGGGCAGACAGTAGGGCCCGGCGGCACCCGCGCCGTCGGCAGATCGTGTGGGGAGGCTGTCATGAACGGCAGCGCAGCATGGGTAGCGTACTTGATCTTGGCGGCCTTCTTCGGGGGCGTCACGCTCGGGGTGGTCGCGATGGTGGCGATCGCCGTCAAGAGACGACACCGGACCCGACGACCACCCGCACTGGCCGGGGGAGGCCGGTACAGACTTCAGCGGCCGGTAGAGCTGCCCTGGGGGAGGGAAAGCTATCCTGTGCCCCGGGCGGGGGCCGGGGCGCAGGATAGCGCCGGACGGCCGCGGGTCGCGGGTTGGCCGCCGGGCACATCTAAGCTCGACATGTGCCTGATGACCATGATGAGCCTCGTTTCCCCTGGCCGGCCGGGAGCGCTACCGGGATCGGCTCGATGCCCGGGACCAATCCGGCCGAGGCGATGCGTGTCGTCGCCGGGGAGCTGCCCGACTTCCCGTACCTGCCCGAGCTGCCGGACCGCGGGCCCGGTGCCGACCTCACCGGCCGCACTGCGGCGCTCCTAGTCGAGATCCCGGTCGAGGTCACGCCGCGCGGCTGGCGGCTGGCCGAACGTCCGGGCCGGGACCTGTCCCGGGCCAGGTCCATGCTCTCCTCCGACCTGGACGTCATGGAGGAGGTGCTCGACGGCTTCCGCGGGCCGCTCAAGGTCCAGCTGTGCGGGCCGTGGACGCTGGCCGCCACGCTGGAGCTGCCGCGCACGCTCAACGTGGCCATCGCCGACCCCGGTGCCGTGGCCGACCTGACCGCCTCGCTGGCCGAAGGCGCCGCCGCTCATGTGGCCGAGGTGGCCAAGCGGGTTCCCGGCGCCCAGCTCATCGTCCAGTTCGACGAGCCGGCCCTGTCGGCCGTGGCCGGGGGCGAGGTGCCGACGGCGAGCGGGCTGTCGCGGATCGCCCCGGTCGAGGCGGACGTGCTGCAGGAGCGGCTGGCCCAGGTGATCGCCAGCACCGGGAAATACACGGTGGTACACAGCTGCTCGACGGCCGTCCCGTTCGGGATTATCAGGGCGGCGGGGGCCCGCGCCCTGTCCTTCGACCTCAGCCAGCTACGGCGAGGGGAAGAGGACGCGGTGGCGGAAGCCGCGGAGGCGGGCATGGGGCTGCTGACAGGGGCGATACCGGCTGTGCCGGCCCCTGAACCCGGGACGGCGCGCCCGGCGGGCCGCAGCGGCCCGGCCGGTCCGGGGGACGGCAGCGCCGAGGCCAGGCAGGCGGCCGAGCGGGTCATCCGGCTGTGGCGGCGGCTGGGGCTGCCGCTGGCAACCTGCCCGGAGCAGGCCGTGATCACTCCCGCCTGCGGGCTGGCCGGCGCGTCCCCCGATCAGGCGCGCGCCGCGTTGACGCGGTGCCGGGAGGCGGGGAGCATGCTGGCTGAGCTGATCGAGGAGACGGGGGAAGAGCCCAGATGAACGAGCACGAGACGAGCGGGGACGTCCAGGAGGCGCCGGCCGACGCGCGGCGGCGGCACGCCGACCTCAGCCTGGAGATCACCGAGGCGGATCACCGGTATTACATCCTGGATTCGCCCACGATCTCCGATATCGACTACGACACCAAGATGCGCGAGCTGCGCGCGCTCGAGGATCAGTACCCGGAGCTGCGCACGCCCGACTCGCCGACCCAGACCGTGCACGGGTCGATATCCACGCTGTTCACCCCGGTCGAGCACCTGGAGCGGCTGCTCAGCCTGGACAACGTGTTCACCGACGAGGACCTCGGCGGCTGGGCCGACCGGGCGACGAAGCTCGGCGGCGCGGGCTTCAAGGGTCCGTACCTGTGCGAACTCAAGATCGACGGGCTGGCGATCGACCTCGTCTACCGGGACGGTGCGCTGGTCAAGGCGGCCACCCGGGGCGACGGGCGTACCGGCGAGGACGTCACGCCGAACATCCGCACGATCTCCTCCATCCCGGCCCGGCTCAAAGGCTCCGGGCACCCGGCCACCCTCGAGGTCAGGGGCGAGGTGTTCATGCCGGTCGAGGCGTTCGGCAAGCTGAACGAGTCGCTGCTGGACGCGGGCAAGGCCGCGTTCGCCAACCCGCGCAACTCGGCGGCCGGGTCGCTGCGGCAGAAGGACCCGCGGATCACCGCCTCCCGGGCGCTCGACGCCATCGTGCACGGCATCGGCCGGGTCGAGGGCTCCGCGCCCGTCGGTGCAGCCGACCAGGGCAGCAGCGACACGGGCATCACCGGTGCGGCGGCCGGCCCGGGCGAGGAAGGGCACCTGGAAGGAGCGCCGGACACCCAGTCGGGCTGGTACGAGCGGCTCCGCGGCTGGGGCCTGCCGGTCAGTAACCAGTACAAGGTCGTCCCGGACATGGACGGGGTCCGGGAGTACATCGCCCACTACGCCGAGCACCGGCACGATACCCCGTACGAGATCGACGGCGTGGTGATCAAGCTCGACCAGATCGCGCTGCAGCGCCAGCTCGGCTCGACCAGCCGGGCGCCCCGATGGGCCATCGCCTTCAAGTACCCGCCGGAAGAGGTGACCACCCGGTTGCTCGACATCCAGGTCAACGTCGGGCGCACCGGCCGGGTCACCCCGTTCGCCGTGATGGAGCCGGTCAAGGTGAGCGGGTCGACGGTGGACCGGGCCACCTTGCACAACGCGGATGAGGTCAAGCGCAAGGGCGTGCTCATCGGCGACATGGTCATCCTGCGCAAGGCCGGCGACGTCATCCCCGAAGTCCTCGGGCCCGTCGCCGACCTGCGCACGGGCGACGAGCGCGAGTTCCCGTTCCCCGCGGTCTGTCCGTCGTGCGGTACCACGCTGGCCAAGGAGGAGGACGAGGTCGACTGGCGCTGCCCGAACACCAGGTCCTGCCCGGCCCAGCTCCGCGAGCGGCTGTTCCACCTGGCCGGCCGGGGCGCCTTTGACATCGAGGTGCTCGGCTGGGAGGCGGTCGCCGCGCTGCTCGACTGCGGCCTGGTCGCCGACGAGGGCGACGTGTTCGCGCTGACCGCGGAGGCCCTGGAGACCTGCCCGTTCTTCATGGTCAAGCAGGGCACGCTGAGCGCCAACGCCACCCGGCTGCTGGCCAACCTGACGGAGGCCAGGACCAGGCCGCTGTGGCGCATCCTGGTGGCTCTGTCCATCCGCCACGTCGGCCCGACGGCGGCGCGGGCACTGGCGAGCGAGTTCGGCTCACTGGACCGCATCGAAGCGGCCAGCGTGGACGCCCTGGCCGCGGTGGACGGGGTCGGGCCGACGATCGCGGCGTCGCTGCGGGAGTGGTTCGCCGTCGACTGGCACCGGGCGATCGTGGCGAAGTGGCGGGAGGCCGGCGTGCGGCTCGAGGACCCGGACTGGGACCCGAACCGCGCCGCGGCCCGGCTGCTGGCCGGCGTGTCCGTGGTCATCACCGGGACGCTGGACGGGATGAGCCGGGACGAGGCGGGCGAGGCGGTCCGCCAGGCCGGCGGCAAGGTAACGTCCTCGGTGTCGAAGAAGACCAATTTCGTGGTCGCGGGCGAGAACGCCGGATCCAAGTACGACAAGGCGGTCGAGCTAGGCGTGCCTGTCCTGGACGAGGCCGCGTTCCAGAAACTGCTCACCCAGGGCCCCGACGTGGTAACCCAGAGCCCACCCCCGGCCAGTAACTGAGCCGAGGTTTGTCTGCAGTTTCGGGTGCTATTACACCCGAAACTGCAGACAAAGGCCAGCGGCCGCCTAAGCGGGCCCGCCGTTGCGCGACTGGGTGAACCGGGAGGTCGGCTCGCCGGCCAGGCGGCCGGGCGGCAGCGTCCGGCCGCACATCACCAGCAGCAGATCGGACGCGGCGCCGGTCAGCGGCGCGCCGGAGCCGAGGGTCCAGTCCATGTCGCTGGCCCGCAGTTCGATCCCGTCCAGGTCGACGCCGAAGAACTTCACCGACCGGTCGGTGAGGTTTCCCGGCAAGACCAGGCGCAGCCGGTCTTCCGGGACCGGCCCGGTCAGGCCGAGCGGCACCGTGATGTCCAGGCCGTGGATCAGGTCGTGGGCCAGCGCACCGGCGTACCCGCCGCCGGGCGGCTTCCACGGATGCCCGGTGTTGGACCGGACCGCCCCGGCCAGGTCGGCGGGCGACATCGCGGCCGCGTCGCGCCGGGCCACCCGGTCGGCCATCTCGTTGAACCGGCCGCGCGACTTCGCCAGCTCGAGCCCGAACCGCCCGCGGCTATACCGGAACGGCATCGTGATGTGCGCCACGACCTCCCGCACGCGCCAGCCCGCGCAGAGCGTGGGCTCGTCCCACCTCGGCCCGGGCAGCCCGGTCAGGACCTCGGCCAGTTCGGCGCGCTGGGCGGCGATCATGTCCCTGATGGTGTCCATCGCTGTCACGTCTCCTCGTGAAGAAAAGGTGTCTACGTGCCAGCGACGACTGGGCCGCCGCGGAAATGGACGTTTTAGCCGGAACCAGTTTCAGCCGGAACCAGTTTCGGCTAGGCGCCGGCCGAGGTAGCGCCGTTCGGCATCGGTGCTGGCCAGTCCGAGCGCTTCGCGGTAGCAGGCCGCTGCTTCGTCCGCCCGGCCCAGGCGGCGGTACATGTCCGCCTTGGTGGCGGGCAGCAGGTGGTAACCGGTCAGCGTGCCCGCCGCCTCCAGCGCCGTGACCAGCGACAGCCCGGCGGCCGGGCCGTCGGCCATGCCCACCGCGACGGCGCGGTTGAGCTCGACCACCGGCGTCGGCAGGAACCGGGCCAGCTGGCCGTAGAGGCTGGCGATCTGGGCCCAGTCGGTGTCCGCCGCGCGGGCGGCGGTGACGTGGCAGGCGGCGATGGCCGCCTGCACCTGGTACGGCCCCAGCCGGCCGACCCGCAAAGCGCCCTCGAGCACCGCGACGCCCTCGCGGATCTCGGCGGCGTCCCACGCACCGCGATCCTGGTCTTCCAGGGTCACGATCTCGCCGTCGGCGTCCAGCCGGGCGGCCCGGCGCGAGTCGTGCATTAGCATCAGCGCCAGCAGGCCGGCCGTCTCGGGCTCGGCCGGCATCAGCCGGTCCAGCACGCGGCCCAGCCGGATGGCCTCCGCGCTGAGGTTCTGCCGGATCAGGTCCGCCCCGGCCGTGGCCGAGTAGCCCTCGTTGAACAGCAGGTACAGCACGCCGAGCACACCCGGCACGCGCTCGGGCAGCAGGTGCGCGGGCGGCACCCGGTAGGGGATCCCGGCGTTCTGGATCTTCTGCTTGGCCCGGACCAGCCGCTTGGCCATGGTCGCCTCGCTGGACAAGAACGCCCGGGCGATCTCCGCCGTGGTCAGGCCGGCCAGCGTGCGCAGCGTCAGCGCGACCCTGGCCTCGAGCGACAGCGCCGGGTGGCAGCAGGTGAACATCAGCCGCAGCCGGTCGTCCGGGACGCCGCTGTGATCGGTCTGCGGCGCGAACGCCGAACTCGAACCGGAGTCCGGAGGTGACAGGGCGGCGACCTCGCGGAGCTTGGCCGCCCCGACCGTCCGGCGGCGTAGCACGTCGATGGCCCGGTTGCGGGCCGCCGTGGTCAGCCACGCCCCAGGGCGCCCGGGGATGCCATCGCGCGGCCACCGCTGCAGGGCCATGGCGAAAGCATCCTGGGCGCATTCCTCGGCCAGGTCCCAGTCGCCGGTGACCCGGATGAGCGTGGCCACGACCCGGCCCCACTCGTCCCGGAACGCCGCGTCGACGGCCGCCTTGACGTCAGTTGTCATAGCGGCGGCCACAGCTCACGGACCTCGATGGTCCCGTAGCTGGCGGCCGGATGCTGGGCGGCCACCTCGACCGCCTCGTCCATGTCCGCGCACTCGATCAGGCAGAACCCGCCCACCTGTTCCTTGGTCTCGGCGAACGGCCCGTCGGAGAGCAGCAGCTGGCGGCGGCGCACCCGCACGGCCCGGCCCTCGGCGGGCGGCCGCAGGCCGCCTCCGCCCTGCAGCACGCCGCGTTCCAGCATCCGCTCGCTCCACCCGAAGCAGCCTTCGTCCGCGTGCGCCGCGGCGCTCTCGTCCCCCCGGATCAGCAGCAGGTATCGCATCAGTCCTCCTTACCAAACCGCTACGACAAACCGCCAGACCACCAATCACCGCTCACGGCGTTATTGCTTACAGCCCGCTGCCGGATCGCCCATAGAATCGCGTGCATGCCCATTACCCGTGACGAGGTCGCGCACCTGGCGCGGCTGTCCAGGATCGCGCTCAGCGACGCCGAACTCGACCATCTGGCGCCCCAGCTGGATCAGATCATCACGGCCGTCGCGCAGGTCCAGCCGCCGTCGAGCAGCAGCGGTTCAAGGTCCCGCGGATCCTGGGGGAGGACTAAACACCATGGAACTCATCCGCATGACCGCCGCGGAGCTGTCCGCCGCGCTCGCCGCACGCGACGTCTCCGCCACCGAGGTGACCCTGGCGCACCTGGACCGGATCGCCGCCGTGGACGACCGCGTGCACGCGTTCCTGCACGTCGCTGCCGACAGCGCGCTCGAACAGGCCGCCGCCATCGACGAAGAGCGCAGCCAGGGCACCGTACGAAGCCCGCTGGCCGGCGTCCCGGTCGCGGTCAAGGACGTGTTCGCCACCAAGGGCCTGCCGACCACCTGCGGCTCGCGGATCCTGGCGGGCTGGCACCCGCCGTATGACGCCACGATCACGCAGCGGCTCAAGCAGGCCGGCGCGATCATCCTCGGCAAGACCAACATGGACGAGTTCGCCATGGGGTCCTCCACCGAGAACTCCGCCTACGGCCCCAGCCGCAACCCGTGGGACCTGGACAAGATCCCGGGCGGCTCGTCCGGCGGCTCGTCCGCCGCGGTGGCCGCCTACGAGGCGCCGCTGGCCATCGGCACCGACACCGGCGGCTCGATCCGCCAGCCCGCCG
>WNGJ01008670.1_pt1 | contig 12423 bp, 10 predicted proteins | sample 5400611 | NCBI WGS metagenome assembly WNGJ01 (sample SAMN13153375, study PRJNA577476) | soil metagenome | isolation source: 40 cm soil or saprolite under Garry oak tree replicate 1 | place: USA:California | collected 2016-06-15
CGAGGGCGATCCGCATGCCCGAGCCGCCGCCCGCCGCCAGTTCCGCCGTCGCGCAGGAGATGCCGGCCGCGCCGAGGTCCTGGATCCCGGCCACCAGCCCGGCCGCGCCCAGCTCCAGGCAGCACTCCACCAGCAGCTTCTCCATGAACGGGTCGCCGACCTGGACGCTGGGCCGCTTCGCGGACTCCCCGCCGCCGAACGAGGCACTCGCCAGCACCGACGCGCCGCCGATGCCGTCCGGGCCGGTCCCGGCGCCGAACAGGATGACCTGGTTGCCCGCGCCGCGGGCGGCGGCGAGCTGCAGGTCCCCGCGCCGCATGACCCCCACGCACAGGGCGTTCACCAGCGGGTTCCCCGCATAGCAGGGATCGAAGACCAGCTCGCCGCCGATGTTGGGCAGGCCGAGGCAGTTGCCGTAGAACGAGATGCCGCCGACCACGCCGGGCAGCACCCGGGCGGTGTCGGGCGCGTCGGCGGGGCCGAACCGCAGCGCGTCCATCACCGCCACCGGCCGGGCGCCCATGGCCAGGATGTCGCGGACGATCCCGCCCACCCCGGTGGCCGCGCCCTGGAACGGCTCCACGTAGGACGGGTGGTTGTGCGACTCGATCTTGAAGGTGACCGCGTAGCCCTGGCCGATGTCCACCACGCCCGCGTTCTGGCCGATGCCGGCCAGCAGCGCGGCGCTGGGCGGCGCCTTGTCGGCGAGCTGGCGCAGGTGCCGCCGGGAGGACTTGTAGGAGCAGTGCTCGCTCCACATGACCGAGTAGATGGCCAGCTCGCAGTCGGAGGGACGGCGGCCCAGCAGCTGCCTGATCCGCTGGTACTCGTCGCCGGTCAGGCCCAGTTCGGCGTAGGGCTGCTGCCGCTCCCCGGTGGCGGCGGCGTGCGTTACCGTGTCCAGCCCGCTCATGCCATGGCCTCCAGCTGGCGCACCGCCGAGGTGAAAAATCCCAGCCCGTCGTCGCCCGGCCCGGTCAGCGGGTCGATCGCGTGCTCGGGGTGGGGCATGAGCCCGACCACGTTTCCCGCCTCGTTCCTGATCCCGGCGATGTCCCGCGCGGAGCCGTTCGGGCTGCCGCCGCAGTACCTGGCCACGACCTGCCCCCGTTCCTCCAGCCGGGCCAGATCCGCCTCGTCGGCGAGGTAGGCGCCCTCGCCGCTCTTCAGGACCAGCGTGATCTCCTGGCCGCGGGTGTAGTCACGGGTCCACGGCGTGCCGGTGGCCTCGATCCGCACCCGCAGGCGGCGGTCGATGAACCGCAGCCCGCTGTTGCGGATCAGCGCGCCGGGCAGCAGGTGCGCCTCGCACAGGATCTGGAACCCGTTGCAGATCCCCAGCACCGGCAGGCCCGCCCGGGCGGCGGGCACCAGGTCCGCCATGATCGGGGCGAACCGCGCGATCGCGCCGCACCGCAGGTAGTCCCCGTAGGAGAAGCCCCCGGGCAGGATCACCGCGTCCACGCCGCCGAGCCCGCGGTCGGCGTGCCAGAGCGGAACCGCCTCCCCGCCGGCCCGGGTGACCGCCCTGGCCGCGTCGCGGTCGTCGAGCGAACCCGGGAAAGTCACGATCCCGACGCGGGCTGTCATGAGCGTCCTCGCAGGCAGGCGGCCACCACGTCGGCAGGCTACCGGGTCAGCGGGGCGCATTTCCCGGTGGCGTCAGGTGTGTCCCGCGGATCATCGCAACAAGCTGGAGATCCGCGAGGCCGCTAGCCGACCTCGCGGAGCTGATCGTCGGCCAGGTGGGCCAGCGGCGCGTCGTTACGCCAGGCGATCCGCTTCTGCAGCGACACCACGGTCCCGCTCTCCGGGCCGCCGCTCATCGTCACGTCGTCCACGCAGGCCTTCATGATCGCCAAGCCGCGCCCGGATTCCGGCAGCGCCGCGATCGACCTGGACCTCACAGCCGCCCTGGCCCACGCTGGCCAGCACCTCATACCGCTGCCCCGGGCCGCCATGCTTGACCACGTTGGAACACGCCTCAGTCACCGCTAGCAGGAGATCGGCGACGCCGTCGTCGTCGGCTCCCAGGTCCCGCAGCGTATCGCCCAGCACATGGCGCATGACCGGCACGCTGAGCGCCTCGCGCGGGAACACCAGGCAGAACTTCACGTTCACGGTCGGCTCCTCGGCAGATCTCATCCGAGTTCGCATCCGCTCCTCAGTTCACTGCCCTCCCCGTTTCACGCTGGTCACTTAAGGTGCGTTCCCCGTCAGCGCGACAATAATCGTCAAACTCAGGTAACTCTATGGTCACACAGTGACACGAGCGCCCGCTGAATCAGGCCTCGTGAAACGTGAATTCCTCGATCACCGGGTTAGCGAGCAATTCACCCGCCAGTTCTCCCACGCGTGCCAGCAGCCTCTCGTCTGCCGTTCCCGCCACTTCCACCTCGAAACGCTTCCCCTGGCGGATACCGAGCACGTCGCCGAATCCGAGTCGCTGGCAGGCCCGCAAGATCGCTTCCCCCTGGGGGTCGCGAATCTCCGGCTTGAGCATGACCTCAACGATGATCCGGGCCACTGTCCTGCCTTTCCTCGATCCCGCGGTGGCAACGCAGCGTACGCCGCGCGATGCCGCGGGTGCGCACCGGGCGGGTGTGAAGCAAGGGGTTCGCCGAGGCCGCCAGGGTCTGTCACGATGGCGGTAGAGCCGGTTCGCCAGGCCGCCCGACCGGAGGCCGCCGAACGGGCATCGAGTGGGCCCCTCGGGGTACACGGCGCATGACAGCACAACCCCCGCTGTCGCAGAACGAGAGACCGAACGGCCGGTCACGGTGATCCTGGGGCCGGTCCTGAGCGCAAGGAGGGGCACGTGGCCGTCGACGCAGACGGTGCGGTAGCCGCACCGGAACCGGGCAGCCTGGACGGGCAGCCCGATCCGCGAGCAGAACTCATCCAGCTCCTCACGCCCGAGGGCGAACGGGCAGATCATCCCGACTACCCCCTCGACCTGACCACTGACGAGGTCAAGGCCCTCTACCGTGACCTGGTCATGGTCCGCCGGATCGACACCGAGGCGATCGCCCTGCAGCGCCAGGGCGAGCTCGGCATCTGGGCGTCCCTGCTCGGCCAGGAGGCGGCGCAGGTCGGCTCGGGCCGGGCCCTGTCCCCGCGCGACATGGCCTTCCCCACCTACCGCGAGCACGGCGTGGCCTGGTGCCGGGGCCTGGACCCCACCAAGCTCCTGGAGCTCTTCCGCGGCGTCAGTCACGGCGGCTGGGATCCCGCAGACCACAACTTTCACCTCTACACCATCGTCATCGGCGCCCAGACCCTGCACGCCACCGGCTACGCAATGGGTATACAGCGTGACGGACTGGTCGGCGAGAACGGCGAGGCCGCCATTGTCTACTTCGGCGACGGCGCCACGAGCCAGGGCGATGTGAACGAGGCGTTTATCTGGGCGTCGGTTTTCAACGCCCCTGTCGTGTTCTTCTGCCAGAACAACCAGTGGGCCATTTCCGAACCGCTGGAACGGCAGAGCCGCATACCGCTCTACCAGCGGGCGAGCGGGTTTGGCTTCCCGGGCGTCCAGGTGGACGGCAACGACGTGTTCGCGTGCCTCGCGGTCACCAGGAAGGCGATGCAGGCGGCGCGCGACGGCCAGGGCCCGACCCTGATCGAGGCCTACACCTACCGGATGGGCGCGCACACCACCACCGACGACCCCACCCGGTACCGGCTCGCCAGCGAGCTCGAGTCGTGGAAGCTGAAGGACCCGGTGGAGCGGGTGAAGGCCTACCTCGTCCGCACCGGGTCCGCCGACGCGGCGTTCTTCGACGAGATCGAGGAGGAGGCCACGCAGGTGGGCAGGCGCATCCGGAAGGCCTGCCTGGAGATGCCCGACCCGGCGCCGCTGTCGATGTTCGACAACGTGTACGCCGAGCCGACCGCGCTGCTGCGCGAGGAGCGTGAGCAATACGCCGCCTACCTGGACTCCTTCGTCCCGGAGGAGGCGGCGCAATGACCACGCTGACGTTGTCGAAGGCCATCAACGAGGGCCTGCGCAAGGCGCTGGAGGACGACCCGAAGGTGGTCGTCATGGGCGAGGACGTGGGCAAGCTGGGCGGGGTCTTCCGGGTCACCGACGGCCTGCAGAAGGACTTCGGCGAATCGCGGGTGGTGGACACCCCGCTCGCCGAGTCGGGCATCGTCGGGACGGCGGTCGGCCTGGCCCTGCGCGGCTACCGGCCGGTCTGCGAGATCCAGTTCGACGGCTTCGTGTTCCCCGCGTTCGACCAGATCGTCAGCCAGCTGGCGAAGATGCGGATGCGCTCGCAGGGCCGGGCCGCCGTGCCGGTGACGATCAGGATCCCGTTCGGCGGCGGCATCGGGGCGGTGGAGCACCACAGCGAGTCACCCGAGGCGCTGTTTGCGCACACGGCGGGGCTGCGGGTGGTCGCCTGCTCCGGCCCGGCCGACGCCTACACCATGATCCAGCAGTCGATCCACTGCGACGATCCGGTGATCTTCTTCGAGCCCAAGCGCCGGTACTGGGACAAGGCGGAGGTGGACACCGCGGCCGGGCTGGCCGGCGCGCTGCCGCTGGAGGCGGCCAGGACCGTGGCCGAGGGCACCGACGTGACCGTGCTCACGTACGGGCCGATGGTCAGGACCTGCATGGAGGCCGCGGTGGCGGCCCGCGACGACGGCCGCGCGCTGGAAGTGATCGACCTGCGCTCGCTGTCCCCGCTCGACCTGGGCACCATCTTCGCGTCGGCCCGCCGGACCGGGCGCTGCGTGGTCGTGCACGAGGCCCCGGTCACCGGGGGCATCGGCGCCGAGATCGCCGCCCGGGTCACCGAGGCCTGCTTCTACCAGCTGGAGGCCCCGGTGCTGCGGGTCGGCGGGTTCTCGACCCCCTATCCCCCGTCCCGGCTGGAAGACCACTACCTGCCGGACCTGGACCGGGTGCTGGACGCCGTCGACCGCACGTTCGCGTACTGAGAGGCCAGAGGATGTCTGAGGTGAAGCAGTTCAGGCTCCCGGACGTCGGCGAGGGCCTGACCGAGGCGGACATCGTCGCCTGGCACGTCAAGCCGGGCGACTCGGTGGCGCTCAACCAGGTGATCGTGGAGATCGAAACGGCCAAGGCGGTGGTGGAGCTCCCCAGCCCGTACGAGGGGGTCATCACGGAACTGCTGGCCGAGGAAGGGGCGACCGTCGACGTCGGGACGCCGATCATCGCGGTCGACGTGGCCGGAGAGATCACCACCGGAGCGGAGGGCGGCCCGGCCACGGCCAAGCGTGCGGGCGGCCCGGCCACCCCCAAGGGGGCGGGACGGCCGGCCACCACTGGTGTCCCGGCTGGCTCAACGCCTGCCGGAACACCGGCAGCGGCCGGCCGTGACCCGGCGGCCGGCGCGGCCACGGCCGGGCAGGCCGGCCTGGCCGACCCGGTCACGGCCGCCACTTCCACGCCTGCCGGGGCCGAGTCGCCGCTGCAGGCGGCCTTCGAGCCGGGGATCCATGGGAGCCCGGCGCCGAAGGTGGAGCGGCAGGCGGTGCTGGTGGGGTACGGGGTGAAGCTGGGGACGACGAAGCGGCGGCAGCGGAAGCAGGGCAGCGCGAGGACTCGTGCGGACGCTGGGTCCGCTGCCGGAGCGGCGACAACGCCTGCTGCGGCACCGTCGCCCGGCGCTTCCCCTCCTTCGGCGCCGATGTCCCGTCCTTCGGCGCCGGCGTCCGAGCGGGCCGAGACCGCGCCGCCTGCCGGGAACGGGCGGGCGGGGGTGCGGCCGGCGGCCAAGCCGCCGGTGCGGAAGCTCGCGAAGGAACTCGGCGTGGACCTGGCCGGGCTGGCCGGGACGGGGCCGGATGGGACCATCACGCGGGCTGACGTGCAGGCGGCGGTGGCGGCGCCGGCCACCCCTGCCGCCCCAGCCGCCCCATCGGCCACCCCAGCTGTCGCGCCGGCCACCGTATCCGCCTGGACGGCTGCCGCATCCGGGCCGCGGGAGGAGCGAGTTGCGGTCCGGGGGGTGCGGAAGCATACGGCGGCGGCGGTCAGTGCGAGCGCCTTTACGGCGCCGCACGTGACCGAGTTTCTGCAGGTGGACGTGACCGCCATGATGGCGGCGGTGGAGCGGCTGCGGGAGCTGCCGGAGTTCGCGGGGCGGCGGGTGTCGCCGCTGCTGCTGGTGGCCAAGGCGCTGCTGGTGGCGGTGGGGCGGCACCCGATGATCAACTCGTCCTGGGACGAGGGCGCGCAGGAGATCGTGGTGAAGCACTACGTGAACCTGGGGATCGCCGCCGCCACCGAGCGGGGGCTGATCGTGCCGAACATCAAGGATGCCCACACGCTGTCCCTGCCGGGCCTGGCCGGTGCGCTCGCCCAGCTCACCGCCACCGCCCGGGAGGGCAAGGCCCAGCCGGCCGACCTGACCGGCGGGACGGTCACGATCACCAACGTCGGGGTGTTCGGGATCGACGCCGGGACCCCCATCCTGACCCCGGGCGAGGCGGCGATCCTCGCGTTTGGCCAGGTCAGAGAGATGCCGTGGGTGCATGAGGGGGAGCTCGCGGTGCGCCAGGTGACGACGCTCTCGCTCTCCTTCGATCACCGGATCGTGGACGGCGACCTCGGGTCGGCGGTCCTGCGCGACGTCGGCGCGATGCTGACCGACCCGGTCACGATGCTGGCCTGGGGCTGACGGGCCGGACACAACCGAAGGGACGGCGATGTTCCGCCACGTGGTGCTGTTCACCTGGACGCCGGACGCGACCGAGGCGCAAAAGGGCGTGGCCGCCAGCGAACTGGGCAAGCTGCCCGGGGTGATCGACGCGATCCGGGGATACCGGTTCGGCCCCGACGCGGGGATCAACCCCGCCAACTGCGACTTCGCGCTGGTGGCCGACTTCGACGACGCGGACAGCTACCTGGCCTACCGCGATCATCCGGTGCACCGGAAGGTGGTCGAGGACTACATCAACCCCATCGCGGCGAGCCGCTCCGCGGTCCAGTACCAGATCTGACGGCGGTCCCGGCCGGCAGGCCGGGTCAGAACGCTTCCTCGGGCAGTTCCATCAGCTCGAGCGTGGTCTCCTCGACGGCACGGCGGTCCACCGTCAGCCGGGGCAGGACGGTCTGGGCGAAGAACCGTGACGTGGCCAGCTTGCCCTGGTAGAACGCCCGGTCCCGGTCGCTGAGGCGGGCGTCCTGGCCGTCCAGCGCGGCCAGGGCCACCTCGGCCTGGCGGGCGAGCAGCCAGCCGATCACCAGGTCGCCGAGGGCCATCAGCAGCCGGGTGGTGTTGAGGCCGGCCCGGTAGATCTCGGCCGGGCGCTCCAGCGAGGCGACGGCCCAGCCGGCCATGGCCGAGACCATGGCCTCCACCTCCCCGGCCGCCTGGGTGAGGGCGGTCCGCTCCGGCTTGAGCCGGCCGTTGCCCCCGTCGGCGCCGGCAAACTCCGTGATCTGTGCCAGCAGCGACCGCAGGGCCCGGCCCTCGTCGCGCAGGATCTTCCGGAAGAACAGGTCGAGCCCCTGGATCCCGGTGGTGCCCTCGTACACGCTGTCGATCTTGGCGTCCCTGATGTACTGCTCGATGGGGTAGTCCTGCAGGTAGCCGGAACCCCCCAGCGTCTGCAGGGACAGGCTGAGCAGCTCGTAGGCGCGCTCGGAGCCGACCGCCTTCACCACCGGGAGCAGCAGGTCGTTCAGGCCGGCGGCCGCGGCGTCGGCCCGGCCGTCGGCCGCCGCGACCTGCAGCGCATCCTGGCACGAGGCCGTATACAGCAGCAGCGCCCGCATCCCCTCGGCGTATGCCTTCTGCGTCATGAGCATCCGGCGGACGTCGGGGTGGTGGATGATCGTGACCCGGGGCGCGCCCTTGTCCGCCATCTGGGCCAGGTCGGCGCCCTGCACCCGCGTCCTGGCGTAATCGAGCGCGTTCAGGTAGCCGGTCGACAGGGCGGCGATCGCCTTCGCCCCGACCATCATCCGGGCATGCTCGATGATCATGAACATCTGCCGGATGCCGTCGTGGACGTCCCCCACCAGGGTGCCCACCGCGGGCCGCCCGTTCCCGAGCGTGAGCTCGCAGGTGGTCGAGGCCTTGAGCCCCATCTTGTGCTCGAGGTTCGTGACCTCGACCCCGTTCCGCTCGCCCAGGCTGCCGTCGGCGTCGACCAGGTACTTGGGCACCAGGAACATCGACAGCCCCTTGGTGCCGGGGCCGTGCCCCTCGGGGCGGGCGAGCACGAGGTGGAAGATGTTCTCCGCCATGTCGTGCTCGGCGCAGGTGATGAACCGCTTGACGCCCTCGATGTGCCAGGTGCCGTCGGGCTGGCGGATCGCCTTGGTACGGCCCGCTCCCACGTCCGAGCCGGCGTCCGGTTCGGTCAGCACCATGGTCGCCGTCCACCTGCGCTCGATCGCCTGCTCGGCGAACCGCTTCTGCTCCGGGGTGCCCAGCCGCCACAGGAGGTGGGCGAACACCGGGCCGCTGGAGTACATCCAGACGGCCGGGTTGGCGCCCAGGATCAGTTCCGCCACCGCCCAGCCGAGCGAGCGGGGAGCGCGGTTGCCGCCGAGCTCGGGCGGGAGGTCGAGCCGGAACCACTCGGCGTCCACGAACGCCTGGTAGGACCTCTTGAAGCCTTCCGGCATGCGCACCGAGCCGGTGGCCGGATCGAAAACCGGCGGATTGCGGTCGCCCTCGGCGAACGACTCCGCCAGCGGGCCGGTCGCGAGCCGGTTGACCTCGTCGAGTATCCCCCGGGCCGTCTCCTCGTCGAGATCGGGATAGGGCTCCGCGCCCAGCACGTCCTGGCGGCGGAGCACCTCGAAGAGGTTGAACTCGATATCACGCAGGTTGCTCTTGTAGTGGCCCATGGCAACTCCGCTTCTTCCGGCCATGCGCTGGCGCCGGCGACGCCCGTCCTACTCGGCGGTAACAAGCCATATGCTACCCGCTGGTAACAGACTTTGCTACTCACTAGTAACGAAGTTCGCGCGGGGGGTTCCTCCTGGGCAGACCGCGTTCTACAGTGAGCCGGAACGGAGCATGATCGCACCGGCTGGCGAGGTGGGCAATGGCACTGGCCCTGACCGAGGAGCATCTGGCGCTGGCGGAGTCGGTCCGGGGCTGGGCCGGGCGGGCCGCGCCCGCCGAGGCGCTCCGGGCGGCGGTGGCCGACGCCGGCGGCGGGGCGGCGCTCTACACCGGCGCGCTGCGGCCCGCGCTCGCCGGTCAGGGCCTGCTCGGCCTGCACCTGCCCGAATCACTCGGCGGCCAGGGCTACGGCCTGCCCGAGCTGGCGATCGCCGTGGAAGAACTGGGACGGGCCCTGGTGCCGGGGGCCTTCCTGCCGACCGTGCTCGCCAGCGCGATCCTGCACGGCGCCGGGGCGGACGCCCTGAATGGGCTGGTCAAGGACATGGCGGGCGGCACACTCACCGGGGCGGTCGGGTTCGCGCCGGGCATCCGCGCCACCCGCGCCGGCGCCACCGGCACGCTGGTGATCGGCGGCGCCTGCGGGCCGGTCCCGGGCGCCGGGCTCGCCGACGTGCTGATCCTGCCCGCCGCCCTGGACGGGGAGGATGGCGACCGCCGCTGGGTGGTGGTGGATGCCGCCGACGTGGAGATCACGCAGGTGGACAGCCTCGACCTGACCCGCCAGGCCGGCCGGGTCCGCGCGGATGAGCTGAGCGTCCCCCCGGAACGGGTCCTCGGCGGGCTGTCGCCAGCCGCGGTGATGTCGCTGGCCGCGGTCCTGCTGGCCGCCGAGGCCTGCGGCATCGCCGACTGGGCGGTGGCCACCGCCGCCGAATACGCCAAGATCCGCCACCAGTTCGGGCGGCCCATCGGCCAGTTCCAGGCGGTCAAGCACCGCTGTGCCTGGATGCTCACGGCGGCGGAGCAGGCAACGGCCGCGGCCTGGGACGCCGCCCGGGCCGTCCAGGCCGGGAGCCTCGACGCCGGCGGCGAGTTCGCCGCCGGCGTGGCCGCGCTGGTCGCGGTGGACGCCGCCGTCAGCTGCGCGCACGAGTGCATTCAGGTGCTGGGGGGCATCGGCTACACCTGGGAGCACGACGCCCACCTCTACTACCGCCGCGCGCTCTCGCTGCGGGCGCTCCTCGGCGGCTCCGGCGACTGGGCCCAGCGGGTGGCCGGCCTCGCGCTCGAGGGCGCGAGCCGGCCCATCAGCATCGACCTCCCGCCGGAGGCCGAGCCCCTGCGCGCCCAGGTGCGGGCGGAACTGGCGGAGATCGGGGCCGCCCGCCCCGCCGACCGCAACGGGCGCCTGGCCGAGGGCGGCTGGGTCGTCCCACACCTGCCGCGCCCCTGGGGCCGGGAAGCCGGGCCACTGGAGCAGCTCGTCATCGCCGAGGAGATGCGGGCGGCCGGGCTGCGCGCGCCGGGGCTCGTGATCGGCGCCTGGGTGGTCCCCGCCCTTGTCCAGTACGGGACGCCGGAGCAGCAGGAGCGCTTCCTGCCCCCCACCCTGCGCGGCGAGCTGGTCTGGTGCCAGCTGTTCAGCGAGCCGGGAGCCGGCTCCGACCTGGCCGGGCTGTCCACCCGCGCCGAGCGGGCCGAGGGAGGGTGGCGGCTGACCGGGCAGAAGATCTGGACCTCACTGGCGAAGCAGGCGGCCTGGGCCATCTGCGTCGCCCGGACCGACCCGGACGCGCCCCGCCACGACGGGATCAGCTACTTCCTGGTCGACATGACCTCACCGGGCGTGCAGGTGCGGCCGCTGCGGGAGATGACCGGCGACGCGCTCTTCAACGAGGTCTTCCTCGACCAGGTGTTCGTGCCGGACGACCTGGTGGTCGGCGGGGTCAACCAGGGCTGGCGGGTGGCCCGCACCACCCTGGCCAACGAGCGGGTTTCCCTCTCGCAGTCATGGACGTTCGGCTGCGGCAATCCCGAACTGATCGAGGCCGTACACGGCCTGGGCGCCGGGGCCGGGCAGGCGGTGCTGGAGCGGGCCGGGCGGCTGGTCGCCGAGGGTCACGCCATCGACCTGCTGGGGATGCGGGTCACGCTCAAGCAGCTGTCCGGGACCGAGCCGGGCGCCACCGGAAGCGTCCGCAAGCTGCTGGGCATGCGCCACGCACAGCGGGTCGCCGAGGAATGCTGGAGCCTGACCGGCCCGGAGGGTGCGGTTGGTGGCACCCGGTGGTCGCGGGCGGTGCTGTTCACCCGCGCGCTCACGATCGGCGGCGGCACCACCGACATCCAGCTCAACATCATCGGCGAGCGCATCCTCGGCCTGCCGCGCGATCCGGCGCCGGGCAGCTAGCGGCTTGCCTGCCGGGCAGCTAGCGGCTTGCCTCCTGGGCTCCCGACGGGCTTGCCTCCTGGGCTCCCGACGGGCTTGCCTCCTGGCTCCCGACGGCCTGCCGGGCGGGCGGTTGGCCCGACGCGGGCGCCCGGCGGCATTTCGGACCGCACCCTGCGGGCGTCTCGCGCGACGGCCGGGCATAATTACTTAGATGTAATTCCGCCGTGAGAGGGCAACGGGGCGATGGCTGGCGGCAAGGGCTCACCGGGCAAACGGCCGCAGCCCGTGGCTGCGGCATCCCCGGCACCTCCCACGCCCCCGGCCGCGGCGTCCCCGGCCACGCCCCCCACTGCGGCGTCTCCGGCTCCGGCGTCCCCGGCGCCCCCCGCGCCCACCGGGTCCCCGGCGCGCCCGGGTGGGCCGGCGTCGCCCTGGGCCGCCCTGTCCCGGGTCCGGGGCCAGCCGGCGCGGCAGATCTCGGCGGCCAGGCGGGCCAGGCAGCGGCGGGTGCTCCTGCTCGCCTGCGGCCTGATGTCATCGCTGGTCCTGCTCTTCTCCGCGGCTGCCTGGGGCCTGGCCAGCTACGCCAACGGCGCGGTGGGGCGCATCTTCGCCGGCACGGCCGGCGGCCTCAACGGCCCGCTCAACGTGCTGCTGGCCGGGGTCGACCTGCGCGCCGGCCTGACCCCGGCCCAGCAGCGGGTGCTGCACGTGGGGGACGTGCCCAGCTCCAACTCCGACACCCTGATGCTGATCCATATCGCCGACGACCGGTCCAGCGTGACCGTGGTCAGCCTGCCGCGTGACTCGTGGGTGTTCATTCCCGGGCACGGCATGAACAAGATCAACGCGGCGTTCGGCCTCGGCGGCCCAAGCCTCACGGTGGCGACCGTCGAGCGGGCCACCGGGCTGACGATCAACGACTTCATCGAGGTCAACTTCCTCGGCTTCGTCAAGGTCATCGACGCGCTCGGCGGGGTGAACATCTGCCTGCCGCAGGCCGTGAACGACCCCTACAGCGGCCTGCACCTGAGCGCAGGAGTTCACCACGTCAATGGCATCACGGCGCTCAAGTACGCGCGTGACCGGCATTCCTTCGCCGCCTCCGACCTGACCAGGATCACCAATCAGCAGAGCCTGCTGGCCTCGCTCCTGCAGGAGGCGATCAGCTCCGGCACCCTGACC
>WNGJ01010160.1_pt1 | contig 12421 bp, 11 predicted proteins | sample 5400611 | NCBI WGS metagenome assembly WNGJ01 (sample SAMN13153375, study PRJNA577476) | soil metagenome | isolation source: 40 cm soil or saprolite under Garry oak tree replicate 1 | place: USA:California | collected 2016-06-15
CGACGTTTCGGCAATCGCAGCGCTATCGGCGGAACTGGCGCGTAACTATCCGTTTCTGACGCCGGCGCATGCCAACCGGCTGGCGCATGCCTATGGCACCCGCGCCAGCAAGCTGCTTGGCCCTGCCAAATCCCTTGGCGATCTCGGCCAGTCGTTCGGCGCCACCTTGACGGAGAGCGAGGTCCGGTACCTGATGTCATCGGAGTGGGCCTTGACCGCCGATGACATCGTATGGCGGCGATCCAAGCTGGGATTGCGGTTGTCGCCAGCCCAAATAGCCGCCATCGACGCCTGGATCGGGGCCCATGGTGTCGCTTCCGGACGTCCCCTGCTGGAAGCACGAGGGCGGACATGACCGTTACGCTCGAAAACATGACGCGCACCGTCGATGGCATTGCGACCATTCGCAATGTCTCGCTGACGCTTGAGCGTGGCACGCTGAGCGTGCTGCTGGGCCCGACGCTGTCGGGCAAGACATCGATCATGCGGCTGCTCGCCGGTCTCGACAAGCCGGCAACCGGCCGCGTCCTGGTCGACGGCAAGGACGTCACCGGCTTCGATGTGCGGCAGCGTTCGGTGGCGATGGTCTATCAGCAGTTCATCAATTATCCCTCGCTGACCGTCTATGAGAACATTGCCTCGCCGCTGCGGGTGCAGGGCAAACCGCGCGCGGAGATCGACAAGCGCGTTCAGGAAGCCGCCAGACTCCTGAAGCTCGAGCCGTATTTGAACCGCACGCCGCTGCAATTGTCCGGCGGCCAGCAGCAGCGCACCGCGATCGCGCGCGCGCTGGTGAAGGGCGCCGATCTGGTGCTGCTGGACGAGCCGCTCGCCAACCTCGACTACAAGCTGCGCGAGGAATTGCGCACCGAACTGCCGCGCATCTTTGAGGCGTCCGGCGCGATCTTCGTCTACGCGACGACCGAGCCTTCCGAAGCGCTGCTGCTTGGCGGCCGTACCGTCTGCATGTGGGAAGGCGAAATCCTGCAGGCCGGCGAGACCTCGAAAGTCTATCGCCATCCCAACACCCTGCGCGTCGCCCAGGTGTTTTCCGATCCGCCGCTCAACATCGTCGGGATCGAAAAGCGCAACGGCTCGGTGCAGTATGCCGGCGGCGTGCAGGCGCCGGCGTCCGGACTTTATGCAGGGCTTGGCGACGGCGCCTACCGGGTCGGTTTCCGCGCCCACCAACTCGAAGTCGCCCACGGCATTGCCGGCCGCCACGCGTTTCACGCCACCGTGACGGTGACCGAAATCACCGGTTCGGAAAGCTTCGTGCATCTCAACCGCGATGCTTCCAACTGGGTCGCCGTGCTGCAGGGGGTGCACGAATACCCGCCCGGGCACGTGCTGGACGCGGTGCTCGATCCGAACAATGTTTTCGTGTTCGACGCGGCCGACCGCCTGGTCGCCGCACCCGGCGCGATGTGAGGGACATGGCACATGGCCCGCATTGACCTCGTCGACCTCGCACACTCCTACACCGGCAACGCCGCCGATCCCGAATCCTTTGCGTTAAAGCCGATCTCGATGACCTGGCGGCAGGGCGGGGCCTATGCGCTGCTCGGGCCGTCGGGCTGCGGCAAGACCACGCTGCTCAATCTGATCTCGGGCATCGTCACCCCGTCGCGCGGCCAAATCCTGTTCGACGGCGCCGATATCACACCGCTGTCAACCCAGAAGCGCAATATCGCGCAGGTGTTCCAGTTTCCGGTGATCTACGACACCATGACGGTCGGACAGAACCTTGCCTTTCCGCTCAGGAATCGCGGCGTGCCAAAGGCCGAGATCGACGCGCGGGTCGCGGAGATCGCGCGTCTGCTCGACCTCACGCCTTATCTGGCGCGCAAGGCGACGCGGCTGACGGCCGACGCCAAGCAGAAAATCTCGCTCGGCCGCGGACTGGTCCGGTCCGATGTCGCGGCGATCTTGTTCGACGAGCCGCTGACGGTGATCGATCCCGAGCTGAAATGGCAGTTGCGATCGAAGCTCAAGGCGCTGCACCGCGCGCTCGACCTGACGATGATCTATGTCACCCATGACCAGACCGAGGCGCTGACTTTCGCCGATACCGTCGTGGTGATGCATGACGGCCGCGTGGTGCAGAGCGGCACGCCGGCCGAATTGTTCGACAAGCCGGAACACACCTTTGTCGGCTACTTCATCGGCTCGCCCGGCATGAACATCGTGCCCGCCGTGGTTCGGGGCCGCGAAGCCCGGATCGACGGCCACACCATCGCACTGAAGCGGAGCTACGACAGTCTGCCGCCGGGCGCGAAGATCGAGATCGGCGTGCGCCCCGAATTCGTCGACGTCGCGCCATCGGCGCCGGGCTTGCTGTCGGCCAACATCGAGCGGATCGATGACCTCGGCCGCGTCCGCTTCGCCCGCGTTCGCATTGGCGATGCAAAATTCGCAGCCAGGGTGCCGCCGGGATTTTCGATTCCCGGCGACGTCGCCGGGCTGATATTCGACCCGTCCCACGTTCACGTCTATGCCGACAGCCGTCTGGTCGAGGGATCGGTGTAATGGACAAGACCATCAACCAAAAGGCCTGGTTCCTGGTGCTGCCGGTGTTTCTGGTGGTGGCGTTCTCGGCCATCCTGCCGCTGATGACGGTGGTGAACTATTCGATGCAGGACACCTTCGGAAACAATCAGTTTTTCTGGAACGGTGTCGGCTGGTTCAAGGAATTGCTCGATCCGTCGACCGACCTCGGCGAGCGGTTCTTGGCGTCGCTGTGGCGCAACCTGTTTTTCTCCGCCGTGATCCTCGCGATCGAGGTTCCGCTTGGTATCGTGGTGGCGCTTTCGATGCCGCGCGAAGGCTGGCGGGTCGCCGCCTGTCTCGTGATCATGGCGTTGCCGCTGCTTATTCCATGGAACGTGGTCGGAACCATCTGGCAGATCTTCGGCCGGCCCGACATCGGCCTGATGGGCTATGTGCTCAACCACATCGGGCTGCATTACAACTACGTCTCCAACGAGCTCGACGCATGGGCCACCGTCATCGTGATGGATGTCTGGCACTGGACCAGCCTCGTCGCGCTGTTGTGCTACGCCGGGCTGAAATCGATTCCGGACGCCTATTATCAGGCGGCGCAGATCGACGGCGCCTCGCGATGGGCGGTATTCACCGCGATCCAGTTGCCGAAAATGAATCGCGTCCTGCTGATCGCGGTGCTGCTGCGGTTCATGGACAGTTTCATGATCTACACCGAGCCGTTCGTGGTGACCGGTGGCGGTCCAGGCAATTCGACGACATTCGTTTCCATCGAACTCGTCAAGATCGCGCTCGGACAATTTGACCTCGGCAAGGCCGCCGCGCTGTCGCTGGTCTACAACCTCATCATCATCATCGTCTGCTGGGTGTTTTATACCGTGATGACCAACGTCGGCGCCGAGCGGCAGGCCAACAAGGGAGTCGCATGATGCATTCGATTCCCGGCCGCCGCATCATCATATCGGCGTTCCTGATCTTCCTGCTGTTGCCGATCTATTGGCTGGTCAACATGAGCTTCAAGACCAACTATGAGATCGTCTCGACCATGACGCTGTGGCCGCACCAGCCGACCATCGCCAACTACATGCGCATCTTCACCGATGAGAGCTGGTACTCCGGCTACATCCATTCGTTGAAATATGTGCTGATCAACACCGTCATCTCGATTACGGTTGCCTTGCCGGCAGCCTACGCGTTTTCGCGTTATCGCTTCCTCGGCGACAAGCATTTGTTCTTCTGGCTGCTGTCGAACCGGATGGCGCCGGCGGCGGTCTATGCGCTGCCGTTCTTCAATCTTTATTCGGCGATCAATCTGTTCGATACGCCGTGGGCGGTAGCACTTGCGCATTGCATCTTCAACGTACCCCTGGCGGTATGGATCCTGGAAGGGTTCGTGTCCGGTGTGCCGCGCGAGATCGACGAAACCGCTTTTCTGGACGGCTACTCGTTCCCGCGCTTCTTCCTCAAGATCCTGGTGCCGTTGATCGCCAGCGGCATCGGCGTCGCGGCGTTCTTCTGCTTCATGTTTTCCTGGGTCGAATTGCTGCTGGCGCGCACGCTGACGTCAGTGGAGGCCAAGCCGATTTCGGCAGTCATGACCCGTACGGTTTCCGCGGCCGGAATGGATTGGGGCTTGCTGGCCGCGGCCGGCGTTCTGACCATCATTCCCGGCGCGCTGGTGATCTGGTTCGTCCGCAATTACATCGCGCGCGGCTTCGCGCTCGGCAGGGTGTAGGAGGGCCGCCGCAATGGAAAACATCGCATGGATGGCCTGGACGCCGCCGACCGCGATCTTCTTCGCGCTGTTTGCCACCACGTTGGCGGTCATGACCGCGCTCGCCGTGGCCTATCCGGAAGCCGAGCGGGTCGGGATTTTGCACATTCCGACGACGCGCGGCGACCGGCTGTTCATTTCACTGATCATGACCGCCGTTATCCATCTGTTGTGGATCGGTTTCGTCGGTACCGACCCGATCGCGACAATTCCGATCGGGGAAGGAATTGAAATATCGAGCCTGTGGCTCGCTACCGTGATTTCGCTTGTTTCGGCCGTTGCGATTTTCCGCACCGTCTGAGTGAGCGAATAAAGAGCAGATCCGGGGGCAACCCGGGCCTGAATATGTTTGTCGCTGCAACGGAGGAACCAACATGCGACACTTGAGGAGAAGGAACAGTCCCCTGACCAAGAATAGTTTTCTGACGATGAGCAGCGCCGCGGCGCTGATCGCGGCTTCCGTGACGATTGCCGCGCCTGCGTTTGCGGACGATGCAACCGCGCAGAAGTGGATCGACAGTGAATTTCAGCCCTCGACCTTGTCAAAGGCCGATCAGTTGAAGGAACTGCAGTGGTTCGAAAAGGCGGCCCAGCCCTTCAAGGGAATGGAAATCAACGTCGTCTCGGAAACCATCACGACGCATGAGTACGAGTCCAGGACCCTGGCAAAGGCCTTCACCGAACTCACCGGTATCAAGGTCAAGCACGACGTCATTCAGGAAGGCGACGTGGTTGAAAAGCTGCAGACCCAGATGCAGTCCGGCAAGAATGTGTATGACGGCTGGATCAACGACTCCGATCTGATCGGCACGCACTTCCGTTACGGCCAGACCATCGTGCTGTCGGACTACATGACCGGCGAAGGCAAGGAGGTCACCGATCCCCAGCTCGACGTCAACGACTTCATCGGCAAGTCCTTCACCACGGCGCCGGATGGAAAGCTGTATCAGCTTCCCGACCAGCAGTTCGCCAACCTGTACTGGTTCCGCTACGACTGGTTCTCCAATCCCGACTACAAGGCCAAGTTCAAGGCCAAGTATGGCTACGAGCTCGGCGTTCCCGTGAACTGGTCGGCCTATGAGGATATCGCCGAGTTCTTCACCAACGACATCAAGGAGATCAACGGCGTCAAGGTCTATGGCCACATGGACTACGGCAAGAAGGATCCGTCGCTGGGATGGCGCTTTACCGATGCGTGGTTGTCGATGGCAGGCAACGGCGACAAGGGCATCCCGAACGGCCTTCCGGTCGACGAATGGGGTATCCGCATGGAAGGCTGTCGTCCGGTAGGCTCGTCGGTCGAGCGTGGCGGCGACACCAACGGTCCGGCGGCGGTCTATTCGATCGCCAAATATCTCGACTGGATGAAGAAGTATGCTCCGCCGCAGGCGCAAGGCATGACCTTCTCCGAATCGGGACCGGTGCCGGCACAGGGTGCGATCGCGCAGCAAATCTTCTGGTACACCGCTTTCACCGCCGACATGGTGAAGCCTGGCCCGGTGATGAATGCCGATGGCACGCCGAAATGGCGGATGGCGCCGTCGCCGCACGGGTCGTACTGGAAGGAAGGCATGAAGCTCGGCTATCAGGACGCAGGATCGCTGACGCTCCTGAAGTCCACGCCGGCCGACCGCCGCAAGGCAGCCTGGCTCTATCTGCAGTTCATCGTGTCCAAGACGGTGAGCTTGAAGAAGAGCCATGTCGGTCTCACCTTCATCCGTGAGTCCGACATCTGGGACAAGTCGTTCACCGAGCGCGCACCGAAGCTCGGCGGGCTGATCGAGTTCTACCGCTCGCCCGCGCGCGTGCAGTGGACCCCGACCGGCAACAACGTTCCGGATTATCCGAAGCTTGCTCAATTGTGGTGGCAGAACATCGGCGATGCGTCGTCCGGTGCGAAGACGCCGCAGGCGGCGATGGATTCGCTCGCAGCCGCGCAGGATTCGGTGATGGAGCGGCTCGAGAAGTCGGGCGTGCAGGGCGCTTGCGGACCGAAGCTCAACAAGAAAGAGAAGCCCGAGTTCTGGTTCGCGAAAGCCGAGAAGGACCACACCATCGCGCCCCAGCGCAAGCTGGCGAACGAGAAGCCGAAGGGCGAAACCATCGACTACGACGCGCTGATCAAGTCGTGGCCGGCCTCGCCCCCGAAGCGCGCTTCGAACTGAGAGAGCGACATCGTCATGGCCGGGCTTGACCCGGCCATCCATCACGCAACAAGGCCGGGAGTGATCCCGGCCTTCTATTTCGTCATTGCGAGCGACGCGAAGCAATCCATAGCGGCGCGGGAAGTCTGGATTGCTTCGTCGCTTCGCTCCTCGCAATGACGGCTGAGGCTCTACAGGCCTACTGCGCTGCGTCCAGCGCTTCACCGAGCGCGGGATAATCCGTATAGCCCTTCGCCCCGCCGCCGTAGAACGTCGCCTTGTCCCACTCGTTGAGCGGCGCGCCCTTCTTCAGGCGCTCGACCAAATCGGGGTTCGAGATGAACGGCTTTCCGAACGCGATCAGGTCGGCCGCGCCCGCCGCGAGCACCTTGGTCGCGAGTTCGAAGTCATAGCCGTTGTTGGCGACATAGGCGCCTTTGAAGCGCTTGCGCAGACTGCCGTAGTCGAACGGCGCGATATCGCGCGGGCCGCCGGTCGCGCCTTCGATGACGTGGATGTAGACGAGCTTCAGCGCGTTGAGATGATCGACGATGTAGTCGAACAGCGGCTGCGGATGAGAGTCGGAGACGTCATTGGCCGGCGTCACCGGCGAAATCCGGATGCCGGTTCGCTCTGGCCCGGCTTCGGCCGCGACGACCTTGGACACTTCGAGCATCAGCTTCGCCCGGTTCTCGATCGATCCGCCGTAAGCATCGGTGCGCTTGTTGGTGCCGTCCTTGGCGAACTGATCCAAGAGATAGCCGTTGGCGCCATGGATCTCAACGCCGTCGAAACCAGCCGCAAGCGCGTTCGCGGTGCCGCGCTTGAAACTCTCGATGATCCCGGGAATCTCTTCCAGCGTCAGCGCACGCGGCTCGGAAATCTCGGTGAAGGTGCCGCCAACGAAGGTCTTGCCCTTGGCGCGGATCGCCGAGGGCGCGACCGGTGCACCATCATTGGGCTGCAGCGAGGTGTGCGAAATGCGTCCGACATGCCAGATCTGGATGAAGATACGTCCGCCACGCTCGTGCACGCGGTCGGTGACCTTGCGCCAGCCCGCGACCTGCTCTTTTGAGTAGATGCCGGGGGTGTCCTGATAGCCCTGGCCCTGTTGCGAGACCTGGCTCGCCTCGGTGACCAAAAGCCCCGCGGAGGCGCGCTGGCCGTAATACTCTGTCGCCAAGGGGCTTGGTACCAGGCCCGCGACCGCGCGGTTGCGCGTCAGCGGCGCCATGACAAATCGATTGGGAAGGGTGATAGGGCCTAGCTTGTGGGGCTCGAAGAGTTTGGTCGGCGTGCTCATGTTGTGATGATTCCGAGGAAATTGCAGGTGAGAAACAGGTGGGTATTGTTATCGCCCCGGCAATGCCGCGAGCTATTCGGCTTTTGCAGGCTAGCCGCGCACGATACCGCCGGGATAGCCACGGTTGAAAGCAGCGAATGCGCGGTGGCGTAGGATGATCCATTCGAGATCAGAAACTGCGCAGCATGGGCGACCTGCCGGCCGGTGCCTTGGCGGTTGAACCGTCATTCCGGGGCAGTCCGCAGGACTGAACCCGGAATCTCGAGATTCCGGGTCTGGTCCTGCGGACCATCCCGGAATGACGTAAGAGTTACTTCACCCCCAGAAAATCGCGCTTGCCGATTTCCACGCCGTTGTGGCGCAGGATGCCGTGGGTGGTCGCGGCGTGGAAGTAGAAATTCGGGAATGCAAAGCCGCTGAGGAATTGCTGGCCCTTGAGCGTCATGGTGTTGTTCGGACCTGCGGGAAAGCTGACATCGCGGCTGTCGGCGCCTTCGAACTGTGCCGGCTTGAACGAGTTCACATAGTCGATGGTTTTGGAAAGCCGCTGCTTCAGCTCTTCAAACGTCTTTTCGGTGTCGGGGGTGGATGGCACCTCGCTCTGCGTCAGGCGCGCGCAGCCTTTGGCCGCGAAATCGCAGGCGAGCTGGATCTGACGCGACAGCGGCAGCATGTCCGGAAAAAGCCGTGCGCCGAGCAAAACGTCGGGTTGAATGTTTTTCGCCTCGCAGTGTGTCTCGGCCTTGGTGAGGAGGCCCGAAAGGCTGTTGAGAATCTGCAGGAAGGCCGGAACGGTAGCGTCGTAGAAGGACATGCGGTGCTCTTTCGGTTGATGAGGAGATTTTCGGGTTTGTCGTGGCGGGAGTACGTTGCCTCGAGCATGATCCGGAAAAGTGGGTACCGGTTTTCCGAAAAGATCATGCTAAAAAAAAGATAGAGAGGGATGACGATTCGAAGAAAAGGTCATCCCTCTCTATCGAACGGCCGATGATACCGGTGGAAGCGACGGCGCGCGCGGCTGCCCGCGCATCCGCGCCAGCAATTCGGCGGTGGGCCAGGAATCGGCGGGCAGGCCGTATTTGATCTGCATCGTCTTCACCGCAGTTCGGCTTTGCTGACCCATGATGCCGTCGACCTTGCCGACATTGAATCCCGCGCGCACCAATAGTTGCTGCATCTCGCGAAGCTCAGCGAACGGCAGTTGCACGACCGGTGCTCCGGGACGGCGCATCGCCGGCGCGCCGGCGATGCGGGTGGCGAGATAGCCGGCGGTGGTCGAATAGATCAGCGAGTTGTTCCACTCGGTATAAGCCGCGAAATTGGGATAGGCCAGGAACGCCGGTCCCATCCGTCCCATCGGCAGTAGCAGCGACGCCGGCAGATCGTCGTTCGGCAGCGCGCGTCCGTCCGGATAGCTCACGCCGAACTGCGCCCATTTCGAACGCGGCAGCTGGATGGTGAGGTCGGCCTGGTCCCAAGGAAAACCTGACGGGAGGTTTTGCGGCACCCGCACTTCCTGCAGCCAGGGTTCGCCGCGGCGCCATTTCAGTCCGTTGGCGATGTAGTTCGCGGTCGAGCCGATCACGTCGGCCGGGCTGCGCAAGAGGTTGCGATGGCCGTCGCCGTCGTAATCGACGGCGTAGTTGAAATAATGCGTCGGCAGGAACTGCGTCTGTCCCAATTCGCCGGCCCATGAGCCGACCATCTCCTCAGGCGTAAGGTCGCCGCGATCGATGATTTTCAGCGCGGCGATGGTTTCCTTCTCAAACATCTGCGCGCGGCGGCAGTCATAGGCGAGTGAGACCAGCGAGCGCAGCGTCGGCAGGCTGCCCATGTTGGCGCCGAAATCGCTTTCAAGCCCCCAGAACGCGGCGATCACAGCCGGCGGCACGCCATATTCCTTCTCGGCGCGCGCGAAGGCCGCGGCATGGGTCTTGATCCGGGCCTGGCCCTGCTGCATCCGGGAAATCGCAGCCATGCGGCCGGCGAACTCGGTAAATATCTGCCCGAACACGCGCTGGCCGCGGTCGCGGTTGACGATGCCCTGGTCGTAGACAAGTCCGGGCGAGGCCTCCGCGAGCGCACGCTGCGAAACGCCCGCCGCGGCCGCCTGCTGCTTGAGGTCTGCCAGGAAACGATCAAAACTCATGCCGTTGTGACAGGAGGCACCGCGTGGCGCCGGGACTGGCCTCGCCGGAGTGGCAACCGTTCCAGGCCAAGCTGCCGGTTGAGCCGATGCCGACTGCGGACCGCACAGGGCTGAAAACAAGGCCGCGCCAAGAAAAACGTCAAGAAAAACATCAAGCAAAACACCGTTGGTGCCCTGTCGTAGCATTATTGCAGTCCCGGCGTCATGCCCGGCCAAAGCAGCCAAATGATCGATTTGCCTTCAAGCACCATGGCTGCGACGCAAGCTCGCTCCACGCATAGGAGCATGCCGCCTGGACAGGACCCCGGAGGCTGTTCCAATCGTTTTTGCCCGTGTAGACTTCCCCATCTGCAGGCCTGAGCAAGGCGAGCCAACAATCACAAGGGGCGGGCGGACAGGGGAGACGGCGGAACAACCATGACGGATATCCAATATTTAAGCCCGCGTACGCTGGATGAAGCGATCAGCGCATTTGCCGCCGCCGGAAGTGCTGCGCGCATCATGGCTGGTGGCACCGATCTTCTGGTGCAAATGCGCTCCGGCGCGGTGCGGCCGGGCCTGATCGTCGACATCAAGAAAATCGCCGAGATGACTACAATCGAGGAAACCGCCGAGGGTGGTTTCCGCATCGGCGCCGCCGTTCCGGGTGCGGTGCTGGCCGAACACCCCCGCTTCGGGAAGGTCTGGCCCGGCGTGCTTGAAGCCGTCAACCTGATCGGTTCCACCCAGGTCCAGGGGCGGGCCTCGGCGGGCGGCAATCTGTGCAATGGTTCGCCGGCCGGCGACAGTGTGCCCGCCATGATCGCAGCCGGTGCCATCGTCACGCTGCAGGGGCCGGACGGCCGCCGCGAGATGCCGGTGGAGAACGTGCCGGCCGGACCGGGCCGCACCAATCTTTTGCCCGGCGAGATCCTCGTCAGCTTCACGCTGCCGCCGCGGCCGAAGGGGTCAAGCGACGCCTATCTTCGCATGATTCCACGCACCGAAATGGACATCGCCGTGGTCGGCGTCGGCGTCAGCCTGACGCTGAAAGATGGCGTGTGCACCACAGCCAGGGTCGGGCTTGGCGCGGTGGCGCCGACCGTGCTGCTGGTCGAGGCGGCGGCGAAAGCGCTGATCGGCAGCAAACTCGACGATGCGGCGCTGAATGCCGCGGCTGCCGCTTGCTCCGCCGCCTGCCGTCCGATCGACGACAAGCGCGGCACCATTGCTTATCGCACCAAGGCTGCCGGCGTGCTGCTGAAGCGCACCGCTGCCATCGCCGCCCGGCGCGCCGCCGGAGGGAATTGGAGACAATGACAAAACTGCATGTTACCACCACCATCAACGGCGAGCCGGCGGAGTTTCTGTGCGAGCCGTACGACACCATGCTCGATGCGTTGCGCGGGCCGCTCGGCCTGACCGGCTCGAAGGAAGGCTGCGCGTCCGGCGATTGCGGCGCCTGCAGCATCATGCTGGACGATCGCCTGGTCTGTTCCTGCCTGATGCTGTCAGCCGAAGCCGAAGGCCATGAGCTGCGCACCATCGAAGGCATGGCCCATGGCGACAAGCTGCATCCGCTGCAGCAGAAGTTTCTGGAAATGGCGGCGTTGCAGTGTGGCATCTGCACGTCCGGCATGCTGGTCGCCTCCGAGGCCCTGCTGCAGAAGAATTCGCGGCCGAGCGAGGAAGAGGTCCGGTTCTGGCTGGCCGGCAATCTGTGCCGGTGCACCGGTTACGACAAGATCGTGCGCGCGGTTCTGGAAACCGCCGCTGACATGCGGGAGCAAGGAATCAGGGAGTCCCGGCAATGAACGTCATCACCAACAACAAGTGGATCGGCCAGCGGACCATTCGCCCCGACGGCGCCGACAAGGTCACCGGACGCGCGGCCTTTGCCGCCGACACCACCATGCCCGGCATGATCTGGGGCAAGGTCAAGCGCAGCCCGCATCCGCACGCACGCATCAAATCGATCGATACCTCGAAGGCGGAGGCGCTGCCCGGCGTGAAGGCCGTGGTCACGTCGCGAGATATTGTGGACTTTCCGATCGACAAGTCGGTGATGCTCGGCATCCAGGACATGCGCTGGATGTGCCGCAACGTGATGGCGCGCGAGAAGGCGCTGTTCCCCGGCCACCCGGTCGCGGCCGTCGCAGCAACCACCGAGGCGATCGCGGCAAGGGCCTGCGAACTGATCGAGGTTACTTACGAGGTGCTGCCGTGGTCGGTCGAGATCGAGGACGCGATCAAGCCCGACGCGCCGATCCTGCACGACTTCATGAAGTTCGAGGGCAAGCCGTCCAACATCGGCGGCAGGATCGAGGTCAAGAAGAGTGACATCGCCCAAGGCTTCGCCGCGGCCGAAATCGTCATCGAGCGCAGCTTCACCACCCGCCCGGTGCATCAGGGCTATATCGAGCCGCACGCCTGCCTCATCAGCGTCGGCGCCGACAACAAGACCACGATCTGGAGCTCGAGCCAGGGCCAGTTCATGGTGCGCGCCATGACGGCGTATTTGACCGGCATTCCCCAAAGCGACATCCGCGCCATTCCGGCGGAAATCGGCG
>WNGJ01006455.1_pt1 | contig 12418 bp, 7 predicted proteins | sample 5400611 | NCBI WGS metagenome assembly WNGJ01 (sample SAMN13153375, study PRJNA577476) | soil metagenome | isolation source: 40 cm soil or saprolite under Garry oak tree replicate 1 | place: USA:California | collected 2016-06-15
AAGCAGCGAAGCGCCGTAACCGAGATATCCCGGCCCGTCGGCGATCATCCACCCCAGGACGCCCAGGCAAGCCAGCCCCGCGCCGCTGAGTGCGAAGAGCCGGTTGTCCGGAACCAGCGAAGACGGCGCTGCATCCTGCGTTCGCGACAACGTATCGGCGGCCAGCAACTCCAGAAACGGGTCGCCGCCATCGCGCTCCCGCTCATGGAAGGTTGTCAGCCTCTGCTCAAGTCCAGAATGTGCGGCCTCAGCCTCACGCACCGCCCGTGCCCGCGTCAGCCGAGCCAGCGGTAGCGCAATGCCAAACCCCGCGACTGCAGCCAACGCGGCAAGAAGCGCCAGACGAGCTCCCGTGACTCCATGCGCCGGGAAGGCATAATGATTGAGCAGCAGCACAAGCGCAACTGTGACGACAAGCGCCGTGCCCGTAAAGATCGCCGCACCACGCAGCCACGCTCCCAGCCGCAACCTGCGCTGCAGCCCCGCGATATAGGAGTTGAGCTCGTTCCGCTTGCTCATGCGTCCTCCCGCTGCGTGCCCACGTAGCCGCTGGCAACCACCGTCTCCGCCAGCGCCACAACCAATGCAAGTAGCATAACGTACCACCAAAGACTCACGGGCCGGTATTTCGCTTCAGTCCCCGCGGCGTCGGCTGTCTGTATAGACGCTTCGCCTCTGCTTCCGTTCCAAAGCTGCTGCACATCCGGTGCAATCGGCTCCAGGTCCGATTCACGCCGGTCGGGATTAACCCCAATCACTGCATCGCGTCCATTCGCAGATCGAATCTGATAGAAGCCCGCGCGCCGCAGCCGAAAGGTCTGCACCGTCCGCGCCTCGCTCAACGAAAGCGGCCTGCGCCCATCGGGGTCGATCACCTCCACATTCGCTACCTCCCCAACCGGCTCGGCCCCCGAGCGGAGTTGCACGAAGGAGTCCACCAGCCGGGAGCCGCTCAGACGTTCGCTGCCCGAGAGATACCGCGCCGCCTTATCAACGAATGCCACAAAAACCGGATGCAGCGGCAGGTCATTGGTAAGATTCTCCAACCCGGACGTGAGCAGCAACACATGCCCTTCGCCGATCTGCCTGTCGAGCAACAACGGCGTCCCATCACCCAACCGCGCCGCCACGCGCGCCTGTCCCGGGTCTACCAGTGCGGCATAAAAGAACTTCGTCTCCGCCCATCCCCCGTTGTCACGCCCCGGCTGCGCCTGCTCGAGCGCAGGATGCGTGAAGTCCACCTGGCCAACCGTCGCCGCGCCACCGTTGCGGACGTAGTCATGCGCATCCTTCACATCGCCTCCCCACAGTGGAATGCGCGCGTGATGCCCTGCCCCTGTGCCCAGCGCGATCAGAACACTGCCTCCCTTCGACACGTACTGCGCCAGTGTGTGCTCGAAGATCGACGGCAACGTGACCGCATCCGATAGCACGACAAAGGCGTATTTCGACGGATCGAGGTCGGTAGTCTGATCAGCAGTCACAGATTGCAGCGCGAATGACGCCTGCGTCGCCGCGCCCAGTGCCGCACCAAAGTACAGTGCCGACCGCGTGTCGCTCGCGGCATGAACAAACAGTACCCGTTCAGGGTCCGATCGCCGTATCACGAATACGCTTCTGTCATCCGCAGGAAAGCCATCGCCGCCACCTTCAATTCGCAGTTCGCAGCGGTTGAATCCATATCCAACATCGAGCGGCGCAAACTGCACCGTCGCGCGCCCATTAGCCGGAACGTCCACCTTACGCGTCGCCACCGCCTTGCCATTCACTACAAACGACACCGTCTTCTCCGTCGCCGGAGTCCCAAAGCCCGCCACCACAGCTTGAACACGCGATCGCTTGGGGTCCTTCGTATCGGCAAGTTCAGCCGGTGCGCTTACACTCTCAACCGTCCAGTTGGGCGGCGCGGTGCCCTTCGCCACCGCATGCAGCACCAACGTTACGTTCGCCGGCAGCACCATATCGGCAAAGTTCGAAGGCATGGCCGTGCGCTGCATATCGCTGAACAGATGCAGATCGATCGGCCCGTGCTCCGTCTCACCAAGCGCGCGGATACTTCGGCCCATCTCTCCAAAGTTCGCGTGCCCATCTCCCACCTGGATGCTCTCAAGCGCCGAGCGCAGTTGCGCTTCATCAGCGATCGGCTGCGTCAGCACCTCGAACTGCCCTCCGAGCGCCATCACCTGCGCCCTCTGCGAATGCGGTTTTGCCGCCAGCGTCGCAAGCGCCTGCTGTTTTGCGTCCGCGAACCGTGTCCCCGCGCGCATGCTAAAAGAATCATCCAGTACGATCAGCAACAAACGGCCATTCGCATTCGCCGCGGGCCGCCGGACAAAGGGGTCGGCAAACGCCAGCACCACCAGCAGCAGCAGTGCAAAACGCAGGGCAAAGAGCAGCAGATATCGCAAACGTCGGTGCCGCGTCGAACTCTGCGTTCCCCGCTCAAAAAACATCAAGGAACTCACCGGCAGGGGTATGGTCACATGTTTTCGCAACAAATGCACAAAGACCGGCACGCCCAGCGCAGCCAGACCTCCCAGAAACCATGGCGCAAGGAAACCCATCAGTTCCCCGCCTGCCGCAGCGAAAGATACTCGCGCAGCGCTTCATCAAGAGGTTGATCGGTCACAAGCAGCCGATAATCCATCCCCGCTCCCCGCGAGCGTGAGCGAAGCTGCTCGATGTGCGCCTCCATCTTCGCGCGATAAGTCGTCTTCGTATACTCGGGAATAACTTCGATCTCCTGATCGGTCTCAAGATCGACCAGCAACGCGGGCCCGTTCAGCACCGGCCTTATCTCCTCCGGATCGAGAATATGAAACAGCACCACATCATTGCCATGGAAACGCAGTGGCTCGATGGCGCGCACAATCTTCTCCGGTTCCTCATAGAAGTCCGAGATCACGATCGCAATGCCGCGCCGATGCAATAGCTCTTGAAAATGCTGCAACGGCTTACCGAAGTCGGTCCGCGCGCGCGGCTCTGCCTGTTCGAGTCCCGCGAAGAGCCGCGCAAGCTGGCCCTGCCGCGTGGATGGCCTCACATACTCCCGCACCTCATCATCGAAAACAATCAGCCCCGCCGCATCGCGTTGATTCCGGATCGCAAGATAAAAGAGCGACGCCGCAATAAAACGCGCATAATCCATCTTCTTCGGAGGACCCGACGTGTACTGCATCGAGTTGCTCGCATCGAGCAATAGAACAAGCTGACTATTCGTCTCGCCGCGATAACGCTTCAGGTAGCAGCGCTCTGTGCGCGCGAACAGATTCCAGTCCACATGGCGCAGATCGTCACCAGGGACATAGGCGCGGTACTCGGCAAATTCCTGGCTGAAGCCGAAGTCCGGCGATCGATGCAGGCCGGCGACAAAGCCGTCCACCACCGTCTTTGCCAGCAGGTCCAGGGAGGAGATGCCGGCCAGCACCGCGGGATCGAGGAAGCGTTGCATCAGCTCTCCTTTGGTCGCGGCACCTGCGCCAATAGCCGGTTGAGGATCTCGTCCGCGTCGATTCGTTCCGACTCCGCGTGGAAGTTCAGGAGGATGCGATGTCGTAATACCGGCAATGTCACCGACGTGATGTCGTCGTAGGTCACGTGATAACGCCTTCGCGAGAGCGCCCGAGCCTTCGCAGCCAGCACAATGAACTGCGCCGCGCGGATGCTGCCTCCGTAGTTCACATATTTCTTTACAAAGTCGGGTGCGCTTTCGGTCCTGGGCCGCGTCGCACGCACCAGGCTCACTACGTACCGCGCGATCGATTCCGCGATCGGCACCATACGCACCAACTGCTGGAAATCAAGCAGTTCCTCGGCCGACGTCACTGCCTCGATCGTTGCCGTGCGCGTCGTCGTCGTCAGATCAACCACCTTCAGTTCGTCCTCGGCACTCAGGTAATCCAGCGTGGCGTTGAAGAGGAACCGGTCCAGCTGCGCCTCGGGCAAAGGATATGTGCCCTCGAGCTCGATCGGATTCTGCGTCGCCAGCACGAAAAATGGCGCCGGCAATCTATAGATGTGCCCGCGCACGGTACAGGAGTGCTCCTGCATAGCTTCGAGCAGCGCAGCCTGCGTCTTTGGTGGCGTGCGATTGATCTCGTCGGCCAATAGAATGTTGCCGAAGATCGGTCCCTCAACGAACGTCCATTTGCGATGGCCGGTCGTCAGGTCCTCTTCAATAATGTCGGTGCCAGTGATATCGGAAGGCATCAGGTCCGGTGTGAACTGAATACGCCGGAACTCGAGGTCCAGTGCGTCGGCGATCGTACGCACCATCAGGGTCTTCGCCGTACCAGGCAAGCCGGTAATCAGACAGTGGCCGCCCACGAAGAGTGCAATCAGCACCTGGTCCAGAACCTCGTCCTGGCCCACAATCACCTCGCGCACCTGCTTAACAATGCCCTCACGCACGGCATGAAAGCGCTCGACGCGCTGCTGGAGTTGTGCTGCATCCGGATTCAAGTCGGCAAAAGTAGTAGTAGTAGCCATGAGTTTCCATCCTTGTCAGTTCATTTTTGGTTCAACTCCAGCAACATCTTCTGTGCCGGCCGGTAGCCAGGCGCTGCTTCGAGCGCGGCCAGCACACTCTCCTGGGCCTTGTCCTTCTGCCCTGCGGCAAGATACGCCTGCGCCAGATGAAACTCCGCGCCCGCCTTGTCGATCGGATTCGACGCCACAACAGCAATGTACTCGCGGATAGCGCCGTCATACTGCTTCTGCGCGTACAGCAGGTCACCGAGCCGCCTGTGCAGCTCCTCATTTTTGACAGGGTAGATGTAGTTCAGACGCGCGAGCGTGGCCGCCGCTTCGGCCTGCCGCCCAGCGCTCCCCTCGAGCGTCGCCAGCCGCTTCAGCACCGATGGATCCTGGCCTCCCTCATGTTCATAAGCGGTCAGCGCCGCAGCCTCGGCCTTCGCATCTCCCTTTGCTTTGTCCGCGTCAGCCATCAGTTCGTAGACGTTCGCGTCGCCCACGTATTCGGGATACATCGCCAACACCGCAGGCCCCTGCGCCAGCACCGTGTCATACTGCTTATGCTGCGAAGCTGCCGCAAGCGCCTTCAGTTTCTCGCGCCACTCATCGAAGTGCGCAGCCTCAGCGCCATACCTTTTGTCGATCCAAGCAAAATACTGCCTGTCGAACTCCTCCGGCGCCAGCCCTAGGTCCTGCTGCACCACCTGCGGCGTTGTCTTCAACTGGGCGTAGGAATGGACCATCTCCAGCAGCTTCTCCTCTCCCCACTTCGCCTTCACAAAATCGCAGATGCTGCCCGCCTGAAAGTACGAGACGACCACCTGCGACGGATACTCCGGATAGACGAAGCCGCGATCCAGCTCAGCCAGAGGCAGCAGCTTCTTCTCGCGAATCGCGATCAAAACCTCCGGTGTAACGCGGTCGCTCCACTCCGGCGAGCGCTCGCCCTCCTCATGCACCGCAAGCCCTTCAGTAAACCAGCGCGGCACGCGATGGTTGGTGGCCGTCAGAATGTAGACGTGACTCATCTCATGCCACAACGTCGCGCCCCAGTTGAAGTCGCCCGGCTTGCGCGCCGAGGGGCTATCCATCGCCACGACTTCCCCGAAGGTGACACCCAGCGCACCCAGCCCCGGCATTCCCATCGTGCGCACGGCAAAGTCCTCGTGGTCCGGATAAACCTCCAACTGCACCTTGCCCGGCAGCCTCATGCGATATTTCTTGTCGTAGGTCGCGATAATCGTATGCAGCTCCGCCTGCATATACGGCTGCAGTAGATCGGCCTCTGTCTTCTTCAGCTTCAAAATCGTCGTGTCGTCACGAAAGGTCTGAAAGTTTTTGTAGCTGTCCAGCAGTCGCAGGCTGTTCACGGTCGCGGCATCGCGATAGCCATTGTTATAGCTCAACTCCAGCTCCGCCAGCGGCTCGTCTTCTTTGCCCATACGCATCAGGTCGATGCCGAGCGCCGAGTGAGCCGCCCATAGCCGCGGGTCGGCCTTCACCGCCCTGCGGTAATATGTCACCGCGTCCTCGTAGCGGTAGTGCATCTCAAGCTGACGCGCTACGCGTGCGTACGCCTCTCCATAACCGGGGTTGATCGCCGCAATCTTCGCGAACCACGCATCGGGAGAACGATCGGCAATCAACTCCACCGCCGCATGGATCGCCATCGCGTCCATTGCATCCTTGTCCAGTGCAAGTGCCCTGTCCGCTTCGGCTGCGGCCTCATCGCTCTCATCCTTCTCAAGCGCAAGATTCGCCATCAGCTCATGCGCTCCAACCAGCTTGGGATCGAGCTCGATGGCCTTCGCCGTATACTCCGTCGCTTTGCCGTCAAAGCCATCTGCGGAGACAATCGCGAGACCGAGATACGCCTCGCCGTTCGATGGTTCTTTCGCCAGCGCTTCGCGAAAGAGATCGGCCGCTTGGGGATTGTTAAAGCGCTCGTGCAGCAGCATCCCCCAACGCACCTTGTACACAGCCTTGCTGTTTGCCGGCTGCGTGGCCAGACGAAACTGCTCGTTCGCCTGCTCCCACTCTTCAAGACCCCAGAAACCTTCAGCCCGAGTGTACGCATCGCCACTGTGCGTTAACCCATCGAAGCATGCCCGCGCCTCTTGGCGATGCCCATGTTTGCGCAGCGACCAGCAGTCCGCAGGCACAGCAGCGGAAGCAACGGCGCAGGCGGCGTAGATCGACAATAGCGCAAGAGAAATAACAAAGCGTCTCATTTGTCCAATCCCTCCTGCACCTTCGCCAGCTCCAGCAGTGCTGCGGTCAACTGCGTTTTATAATCCGCGGGATCCATCGCCGCCTTCTGATACTTCAGCGTGTCAATTTTCTGTTCCAGCTCCTCCTTCTTTGCAAGCAATGAGCGTTTCGCTGGATCGTTGGCCGCCTGCTGGCTCGTCCCAAGACGCAGCAGTGTGAAGCTCGACATCAGCGCACCCTGACCGTTGCCAGCCGCGCGCACCGGCTCACCATGGCCCACATCGTCAAAGACAGCATGCTCCGTCGCGAGCCGCTTCTGCGAGTCATAGAACGCGGCGGTCTTCGTCGTTGCGTAGGTAAAGGCCTCCATGGCGCTGATAGAGTCGCTCTTGTCCGTGTCGGCCGCAGGGTCCTGCAGCGCTTCAACCCAGTACCGTGCAAAAACCGTAGCATTCTTTTCCGTGCCCGATTTCGTGGCAGCGATCACCGCGCGCGCCGGGCGCTCAAGAGCCTGTATCGCCCCTCCGCTGGCGCTGGTCGTGTCAACAATCAGCTGGCGCCGCGCCGGGATGCGGTCGCACATCGCTGCGATCTCGCCGGCGGTTACATCCGGCCCAACAAGGTTGAACTTGTACTCAACACCATCAAAGGAACCGTGACCAATCAGGATGAGCACAAAAGCATCGTCTGCCTTCGCGTCGCGCGCCACTGCACCAAGCGTCTCCTTCAGTTGCGACGTCGTGGCCTGTGCGCCGGTCAGCGTGGAGACGTGCGCCGTACTGTCCGCAGCCTTGAACACCTTATCAAGGTCCTTCGCCGCCGCGGTAAATCGCTGCTCGTAGTCCGGTTCGCCCCCAAGTCCGGCCACAATAACGTAGTACGCCGCAGCGCGAGCCTGTAACGTAAATGCTAACAACGTCGCAAGAATCACAATCCGAGGCACGGTTCTGAGCAGGGCGCAGTTCATATCACACCCCACTTCCGGCGCAGCAGCCACTCGGCAATCGGCAGCCCCAGCAGCAGAAGAAAGACGATTGGCATTCCCCACAGTTCCTTTGTGCTACGGACGGAGATCCCCGCCTCGGAGTACGAGATATCGCGCGGCAGGTCTTTCAATTCGGAAGGCTCCCAGTAACGTCCGCCGGTCTGCGATGCGAGCTGCTTCAGCAGCACTTGGTTCTGTTCCGTGTGGAAGTTCTCGGCGATGCCATCCTCGCGCTGAAATGTAACCACATCGCGGCCCAACTCCTGCGGCTGCTTACCGGCGGACTCCGCAGTGACCTCCGCCAGATACGCACCCGGCTTCTCCGCGGTCCATTCCGCCTGATACAGACCCGGCGTGTCCTGCGATGGGGCGAGATCCAGCAACGCATTCGCGCCCTCTGGCCCCACGATGTGCGCCGTGACGTGGGCCTCTCCCGCCGGCTGAAATTGCCGGTCACGCACCTGCGCTGCAAGCTGCACACGTCCTTCATCCATCAGCACCCGCGCCGGCATCGCCGCACTCACCGGACCCGGCGAGTCGGCTACCAGCCATCGCAAAAGCTGTTGCCAGAAGAGATGGTGAGACGGATCGCCCACAGCTTCGCTCATCTGCCAGCGCCACGTTCCGCCTGTCGCCATAATTGCGGTCCGGCCGTGGCCGTAGCTCTGCGTGATCAGCAGCGGAAGCTTGCGACGACCAACATTCATCTGCGCCAACGCAGTCGCGCCCGGTTTGGGCGAGCCAGCGTCCTGATAGTCAGCCAGATAGGTCAGCTTCTTCCACCGCTCGGCATTCTTCGCCGGATCGTCCAACAACCTTGTGATGGGCGAGTCCCTTCCCTCCGCCGTTAGTTCCACCGTCGTCGGGTTGCGATGAAAATTATTGCGGCCTGCCGGCAGGAAGGTAGGCAACAACTCATTCATGCTCGATGCGCCCCAACCTCCGTCGCTCAACGACGAACGACCGCCCAGAAACAACAAACCCCCACCCCGCCGGTCGACATACTCGCGCAGCAGCTCCTGCTGCAGCGGTGTGAAGTAATCTGCGTCGACCGAGCCAACGATAATGCCTGCATAACCGAACAGATCCTCCGGCCGGACGGGAAAGCCGGCCGCCAGCTCGCTTGGATCGCTGATGCCCTGGCGATAAATCTTATTTTCGCTCGTGCGCAGCATCGAAACGAGCTGCACCGTAGGGTCGTCCTCCTCCGCACGCCGGATGAATTTAAACTCCCAGCGCGGCTCGCCCTCGATGTACAGAACTCTCCTCTTGGCTTCGCTTACGAGCACCGGCCGCACTATCGCGTTGTTCTTGAGATTTTCTTCGCCCTCAAGTGGCCCGATTCCGAACTGAAGGCTCTTCGCACCCGCAGCGCCGGCAGAGAAGAAGAGCGACTCAGTCTGGACGGCTCCATTCGCGGCCAGCGTCACCTCCCGCGCCGCAAGCGTCTTCTCTCCATCGCGGATAGTGAGCATCGCCTTCTGGCCCGCGTAGCCGTGCTGTGTAAAGCTGATCGTCGCAGCGAGGCGTGCGTTGGCGATAGCGCTCGCCGCGACACTCACATTCTCGAGCTCCACATCATGCGAATTCTCCAGCTTTCCGAAACCCACCGTGTGCACCGGCAGGCGCCGATTCCGTAGCGCCTGCAGCGCGTCCAGGCCTATGCCCGAGTCGCCCATCCCGGCAGTATTCTGCCCACCGTCGGTCAGCAACAAGATAGCTCCAATCGGCAGATCAGACGTCTCCGTAGCAAGCTGCTTCAGGCCATCGCCGATGTGTGTGGCAGCTTCCATAGGCTCAATTCCATTCAGTCCATCCACACGTGTGATTCCACCACCGAGCCGATAGATGCGCGTCTGGAAACGATTCTGCAACCCGGAGATAACGCCGTCCTCGAGCGCAGCCAAGGCCGCGGCCTCGCGCGTTTTGCCGCCGTTGTCCGCAATGGCCATGCTGCGCGAGTCATCCACCACCACCGCGATGATGTTCTGCTGCGAGCTCAGTGCCGCTACTGTCATCGCCGGCTGCCACAGCAGCAGCAGCACCAGTGCTACGAACGTCGACTGCGTTCCCCACACCGCCCAGGCGCGCCAGTTTCGCAGCGTTGGTGCGGCGTCCCGCAGCCTCCAGCGAACCAGCAAAGCCAGCCCGCCGGCCGAGACAATGATCAGCACCGGCAACAGCCACGCAGGCCAAGCCGAGAGCAGCACAAACCGCCCTTTGGTGAAAACCGGACTCGGATACTTGAAGAAAAACTGGAACATGCCCGCTGAGACCTGGTTGAAAAATCCTGCGTTCCTGTTACAACTTCCATCGCCTCTCAACCGCGGGCGAGCCTAATGCGTCATACCGTAGAGGATGTAATCGAGCCCAACGCGAAATGCCATCGATGCGAAGGGCTCCGGATAATTCGGATCATCGGCCCACTCCCATGCATCGCCCAGGTGCATGTTGTGACAGATGGCGACGACGATGCGGCCCTTGTCGTCGCGAATGGCTCGCCACTTCGGCTGATAGCCATCTTTTTCGTAAGTGCGGCCCGACCACACATACTGCTCGCCCGGTATCTGCATCTTGTCGTCGATGTCATAAAGCGTGTGGAAAATCTCGTCGCCGCTCTGCAAGTCCTCGACCGGGCGGTCAGGCAGTACCTGGCGCATGCCGTTCATAAAATTTTCCCAATCCTCCGTGCCGTGAAAGTCGTCCACCATCAGGAAACCGCCCTTCTGCAAGTAGTCGCGCAGCCGCTTTGCTTCGTCGTCAGTAAAGGACCACCGCTGCACCTGCACCGCGTAGATCCACGGATAATTGAAGATCTCGTCGGAGTTGAGCGTGACCACCTGCTCCGTTGGCCGGCCATCGATACGGGTCAGTCGATGCATGGCGATGAGGAACTGGCGGTCAGCCTTGGGATAATCACGCGACCAGGCAGAGCGCCCCCAGTAGCCGCGCCCTCCGTAGCCGCCACCGAAGCTCTGCATGTTCGAGCTATAAGCCAGGCGCGACCAGTAAAACTCCGCCTTCACATTACTCGGAGAGTCGTCGCTGCCGAAGCCGAAGTCCGCGACTCGTTGGTAGGCCCGCAGTCCCGCGCAGCAGGTGGCAGCCGCCACCGATACCAATGCGATCTGCGAGAGCTTCATCAGAGCCTCCAGGGAAAGGAGTTGTTCGGCGAGAGTACCAGAATTGCCCGCCGCGCTGTCTAATAGACGAAGCGGACCCGCGACTTGTTGCTTTCAGCGCTCTTGTCCTGTCGGATTTCAGCGTGAGACCATCCAGGAACTCGACGCCCGCTGCGAAATCAGCCGCTTTTATGAAACGACGCGACTTACTCAAGCTCGGCAGCATGGCCCTGGCGCAGGCCGGCGCGGCGCGGTTACCGCTGCTGGCCCAGACTGCCATGCCGATGCCCCTCGGCCGGTCAGATCTCGCCCGGTCGGATGTCGCCGCGCTCGCCGACGGCAAGGCAGCAGACTACAGCCTCCGCATCGCCCCCGTGACAGTCGAGCTCGATCGCGCGCACATCATCTCGACGATCGGCTACAACGGCACAGCACCCGGACCGATATTGCGAATGCGTGAGGGCAAGCCAGTCACAGTCGATGTGATGAATGACACCGACACTCCGGAGTTCGTGCACTGGCACGGCATGCTCATTCCGCCTGAGGTAGACGGCACCGGCGAAGAGGGTTCCCCGTTCGTGCCGCCGCACGGCCAGCGTCGTTTCCAACTCACGCCCGGCCCGGCCGGATGCCGCTGGTATCACTCGCACGCCATGGCCATGGACGACCTGCACAAGGGCTCCTACACCGGCCAGTTCGGCTTCGTCTACGTCGATGGCGGCAACGATCCCGGCCACTACGACCAGGAGCTCTTCCTCGCCCTGCGCGATTGGGAACCATTCTTCACCGCCACCATGGAAGACGATGACGACGACACCCACAACGGCCCGGTTCTGGAAAAGCCGCCTGTGCTGAACACCGATCCCAACGGCCTCGAGGTCGGTTCCATGACGTATTCCATCAATGACAAGGCGCTCGGCTCCGGCGATCCGATCCGCGTCCGCGAAGGCCAGCGGCTGCTCATCCGCTTTCTCAACGCCAGCGCAATTGAGAACCGCCGCATAGCGCTCCCCGGCCACAAGATGAAGGTGATTGCGCTCGATGGCAACCCGGTTCCGACGCCGCAGACACTCGACTCGATCTTTCTCGGCACAGGCGAACGTATCGATGTCGTCATTGAAATGAACCACCCCGGCGTCTGGATTCTCGGCTCGACAGAGAAGATGGTCCGCGAGTCCGGCCTCGGCGTCGTGGTGGAATACGCCGGGCAGCACCGCCCGCCGCAATGGATCGACCCGCCCAAAGCGCCATGGGATTACACCATCTTTGGCACATCAACCTCCAGCTCACCCGCTCCGCAACAGACCATCGAAATGATCTTCGAGAAGATCCCCCGCGGAGACGGAAAGTTCAACTCCTGGCTGATCAACGGCAAGCCCTACCCACATGAGCAGGAGTTCGTGCTGCAGCAGGGCACGCGCTACCGACTCGTGATGCGCAACCGCACCGACGACGCCCACCCCATGCACCTGCACCGGCATCTGTGGGAGTTGGTCGAGATCAACGGGAAAAAGACCGCTGGCATCATCAAGGACACCGTAGTCGTCCCCTACTACGGGCGCGCCATAGTCGACTTCACCGCCAATCAGCCCGGCCTCTCCCTCTTCCACTGCCACATCCAGCAACA
>WNGJ01006456.1_pt1 | contig 12418 bp, 12 predicted proteins | sample 5400611 | NCBI WGS metagenome assembly WNGJ01 (sample SAMN13153375, study PRJNA577476) | soil metagenome | isolation source: 40 cm soil or saprolite under Garry oak tree replicate 1 | place: USA:California | collected 2016-06-15
TCGTGCTCACGAGCCTGGTCGTGCTGTTGGCCTACGCGGCGGCGCAGGTGAGCTTCGACGCGCGCGCTCGGCTGGGTGCGAATCTCCGCACCCTGCAGGGCGCGCGCGCCGTGCGGGCGCTGCTCCAAGACGCGCTGCGCAACGCCCGGACGCCGCAACGGCCGGGGGACGCCGGATTCACTCTCAAGGATGGCAGGTTGTCGTTCGTGGCGGCCGGCGGCGCCCCGCCGCTCGATCCGGACTACGATTGGCTGGTGACACTCCAACCGAGGTCGGGCGGGCTCGACCTCTCGGCGGCGCCCATCGGCCACGCGCCCGCCGCTCCGGCGCAGGTGGCGTTCCGAGTGCCCGGCGTCACGCGATGGGAGGTGCAGGTGCTCGCGCCGGGAGCATCTCAGTGGATGTCAGAGTGGCCCGCGACGACGGTCATGCCGCGCGCCGTTGCGATCGGCCTGTGGCACGATTCGGAGCTGCTCGGGCCGCCGCTTCAAGTCGTGCTGTCTCCGGGCGGCCCCCATGCCTTGTCCTCGCCGGAGGACTCGTTCCCTTAGCGGGTCGTGACATGACGGGAGAGCGCGGGCTCACGTTGCTCGAGGTGCTGGTGGCCCTGGTGGTCCTCACCCTCGTGGGGCTCGGCTACTTGCAGCTGCTTCACCAGAGCCACCGGCTCGTCGCCAGCTCACGGGAATGGTCGGACGCCGTCGTGTACGCGGAGGACGGGATGGAGCGGGCGAAGCTCGGCAGTGTGAGCCTGCGGCGCGCTCCGGCCGAGTCGCTCCCCGGAGGATTCCGGCGTGAGTTCACCCGTCGCCCCTGGCAGCCGGGGAGTGGCCTCGTGCTCGTGACCGTGACGGTGTCCCTCCCTGAGGGTGGCCGCTTCGAGCTGTACCGGCTCGCCAGGCCCCGGCCGGTCGCACGCGCCGACTCCGCGTCCCCAGGCGAGGACTGGTGAGCCGCCGGGATCAGCGCGGCGTCGCGCTCATTTTCGTGCTCTGGCTGCTCGTGCTCCTCGGGGCGGCCGCGGCCGAGGTGGCCTCGCGGGCACGGTCGGAAGCGCTGATCCTCTCGAGTTTCAGGGCGCGCACCGTCGGCCGTTATGCTGCGGAGAGCGGCATCCTAAGGGCGACGACCCGCATCGAGGCCCTGCTCGACTCGGCCCGCGTCCCGGTCCAGCGGGTCACCATGTTCCGGCGTCTCGACGCCCTCAGCGCGTCGCTCAAGGACATCGAGCTCGGCGGCGCGCGGTTCGGCGTCGCGGTCGTGGACCTCAACGCGCGCATCGACCTGAATCGCGCCGACGACAAGACGCTGCGCGGTCTCTTCACGCAGTTCATCCCGGGAAGCCGCGCGGAGGCCGTGGTCGCTGCCTTGAGACGGGAACCCCTGGAGCGCCTCGGGGAGCTCACCCGGGTTCCCGGCGTCGACGACTCCCTCGCCCTCGCGGTCGCGCCCTATGTGACGGTGTGGAGCGACGGGACCGTGAACGTCAACTCGGCGCCCGAGCCCGTGCTCACCGCACTGCCGGCAGTAGGGAGCGCGGCAGCACGAAACATCGTGCAGCGGCGCGCAGCGGGGGAGGTCTTCACGGCGGTGACGTTCGGCGCACCCGTTTCCATCATGCCGACCCGCCTGATGCTGGTCAGCCGGGGCTGGCAGCAGGGCCATCCTCTGACCCACGAGATCCAGGCGGTGTATGCGGTGGTCGGCCCGCGGCTGGTGCTCGAGGGGTGGGAGGAGCGCGACCGCTAGTGGTGTGCGTCCTGGAAGAGCACTCACCGCAGAGATCGCGGAGGGCGCGGAGATGAGTGTGAATAAGGCAGAACCTCTGCGATCTCTGCGTGCTCTGCGGTGAAAAGGCATCACCGCGCTCAGAAGGCCTTGAGATTGATCCCGTAGATCGCCTGTAGCATCGCGAGCGCGACGAAGCCGACGAGCGCGCCGAAGAGCAGGATCAGCGCCGGCTCGAGGAGGGTGACCCCGGTTCGCAGCGCCCGCCGCACCTCGGCGTCGTAGGTGTCGGCGACGCGGAGGCAGAGCTCGTCCAGACGGCCGCTCTCTTCGCCGACGGCGATCATCTGGAGTGCGAGCGGCGGCAGGGTGCCGGCGAGCGCGGGGGCGAGCGCGCTTCCCTCGGCCAGGGCCGCGGCGGCCCGGTCCACGCCCTCCCGGACCGCGAGGTTCGTGGCGGAGGCGCGCGCGATCTTGAGAGCGGGGAGGGCCGGCACGCCGCTCTTCAACAACAAGCCCAACGTGCGCATGAGCCGCGCCGTCGCATACTTGAGCTCGGTGTCGCCCACCCAGGGCCAGGCGAGCCGCGCCGCGTGCCAGCGCCGGCGCGTCTCCGGGCGGGCGAGCGCGGCGGGAACCGCGTACGCCGCCGCCGCCCCGAGGAGCAGCCATACCCACCATCCCTTCGTCAACAGCGCGCTCGCGCCGACCAGCAGGCGCGTGCTGAGCGGCAGGGTGCCGCCCACGTCGGCGAGGATGCCCGCGAAGCGGGGGATCACGAAGCCGAGCAGCACGCCCACGCCGACGCACGCCACCACGGCCATGAGCGCGGGGTAGAGCAGCGCCGAGCGCACCTGGGAGCGCAGCTCCGCGCCCTCCTCCAGCTGTTCCGACAGTCGCTCGAACACGACCTCGAGTGCGCCGCCGGACTCGCCGGCGGCGACCATGGCGACGAACAAGGGGTCGAAGTAGCGCGGCTCGAGCGCGAGCGCGTCGGCGAGGGTGGCGCCCCCTTGCACGGCCCGGCGCACCTGGCGCACCGCCTCGGCGAGCCCGTCGTGCGTGGCGTGCTGGAGCGTGAACGCGAGCGCCCGGTCGAGGGGCACGCCGGCGCCGAGCAGCGTGGCGGCATTGCGGGTCCACAGCGCCACGGCGGCGCGCCGGCCGAGCCGCCGCCCCGCTCGGGCGACGCTGCGGCTGGCCGCTTCATCAACGGTGACCGGGTAGAGATGCTGCCGGCGCAGCTCCGCCAGGACGGTCTGCCGAGAAGGCGCCTGGACCACGCCTTCGACGACGTGCCCGTCCGGGGTCGCCGCCCGGTACCGGAAGCGAACGCTCATCCGAGCGCTTCGTCGCGCGTCACGCGCAGCACCTCCTCCAGCGTGGAGATCCCCGCGCAGGCCTTCGCCCAGCCGGCGGCGCGGAGTGGCGCCATCCCCTGAGCCTGGGCGAGCGCCCGGATCTCGGCCAGCGGCGCGTGCTGCACGATTCGCTCACGCAGCTCCTCGCTCACGCGCATCAGCTCGTACAGCCCCGTGCGCCCGCGGTAGCCGGTCCCGGCGCAGGCGTCGCAGCCCACGCCCCGGCCCCGGCGGAACCGGGGCTTGGGGATGTCCGGCTGCCCGGCGGCGACCTGCGCGACGACGTCCGCGGGCGGCCGGACGTCTTCGGCGCACGCCTCGCACACGGTTCGCACCAGCCGCTGGGCCAGGATCCCGAGCACGGTGGCCGCGACCAGGTACGGCTCGATGCCCATGTCCACCATGCGCGTGACGCCGGCCGGCGCATCGTTCGTGTGGAGGGTCGAGAACACCAGGTGGCCGGTCAGGGCCGCCTGGATCGCGATCTCCGCCGTCTCCCGGTCGCGCATCTCACCGATCATGATGATGTCGGGGTCGTGCCTCAGGATGGACCGCAGCGCGGCGGCGAACGTGAGGCCGATCTTCGCGTTCACGGGGATCTGCGTGACCCCGTCCACCTGGTATTCGACGGGGTCCTCCACGGTCACGATCTTCACGTCGGGCCGGTTCAGGCGGTCGAGCGCGCCGTACAGCGTGGTGGTCTTCCCCGAGCCCGTCGGGCCGGTGACGAGGATGACGCCGTGCGGCTGGCGGATCAGGTGGTCGAGCTCGTCGAGCACCGGACCGGGCATCCCGAGCTCGCCGAGGTCGCGCACGCCGGCGCCGCGATCGAGGATGCGGAGCACCACGCCCTCCCCGTGCAGCGTCGGGGTGATCGAGACCCGCAGGTCGAGCTCGCGGTCCGAGAGCCGCAGCCGGATGCGCCCGTCTTGCGCCAGGCGCCGCTCGGCGATGTTCAGCCCCGCCATGATCTTGACACGGCTGATCACGGCGGCGTGGTACTGGCGCGGGGGATGGGAGATCTCCTGCAGCACGCCGTCGATGCGATAGCGCACGTGCAGCCCGTCGGCGGCCGCCTCGAGGTGGATGTCGCTCGCCCGGGCCCGGAGCGCCTCGAGGATCAGCAGGTTGACGAGCTTGATCACCGGCGCCTGGCTCGCGAGGGCCCGCAGGTCGTCGATCGTCTCCTCCTCTTCGGCGAGCACCACGAGGTCCCCGCCCCGGAGGTCGGTCGCCTTGACGTCGGACGCCGCCTCGGCCTGCGCCGAGAGAATGGCTGCATGGATCTCGGCCGCCGGGGCGTCGATCAGCCGCACCGGGCGCTCGTAGGTCCAGCACAGCTCGTCGATCACCGTCGGATCGAGCGGCGCGCCGGCCGCGACGAGCAGCTCCCCGGACTCGGTCAGCGCGAGCGGCAGGAGGCAGTGCTCCTCGAGGTACTTGGGGGAGACTCGTTGCGCCAGCACGCCGGCGGCCGCGGCGCGAAGGTCGGCGGCGGTAAGGGCGGCCGGCGGCTCGGGCGCGGGGACGGGCAGAGGGGGCACCGCGGGCTGAGCGGCGGGGACCGGCCGGCTCATGGGCTTCACGGCCGCTCGGGCGGATTGGGGGGAGGGGGAAGCGCGCTGTCGATCGGCTGCTTCGAGTTGCGCAGCTTGTCGCGCTCCTGCTGGAGCAACGAGTCCGCCTGCTCATCCGTGAACACGACATAGGGTGTGAGGAAGATCGCGATCTCCGTGCGCTCGCGGGCGAGGCTGCGCGTCCTGAAGAGGCTGCCCAACACCGGGACGTCCTTGAGGATCGGAACGCCGCTCTCGATGGCCTGCTGTGTCTCGCCGATGAGCCCGCCGATCACCACGGTGTGCCCGGTCTTGACGATGGCGCTCGTTTCAGCCTCGCGCGTGGTGATCACGGGCGCGTTCTGCGCCGCTGCGATCGTCTGCGCCGAGAGGGCGCTCACTTCCTGCAGGAGGCGGAAGGTCACGTAGCCGTCGTGGTTCACCGTGGGGATCACCGTGAGCTGGGTGCCGACGTTCCGGAACTGGACCACCTGATTCACGACCGCGTTCAAGCTGGTGAGCGTCGCCGAGGTGAACGGCACCTCGCTGCCGACCAGAATCCGGGCCTGCTCGTTGTTCAGGGCGAGGACGCGCGGTGTCGAGAGCACGCGCACGCTGGTGCGCGACGCGAGCGCCTGGAGGATCGCCCGCACGTCCATGCTCGCGAGGCTGATCACCCGGACGCCGAGTCCCTGGAGGCCGGCGAGCACGCTGTCGCCGAACTGCGGTGGTCCGACGCCGACGGTGATCCCGCGCGTCGAGTCCCCCGAGACGACCTTTTGCGTGAACAGCTGCCAGTTGATGCCGTAGGCGTGGGCGCGGTCCAACGTGACTTCCGCGATGAGGACCTCGAGCAGCACCTGGGGCGGCCGGACATCGAGCTGCTCGATCGTTTCCTGGAGCACCGAGAAGTTGGGCGGCGCGGTTCGGATCACGAGCGAGTTCGTCGCTTGGTCCGGGACGATGGTCGTTCCGCCGACGAGGCCGCCGGCCGAGACCGTGGCCTGGCCGCTCTCCGGCGCAGCGGCTGGCGCCGCCGCGGGAGGCGGGACCGCGGCGCCTTGCATCCGCTGCTGCAGGGACTCGAGCTCGCGGCGGCGGAACCCCGCCAGCTCGCTCGACAGGCTGCGTCCCTCGAGCGCCTGCACGCGCTGCCGCTCCGGGGCCGCGGACACGGTGGCGCCGAACACCTGCCCGAGTGTGGTCGCGAGCTCCGCTGCGCTGGCGTGCTTGAGCGGATACACGTAGGTGCGCAGGCCGGACTCGCCGCCGGTCTTGACGTCGAGCTGGCGCAGCAGGTCGAGATAGCGCGCGACGCTCACACCGCGGTCCGTGATGAGCACCGCATTGGAGCGCGGCACGACCTCGATGCGTGCCGCCTTGCTCGCCACCTCCTTCAGGAGCGCCACGGCTTCGTCGGCACGCATGTACTCGAGCGGGACGATCTGCGTCACGAGCCCGAGCGGCGGCGGTGTGGAGAGCTCCTTGCCGACCCGCACGGGACCGGTGGTCGGGCGCTTCTCCTCCGGCAACACCTGCGCCACGGGGCCGGTCTGCACCAGGATCAGGCCCTGGCTCTCGAGGATGGCCTCGAGCACCGCTCCCACCTGCGGGGCGGGCACCGGCTCGGGCGTCTGGAACGTGATGCGCCGGTTGGGCACGTCGGTGAGCACCACGTTCACGCCGAGCACGACGGCGAGCGAGCGAATGACATCGCCCAGATCCGCGTTCACGTAGTTGATGCGGATGGTGGGCGGCTGCTGCGCCGCGCCCCCCGCCGCGAGCAGGGGTGCCACGAGCAGCGCGGGGCACAGGAGCAGCCCCAGAGTGGGGGGGGGGAGCTTCATGGCAGCCTTCGCCGGGCGGGCGGCAGGCGGAGCACGAGCGGCCCCGAGGGTTTGGCGAGCGTGACGCTCGAGTCCGTGATGGCGACGAGACGCGCGCCCGCGACCAGATCGCCCAGGTGGTAGATCTCCGCGCCCGGGACCTTCGGGTCCGCGTCGATGAGTGCGACTGCGCCCTGCGGGCTCAGCGTGATCCCGTACAGCTTGAGCGTCGGCCCCCGCGGCGCTGCCGCTGGGGCGGCCCGCTTCACGGCCTGCCCCGCCGGCACGAAGCGCACCGAGGGCGCCACGCGCGTCTGGGAGAAGATGTTGGCGGCGACGATGGACTCGTAGTCGGTTGCGGGAACCGCGTCCGCCGGCGCGGTCGCCCGACGGCCCGCCGCCGGCACGGGAAGGGCGGCGGCGTCCGCACGCGGGGCTGGGAGCGCCGAGCGCGCGAGGCGGAGCCACAGGCCCACGAGCACGAGCCCCACGGCAGCGACGTACAGAGCGGGTAGCCGGGTCACGAGCCGCCCTCCCCGCCCCCCCCGCCCTCCCCGGTGGTGGCCGCGCCGTACAGCCCGTGGAGGCGGAGCGACCAGGAGAGGTTCTGGGGCCTGGCCCCTCCACCGCCGCCCTCGAGCTCCGCGGTCAGCATAGGCTCGAAACCCGCGTTCAGCGACAGCTCGTCCGTGACGAGGAGCTTCTCCCCGTGCTGGAGTCGGTACAGAAAATCGACGAGCCCGTAGACGTCGCCGCGGCCCTGGAGCTGCACGGGGATCGCGAGCAGTCCCGGCTTGTCGGGGCGCGGCTCGCCCGCGGCGTCCACACGATCGAGCTGCACCGCGCTCTCGTCGGCGTAGCGCTGCAGCAGTCCCTGCAGCGTCGATGCCGAGAGCGCGGGCGTCGCGCCGCTCACGAGCCGGTCCCGGTCTGCGGCGAAGGCCTGCCGCTGCTCGTCGAGTGCGCGCCGCAGGCGATCCGTGCTGGCGGCGAGCGTCGCGAGGCGCACCCATTGCTCGCGGCGCGCCGCGTAAGCCGCTTCGCGCTCCCTCCAGCGCTGGCCGAAGGGCAGCACGAGCAGCACCACCACGAGAGCGGTCGCGCTCACGACCGCCCCGCCCAGCACCACCCGCCGCTCGCGCGGCTTAAGGTGCCGGAACGTATCGGAAAGCCAGGGCAAAGCTCTCATATGACTGGTTGCCGATCTGGGCGCGGTTCATCGCCGATAAGAAGTGGACGTCCCTGAACTCGGGCCCCGCGCCGAGCTTGGCGAGGACTCTGGCCGCGTTGGGCGCGTACCCGTCGAGCTGCCAATCGGTTCCGGAGCCGCGCAGCCCCCGCACGAACGCACCCGGTGGGAGCTCCCGGGAGAGCGCGAGCAGTACCTGCAGCGGGTCCGCGCGCTCGGCGTCAATCGCGCGGATGGCCTGTGCCTGGCGCGCCACGGTCTCGAGCCGCGCCTGCAGCGCGAGGGCCGGCGCGGCACGCCGGCGCAGCGCCTCGAGCCCCGCGTCGAGCTCGCGCGTCGCGCGCGCCCGCCAGACGTCGATCGACGTCAACGCGAACACCAGCGCGACCGCGCACGCCGCCACGGCCAGCCCCACCTCGCGGCGGTGGCGTGTACGGATGCCCCGCCCCAGCTCGGGGGAGACGAGCGTTCTCGCGAAATCCGGCGGGGCGTCGAGGGCGAGCGCGGCGCCGTAGGCGGGCAGGAAGGGACCGGTCACGCTCGAGACCGAGGGGAGCGGCTGGAGCGACGCCGAGGGTAGCAACGCCGCGAGCGCCCGGGCGCGATCCTCACTCCAGGGACTGAGGTAGATCGTGCCGGGGCCGGGGTCGATGGCGAGCGCGGCCGCCGCGCCGGCGATGTCGCCGAACAGCCTCCGGGCGCGGGCGACGCGGCCGCCGCGGATCTCCACCAGACCGATTCCGTCCGTTCGCCCGTCGAACAGCGCCACGACGTCGCGCAGCGGGGCGCGCGCCAGCGCTCGGGACAGCGCGACCGGCGCCGGCTCCACGAGATCCACGGGAGCGATCTGCTCGAGCGCCGCCACCCAGCCCACGAGCTGCGCCTCCTTCGCGGCGAAGACCAAATCGTCGTCGTCCCGCACGGCGGGCACGAGGTCCTCCGACCGCACGGCGAAAAACCGCTCCGGCTCGAGCCGCAGGATATTGCGGCGCTCGGCCGCAGGCAGGGCGGGCAGCTTCACCCGCTTGGTGAAGAGCAGCGGCAGGTCCACCGCCACGGCGATTCGGCGGGCCGCTCCGAGAGTCTCCCGAAGCGTGCGCACCGCGTCGCCGGGGTCGTCACGGTCCCACTCGACCTCCACGACCTGCGTGCGGGGTCTCGGCCATCCCTCCAAACGGACACCGCGGATGGCGCGGGGCCCGAGCTCCACGCCCAGGCGGGCCATCACAGATCGCGCTCCCGCCACGACTGGAGTGCCAGGCGCCCGCCCCCGATCGCGTATACCGCCTGGATCTCGTGCGTCAGCGGCGACCCGGCGCGCCAGCCGCGGCTCACGATGAGGATCCGGCTCGGCATGATCGCCGTTCGGGACAGGGCGGCTCGGACCGCCACAGCGCCGCCGCGCAGCAGGTCCTCCACGACCGCGGTGGAGGTGAAGGTTTCACCGCCGTCGCGCCGGGCGATGAGGGTGCGGGCACCCGCGGGCCCGATCCCGGGCAGGGACGCGAGCACCGGCTCGGGTGCCGTGTTGATGTTGACGCGCCGGTCGCCCTCCACCGTGATGTAGGGCGCGAGGGTCAGCGCGAGAGAGTCGGTGACGCCCAGCACGTGGGCGAAGTCGTCGAGGCGCTGCAGGGGCCCGTTGCGCGGCGCATACGGGGAGCCCGCGCGCGCGTAATCCGTTGCCTCGGCTCCGTTCGGCCGGGTCAGGTCGTCCGCGTCCTCCCAGTCTTCGAGCGCGGCCACGATCCGCGTCGCGCGCGATTCGTCCGTGAACTGCGCGACGAAGTTACGCAGCGTCGCCTCGTCCGCCTGATTCAGGTCGATGCGCGCGTTGAGGTCGACGACCGCCACGCCGAAGCGCGCGTCGCCGACGGCGACCTCGCGCATCCCGCTGAAGTGGCGGTCAATCTCCCGGAAGAGGAGCGCAGCATTCTGCGGCGTGCGCGCGGCCGCCAGCAGGCGCTCGATGCGGCTCGTGGCGGCGGCGATCCCGCTTTCCGCTCCCGAGCGTGCGGCGGCCCGAGCCTCGAGGTTTGCGACGACGCCGGCTTCGGCTCGCGACGACTCCGCGACCCCCGCCGCCACGGCTCCCAACAGGACCAGCAGCCAGAGGACGAGCATCAGGGCGACGCCGCGGCGGTTGAGTAGTCTCACGAGCCCGCTCCCAGCGGCAGCACGACACGGAGCGGCAGGTCCGCCGGACCGGAGTCGGTCCAGTAGGTCAGCTCGACCGCCCGCGGCATGATGTAGAGAAACGGCCAGGTACTGCTCCAGCCGCTCACCGTTCCAGGCGCCTGCACGCGGATCTTGAGTCCCGTGATACCGGGGAGAAGTGCCGCCGCCCGGGTGGGCGCGCGCACGCCGAGCGGCTTCGCCGTCAGCGCGAGCCCGGCAGGAGTCGGCTCGACCGTGACCAGCCAATCCGCATCCGACGTCAGTGGCGGCGATGCGCCCGCCGCCACGAACGAAAGCCGGTCGGCGGGCTCACCCAGCGCGGAGAGGCGGGGCTCGAGCGTGAATGCAGGCGGGCCCGGGCGAACCGCCGGCCTGGCATTGCGCAGCGCGTCTTGAAGGAGGGTCCGCATGGCCCGGGCGGACTGGAGCCGACGGTGGTTCGTTGCCAGGCGGCCTTCGGTGTCGACGCCCGCCCGCGCCGCTCCGTAGACGAGCAGCGCTACCACCCCGAAGAGCGCGATGGCCATCATCAACTCGAGCAGCGTGAACCCAGCCGCGCGTCTCATGGCGATCGGACCAGCTGCTCGAGCGCGTACCGGGCGCCGCCCGGCAGGGTCACACGGATCGTCACATGCACGAGACCGTCGCCCCCCGCCCACTGCCGCGTCTCCACCCAGCGCTCGAACCCGCCCACCAGTCGCTCGGGCGCCGAGAGGGCGGCTGCCGCTTCCGGCGGCGCGAGCTTCACTCGCTCCATCCCGTCCTCGGCATAGGCCACCGCCCGCGACCAGGTGCGAGCGTCGTTCGCGACGCGCAACGCGCCGCCGAACACCTCGAGGTAGCTCACGACGACGACCCCGAGGATAACGAGGGCCACCATGGTCTCGAGGAGCGTCAGGCCTCTGGCGCTCACCGCCCGGCGGCCTCGCAGGTGAGCGGGTCCAAGCCCAGCGCCTGGCCGGCCGCGGCGCTCTCTACATCCGGGCTGCAACTCCCGAGCGGCGAAAACACCAGGGTGACGGCCGCGGGCGGCGGTGAAGGGAGGCGCCCGGTCGCGATCGCCCCGGCCTGAAGGGATGCCGCGCCGTCCATGCGCCAGGCGCCGGAGGCCTCAATCCGCAGGCTGATCGCTTCTGCCCGCCGGATCGCTGCGGCGCGCGCGTGCCGGACGAGGGTGACCACGGCGGCGGGGTCTGAGCGACGTGGGAGGAGCGCGGGGGCGACGAGCGCTGCGGCGAGGCCCATCACCACGAGCACGACCAGGACCTCGATGAGGGTATAGCCTTTGGACATCACGAGACCACCCGTGCCCACATGTGTCCGCCTGGCCGTCGCAGGGAGAGCGACAACGTGACTGCGCAAGCGGCTGCGCACCCGGCGCCGGCGATTTCGCCGAAAGTGCCCAAAGAGGAGAGCGCTGTCAACCACGTGGCGAAAGTGAGCAGGGGCGCGGACTGAGGAGCGTGAAACGCCCGTGAGCATCGCTTTATCGACCATGCGCCTCAGGAAGTGCCGTGGTGTCGGTTCAAAGTCGTGCATCAAGACTGATACATCCTGTAAGAGAAGTGCTACATCGTTTTTTCTTGACACCCTGACGTCGCAAGCGATATAAGGCCTCCCGTGTGAGCCGTGTCTCAGCAGCCGATTCAACCCACAAGTCGTTCCCTTCGGAGGAGGGGCACATGAAAAAGCAAATGCAAGTGGCTTTGGCAGGCTCCATGACCCTGGCATTGGCCTCGATCGTGATCTTGGCGCCAGTTGCATCATCGCGCGTCAAGACTGCTAGCGCGGGTCCAGCATCAACCGACTTCGCGTTGTTCGACCAGGAGCTCACTGTGGGCGATAAGAGCGTACAGTGCGGCGCCACGAGTGGCAACACTACCACCCCGTCGCCGAGCCCCTTTGCGATGCACATCACGATGACGAACCGCGCTGATCTCGGCGGGGTGCAGGGGTTCGTCCGTACGACGTATCACGATGGGGACTTCGTGGAGTACGCCATCCCGGCAAACACGACGGTTCAAATCTCGCTGGCGGGTGGCGGAACACCGGGCGTGGATGATGAGATCGTGGTGACCGGGACCGGCGGCGCGGTCCTTATCGGCCAGGCCAGTATCGCCGTGTCCTCCGGCGGGAGGCCGCTCCCTAGCTTGGCTTCTTTCTGCACCACCACGACGGCTTGACCCGAAAACTCCGTTGTGATTCCAAGTAACAGCTCGGTAGCTAAGCCGACCGGCGGTAGAGACCCGCCGGTCGGCTTCTCTGAGCGAAGACGCCAGCGCGGTTCAACCCACAAGTCGTTCCCTGGGAGGAGGGAAACATGAACAAGCCAATGGCAGAACGCACTGGCCCCGCTCTCGGCGCGGCAGCCCTTTCCATCCTTCTGTGCTTTACAGCGGCGGGCGCTTCAGCCCAAGAGGACGGCCACGGCCGCGGCCACGTCCATGGCCAGAGCACGGGAGCGCGCTGCTCCGGCCTGCCCACCGCGGGGCAGCTGAAGCAGTTCCTCGTGGCAGCGCCTTCCCACGACGGGGAAGCGGGCGGGCTGTTCCACGGTACGCGCATGTGGGGCGCCGTCGT
>WNGJ01006457.1_pt1 | contig 12418 bp, 12 predicted proteins | sample 5400611 | NCBI WGS metagenome assembly WNGJ01 (sample SAMN13153375, study PRJNA577476) | soil metagenome | isolation source: 40 cm soil or saprolite under Garry oak tree replicate 1 | place: USA:California | collected 2016-06-15
AAATCTTCGAGTGAAATGTTGCTCAATGGGGCGACATTGCGAGCCTTTGTTCCCATCATGGTGGTCGTTTCCCTTCCTCACATAAGCTTCTTCCTCTTTCATTACGAACCACCATCCCTTTGGGTTTTTCAACAGGCTGGAGTGATAACGGTACTTGGTACTCCCCCAAGTGGTGAGGGTTCGTCAGGGAAGTATTCACCATGCAGATGAGCAATAAGCCCTCCAAGCATAGTCCTTAAGGTTGCTATTCTGGCAACCTTAACCCTGCCATTCAAGCTCTCTTGTATGACTTCAACAATTTTAAACTGGTCATAATTTTTCCCCGTAAGAGCACTCAAACGATCAATGGCTCTATTCACATATTCCCATCCTTCATTATCCACGAAAGACTCAGTCGTGTATTTTGCCGTAGGTGCTTGAGCAAGATACCCTTGAAGCTCGTTATAGAGCGGTCTTATTTTCCTTTTTTCTTGGTCATCGATCATAACAGCAATTAGACTCCTTGAATTTCTTCTAACTACTACCCGTCATAGGCAGCTTTTATTAGCCTGTAGATAACCCTAGCTCTTGCTGCTCGGCTCCTGGATGTTGTACCCGTTGCGCTTGTTCATGGTTGCGCTGTTTTGCTTATTCCATAGAAAAACTGTTTTGATTGCTTCGCTCCTGGTGTCTGCTGGTCAAGCTCATAGATATCATACTCAATATCTGAGAAGTGACCTCTGCTTATCCACCCGATTTGGGAATGATAGTCATAAATGCTCGCGTGTTTTCTTCCAAACACGTCATGATAGGTGAGCGTGAAACGAGCGAGTACCCCTACATGGTCTTCATCATCTGGAACATAGAGAGTATATCCCTTTATTTCTGTATCACTGCTGATATGGCTCCCTGGTGAGAGTGTTATTTTGTCTCCTGAGACACCAGGGGTAAGAGCGGGGTAGTTCCAAACAACATACCGCATTCGCGGTGGCTGTGAGTTTACTGGGGGCCAAAAAGGATACCGTAAATAGTAAAGGCTGGCCCTACTCCAATATTCTTCAGTCCATCAATCTCAAGATTTTGATCTTCCCATTTTACGTGATATTTCCCGGCTGATCTGTCAATAATTTTCTCTAAATCCCCTATAGGAACAAGAACAGGTTTTTGTTGATTGTAGAGTGCCTCTTGTGCCTGGCGCTCACTTGCTTCTATCTGTCTATTTACAGCGTCAATAGTAGCCTGTGAATGCCTTTCACTTGCTGCTGACGCCTCTTGTGATTGCTGTCTGTTTAATTCTATCTGCTGACGAGTAAGGTCAAGGGAAGATCGGGTTTGACGAAGCGACCTAAACGCGATAATAGCCAGGGCAAGGGTTAATAACACATAACTCGCTGTGAGAGCGTCAAGCAGATAATCAGGGGATGTTGTAACCGTTATTCCAGGACTCGCTATACTAACCGCGCTAAATGGGTCAATCATCAGTCTACCTTCACTCTATCCTGTAGTTTTTCAGTGGCAATTATAGCATAGGCTGTCCAAGTTTACGACGTGGAGCGGGGTTTCGAGGTTAAACCGATGACCTGGGGCCGATAATCCACAGTTACAGGCACTCAGGCATAAAACCCAACAAACCAGGCCACGCATGGTTGACCAATCCCAGCAGTCCGGCTTCCGGATGGCCAAAGAGCTCGTAAGTGGCATGAACCCGTCTTACACCTCCTCATTTGCACAGAGGATCATCTTTCCTTTACAATACGATCGGTAAGAGACGATCGGGCTGAAAACGAAAAGAGCACCTTGAGAGGAGGTCTGACCTTCGGCGGCTGTCTCAGGCGCCACAGGGATGAGAACCTGGCTGCCTTGCTCTGTTCCCAGAAAACAGGTCGGAGAAGCCAATGGACAAGCAAGCCCTGGGAGCCACACGACCACGTAGAGCAAGCCATGACGCGCACATCGGTTTGCGCATGAACACAGAAAAGGTGAACACATGCCAGAGATCGAACTGTCAGCGGGGACGATCGAGTACAAGGACACAGGGGGCAGCGGTCCGATCGTCGTCCTGCTGCACGGGTTAGTCATGGACGGCTCGCTGTGGCGCAAAGTGGTCCGCGAGCTGCGCGCCGACCATCGCTGTGTGGTGCCGACGCTGCCTGTCGGCGCTCATCGGCGGCCCATGCGAGACAACGCCGATCTCTCGCTGCGCGGCCTGGCGAAGCTGCAGGCTGAATTCCTGGAGGCCCTCGACCTGCGCGAGGTGACCCTGGTGGGCAACGACTTGGGACTCTTCCAGGTCACAGCTTGCGAGTACCCCGAGCGGATCGCGCGGCTGGTGATCACCTCCTGTGAAGCCTTCGAGAACATCCCGCCCGGACTGCCTGGGCACACGCTCGCCTTCGCTGCCACACTGCCAGGCGGTCTTTTCGCCCTGGTCCAACCCCTGCGGCTGCGCGCTCTGCGCCGCCTGCCGTTGGCCTTGGGCTGGATGGCGAAGCGACCAATCCCCCACGAGATCACCGATGCTTGGCTGCGTCCGCTGCTGACCCAGCGGAAGATTCGACGCGATCTCCTCAAGTACCTGCATCATTACGACAAGAGCGACCTGCTCGCTGCGGCTGAGTGCCTGCGCTCCTTTGATTGTCCGGCGCTCGTCGTCTGGGCAGCGGAAGACCGCGTCATGCCCCCCTCACACGGACGGCGGCTGGCCGCACTGCTGCCCCGCGCACGGCTGGTAGAGATCAGCGATAGTTACACCTTGATCCCTGAAGACCAACCGGGCGAACTGGCTCGTGCCATCCGTCAGTTCGTGCGAGACACGCCATGAGCAGGGCCAGTGCCACTGCCTTCCTCAGCTACGCTGATGCCGCGTAGGAAGGTCCTGCGTTACGTGTGTATCTCTTGTACCAAGAGTAGGGGAAGTTGGAAGACGGGTTCATGCACTCACGAGCTCTTTGGCCATCCGGAAGCCGGGTTGCCGGGATTGGTCAACCATGCATGGTGTGGTCTGATACCCAAGAGTCGTTAAGCGAACGAATACCATGCCTCAAATGCTTGCACCGGCAAGCAATGCTTCTCTTCATGGCAGATGCAGGTTTCAGGCCCAGTGCTCATGCCTGCTTGCCCAAGAGGAGGGGAAGCCACGAGCACAGCCTCGGCCCATAGCCTGGACGCGAGGCTCGCGGCAGCAGGCCGGGAGGCTGTGCCCGCTCGTCAGTCGGAAAGCACCGAAAGGTGCAACTGACGAAGAACTGCGGGGTCAGCCATCACGTTGACCTGGGCGATCTTGCCACCTGTGATCGTGAACTGGGCGACATAGCGCAGCCGTCCATACGGAGCCACGACGACTCCGACTGCGCCGTTCACCAGCGCCGGTTGTGCGAACCGGGTAAGCCGCAAGAAGGCTCTTCCCTGCCTGACCACAGCCGTCGCTCCACGAACGACCTGTGACTTGCCCTTAAAGTCAGCCCGGTACACAATGTCTGGGTCGAGCAGGGCGAGCAGCGCATCGAAGTCGCCGGCACGCGAGGCCGCCAGGAAGGCGTCAACCATTTCTCGGCTTGCGGTGAGATCAGCGTCGGCGACCTTTGCCCCTCCTCGTATCCGGCGGCGAGCACGGCTCGCGAGTTGTCTGGTGGCGGTCTCTGAACGCTCCACAATGGGAGCAATTTCCTCGAAGGGAACCGCAAAGATATCGTGCAGCACGAAGGCGAGACGCTCGGCGGGAGAGAGCCTCTCAAGGATCACGAGCAGCGCAAGACCAACCGAGTCGGCAAGCTCCGCCTCTTGCTCAGGATCGATCATGCCAGGCTCTCTCGTGCCTGGCTCAAGCACGGAAGCCTCCAGGGACTCCTCGCGCCGCAATGTGCGTGAACGCAGCATGTTGAGGCTGATTCGCGCGACCACCGTCGTCAGCCAGCCGCCCAGGTTCGAGACTTCGCTTGTGTCGGAGCGGCTGAGGCGAAGCCAGGCTTCCTGTACGGCGTCGTCTGCCTCCGAGAGGGAGCCGAGCAAGCGGTAGGCCACCGCTCGCAGGTGGGGACGCTCGGCCTCGAATGCTTCCGCCAACCAGTCGTGTTTCTCCATGGGTTCTCTCCCTCCACAATGTGTTGTCAGAGAAGTGACACGCCAAACCTGTCCTATGTGACAAAGTATGGCCCGCTCGATGCGCATCTTGTGGATCGCAGCATGACATTGCTCTTCGCTCTTCGGTCACATTCCCTCGTTGTGATGTGTCAGAGAAATGATAAGGGAAATCTGATCACAGGGTCATGAGACGGATGTGCAAAGAGCCCGATCCATGCTGTCAACGTGCGAGACGAGTAGACTTGATCCCCTCATGACCATCATACAACACAAGCCAGATCTCTCCTGGCTTCTCAAGTAAAGGAAAAGAACCATGAAACATGCATTGAGCCATCAACAGACGAGCGGAAGGAGCAGCTCCGGGCTGTGGGAAAAGCCAGCCATGATCTCCACCCTCCGGGTTATGCAGGTAGTGCTTGCCCTCTTCTTTCTGTACGGCGGCCTCGTCAAACTGCTCCCGCCGGACTCTTTGCCGGGGGCAGCACTGGCGGCATGGCTCCTCTCCCCACTGCCAAAGCCGTTTGTCTACTTCACCGGCATCACCGAGATGCTCGGGGGACTTGGCCTGATCTTGCCTACGTACCTGCGCATCCTCCCCATCCTGACACCACTAGCCGCCGTCGGACTGATCATTGAAATGATCGGCGCCATGATCTTCGTGCTCCTCTTCTATGGTGTCGCGCCGGCGGCATTCTCGGTGATGACGGGACTCCTCCTGGCTTTCGTCGCCTCTGGTTGCTGGTTCCGCCTCAAGACGGTTTCATCCGATGGCCGACGAAGTTTTAGGCACGTAAGCAAACGATAAGAGTGCTCAGGCAGCTCAACACCTATGGTCATGGGTAATCCACTCTGAGGGGGCATGGAGCCTGACGAACTGCTTGCACCTAGCAAGCAGTTCGTCAGGCTCCATGCCATCTGGTGTTTCGCATTGGGAGGCCGTTTCTCAGCAAACGAAGGTTTTTGACACACATGGAAGTGATTCCTCTTTTTCATAAGCGAGGTTGCATAAAAATGGTAACATGGCGTTTCTCTCACATATCTTGGCGTTGGGTCAAAAAAAGCGTGCAAAATAGATGAGCTATGAATGTCTCGATGCAAGAACATGTTGTCACGCCAGATTATGCGAGAGAGGCAGTTGGCTCAAAGCACTTAGCAGCGTGGCAGATTATATGATAAACCCACGCAGGATATATGATAAATGACATGTAGAACGGGGAGGCCGACAAACGCGTTGACGAAGAGGATCGAATGCTTCCTTGGCCTCTTAGGCCCGCCGGAGAAATGTACAAGCGCTTTGGCTCTCAAAGAGATAGCCTCCTTCCTCTTCTCTTCTGATGCTGGTATACTCTTCTCAAGATGCAAGCTCTCTCCTCTGTGGAAAGATTGAGGAAGGTGAAAGCCATGAACGTCTCATTCACCCGGCCAGAACAGCAACTCTCACCCTATGTAGCTCTGATCTGGGTCTTTGAAAGTCGCTTTGGGGTTCCCCTTGCCGACAGCAGGCTCATCGTACCTGATGGCAGAGCCAAAATCATTGTACTCTACAGAAATTCTCTGTGCGCCGCTGTCACTACTCGACTCCTGAGCGCGAAAGAACACCACATCTTCCTGGTGGGGATCCAGACTCATCCAACGACTATTGCTTCAACCGCAACAGAGACCGGCACGATAGGCATAGAATTGACCCCAAAAGGGCTGTACCACTTGTTCAAGCTGAGCATGCATGAAATCACCAATCGGATGGTGAGCTTCGAAGAGTTATTCGGCCCATCGGGAACGAGACTCCAAAAGAGGGTAGGGGATGTGGAAGACCCCAGGGCGAAGATAGCGCTTCTTCAGACGGCCTTGACGCACCTGCTTCAACAGAACGAAAAGGAGTATGCGCTCCTTGATCACACCCTTGATCTGCTTGCCGGGACACATGGAATGATGCGGGTCCAAGAACTCGCAGCCCACCTTGGCTACACCAAGCGCTATCTGGATCGGCTCTTTCAAGAACACGTCGGTGTGTCTCCAAAGTCGCTCGCGAGCATTCTGCGGTTTCAAGAAGTGTACCAGGGATGGATGCAGCACCAGTCACCTCCTTTCTTTCGAGACCAGTGGCCTGCTTACTATTATGACCAGTCTCACTTCATTAAAGAGTTTAAGCGTTTTACCGGGTTCACACCGCAGCAATACACTGCCATCACCAATGAATTTGGCCGAGCCTTCGCTGCCAAGCCATAGTTCCCTTTTTTACAAGACGTCGCTTCATCTTTTGGACTATACTTACAGCCGAGCCATCACAGAACGAGCAGGAGGAAAGCTGGATACAATGGTCATTGAAGACAAGAAGCGCACGGCGCACAGGACAGTGGTCATCCGGGTCCTTGAAGGAGACGGCCGAGCGTCGCGCGCCGAGCGTCGCGCCGCATTCGAGAACGCAGGGCTCGGCGAGCCGCTGCGCACCCTGATCGACAAGGTCGCCAGGCAACCGACGCGAGTCAGCGACGAGGACATCGCCGCCGTTCTTGCGTCGGGCGAAAGCGAGGATCAGATCTTTGAGCTGGTGGTCTGCGCCGCCATCGGTGCCGCCACACGGCAATATGAGGCAGCACTCCACGCCCTGGAGGAGGCTATGATTGGCAAAAAAAGGAGTGAGCATGCGTCTGAAAATCCTCAATAACGGCTACAAATTCGGCACGAAGGTGCTGTTTGCCTTTATTCAACTGGTCTCGCGCCAGCCGGTCCCTGACGCCGCCAGACTAGTCTTTTACCGCCCCGATTTCTATGGCGCGCCGATGGGGGCGCTCACCCACCTCGCGATGCGCGGACCTTCCGCGTGGTCGGTTGGCGACCGTGAGTTGATGGCGGCATTTGTCTCGAAGATGAACGCGTGCGCATTTTGCGTTGGAGCGCACACAGCGACCGCAGCGATGGCATATCAGGACGAAGCGAAAGTTCAGGCAGTGCTTTCCGATCTGGAGACCGCGCCCATTGAGGAGCCACTTCGGGCCACCTTGCGCCTGTTGGGCAAGCTCACACGCGAGCATGCCGTCAACGCGGACGACATGCTCGCGGTGCTCTCTGCCGGGGTCTCGCATGAGCAGATCGAAGACGCACTTGCCGTCTGCTTTGCATTTAACACGACCAACCGGCTGGCTGATGCTTTTGGGTTCTTCGTGCCAGGACACAAAGGCTTTGAGGCGGGCGCGAAGGTTCTGCTCCAGCGCGGCTATCGGTAGCTCCTTGCCGTTTGACCCAGAACGTGCCTCGTGTTTGCACCTCCTGATCTCTCAGTGTTGCGCAAAGCAAAGGTCTTCTGCCCTGTGTTGAGCCCGCTTCCCAACAGCGAGCATGTGGAGCCTGTTGGGATATGGCACCGATGTGTGTAGTTTGTCAAGAGGGCAAAATGCCTGCCTTTTTTGGCCTCGATCAGAGCTAAAAACGGCGCAAGCTAACCCGGGTCAAGGCTGCGGAGCCAAGCGGGGCAGCCGCAAAGCTTGACCTTGAGAGCTGTAGGCTCATCAAGCATCATACAGTAAACCCCTTTGTAATATAGAGTTCCTAACCATTGTCTACAGGGCCTTTCAGCTACATACTTGTAGTTACTACTCAGCAAGAGTAGCTGAAAGGAGTTTTGTAGGATGAATTCGTATTGGTTTGCCGCTCGACCGAGTGTTGAGCACGGGCACCCTTTCCTCGTCTTCGATTGCCAGAACCGCTTGCACCTGCCCTTAACCATGTTTGGGAAAGAAGCAAGCGTGCGTGTAAGTCCGAAGACCGTTCAGACGTATTTGTACACCCTTACCTCTTTCTTCACCTACCTGGACACCGACGTGTGGCAGCAACGGGCCGGGAACACTTGGGATGCGCCTCCACTGCAGGTGCGCCGAGCCGTTGAAGAGTATCTGGTGCAGAAGCTCCAGTGCAAAGTGCATCCGCACCGCCATGGCTGGAAGTATGGCGCTCTCACCGCCGGCACACGGAGCAGTTTGCGGATTTTTTTGGCGGCGTTGAAGCTGTTTTACCAGGTGATGTGCCAGCGTGGGAACTACGCTTACCCCAATCCATTGCTTGATGCCATGAGTGCCGCCATTGCTGCTGTCGAGAGCCATCTCGAACAGGAAGAAAGCGAGTTAGCATTTCCTCGTATGCCGCAGGAGAGCGGCGTCGTAGCACCACAGAAGCGCCCTGCCCATCGTCTCTCGGACAATTACTACAAACTGGAACATGAGGAGTGGATCCCACAGATCATTGCTGATCCCACCTTTCCTGGGCTGATCCTGCAAGGCGGGAAGCGTCTCTCGTTGAAGCAGACCAGACAGCGAGATGAGGTCGTGACCTGGCTCCTCTTTGAGACAGGAGCACGCGTTTCAGAGGTCACCGGTCTCATGCTGGGTGACTGGGTAGCTCTGGGCACCCACACGAAAGCCCAGGCGTTCAACAAAGGAAGTTTCGGAAGACGGACGAAGGTGTTAAGTTTTCATGAGGAAACGGTGATATTGCTCAAACGCTACTTCGACCAGGAGCGCATTCGTTTTGATCCACAGGGGTATGATCTTGCCGCTTACCTCGAACTCGCTGCTCGGAAACATCTCAACCTCTCGACCGTTCCCTTGTTTTTAACGCTTCAGGGAACGCAACTCACGCCAAAGCGTATCGAGAACACTACTGGAATCCCGCTTGCCAGCGAGCTGGAATCGAAGCAGATGTGCATCAAGCCCGCCATTGGCTGGTGACAGGAGCTGTCCGCGATATTTACGAAACCGCCAAGAGTGAAGTTGAGATCAAGCGACGGCTCCGTGGTCTGGTCGAGTATATGCAATGGAGCAGTCCAGAGACACTCTCGGTGTACGAACATTACTTTGAGCAGAGTCTGGATCGGGAAACACGCGATCTGTTTCTCGACCGCCTCCACACCCAGGTGCAAGATCTCTTGAAGGATCGAGGGCACCAGAAGCCACCACGTGCTCGGCCTCCACAGAATGCCTGTGAAAAGGTGCTCAAGGAGCAGCACAAAGTGAAAGAGCGCAACTTCACGCCGGAGCCTGATGTATCGTTCATCTACGGTTTGGCTGGGGAGGCGTAGCCATGGGAGGAAAAAAGCCGAACCCTTTCTTAGGATGCACCTGGGAAAGCCTGGCCGACAAGATTGCACCGGAAGTGCTGCGTGCGCCCAAAACAGGTGGAGAATGGCCTGCTGTTCACGAACGGATTGTCCGCTACTTACTGGCTCAAGTCGTAGACCAGCCGTGGGGCAATCATGCGGCTCTCATGGCAGCAGTGCTAGCTGCATACCGACAGGATGTGCGAACCGTTGAATTTGCCGTGCGAAGTCTCCATGTGGGATTCAGCCGGATCTTCCCCGCCCTTGGGCTCGAAACGGTCGAGGACTGGCATGCTGATCGCCACTTACCACGCTATCTGAAAGCAGAAGTGGTACCCACAGATAGCCAATACACGCGCTTTCAATTCCTCCGAAAATATACCAGCGCCACCACCCATGTCTGGAACTGGTTTGCGGCCTTGCCTCCCGATCAGCAGCACCGTTATCGGCGTTTTGTGCTGCCGTTAGCGAATCCGCTTGTGGTGGAAGGGATCATTTCCAAAAAAGCGATTGAGTCGCGGCAGCAACAGCAGCGAAAGAGGGAAACAGAAGCCGTCCTTCCCCATTTTGCCGAGCTGCGAGCCGAAGCCCATTTCCGCTACAACAAACTGGCACGACTACACACCGTCTATCGACAAGCCGTAGAACAGGTGCTGCCGGATCGTTCCAACCTGCCCCTTGATTTTAGCTATGAGGAGGGAGATCCCCCTGTGGAACGGCTCCACTTCACAGTCTGGGATCGATACAGCTTTGTGCGTGTTCACGAAGAACACTACCACCATCGAATGGCACGCAGCCGTCTCAACCGCCAGATCGAGCAATTTTCCGAGGCGCGAAATCTCCTGTTTTGGAGTGTGTGAAAGTGGAGCGACTGGCTGATACAGCGCCACCTGAGGAGTGGTGGTTTACTGATCTGCTCAAACGCAATATGCTTGCTCAAGGTCCTCGTCACGGAACCCCAGAGGAGATCGCAGCCCGGCAAGCCTGGTTACGCGCTTGGGGCTATGGAGAAGAGGGTGCTGATACACCCACCACCCCCTTTATGAGCCACACAGCAGGCTTGTTGTGCTGGGCAGATGAAACCAACTATGGGAGCAGCAGCGACGGACTCTTTCTCAGTGGAGCACACACAAGAGAAAGCACAAGGGGTGCTGATTCCAGTGGAGTCGCTCTACGCCGCATCCCTGTTTGGACTCCTGGCTCTCGATGTGCTCACCTCGACCGGGATGCGTATGAACGAATTGCTCCAGATGAGCATTTCACGAAATTGTCTGGTCCAACTCGTTGAAGATCCTCCACTACGTTCAGCAGACCAGTCGCCTCGTCTTCGGTATCTTTTTCGGCTGATCCCCAAAGGGGAGCGTACCTTGACCCTGCACAACTACGCCGTGGGCAAAGAAACCATTCGGCTCGTGGAGAAGGTCTGCCACCTGCTCAGTGAGCATTACCGACTCCAACCGGGTGAACCCCTTCCGCATGTACCTTTTGCCCCTGCCGATGGCAGAAGCCATCGGTTCGAGCCAGCTCCCTATCTCTTTCAGTATTCCTCTCAGCATTTAAATGGGAGCACCATCACGGCCTGCCTGCGCTTTTTGCTGCATGGAATGATCCTCACAGGAAGCGATGGCAAACCGGTCACGATTAAAGCACACCTCCTTCGCCATGCCTTTGCCACTTATGCCGTGCAGATCGAAGGCGTGCCTCTTGACCTGGTGGCTGAGTGGCTCAAACAAAAAAACCTGGAGGTGACCGATTACTACAGCAAGAAAACCCCAGGGATGGTCGCTGAGGAACATGCGTCATTTGTGAGTCGCCTGGCAGCACGGATTCAGGTGCGTGAGGCGATCCTGCGCTCGCCCCAAGAGATCCAAAAACAAGCAGAGGCCGCTTTGAAGCGCGTAGGGATGCTGGTGCCGGTCTGTGGCGGCGATTGCACGCTTGATATCTCTTGCCCGAACCAGTTTGATTGCATTCACTGTCCAGCCAAAGCCCCAGATCCCGCGAAGCGGTATCAGGTCGAAGAAAAAATGCGCTGGGCCAGGGAACGTCTCTCTTACTATGAAGACGAGGATTTGGTCCTGGAAACAGAAAAAATGAAACAGCTCATCCGAGCCTGTGAATTGGAACTCAAGGAGATGGAACACATTGCTACCTACCGACAAGATGAAAAACGCCAGACGCTCATCCAGCTTCAACCCAGAACCCAGGAGCGCTCCTGAGTCGCAGGCGGCTCATCCCTGGCTCGAAACCTCGGTGTATGAACCGCTGAGACAACGTACCGTTCAGTTGGTGAAGCAGAGTGTCGATGCGCTGTGGCTTGCTTCACAGCGCATTTCCCTCTCTACCGTGGCCACAAAGTCCAAGGAAGTGGACCCGGAACATCGGGGCATTTCGGAAAGTGCGATCTTAGACAACCAGGAGGCCAGAGCCTACTACGAACAGTATCGGAGTTGGCGAGGCTCACGCCAAAAACGAGCGAAACCACTGGCTGTGAGGGTGCCTGCGCAGCCTCCAGTGGTCAAGCCCGGCCGAGACGAGCAGCGTGTACGCCGGCGCTATCTGCGTATGGGCAAAGAGATGTTAGTCGAGCGTCTGATCGCTACCGAGCGAATGTTGGCCGAGCAGCGAGAACGTTGGCTGAGCCAGCAGGATGAAGTGTTGACCTGGCGCTTGCGAGCAGAGGCGGCGGAGATCCAACTTCAGGAACTCAAAGAAAGAGCCATTCGGCGAAAGGAGGAGTGAGCAGGAGGGAAGGATACAAACTACCATTTTCTAAAAAGAGATGGCTGCTGATGCCTTTTCATTTCACATTACTGTCCTATGGTTAAAACCCGATGTCAAAGTGGTCAGCCGTGATCGTGGCAAGGACTACGCCAGAGCAGTGACTCGTGCCGCTCCGCAAGCACTCCAGGTGGTGGACCGCTTCCATCTCGTGCGCAATCTGGCCGAGGTACTTCAGAAGGTGCTTGCACACTGTCGTGCCGAGATTCGCCAGCCAGAGGCGGATCTGCTGCTGGCCGAGCAGGCAAGAGAGCACCCTGTGCGTCCGCTTCCTCCTCCTGCCGGCTGGCAACAACGCACGCCGCCGCATATCGAAGTCGCCCATCAAGCACGCCAAGCCAGCCGCGATGATCGCTTTCGTCAGATGATGGTCCTGCGGGCACACGGGCTAACGCAGGCCGCGATTGCCAAACGGATGGGTATGTCCGAGAAGGCGGTGCGCAACTGGCTCAAACGGGGTGCCGCCCCCACCTGGAAGCGCCAGTTCCG
>WNGJ01007013.1_pt1 | contig 12418 bp, 13 predicted proteins | sample 5400611 | NCBI WGS metagenome assembly WNGJ01 (sample SAMN13153375, study PRJNA577476) | soil metagenome | isolation source: 40 cm soil or saprolite under Garry oak tree replicate 1 | place: USA:California | collected 2016-06-15
GGGCCGGCGTCGGCAAACCGGCGCACGAAGTGGATCTCGAAGTTGCGCTTCACGGCGGAGAAGACTACGAATTGCTGTTTACCGTGCCCCGCGGCAAGCGCATTCCCTCGCAGATTCGAGGCGTACCCATTACGCGCATAGGCAATATCGTGCGCCGTCGAAAAATATTGCTCATGAGTCGAGGCGGCATGGGATGCGAGCTCGGGCCAGAGGGGTGGGAGCACTTCAAGAAGTAGCCGTTACTTCCGTTACCCTCTATGTCTATACCCATCGGCGGAGAAGCAGCATACAGTAACGCCATGTGCTCCCGTAGATTTACACTGATTCTTCTATTAGCCGGTTTGTTGGTCATATCGATCGTAAGCTCAGCCGCGGCAGAACCATCAAAAAAGCCGGCGCCGCCGCCCGCGCCCGCCAAGGCTCCTTCCCCTGCGGTGACCGATGAATTGGTACACAAGCAATTCGGCGAGAACTGTACGCTGCTGGTCGGGCCTCCGCAGTTTACGATGGACCTCCGTGATGAGTACAGCTTTCAAATCGTCGACCCCTATGACTCCTTTCTGGGCTTCGGCGACGTCAAAGTAACATCGAGCTTTGCTTCCGATGCCCCCGAGCGCCGAGGCGTATGTTTGTTGATCATTCACGGTGACGGCCCGGATGCCTGGCGTTCGGAGAAGCCCAAGGCTAAGTTCATGTTGATCAACTTGCCCTTTAAAACCCTGGCGGCTAAGAAGCTAAGCCTGAAGAAGAAAATGGCAATGGCGATCTACATGGAAGAAACCGGTGAGGCAGAAAACCTGTCGTCGGTAGTTTTCTGGGACGGCAAGAAGTATCGCTACCAGCCGCTGGGATCGAGCATGGAGTAAGGTAAATTGTTGATCTCTCTCTCACAAAAAGCTCCCTATACAAGCTCGAATAGGCATCTAAACCAAGAAAGTCTTCGCCTCGGCAGAGTTCTCCGCGTGGAAATTGTTGGTCAAGCCGCTGCGAGCACCTGGCATATTTTGATTCCGCTGGCTCTAGCCCTGCCGGCCTTTGCCCAACAGGGCCTTGGCGACAGTGCCTCTGGTGCCGCGACAATCTCTGGGCTTCAGACCGGGAACTTCCTCTCCGTTGAGAAGCATGGGGTGGGGCGGGCGTTTGACTGGGTCAGAGGGGGTTTGGCATTAATCCCTGTGTACGACCACTATGCCTTCTATAACATCGCCATCCAGTTGAGTGGCAAGAACTAAGTGGTGCGTTAGGAGACCCAGCCGGATGAATTCACTTCGCTAGTGCTAGTGGAAGACATCTGCGACCAGGAACCCTCTGCGGTTCAACAGGAGCAAATGTCCGCCGACTAACAGGTGCTCGCAATTAGCGGCGGTGGTCCGAAGCGGCGCTCCCAGCCATCGGGACAACGGTAAATCTTTTTTCGCAGGCCCGGCGGCAGAGTGCCACGCACAGCGAGTTGCCTCTCCAGGCCGGGCGGCAAATTACGGTAGTTCGTGTTCCACGCGAGTCTTGACCGAAGCGCGTGGGCCTCCTGGCCGGCGCTCCATTGCGAGAAGCCAAGCCCTATAATCGAATTCCGATGAAATCTTTTTTCCGCGTCGCGCTGCTGGCCTTGCTGCTGGTGATCGTCGCGCTGGTCTCGGCGCTGACCGCAATGCGTTTTGCCATCCACGGACAGGAAGTCGCGGTCCCTGCGCTGGTCGGTCTTACGCCCGCCGACGCCGAGCGCGCCGCCGCGGCGCTGGGATTGCAGGTCCAGATCGAACGGCAATACTACAGTGCGCAGATTCCCGAGGGGCGCATAACCTCGCAGCTTCCCATGCCCGGCACCAAAGTCCGCCGCGGATGGGACCTGCGCGTGGCCCAGAGCCTGGGCCCGCAGCGCGTGGCGATTCCCGATGTTGCCGGTGAAAGCGAGCGCGCTGCGGAGTTGAACATTCGCCGCCGGGGTCTCGACATCTCTTCCATTGCGCAGATGCAGATGCCCGGCACCCCGGCCGATCAAGTGCTCGCCCAAAGTCCTCCCGCAAATGCGAGTCAGGTGGCGGCGCCGAAAATTAATTTGCTGGTGACGGCAGCAGTCGATGGTCAGGCGTATGTGATGCCGAGTTTCATTGGACAGCCGCTCGGCACCGCCAGCCGCGCGCTACAGGATTCAGGATTCAAGTTGGGCAATATCAGCGTGGCCCAAGCTCCGGCAAATGGTGCGACAACGTCACCAGCCAATTCTTCGGCATCCGGCGCAAATCCTGCCGGTGCAACCGCCGGAACGCCTGCTCTCTCAACGCCCGCCCCAGCAATATCGGCACAATCGTCGTCGCTCCCGTCGCCTGCGCCCGGGAATGCGTCGCCATCTGCAGTGCCGGGTATGCCCTTACCGTCTGTGCCGCCTCCGCAGCCGACGCCGGCCAGCATCATCGTTTCGCAGACGCCCGCCGCGGGACAAAAAGTGGTGGCGGGAGCGATTGTCAATTTTGAAGTGCGATGAAGAGTATTGCGTGAAAACCTTAAAGTATCCTCAACCCACAAGTTCCGAACCAGTCCGCGGAGATCCGTTGAGAATCGATGGCTAGAGCTTTTCGATGATTGCCACAAAAAATCCATCGCAGGGATGCACGCCGGGAAGCGTCCGCAGGTAGGGTCCGCGAGTGAGCGATGCTGCGTCGTTCCAGACCAATTCGCCTTCGGCTTTGAGCCGTTCGAGTTCAACCCGGCAATCGAGCAGACGAAATGAGTTATCGTCGGCGAGAGCTTGCTCGACCGCGTTTTCGTTTTCTTCTATTTCGAGAGAACAGGTTGCGTAGATAACTCGCCCGCCAGCAGCCACGGAATTCATCGCCCCGCGCAGAATTGCAAGTTGCCGCGCGTGAAGATCGTCAAGGTCCTCAGGCTTGAGCCTCCACTTGATTTCAGGATTGCGCGCCAGCGTACCCGTTCCCGAGCAGGGAACATCAGCTAACACACGATCGAACTTGCCATCAAACGGCAATTGTCGTGCGTCGGCGGAGACCACGAAAATATTTTCTGTCTCCAACTTCGCCGGTTGAGAGCGCTCAGCAGATTCTTCATCGCCGTTCCGACTCTGCTTGTTCTCACGGCTCGAGTTGTCTGCTCGGGCGTCGTCAAGAATTGTCTTTCCGGAATCGATCAGACGACGCAAAAGATGCGCGCGCTGGGGATGAAGATCGACAGCAATGATTTGCGCACGAGAATCGCGCTGCGCGATCGCCATCGTCTTGCCTCCTGGAGCCGCGCAGCAATCCAGTATCCGCGCCCCTTTGCCGACAAGCACTGCGACCAACTGCGAGCCTTCGTCTTGAATGGCGATCTGTCCGTGAGCAAACGCCTGGCTCCGGGTGACATCGCCGGAGCGAATACGTCTTGCCGAGGCAAGCAGCGCGCCCGGGTCGAAGACAACGCCTTCCTTCGGAAGTGCGTCCTCGGCAGCGTGATGGTAAAGCCGAATCGCTGTCACCGGGATGGTTTGGTTGTATTGGCAGATGCGGTGAGCGGCGGCGAGCCCGTATTCTTTGGCCCAACGTTCGACCAGCCAAACTGGATGCGCGAAGGCCTGCGCGAGATCTTCACTGCTGCGATATGCCCTCGCCGGCTCTTCGGCGAGCTGCGACAGCTGGCGCAGAAGCGCGTTCACGAACGGAGCCGCCGACCGTTTGCGGGCGCGCTTTACCAGTTCCACACTCTCGTTGATCGCGGCGCGCGCTGGAATGCGATTGAGCCAGCGCAACTGATAAAGCCCCAATCGCAGCGCAATGAGAACCTCAAGATCAAGTTTTCGCATCGGCTGGGCTGAAGATCCAGCGAGGTCAGCGTCGAGACGAGAGCGCCAGCGCAGAACTCCCATGACAAGTTCGGTGGTTAATCCGTGATCGGCCTTGGAAAAGCGTTCGTAGGCAGCAGAATGCAGCAGCTCAGATGCAAAAGACGCCTCCTGCTCGACGCGGAGCAGAATATCGAACGCCGCCGCGCGCGCAGGAGAAACCGCCACTTTCGACTTTCGAATTTCCGGCTCCACCTTACAAGCGTCCTAGCTTTTCGGCATTTGTGGGCCGATAACCATTCAGGAAATCTCGCGCGGACATGCGCTTTTTGCCTTCGGGCTGAACCTCGAAGAGTTCAAGCGCGCTGTTGTGGGCAGAGCCGACGAGCAGATGGTTCTGCTCGACGTGAAGCTGCCCGGGAGCCAGCGCCTGCTTAATGGGCGCTGCCTTGCGTACTTGCAGATTGTTGCCGCGAAAAATCGTGTATGCCCCTGGCCATGGCTGGAATCCGCGGAGGCGATTGACGATCTCTTTTGCTGAGCGGGAGAAATCAATCAGGCCATCTTGTTTTTTTAGAATTGGCGCGAGACTAGCTTGCGCGTCATCCTGCGGGCGTGGATGAACCGATTCCGATTGCAGACCGCGTAAGGTTTCCACCAATAGATCGGCTCCGACGGATGCGAGGCGCGGCGCCAGCATTTCCGAAGTGTCGTCGGCTGTAATGGGCAGTTCGCGCTGAAGAAGGATGTCACCGGTGTCGAGTCCGGCGTCTATCTTCATGGTTGTGACGCCAGTGACGGATTCCCCCCGTGCGATGGCCCACTGGACGGGAGCCGCGCCGCGATATTTGGGCAACAAGGAAGCATGGAGATTGATGTTGCCTAGAGGGGGGAGATCGAGCATCCATTGCGGGATAATGTGTCCGTAACCCACAACCACGATCGCGTCGGGAGCGAGAGCTGTCAATTTGGCGCGGAACTCGTCGTTATTTTTGATTTTGTCAGGCTGGGTGATCGGCAGTCTGAGTTCCAGCGAGCGTTGTTTGACTGGAGATATCGCAGATTCCAGGCCTCGGCCTTTCGGTCTATCGGGTTGGGTAACTACCAGACGGATATCGAATCCGGCGCCGGCGAGTTTTTCGAGCGAAGGGACTGCGAAGCTGGGCGTGCCGCAGAAAACGAGTTGAAGGGAGGGAGGCATTCAGTAATTGAGCAATCGGGTAATCTGGTAACTGAACCGCCCGTGCAGGCCAGGCTGTAACTCAAATTTACCCGATTGCCAGATGGTTCTACCATTCCCCCGCTTTAACCAGCTTACGAATTTTTCGCTTGATCAGGTCGCGCTTCAAGGCGCTGATGTGGCTGATGTATAGCTTACCGTTCAAATGGTCGGTCTCGTGTTGCAAAGCACGGGCTAATAGCTCTTCGCCGGTCAGCTCGAAGATTTTTCCATGCTCGTCCTGGGCGCGAACGCTGACCGCCCGGGGGCGGGTGACATTCTCACGAAAATCGGGAATGCTGAGACAGCCTTCGCTCTGCTTGAAGCGTCCTTCGGTGTGAATGATTTCCGGGTTAATCAATGCGAACTTGGCCTTGGGATCTTCCTTGAAGGTCACGTCGATGACCGCAATGCGGCGAGAGATGCCAATCTGCGGTGCAGCTAGACCGACACCGCGCGCGGCATACATCGACTCGAACATATCGTCGATGAGCTTCCTGAGCTCGTCGTCGAAGACCGTAACCATTTCGGCTTTCTTTTCCAGGACGGGATTGCCGAACTTTACGATGGGATAGATCATCAGTAGTTTTTCAGCTGCAGGCGGTAGCCTTCAAAGTTACGGAGAGTCTCTCCCATGGAATCGCCGCCAAACTTTTCGAGGGCGCAGCGGGCCAGCGTGAGCGCGACCATGGATTCACCGGCGACTCCGGCGGCGGGCACTACACAGACATCGGAACGTTCGTAAGCGGCCTTCACTGGCTCGCGCGAGGCGAAGTCCACCGACTGCAAAGGGCGGCGCAGTGTTGAAATGGGCTTCAAGTATCCGCGGACGCGGATATCTTCTCCGTTGGAGACGCCGCCTTCGATCCCGCCGGCGTTGTTGCGGACGCGGGTAAATCCGGCGAAGCCCGCCGCTTTGCGATAGCCGATTTCATCGTGCACCGCGGAACCGGGCGAGGCGGCCGCGACGACCCCGGAACCGATCTCAACCGCCTTGACGGCCTGAAGGGACATGACGGCGGCGGCGAGAAGAGCATCGAGACGTTCGTCCCATTGCGCGTAGGTGCCTAGGCCCGGAGGAACACGGTGCGCGACGACTTCAAACACTCCTCCGAGAGAATCGCCGGATTTGAGAACCTTGTCGACTTCTTCTTTCATGCGCTCTTCGGCTTTGGGGTCCGCGCAGTTGAGCAGGATTTCTTCCTTCTGATAGAGCGAAAGAATCTGCTCCCATGCGACTTCATGTTCGAGAGCCACAGCGCCAACCGCAATCACGTGGCTGAGAATCTCGATACCGAGCTGATGCAAGAAGAGTTTGGCCAGGGCTCCGACGGCAACGCGCGCGGCGGATTCACGCGCTGAGGCGCGCTCAAGGACGTAGCGGGCTTCGGAAAAATTGTACTTCAGCGCTCCGGCGAGGTCGGCATGTCCGGGGCGGGGCGAGGCAACGCGTTTGTGTTTTGCGGGATCGCCTTCGCCAATGGGGAGGGATTCCTGCCAATTCTTCCAATCTTTATTTTCCAGCTGGATGGCGACGGGAGAGCCGATCGTCATGCTCTGACGGACGCCGGAAAGGATATGTGCGGTGTCGCGCTCGATCTTCATGCGGCCGCCGCGGCCATAGCCCTGCTGGCGGCGCCAGAGTTCGCGGTCGACGAACGCCTGATCGACTTTCAATCCCGCCGGCAGGCCGGAAAGGAAGGCGACCAGAGCCTCGCCGTGAGATTCTCCGGCAGTGAAATAACGCAGCATAAACGTTCGATTGTACCTGATGGGTGGGACGGGACGTGGGGCGGGGACTTCGGGGAGGGGTTAAATCTGTGTGGCTCAGAGCGGCCACTCAATCCGAACTGATTTTGATGTAAGCATGATGTCAATTTGTCGGAATGTTGAAAATGGCGGTCCCTGTGGATCACGCTTGCCCATGGAAGGCGCTGTTGACCTCAGAACCCTGATGAGCGTGGGGCACTTTCAGGCTAGAACCTCTGGTTCGATACCATACACAATTTCCTGTATTTCACTCCATCCTGCCTTGTATGAGACTGCCCTGTCTGGGGAGGGCCGCTTAGATGTACAACTCCGATCTCGTGCGCAAGCTCTGCGGAGACATCCTCAACGCGAAGGATCCCGGGAGGGTTCAAGACCTCATTTCCCTCCTGCAAGCGGTCATAAAAGAAGATCAGGAAGAAATCCGAATCAGAATGGCCTTCCTCGCCAAGCAGTACGCGAATGCCCTCAAGGACTCGCAGGCTGCGGACTAGGGCATTCCAACCTCTGCCATGTCTATCGCACAAGCTTCAATCAAGTGCGCCATCTGCGGCAAACCGATCGCGCTCGAACGGGCAAAGCTGAGCGAGGAGGGGAAGCCTGTGCATGAAGAATGCTTCGTTGCCAAGATCAGGTTGAGCCAGCGCAATCCTCCTGCCACCGACTAATACAACCTGACCCAAGGGCACGCTGACATAATTATCCGACTTTCATGCCATTCGATGTGCGCTGAACCGACGACAGGGTTACAATGACATAACGCCCCGCTCAGCGTTCCAATTCTTGCCGGCTTTGTGTCCAGCGCTGGCGGGAAATGCCGCTTCAGACTATCTCTGGCTAACGAGGAGGGAACTGTGTGCCCCCAGGCACAGGTCCAAGATGAAAATTTGTTTCCCCGCAAGAAGGTTCGCTGCGTGCTTGTGCACGAACATGTCCTGCTGCGTCAGGGTCTACGGCGGTTGTTGGAAGACGAACCGGACCTGGAGGTAGTAGGTGAAGCCAGCAATGCCGTAGAGGCGCTTCAGAATGTGTTCCAATGCCGTCCTGATGTCCTATTGACGGAGGCGAGTGCGTTTGGGCTTTCCGCCCGCGAGGCAGAGCGTTGGCTCAATCGGGCGTCTCCGCAAACAAGCATATTGTTCTTAGGCGCGGAAGAAAATAAGGGACCAGGGCTGCGCGACGTGCGAACTGAAACGGCGGGTTGCGTGGTCAGGGAGACTTCCGCTAAAGAGTTGGTGGAGATGGTCAGGAGCGCGTCTCCCGGCGGCTCCCAGGAGATGTTTTCTAAGGTGGATGGCTCGCGGCAGCGGACCGAGGGGTTGTTTCCCAAGAAGCGCTCGCTCACTAGCCGCGAACGTGAAGTCTTGAAGCTGCTAGCGGAGGGGAGAACGGTGCGCGTGGTGGCCGGCATTTTGGGAGTTAGCGCGAAGACGGTGGATGCCCATAAGTTCAACCTTATGCGGAAGCTGGGCATACACAATAAGGCAGAGCTGGTTATGTGGGCCATTCAGAAGAGAGTGGTGAAGATGCCGGCGAGTTAAATGATGCATTTTGCGCCGGAAGGAACGCCCTTAGCGCTCTGAAGTCTGGAGTGGAAATGTCTTAATGAGCTGCTCGAAGTGCAATCCCAGCATGGGGTATTCCGCTCGGCGGAGAATGACAGTTTTGAAATTGGTCAAATGACAGAGTGAAAGTCACTGGGCGACTCGGGCAGCTAGTTCGGCGAGGCTGGATAGTTCAAGATCCGGGTTCCCTTCAGCGGAGATCACCGCTCCAATCCCCTTTCGAGCCGACGGCCGGTTCACCCATACAGTCGAGAGTCCGAGCGACTGCGCGGGAATAACGTCGTGATAGACGCTTTGGCCGACGTGCAGAATTGCGCGGGCGGGCAGGCCGATGCGGCTTATTGCTACCTCAAAAACCCTTCGCGAAGGCTTGTAGGCCTGGGCTTGCTGCGCGGTAATGATCTGGGAGAATTCAACTTCCAACCTGGGCAGAGTTGCCGCGAACAGGTCGTCGTCCACATTGGAGATGATGGCCAGATGGAAACGCTGTTTAAGCTGGCGCAGCGCTCGAACCGTGTCGGGCCACGGCTTCCAGCTCGCCAACGATTCGGGAAGCGAGCGCGTTTCGTGGTCTGTGGGTATGAAGCCGAGTTCCTCTCCGAACTGGCGCACCACGGACTGAAGAACCTGATGGTAGGGCTGGAACTGGCCTTGCTCGGCCCGGACTTCGAAATCTCCGAAGAGCTTCAGCAGCGTGGCGTCATCAACTTTCTTACCGTAGGCTACGAGAATGCGGTGCAGGCTTGAGAGAATCCCGGTTTCCCAATCGATCAGGGTGCCATAGCAGTCGAAAGTCAGGACCCGGAAGCGATTGAAGTCGAGCATGGGGTGCAGACTCACTCGCGGATTATGCACGCTGGGCTGCCTTCCTTTGCTGCTCCGTGGCAGGGTTCTTTCGCAGCCTCCGGCCTGCTTTAGGGCGCAGGTTGTCGCGCTCTTCGAAAATGGCGTTTGTACCAGTCGCCGTTACCTGAACTCGAGCGGCCGCGTCAGTTGAAAGGCGACAGCGGACTCGGCCGGTAGAACGATATCTTTATTTCCGGTGAACGCAGCACCTGCCCCGCCGGCGCCGCCTCCGGCAGCCAATCCAATGGCGGCACCTTTGCCGCCGCCGGCCAGTCCCCCGATGATTCCGCCCAACGCGGCTCCGCCACCTGCCATTACAGCGGTGCGCTTGCCTTTACCTTTCGCCGTAAATGTCCGCATGGCGGTCTGCACGGGCATATCCGCGCCGTTCATGTTCATGGAGTCAACACGAAGCGACAGTACGGCTCCGCCGGCAAACCTGCCGAGCGGTTTCGCATCAACCACTGTGCCGGTGACGGTGGTGCCTCGCGGAATGGCAACGACGTTGTCGGCGATCACGTCTTTGGCAATTGTGGCCGTGAAAGTCTGGCCAGACTGGCTCAGCTTGGAGCCAAGAGCAGAACCCAGAGCGACAGTTATGGTGGTTCTCGCGGGGACAATGATGGGCTGTCTTTTGGCTTCCTCGGCGCCCTTTTTCGAGCTTCGATTGTCCCCTTCATTGTTTGCAGCACTGTTGTCAGGCGTCCCATTGGTGTTCGGGTTGGCATTGCCGGAGTTGTCTGTCGCCGGCTTGCTGGTGCAGCCAAGACTAAAGATCAGATAAAAAGCGAGTGTCAAAAGCAGCAAGCGTGAACGCATGAGGACCTCCACCGTTGCCAATGTACCGGAAGCTGGTATTAGGGGCAATGGTCGAGGCGAAATCGAAAGTCCATGCGCGGACGAGTTTGGTTTTCGGCGCTGGCCGTTCCTCGAGGCAGCGGAGAGTTGTTTGCCGCCTGGATCGTACTCTGTCACTTAGAAGCTGCCGAGCTTAACTGCCAGCGAGTGGCGTTTTTCGGAAACTCTTTCTCGGTCCAGGCCAGCACCACACAGGGCTGAACCCTGTAAAGCACGGTTTCACCCGGAATTGTGGTCAGCGGCATTTTGTACTTGGCTCGGGAGGCGGCGTCTAATTTCTTGAGCGTAGCGCGTTCGTCGTGGCTGACTTCGACCACGGTCCCTTCCAGGATGACCACATCATCGCCCGAATCCAAATGCACAGAGACGGCCGGATTTCGGGCCAAGTTGCGCGCCTTGCGGGAGGACCGGGCGGTGCCGAAATAGAAAGCGCCATCCATCCAGAATCCCCAAACCGGAATTGAATGAGGGCGGCCATCAGCACGGGTAGTGCAAATCCAATAATTGCGTGACCGCGCCAGCCGATCCTCAGCATGGCGGAAAGGGAGATACTTGGCGCGGGGCTTGAGCCCGTATAAAGCTGGGACTTGCGGTAGACCGGCGCGAATATCACGCGGGTCGCCTGCGGGTTTGGTGGCTTTCTTTTTCGCAGTGGGCATCTTGTTCCCTCAGGAACTGAGCTACGAGGGGTACAAGCTTAACCCTGTGGATCGAGTCCGGGCAAGGTCGGGATTTCGTCGATGGAAGAAGCGTCGCTGGGCGGCGCGGATTCTGGATCAGCTTCGACAACAGGTCCAAGTGAGGAAGAATGTTGAGGATGCGATGATTTTTTCGGCGCCAGGAATTTCGAAGTATTTAAAAGCGGCCGGCCGAGCGAGCCATTATAGCTGGTCCATGGACTCTCGAGGTCCGCTTCGCGCTCGAAATGGGCGCGCATGGCCTCCATCTTGGAGTCGAGATCGTCGAGGTAGTGCAACATCAGCGCTTCAGGAAACATGGGAAGCTTGGGAGAGCCGAAGTCATACTGACCGTGATGACTAATAATGAGATGCTCAAGCAGCGTTTTGAGTTCGTCAGGAAATCCCGGGACGAGAGCAATCTTCGCGTGCAGCATTTCCAGTTCGATGACCATGTGGCCGAGCAACTGGCCCCGGGTGGTGTACGAAAATGAGCGGTTGTAGGTGAGTTCGTGGATCTTGCCGACATCGTGAAGGAACGCGCCGCTGAGCAGGAGGTCGCGATTAATCTGGGGATAGTTGCGGCACATCAGGTCGCAGCTGCGAAACAGAGAGACCACGTGATCGAGAAGCCCTCCGATGTAGGCATGATGGAGCGTCTTGGCGGCTGGGGCGTTGCGATACGCAGCGCCGATTTCAGGGTCAGCCATGAAAGCCTGAATTACCGACCTTAAGTGCGGGCTCCGAATAGAGGCAACAAAGTCACTCAAAGTCTGCCAGAGTTCATCAATGTTCTTAGTGGTTTTGGGGAGGTAGTCCGCGAACTCAATTTCTGATTCGCCAAGTTTTCGCAGTTTGTGGACCGTAAGCTGGAAACGATTCTTGTATTTGTTGACCAAGCCTTTGATTTTGAGAAAATCGTCCTGCTCGAAGGCGTTGAGGACCTCTTCCACGTTGTCCCACATCTTGGCTTCGAGATGGCCGCTGCGGTCGCCGAGGGTAAGTGCGAGGTATGGCTCACCGCTCTTCTTCGGTTTTATCTGCTTGGAAACTACGACGAAGCTGGAGGTAATGATCTTGTTTTCGTGGTGGACGCACTCCGAGATGTAGAAGTCTTTCATGCGCAACGATCTCGTAGGACTGCTCTGGACTCAGGCACGTCGCACTGGCGGACTACTTCGACTGGCTCACAACACGCCCAATTTTTTCTTTCTCTTGTTCTTCAGCTTCTTGGCGTCCGCTTCCTTTGCCGTAGCCGTTTCGACGGGCTTGGTCTGATTGGGGCTGGCGCCTGTGTCGATGAATCCCCCCTTAATGTCAATGTAGGCCTCCTCACGCAGTTTGGTGAGGTAAGCGCGAAGAGCGGGCTGCAGCTTTTGATAATAGAGCGCATCCTGTAACCGAGGCAGAACGTCCTTCATGTCAGGAATACCGGCGGCCTGATGTTGATTCACTTTCAGAATTACGTAGCCCTGCTTGGTGCGGATCACGTCGGAAATGTCGCCGGCCTTCATGGCGAAAGTCTTGTCTTCGAGCTCTTTGGCAAGCGCACCACGTTTGAAGAGTCCGAGATCGCCACCCTGGGCCGCAGTGGGACCGTCGGAATATTTTTTGGCAATGTCCTCAAAACTCGCGCCCTTGCGAATCTGCTCTAGCACATCGTTGGCCTTGGCCTGAGCAGCCGCGAGGGCAGCAGCTTCGTCGTAGTTGCCGG
>WNGJ01006458.1_pt1 | contig 12416 bp, 12 predicted proteins | sample 5400611 | NCBI WGS metagenome assembly WNGJ01 (sample SAMN13153375, study PRJNA577476) | soil metagenome | isolation source: 40 cm soil or saprolite under Garry oak tree replicate 1 | place: USA:California | collected 2016-06-15
GCCCACACAGTTGCCGGCAACGTCGTACTTCCACCCGTGGTAGACACAGCGCAGGCCAGACTCCTCGTTGCGTCCGAGCCAGAGGGACGCGCGACGATGAGGACAGAATTCGTCTACCAGGCCGATGCGGCCGGCGGTGTCCCGAAAACCTACCAGACGCTCGCCGAGGAGTTGCACTCTCACAGGCGGGCCGTCAGGTTCGGGCAACTCTCTCGAGAGGAGAGCGGGAATCCAGTATCGCCGCATCGCCTCGCCCATGGGGGTGCCCGCTGCCGTCCTCGTGACCAGCTCGTTCTCTTCACGGGTCAACATTTCCGCGCGCTCCTCGTGTTGGGTCCTGCGTTCGCGGGACATGCGCAGGCTATCAAGCCCGGTGTTCCGGCGCAATTCAGCCACCGCGATGCTACGTGGGCGAGGAGCGTTCAGGCCATGTGTCGTCGAGGCCCATCGCGCGTCGATAGGCGATCCGGATCTCCTCCGGCTGGCCCGCCAGGAACACGAAGCCCTCGGGGAGGATGGGGCCGGGCGTGCTGCTCGCTTCTCGAAGGAGCTGGCCGCGCGGCGCGCCCTTGAGGTAGCGGTCGCGGCCGATGATGGGGAGGCTGATGCTGCGGTTCGCCTCGGCGTCGCGGACCACGGCCTTGGGCTCACCGCCAGCGCCAACGACCTCGATTTGCTCGAGCATCTTCCGGCGCATCATGATGATTCCGCGGTCGCTCTCGCCGAGATGCTCCTCCGTTCGGTCGGCGATCGTGCCCTGTCCGACCCACGCGATGAAATCCTGGTTCATCACGTGGGTCGTGATGAACCGGCCGGTCACCGGATCTTTGACCGGTGCGTGCCAGTAGGGGATGCGGTCTTGCGTGAACGGCTCCATCTCGTTCGGCACGCGGTCGAAGAACCATCCGACGCTGAGCGTGTTGGCGTCGTCGATGGGGACGCGCCACTCGAAGTGCGCCCCGGTGAACAGACAGTTCGGCCACAGGCAGGTACGCCCGACGGCCCACAGCTCGTTCGCCTCCGAGTAGCCTTCCATCACACGCCGGTAGACGAACCCGTAGTCGAACTCCTCGAAGCCGAGCTTGAGGTGCGGCGGAGCCTTCGGGCCGTCGGCGCCGCGCAGCACGCGGGACCAGTTCCCGTGCAACCACTCGAAATGCACCGGATCGATCGAGTTCTCCTGGGCCTGAAACCAGTTACACGGGATTTCGGCGAAGACGATCTGGACGAAGCCGTTGGTCCAGGTGAACGGCTCCCACGTGGGCACGAGCGGCGCCGGCGCGGGCCCCAGGTAGGCCCACAGGAGACCCGCCTTGGCCTCGACCGGGTAGGCTTTGATCGCGATGCGGTCCTTGAAGCGCGCCTCGGGGTGGGCGCTCTCTTCGAACGGCTGCGCGAGGCAGTGCCCCGTCTCGCTGTACAGCCAGCCGTGGTAGTGACAGCGCAGGCCGCGGTCTTCGGCGAAACCGTAGCACAGGTCAGCCCGCCGGTGAGCGCAGTGACGGTCGAGGAGGCCGTAGGTACCGCTCTTGTCCTTGTAGAGGACGAGGTCCTCGCCCATCAGCCGCACGGGCTTCGTTGGACGATCGTCCAGCTCCGCCACGGCCGCGATCGGCATCCAGTAGCGTCGAAGCAGCTCACCCATACCGGTGCCAGCGCCGACTTCGGTGAGCGCCCTGTTCTGCTTCTCGCTCAGCATCGTGCTGTGTCGTCTACCATCGGCTCAGCGCCACGGCAAGTCGAAGTTCTCGGGTTGACCTATACTCGCCGCGGACACCATGACGGCCGTCGCATCGCGCAACGTCACGTTCGTGAGTCATTCGGACCAGGCTGGCCGCAGCGACGGCGTTCAGATCATGGTCCATCGCGGCTACGCCTACATCGGTCACACCTTCAGCAACGGCATCACGATCATGGACGTTCGGGATCCGAAGCGACCGCGGGTGGTCGACTTCATCGCCTGCCCGCCCAACACCCGCTCGATTCACCTCCAGACTCACGACGACCTCCTGCTGGCGACGAACATGCCGAGCGTCTGGACCATGCAGGAGTTCCAGAACCAGCAGGACTACTTCGCGGCGTCGCCGGCCGACAAGCTCGCGCAGCGCTCGGGGAGCTTCACCGCCGGTATCCGCGTGTTCGATATCTCGCGGCCCGAGAAGCCGGCCGAGATCGGGTTCCTGCCGGTCGACGGCATCGGGCCCCATCGCATCTGGTACACGGGCGGCCGCTACGCCTACGCGTCGATCCACTTCGCCGAGTTCACCGACCACATCCTGGCGATCATCGACGTGTCCGATCCGAGAAAGCCCGAGATCGCCGGCCGCTGGTGGATTCCCGGGATGTGGCGAGCCGGAGCGGAGACCACGACGTGGAGCAAGGGAAAGCGCTACGCGCTCCACCACGCGCTCGTCACCGGCCACGTGGCCTATGGGGCCTGGCGCGACGGCGGCCTCACCGTGCTCGACGTCGCCGATCCGGCGAAGCCACGGCTCATGGCCTATCGGAACTGGGACCCGCCCTTCGGCGGCGGCACCCATTCACCGTTGCCGCTGCCCGATCGCAACCTGCTGGTGGTCGCCGACGAGCCCACCAGCGCCAATTGCCGAGACGGGTTGCGCCACGTCTGGATCTTCGACGTTCGCGAGCCGAGCAATCCCGTCAGCATCGCGACGATGCCCACGCCGTCGGAGGCCGACTACTGCGCCAAGGGCGGGAACTTCGGAGCGCACAATCTGCACGAGAACCGGCCGGGCGCGTTCCAGAGCTCGCGCCTGATCTTTGCGACGTACTACAACGCGGGCGTGCGCGTCTTCGACATCGACGATCCGTTCCGGCCGCGCGAGGTTGGATACTACGTGCCGCCCGATCCCGAGCGCATGATCGATCCGCGCCCGAATCGTCCGCAGGTGATCCAGTCCGCCGACTGCTACGTGGACCGGAACGGGCTCATGTACCTGACCGACACCAACGCCGGCCTCAACATCCTGGAGTTCGGGGGAGCCTGAGCGCGGTCAGGACGCGGGCTTGAGACCGGTCACCAGCGAGGCGGGAACGGGGCGGGCGAATCCCTTCAGCGTGAGCGCGCCCACGGGCTCGGCGTCGACGAGCGCTTCTGCGGAGCTGGCCACGCGGCGCGAGACGAGGATCTGGCCCCCCTTGGCCTCGCCGCACAGGCGCGCGGCCAGGTTCGTCACCGTGCCGATGGCGCCGTAGTCCCAGCGTCCTTCGAAGCCGATGGCCCCGATGGTCGCGTAGCCCTGCGCGATGCCGACGCCCACGTCGAGCTCGTAGCCGAGCTTCTCCCAGCGCACGGCGAGCTCCTTGACCCGATCGCGCATCGCCACCGCCATGCGGATCGCGCGCTCGCGCCCGGGCGCGAGAGCTCGTACGTGAGGGTCTCGACGTTGCTCTTGACGGTGCCGAAGCGCTGCGCGCTGTTCAGGATCGGCCCCAGCTCGCGCTGTGCCCGCGCGAGGACGGCGAACGCCTCGGTGATCTCCGCCAGCTGCCGCTGTCGTCTCGCCTCGCCGGCCTCGCCGCGGAGCGGCGAAATTTCCTCTTCCATGTGCTCCTGGATACGACGGAACAGCGGCTGGCTGGCCTCGAGGTAGCGCAGCCCGACGACCTGGCGCCGCGCGATCTCCAGCGAGTCGTTGATCTCGCCGAACAGGAAGTACGTGGCCAGCGCCAGCGGGATGCCGAACAGCACGCTGATGAGCAGGAACTTCCGCGGGTACGTGAGCCGGTCCATGAGGGCCACGGCGGGCGCGAACAACCGGCGTTTCACCCGCGAAGCCTATCACGAGCTAGAATATCCGGCCATCACGGAGCCATTCGTTTTGAGCGGGAGGCCAGATGCCGGAGAGTCCGTTACCGTTCCACGTGCGCAAGATCGGCCATGTCGTGCTCAACGTCAGTGATCTCGAGGCCGCGACGCGCTTCTACACCGGCCTGCTGGGGTTGCAGGTGAGCGACCGCTATAACGAAAGTATGGTTCCGGGCGGGATGGTCTTTCTCCGCTGCAACACCGATCACCACGGCGTCGCGCTGGTCGGCGGCGCGCCCCGGTCCGGCCACAGCACGCTCAATCACTTCGCGTTCGAGGTGGGGACGCTGGACGAGGTGTTCCGCGCCCGCGCCTGGCTGCGCAAGAACGGCGTGCCCATCCACTTCGAAGGGCGGCGGCGCGCCGGTTGTCAGATCGCCGTCGAGTTCAAGGATCCCGACGGCAACAACCTCGAGATCTACTGGGGCCTGGACCAGGTCGGCACCAGCGGTGACGTGCGACCGGCGAGCGAGTGGCGCCAGGCCCTGACGCTGGAAGACGCCGTCGCCAACCCGGTGGCGGGCCAGCGGCTGCCCGCGGTCTCCACCGGCGAATGACACCCGACGCCGGCGACCAACACCCCGACACGAGAGGAGTCACGATGCGAATCCCGGCGAAGCACATCCACGAGCAGCTCGTAGCCGTCCTGCGCGCGTGGGGGATGTCGGACGCGTACGCCGAGACCACGGCCGAGATGATGGTCGAGACCGACCTGCGCGGCGTCGACTCTCACGGCATCTCCATGCTGCCCACCTACGACCGCGAGTTCCGCGCGGGCCGGCTCAACATGCGGCCGCAGTTCAAGATCGTCCGCGAGGGCCCGGCCTTCGCGCTGATCGACGCCGACGCCTCGCTCGGTCACCCGGTGTCCGTGTACGGCATGAATCTCGCCGTCGACAAGTGTCGGGCCAGCGGCGTCGCCGTCGTATCGGTGTTCAACTCGCATCACTTCGGCGCGGCCGGCTGCTACTCGCGCATCGCGGCCGAGCGCGGCGTGATCGGCATGGTGACCGCCTCCACGCGCGGCGTGTCGATGGTGCCGACGTTCGGCGCCGAGCCCGTGATGGGCACCAATCCGCTGGCCTTCGCCGCGCCGGCCAGGCGCAATCCGCCGTTCCAGCTCGACATGGCCACGACGACGGTGGCCGCGGGCAAGGTGAAGGTCCACAAGCTGAACCATCGCCCGCTGCCGCCAGGCTGGGTCGTCGACGCGGGTGGCCAGCCCGTGACCGATGCCGAAGAAGCGTTTCGTTACGTGTTCGACCGGCCCGAGGGCGGGATCACGCCGCTCGGCGGCGCGCGTGAGGTCGGAGGTCACAAGGGCTACGGGCTCGCCGTGATGGTGCACATCCTGGGCGGCGCGCTGTCGGGCGCCTCGTTCTCGCCGATTCGCAATCGGACGCAGCAACCCTCCGATCCGCACAACATCGGCCACTTCTTCCTGGCCATCGATCCCCGCGCGTTCCGCGCGGAGGGCGAGTTCGAGAACGACCTCGACCAGGTGATCGACGTGCTCCACGGCGCCAAGCGCGCCGATCCCGCCCAGCCCGTTCTCGTCGCGGGCGATCCCGAGATGGCGACGCGCGCCGAGCGGCTCCGCGACGGCGTGCCGGTTCCCGACGATCTCATGGAGCAACTACGCGCGGTGGCGAAGAGCGCGAGCGTGCCGTTCGTGCTCGTGCCCTGACGTTGCCGACTTTGTCGGCACCGCGTTGACAAGCGGTCCATCGGCGGGGAGACTCCACGCTCGAGAGGAGCCCTGACCGATGACGAAGACCGTCGTGGTGCTGCCGGGCGAGGGGATCGGGATCGAGGTCGTCGACGCGACCTGTGACGTGCTCGTCGGCGCCGGTCTGCCGCTGAAGATCCTGACGCCGCCGCAGGTCGAGGGCGCCACGCCCACCGTGGCCGGATCCGTTCCCGACCAGACCAGGAAATCGGCGCGCGAGGCGGATGGCGTGCTCTTCGGCGCGGCGGGCCCGGCCACCACCAACGTCGTGAGCTGGCTGCGCTGGGAGATGCGCGCGTGGGCCGGCGTGCGGCCGATCCGTTTTCGTCCGGGCATGCGCTCGCCGCTGGCCGATCCCGAGGGCATCGACTACGTCATCGTGCGCGAGAACAGCGAGGGCATCTATCCCGGCCGCGAGGGCGACCTGACCGACCTGGCCCGCGTCATGCCCGATTTGCGCGACCGGAGCGGCCGCACCGTGAAGGAGTACGGCGAGGGACGCTTCGCGGTGAAGGTCGTCACGCCGGGTGGTGTCGAGCGCGTCGCGCGCTTCGCGAGCCGGTTGGCTCTCTCCCGAAAAGCGAAGGGCAAGCCCGGCAAGGTCACGTGCGTGACCAAGTCGAACGTTCTGCGAAGGACGGACGGGCTCTTCCACGAGATCACCGAGCGCGTCGTGCGCGAGACCGCGGGCCTCACCTTCGAGCACTTCCACGTCGACGATGCCGCGCGCCGCCTCGTGCGCTTCCCGAAGTCCATGGACGTCGTGCTGTGCATGAACCAGTACGGGGACATCCTCTCCGACCTCGGAGCCGAGACGGCCGGTGGGCTCGGGCTGGTGCCATCGGGCAACTTCGGCGACGGCTGGGCATACTTCGAGCCCGTGCACGGCTCGGCCCCCGACATCGCCGGCCGCGGCATGGCCAACCCCACGGCGACCCTGCTGTCGGCCGCGCTGATGCTCGAGCACGTCGGACTCGGCCCCGAGGCCGGACGGCTCGAGGCCGCGGTGGGGCGCGTCTATCGCGAGGGCAAGACGCTCACGCCCGACCAGGGCGGAACGGCCACGACGCGCCAGATGGCCCAGGCTGTTCTTTCCGCGTACCGCAACGCCTGAGGACGCACCACACGTGAGGATGACACGATGAACGAGAACGCCTACCGAACGCGCGCCGAGCGCGGCCACGTCCAGATCGGCACGTGGGTGACGATGATTCGCACGCCCGCGATTCTCACGCTGCTCCAGGCGGCGGGCCTCGACTTCGCCCGGGTGGACATGGAGCACTCGCCGTTCTCGATGGAGACGGTCGCCGACATGGCGGTGCTGGCGCGCGCCCTCGACTTCCCGATGGTGGTGCGGCCGCCCGAGGGCAATCGCGAGTGGATCACGCGGCTCCTCGACGCCGGCGTGTGGAATCTCCACGTGCCGCAGGTGGACACGCCCGAGCAGGCGCGGGAGGTCGCCGCCTGCTCCCACTACGCACCACTCGGCGAGCGAGGGATGTACGGCTTCGGGCCGCACACCATGTACCAGACGCTGCCACCGAGCGAGCACATGGCCACCGCGAACGCGCGCGTCCACATCACGGCCATGCTCGAGACGAAGCGCGCCTTCGAGCGGCTCGACGAGATCGCCTCGGTTCCGGGTATCGACGCGCTGACCATCGGGCCCACGGACCTGGCCCAGGACCTCGGCGTGCTGGGGACGCCGCGGCAGCGCCAGGTCCTGGACGAGTACCGTCACCGACTGGTGGAGGCGGCTCGCAAGCACGGCAAGGCGGTGGCGATGCTGACCGACAGCGTGGAGGGCGTGCGCCAGATGATCGCGCTGGGCGCGACGATCATCAATTACTCGTCGGACGCGGCCGTGCTCCGATCGAGCTACGCGGCGATCGCCGAAGAGATCCGCCGCTCGGCCCCGGCGAACCGATAGCGAACCGAGATCCCCAGGGAGACCACCATGTACGATCTCTTGCTCAAAGGCGGCGACGTCGTGGATCCGTCCTCCGGGCTCAATGGCCCGTCCGATGTCGCGGTGCAGGCCGGTGCGATCGCTCGCATTGCGCCGAACATCCCGAGCGTCGAGGCCGCCCGGACGATCGACGTGACCGGCAAGGTCGTTGCCCCCGGCCTGATCGACGTCCACGCTCACGTCTTCGAGGGCGTCAACCGAACCGGCGTCAACCCGGATCTCGCGGGCGTGTACGCGGGCGTCACGACCATCGTGGATGCGGGCAGCTCGGGCTCGGCCACGTTCGCCGCGTTCCCGCGGCACATCATCCCGAGCTGCCAGACCGAGATCATCCCGTTCCTGCACATCTGCCAGACCGGGCTGGCGACGATGCCGGACATCATCGCCGAGAGCAGCATCAACCTCGACGACACGCTGCGCGTGGCCGATCAGCACAAGGGGTTGATCTGCGGGATCAAGGCCCGCATGGTCTCGCCCGCGCTCGAGATCATGGGCATGAAGATGCCGCAGCTCGCCAAGCGCGCGGCCCGCGAGAGCGGCACCAGGCTGATGGTCCACATCGGCGACACCGAGAAGCGCTACGACCCGACGGTGATCCGCTCGCTGCTGCCGCTGCTCGAGCCGGGCGACATCCTCACCCACTACTTCACGGCCAACCCGGGCGGCGTGCTCGACGGCAACGGCAAGCTCGTGCCCGAGGCCTACGACGCGGCGAACCGCGGCGTCTGGTTCGACACCGCCCACGGCCGGATGAACTTCAGCTTCGACGTCGGGCGGCGGATCATCGATCAGGGCCTGCTCCCGCACTGCATCAGCACCGATCTCACCGTGCCCGGCCGGGTCAATACCGTGCACAGCATGACCGAGATGATGACGCGCTTCCTCGGCCTCGGTTTCACGCTCCCGCAGGTCGTCACCATGTGCACGGCGAACCCGGCCAAGGCCATCGGCGCGGGGCAACGCCTGGGCAGTCTGATCGCCGGTCGGCAGGCCGACATCTCGATCCTCGAGCTGCGTGATGGCGACTGGATGGTGTACGACGTCCTCGGCGCCGGTCTGCGCGTGAGCAAAGCGGTCGTGCCGTTCCTGACCGTCAAGCGCGGCCGCGTGTTCACGCCCGACTGGGGGCCGCGCCCGTGGGGTTGGGAGCCCGACCGCATGCTGCCCGCCGCCGCGCCGATCCGGGGCGGCTGCTGCTGATGAAAATCGTTTCACCTGCCGATGCCAAAGCCGAGCTTAGTACTTATGTTCGTAAATATGATGACGTATTTTAGGCGCCGGTTGCCGGCGGCTCTTGCACACTCCCGAGTGGGAGGTGCCGATGCCGCGCCAGAGTCCATACGTCATCGAGCTGAGCAAGGCCGAGCGCGGGGAACTCGCAGCCAGGGCGCGGAAGTATACGCACCATATCCGATCAAGATGTCCGAGAGTCCGTCCGACGTGAAGCGCTCGCCGCTGCTCGGCGAGCACACCGACGAGGTCCTCGGAGAACTCGGCTACGGCGCGGATCAGATCGCCGCGCTGCGCACTGAAAAAGTCATCTGACACGAAAGACTTCAGGGAAAAAAGATGAGCAACCGCACCGACGTCAGGCGTGTTCTGGACACCGTCAAAGCCGAAGGACGAACCGCGCTCACGGCACCGGAAGGGAAAGTCGTGTGCGAGGCCTACGGGATCGCCGTTCCGAAGGAAGGCGTGGCGACGTCGGCCGCCGACGCCGCGAAGATCGCGACGGCGATGGGCTTTCCGGTCGTGCTCAAGATCGTCTCGCCGGACATCCTCCACAAGACCGAAGCGGGAGGCGTGCTGGTCGGCGTGAAGAGCGCCGAAGACGCCCAGAAGGGCTACGACACGATCATCGCCAACGCGAAGAAGTACAACGCGAAGGCGAACGTGCTCGGCGTGCAAGTGCAGGAGATGCTCACCGGCGGCCAGGAAGTAATCATCGGCGCGGTCACCGATCCGGTCTTCGGCAAGCTCGTCGCGTTCGGTCTCGGCGGCGTCCTCGTCGAAGTGCTCAAGGACATCACGTTCCGTCTCGCGCCCGCGACGGAGGCCGATGCGCTGTCGATGCTGGATGGCATCGCCGCCGCGCAGATCCTCAAGGGCGTCCGCGGTGCGCATCCAGTCAATCGCGACGCGCTTGCGAAGATGATCCAGAACGTGTCGCAGCTCATCGCAGACTATCCCGAAATTGCGGAGATGGATTTGAACCCTGTCTTCGCGACCAGGGATGGCGCAATCGCGGCCGACGTCCGCATTGTCGTCAATTTCTCGCCGGCGCCGGCGCGGTATCGCCCGAAGCACGAAGACATCGTGCGCGACATGAACCGCATCATGAAGCCGAAGGCGGTCGCCGTCATCGGCGCATCGTCAGAGGCCGGCAAGATCGGCAACTCGGTCATGAAGAACCTGATCACCGGCGGCTACAAGGGGCAGATCTACCCGATCAACCCGTCCGCCGACGAGATCATGGGGCGGAAGGCGTACAAGAGCGTCATGGACGTCCCCGCCGACATCGACGTCGCGGTGTTCGCGATCCCGGCCAAGTTCGTCGCGGCCGCGATCGCCGAGTGTGGCGAGAAAAAGATTCCGGGCGCGGTCCTCATTCCCTCAGGGTTTGCCGAAGTCGGGAATCACGAAGGGCAGAAGGAACTCGTCTCCGTCGCCCAGAAATACGGCGTCCGCCTGATGGGCCCGAACATCTACGGCTTCTACTACACGTGGAGCAACCTCTGCGCGACGTTCTGCACGGCGTACGACGTCAAAGGCCACGCGGCGCTGTCGTCGCAGTCCGGCGGCATCGGAATGGCGATCATCGGCTTTTCCCGCTCGGCGAAGATGGGCGTCTCGGCCATCGTCGGTCTGGGGAACAAGTCGGACATCGACGAGGACGATTTGCTGACGTTCTTCGAGCAGGATGACAACACGCACATCATCGTGCAGCACTGCGAGGATCTGAAAGACGGCCGCGCGTTCGCAGAAGTGGCGAAGCGGGTGTCGAAGAAGAAGCCGGTCGTCGTGCTGAAGGCCGGACGAACGTCTCTGGGTTCCAAGGCCGCCAGCTCGCACACCGGAGCGCTCGCGGGCAACGACAAAATTTATGATGACGTGCTCAGGCAGTCCGGCGTGATTCGCGCGCGGTCTTTGCGCGAGATGCTCGAATTCGCCCGCGCGCTTCCGATCTTGCCGACGCCCAAGGGCGACAACATCGTCATCATTACCGGAGCCGGCGGCTCCGGCGTTCTGCTGTCGGACGCGGTCGTGGACAACGGCCTGTCACTGATGGCCTTTCCCCCGGACCTCGACGGAGCGTTCAAGAAGTTCATTCCTCCCTTCGGCGCATCCGGCAACCCCGTCGACATCACCGGCGGCGAGCCGCCGAAGACCTACCAGAACACCGTCCGTTTCGGGCTCGAGGATCCGCGGATCCACTCGCTCATCCTCGGTTACTGGCACACGATCGTCACGCCGCCGATGGTGTTCGCAAAGCTGCTGGCCGAGATCGTCGAGGAGATGCGAGGCAAGGGCATCGACAAGCCGGTCGTCGTGTCGCTCGCAGGCGACGTCGAGGTCGAAGAGGCATCTGAATACCTTTTCGATCACAAGATTCCCGCGTATCCCTACTCGACCGAGATTCCGGTGGACGTGCTCGGCGCGAAGTACAAGTGGGCGCGCGGTGCTGGATTGCTCTGACGTTGAACAGGACCGCGCGGGAACAAGGGCTTCACTGCCTCAGCTGATGTCTGCACATCCTGCGCGAGGCGTCTCAACGGGAATCGGTAGACCGGTACGTGCGTCGCAGCGCAGAGTGCGGAGGTTCGCTTATGCGTTGCAGTCGATGTGCTCAACCTCTGGTGGCTGGATCTTTCCTTGCGATCCACAGTTCGGGCTCAAGGCCGGCAGCGCGGACTGCGTGAACTCCGGAATGCTGGACGCGTCGACACGCTTGAGAAGCTGATGCCCAAACGGTGACGGACTGAACGGGATGGACGTCGTCGTCGACGGATTGACCTTTCCGGAAACGCCGCGCTGGCTCGACGCAAAGCGCGTGGCCGGCGCCCGGTGGCCGTGAGTCTCGTGACGCTCGTCAGCTTCGACATCGACGGAACGCTCGAGATCGGGGAGCCGCCCGGCATCGTGTCCATCGCAATGGTGAGACAGGCCAAGCAGCGCGGCTACCTGATCGGGAGCTGCTCGGACCGTCCGATCCGCTACCAGCAGGACATGTGGCAGCGGCTCGGGATCGCTGCCGACTTCACGGTGCTGAAGCACCGCCTCGCGGATATCAAAGCCCGCTTCGCGGCGGCCGCCTACTATCACATCGGCGACACGGACGTCGACGACCACTACGCGACCGTGGCCGGCTTTCGCTTTCTCAAGGCGGATGCCGCCGCGCACCGCGCGTGGAGCGTCGAGCTGTTCGCCGAATAGCGGAGGAATGGAATGGACGATCTGGCGGCGTTGATCGATCTGAACCGCGACTACATCACGTCGGTGCAGACCTCGGACGTCCGGCGCTTCGACGAGATCCTGGCCGACGACTTCCTGTGCAGCAATCCCGACGGATCGCTCGTCGATCGCGCCGGCTTCCTGAAGCAGACGGCGGTGCCGGTCAAGATCTCCGGCCTCCAGGCCCACGAGGTCAACGTGCGCCTCATGGGAGACTTCGCGATCATTCACGCGAAGACGACGTACACGGGTCCGGACGGGCGCCCCGGCTCAGGTCGCTACACCGACGTATGGGCGCGCCGCCACGGCCGCTGGCTGGCCGTCTCCGCCCACGTGACGCGCTGCTGAGCCGGCGATGAGCGCCGATCAGCGGACTCACGAGAAGATCTCCGCGCATCTCTGCGGACGCGCGGTGGAGCTCGGCGCCGGCCACGCGA
>WNGJ01008749.1_pt2 | contig 12416 bp, 12 predicted proteins | sample 5400611 | NCBI WGS metagenome assembly WNGJ01 (sample SAMN13153375, study PRJNA577476) | soil metagenome | isolation source: 40 cm soil or saprolite under Garry oak tree replicate 1 | place: USA:California | collected 2016-06-15
GACCGAGGTGCTCGCCGCAGAACATCAGCACAATGTATGGAATTGTGAAAGCGGGTGGGACCAGTGTGACCACTCTAAACTCAACACCCAGGAAGCGGTCCAAGTTGCCGGCTCGGAACACCGGCGCAACATGTCAGCTTGTACGGCCGGACAGGAAACCTGTGACTATTCAAAACTCACTCCCACGGAAGCCACGACCCTGGCCGCCGCTGAGCACAAACGCAATTACACCGCTTGCCTCAGCGGAAACGGTTATTGCGATCCCTCGCGGCTCACCGTGGAGGAAGCTCATTCCGTCCGCCTCAAAGGAGATGGCCCTCAGTGAAGTTTCGTGAGAGATCTTGTAGATAGATCAGGAGGCTATGATTCAACGACAGTGTCCAGAGTGCGACAGCGAGTTGGTGTTAGCCAGGCGTCCCGATAACCAACATGGACCGGGCATCGGAGGACGCCCGTCTACTTATTGGCGGTGCAGTATTTGCGGAGGCGAGTTTACCGCCGAACAGCTCCGAGAAAACAAACGTGCCAGGCAGCTTGACAGCGCTAAGGCATAAGGCTAGCCTTGAAAGTGAGCAAGTATTTCTGCTTACTCTTTCAGGTCCTCTGAACTAAGTCAGCCCATCTGAAGTTCTCCCTCTTAGATTACTCCAAGGAGGAACTGCGTTATGACACTAATGACCCGTTGGGAACCCGTCCGTGAGTTTTCCAGCCTGCAAGACCGCCTGAACCGAATGAACCGTCTTTTTCGTGAGTCGTTCAGCCCCGAAGGCCCGGAAGAAGCGTTGACCACCACCAGCTTCGCCCCGCCGGTGGACATCCACGAAGACGAGCATACCATTACTCTGAAGATGGAAGTCCCGGGGATTGACGAGAAAGATATCGATGTCCGCATCGAGGGCAGCACCCTAGCCGTGCACGGCGAGCGCAAGTTGGAAAAAGACGAGAAAGAAGAGAATTATCGCCGCATCGAGCGCCAGTACGGAAGCTTCACGCGCTCGTTTACTCTGCCCAGTTCGGTGGATCCGACTCAGGTGAGCGCGCATTATGATAAGGGCGTGCTGAAAGTGAAACTGGCCAAGAAAGCGGAAGCCAAGCCCAAGCAGATCAAGGTTAATGTTGGCAGCGAGAAAGCCCTTGAAGCCAAGGCGCCGGGCAAGGCCGCCTAGCACCAGTACCTAGTGAGAAAAATGGGAGGCGACTTAAGTCGCCTCGTTTATGTCTGTTACTCTATAGTTTGAAAGTCTGTGTTGCGTGAGTCCAACGGAAGAAGGGGAGAACCGTGAAAAACATCAAATTTGTCGTGAAAGTTAATCGTGGCGATATTCGTGCGCCGGAATATGTGCAGCGGATTGATCGGATTCCCATCCAGATGACAACAAATCGTAAGCTGGCGCTGCTCATGGGAAGACTCACTGCTGAAGATGCAGTCAAGTCCATTCAAACTTCGCGGCGCAGTCCGGAGTTGGTCTCCGTCACCGCCAGCTAGGTTTGAGCTGGGAACCCTGCTCGACGCAGCACGGTGAGCATTGTCGACCACAAGGCGCCCGGCTGTTGCAACGCGCCTCGGATTTTGCTCGCCTGAAGCACGACCCCGCTATCGATCCAGCAGCACTCCCATCTCCTCGTCACCCCAGATCTTAACGTATTGCGGCCGGCTCCCACCGCTCGAAAACCGCGAAAGGTGGGGCACCCTCAAACTATTCCTGAACCTCCAGAGAATTGGTAAGTCATTCTAAGGATTCGGAACTGACGGGTGGGCCACATGGGCGGGTGGCCCACGTCTGCTGCCGATCCACAAAACAAGAAAAATTAAAACCATGAGTTTGCCGTCGTGTTTTCGAGAAGTGGGGCAACCTAAGAGGGAGAGCCGGTAGTCCTTTCCCGAGTTATACTCCACCCGGGAAGGTGGGCCACCGCTCGTGACCACGCGTCAACCCAAGATTCAGACTCAACTCGGCCGAGCCGCAGTCCAGATTTTTGCCGCCAATGATCGCATGAACCAGATTCTTATCGAACATCTTGACCCTACCGCCTGGAGAGCCAAACCGCCCGGCAAGGCACGCGCCCGGACCATCGCCGCGATCTTCACGCACATGCACAATGTCCGCTGCAAGTGGGTCAGGCTTACAGCTCCGCATTTGAAGATTCCAACACAGCTTAACCGCGCGCACTGCACGCCGCAGCAGGCCCGTGCGGGATTGGCCGAGAGCGCCGCTCGCTGCGCGGAGATGCTCGCGGAAGCGCTCGGCGGTTGTGAGGACGAAGGCCGCGTCGAGAAGTTTCGCCGGGACGGCTGGGCTCGGCCTTGGCCTGTTGGCATGGAAATGCTCTGCTACATGCTTTCGCACGAAGCCCACCATCGCGGGCAGGTGTGTATGCTCGCGCATCAGCTCGGATTCCCGTTGCCGAACCAGGTGGCGAACGGGATCTGGAATTGGGAAAAGTTGTGGCAAGAGTGCGGGTCGCCTGGCGGTCCCGGCTACGATTCTTAAGGAATCGGTCGCCGTAAGGAATCGCGCATGGGCACAGGGGCGCCCGGGGATGGGCTGCGATAGTGGAGACATCGAGCCCCAAATTCTTCTCCACAATCCAAGCACACTTTGTACGTCCGCTGCTTGATTGTGAATACGCGACTCACATGACCATGATGACATCCAAAAGCGAATTGAAATATCCAACGCAGGGCGTTCATCGGTCCTGATCTCGCCTTCGCTCGCAGCTTCCATTGGCATCCAGCCAATTCAGTAGGGTGCGAACGCTGCTGCGGGCCAGGGCTATCGAGGAGTCAGCAGCTCCGTAGTAAATATTGATGGTGTCGCCATCGGGACCTGCCGTGTACCCGCAGGGGAACACGACATCTTTGACGTCGCCATTGCGCTCGTAGTCGGCCTCCGGCCCAAAGATCCAGGAATCGCCGCGCAGCAGGCACTTTTCCGGATTCTCAAGGTCGAACAATGCCAGGCCCAATCTGTATAAACAGCCGGAAGGGGTGTGCCGCACTCCGTGATAGAGCACGAGCCATCCTCTGGATGTCTCGATGGGTGGTGGTGACAGACCAATCTTGTTTGCGTCCCACCAGGCACCGCGGCGCGCTTCCAATATGAGCCGGTGCCTGCCCCAATGGCGTAGGTCAGGAGAATAGGAGATCCACATGTGCGAGCCAAGTGGCGTCATCGGCCGATGAATGAGCGCCCAATACCCGTCGATTCTCCGCGGCAAAAGTGCGGAGTCCTTATCATCCGGTGGCATGATGACGCCGCATCGCTCGAAGCTGCGAAAATCCTTGGTCAAGGCCAAAGATACTCCGGGACCGCCACGCGAATACGAGGTGTATGTAACTGCGTACTGCTGCAGTTCAGGCACGAAGGTGATGCGAGGGTCCTCGATACCCCAAAGCTCTTCGGGGTATTCTTTCGGGCTCGGCATTAACGTTGGTTCACTGTCAATTTCCCATCCATCCACGCCGTTTTGAGAACGGGCGGCACAAAGGTGGGATATGCCGCGTCGATCCTCCACCCTGCACAGCAGCAGGGTCGATCCATCAGCCAACAATGTCGCACCGGCATTGAAGACACTGTTGATAGAGTAAGGCCAGTCCTTGGCACTTAAGATCGGGTTGGCGGGATGCCGAAGCAGAAGAGGTTCGTAACGAGTAGTGATGGCAACGCTCATAGGATTTCACACAAAATTTCACACTACATTTGCAGTCTCAAGACTGTTGTTGCGGGCAATAAATAGGTCGCGTCGTGATCGCGGATGATGAATTTCTCCGAGTGCGCGCATTTCGACCAATGCCATCAAGAACGCCAAAGTCGATTCTGCTCCCTGGTTTTCATTTACTCGCTCAGGATGCAGACCGTCTCGGCAACCACCAGTGGCAGGATCATATAGGGCAATTTGCAAATCGTTGTCACCCAAGAACCAGTTGAAGGCTGACCAGGCCTTCTTGAGCCAACGATCATTACCCGTCGCGCGATAAGCTTCTAGGCACGCGGAAACAGCCCCTCCGGCTTCCACCGGTTGTTGGTCGAAGCGCGCTTTCTCTCGTCCTTTGCGGTAAAACCCTTGCGAGCCGATGGGTACGAAATGATCACTCTCCGGGGAACGCTGTATCTCGCTTAGCCAATTCAGTGCTCCGAGGGCTGCCGATACCATGAGGGTATCGGAGCTACGACGTCCGGCAATCAAGACTGCTTGCGGAAGTCTGGCATTTGAATAAGCCAGGACATCTTCAAACCAATTCCACTCCGGAGACTGGTTCGAACCGTAGAGTTCGAGCAGCCGAGTTGCCAGGACCGATCTCATCTGTTGAGCATCTCGATCGCCTGGGAACGCGTCGAGGTACTCCTGTATCCCGAGCAGCGCGAATGCCCAGGCTCGGGGACTGCTGAAGGCAACGACTGCCGGGACCGCGGTTTCGAAAAGACGTCCTGCCGCACCACGGAGCGCCTGATCTTTGGAGCGTCCCAGAACCGTTCCCAACGCCCACAGCGTGCGCCCATGACAGTCTTCTGAGCCCGCGGCTTCCATCCATTTGCGTTCGTAAGTAAGAAAATTTCTGAACCTTCCGTTTTCCGGATTGAATGCGTGCCCCAAAAATGCCAGGTACCGCGAAGCAAGTCTTTCAATTCCCGCCGACCCAGTTCCCCCAAGTTGCTCGATCAGCACGGCAAGAAGGAGCGCGCGTGCATTGTCGTCGGTGGCGTACCCCTCTCCGTAATTGGGCACAGCAAAGGTTGCGTGCTGCAGCATGCCGGTGTCGTCGGTCAACCGGTGCAGGTGGTCCAGTTTTAGTATTGGCAACGGGTCGAGGTATTTTTCCGGCGAGCCATCTGCGAACATCGCGCGCGGCTGCCGCGCGCGGTCGGCGCGAGCTTGCTCAAAACTTGCCATGTACCCTTGCGCAACACTTTTCCAGACCATGCCCCGTGCGTATTCGTATGCACGTTTGCGCATAGCGTGCCGTATTGCGGGAGTATCCAAGAGTTCCACAGTCTTTCGCGCAATAGCGTCCGAGTCTTGGAAAGGAACAAGCGCACCTCGACGGTCGTCCAATAACTCGATCGCATGCCAGTAGGGAGTCGAGATGATCGCCTTGCCCGCGCCTAGTGCATAAGCAAGTGTCCCCGAGACAACTTGTTCCTCATGGCGGTAAGGAGTGACATAGATGTCCGCCGCGCCGATAAAAGCAACCATTTCCTCCGGGCTGACAAATCGGTTGTGGAAGATCACGCTCGACTCCACTCCCACGTCCTTTGCCAAAGCCTGCAAGTAGGCTCGATAGCCATCACCCTCGCGGCGAAGAATATGAGGGTGAGTCGCGCCAGCGACTATGTAAACCACGTTCCTGTGCTTCGCTAAGATCTGCGGCAGCGCTTGAATCACGTTTTCGATGCCCTTGTTCGGAGAGAGCAGGCCGAACGTAAGCAGCACCGCTTTTCCTTCCACGCCAAAGCGATCTTTGTAGAAATTGGGATCCAGGAATGGCAAATCGGGAACGCCATGCGGAACCATGTCAATCTTGCTGCTAGGCACTTTGAAGATTTCTTGCAAAAACTGGGATGAGAGCTGACTCATCACAATGAGACGATCCGATATCGCAGCGATTTCTTCCATCACCAGGCGTTGATCGGGATTCGGTTCGCGGAGAACGGTATGGAGGGTAGTTATGACCGGCATTTTGAGCCGACGGAGCAGACTCAAAATGTGACTACCAGCCGACCCCCCGAAGATCCCATACTCGTGCTGCAGGCATACCAAGTCGAAATTGGTGAAATTCAGGAAGTCGGCGGCTTGCTCGTAAGAGGACAGATCGTCCTGCTGAAGCGCGAGCCGCACCCGCGCAGGGTACGCATAGCCGGATTCCGTATCATTGACCGGCACCGCGAACAGTCGTGCCGAGCCGTACTCCGTAGAAATTGCTTCGCACAAATCGGTGGTAAAGGTGGCGATCCCGCACTGCCGGGGAAGGTAGTTGCCAACCACGGCGATCCGGCTCGGCAGTCCCGCACCCGAGTGCGGCCGAACCGGCGCCATAGGCACTTCATGGGACACCATGGGGTGCCTCTTAACGAATTCGAGGATTCCGGTCGAAGGTACTGTTTCTGTGACTGACATCAATTGTCCCTGGATTGCCTGGAGCTAGCGTGGTGACGGTTGGTTTTCGAGAACGAGTAAGCTTGCCAGCGTTGAATCCTCGTCAGCGTTAAATCACAGGGCAATGACGGTTCATTTCGCCCGCTGTGCGGAAATATTCTCTCGCGGACAGCAATCTTCCATGGTTAGTATCAGCTTGTTGGACCATGAAAACTGGTCAAAATTGACCAGATCGTAATCCAGAAATGGTTTAACGCCTTCAAGGTATTCCGGCTCACGAGGAGCGATGCTGCTGTTGTTTAGCTGCAAAGACAACGAACAGTATGGCAGCAACCGTCGTAATCGGTCCGACCACAATGAATTGTACGGATGTCCGTGTTTGGGCAATGAAGGCAAGGATCGGCCTCAATAACCCGGCCGATAGCTGATTTCACCTATTGCCAGCCCTAAGCTCTAACCCTTATTTTGCCATCGCGCTCGCGCCGCAAGAGGCAGGTCAGTTCGAGAAGTTGTCACTCGACGAGTTTTTGCGACAATCGCTCACCAGGACTGGCGCGATTTCCGCTCCCAGCAACGAGCTGGCGTAGGCAACTTTCTCAGATGCGGCAATCTCAGGATCGGAAATGCCTGCGATAATCTCCTTCGCTAAGGTTGGTGAGATTTTTGCCGCAACTTGCACACACTTGCGCCACAGATCGGCCGAAGGCCAAGTCCCTTTAAAAGCTTTGTTTGGATCTTCGGCATCCGTATCGTGGGCGTAGAGTTTGTCGGCCGCCTTGACCATGGTCTTGAGCGCTTTCGGGCCCCTTCTTCATCACCGAGCTCCAAGTAGATCTTGGGCAAGTCGGCTATTCCAGAGAGTTGATGAAGTGACCACTGGTCTTCGGTTTTCCAGATTTCACCACGCGCTGACTTTGCAATACGGGATTTCTTCTTTACCGCGGCTTGCGCCACGTCCAGCAGCGCCGCCGCCCGCAGAGAAACCTCTCCGTCAGTCAAGGGCATGGCTAAAGCATCCGACAAAGCCTGTTCTGGATCTTTCTCTGCTTCTTTTCGTATTTGGTTCATTCGCTGCGAAAGTTGCGCATGCACTTATTGCGTCGCTACAGCTTTCGCTGACTTGGGCGAATCTTCATCTGTGATCCCATAGGAGTAAATGTTTCCCTCCGAGGCCAGAGACTGCATGCCCTTGGGATATTTCGCGAGTCGCGCCTTGGTTTCGGCATTGTCGCGAAGTAGAGTCTCGGCTTGTCTTTGTCCAGTTCTTCGAGCACAGGCAAGAGCTGAAACAGCCGCAGCTCGTACGTTGAATTCAAATTGATGCTGCCTTTGTCCGAGGCCATGGAGAGATGAGAGTGTGACTCTTTCGATTTGGCTTCGTCCAGCATCTTATTGATTGATTCAAGCACGACTGCGGAAGGGACGCGTGTCCAGGTGCGTTCGATGAAATTACCGAAATTATCCGGTCCCATTGTGTTCTTGCTACCGTGCTGCCCGAAATTGTTCAGCCTGATTGAAAATCGTCATCCGATCTGCCGATTGCTCTGGGCCCATTGCCAGCAGCAGGCTGGCCGCGGCATCAAAGGGATACTCTTCGCTGTCCGCCAGTTGTGACAGAAATGTTTCTGCGCGAGAGAGTTCCTTCTTTTCAATGGAGTGCTTAACTAATTCCCTCGTAAATGTGGTTGCGTACCGGCTCGGTGGCCTGAGGGAGCAGCTCCTCGACTTCAGCGGTTTTCTCCTTGTGGATCATCTCAGAAAGCATGCGCTCCTGAATCCAAGCCTTGATGTCACCAGCGTCGCCGATGGGGGCACATTGGTCGTCATTGGGAGCATCTTCGATCGACTCCGAAGCAACCAACGAGTCTCTCGGTACACTCTCCGCCTTCTTCGAGTCAATCGGGGCATAGGCATACGAGGCTCGCCAAAGCACGACCACGCGCATGTCAGGTTCAAGCCCCGACGCTTCGGCTTCAGCAGCTTTCAACAGCCGCATTCCGTGTTCTTGCTGCGCAGTGAGCTTGGGTCTCTGGGCTTCCTGCTTGACGGATTTATCGATGGCCGTGGGACTTGGCGACTTGATTCCAGGGGACCCCTGAGCCAGGCTGCAGCTCGACAAGAACACCAGGGGTCAGTACGTGGCGTCGCACAACCGAAGTCCAAAAAACGCGTTCTCGCAAGGCGGGCGCGTACATGACGAAACCACACGCAGCGTAATTATAAGCGTCAGACTGGCCCCTTTTCGGTATACACTTCTACCACCTCAGTTTGTTCGCGTTGGAGATCCTATGAAAAAGCTATGTCGGGTAATCTTGGCCCTGGTGTGTCTCCTGCCTGCGCTTTTCGTCTTTCCTTCTGTTGCAAATGCCGAAGGCCAAACCCGCACCTACTACGTCGCTGTGGATGAAGTCGAGTGGGACTACATGCCGATGGGCATTGACGGCATGATGGGGAAACCTTTCGACCACATGGCCATGATGTGGGCAGAACAAGGAAAAAACCGTATTGGCAAGGTGTATCGCAAAGCCGTCTATCACGAATACACAGACGCGACATTTGCCACTCTCAACAAGCGCACTCCAGACTGGGAGCACCTGGGTCTGCTCGGTCCGGTCATGCACGCCGAGGTCGGAGACACCATCCAGGTTTTCTTCAAGAACAACGGGACTCAGAGCTACAGCATGCATCCGCACGGAGTTTTCTACGAAAAAAGCTCGGAAGGCTCTTACTACAACGACGGGGCTAACGATCCAAGTCACAATGGGCTGGTTGCCCCTGGCGGAACGCACACCTATATCTGGAAGGTGCCCGAGCGAGCCGGCCCGGGGCCGAATGATCCAAGCTCGGTGGTCTGGCTGTATCATCCCCACAATTACGAGGCCCGCGATACCGACGCCGGACTTATCGGCACGATCATCATCACGCGCAAAGGCATGGCGCATCCTGACGGTACGCCGAAGGATGTGGATCGCGAATTCGTGACCGCCTATTTCCTCATCGACGAAAACAACAGCTGGTATTTGGATCACAACATCAAGACGTATACCAGCGATCCGAAGAGCGTGAACAAACTAGAAAACGCACCGTCGGATGCAGACGGCAATTTTTCGATTATCGGCAGCGGTTTCGTCAGCGCCAACATTCGCCTCACCATCAACGGCTATCTTTTCGGGAACATGCCCATGATGACCATGCATACGGGCGATCACGTGCGCTGGTATCTGGTCAGCCTGGGCAACGGATTCAATTTCCACACACCTCACTGGCATGGGAATGTGGTTACGGTGAATGGATCGCGGACTGATGTCATATTGCTCTCTCCCGCGCAAATGGTGACCGCGGACATGGTGCCAGACAACGTCGGCACCTGGATGTATCACTGCCACGTGAGCGAGCACATGCAGGCCGGAATGATGTCCATGTATCAGGTCTTGCCATAACGGGGTTACGGTTACTTCTGTGTAAAAGTCAGGTGATTAGCTCTTGCGCGCTCGCGCTGGGAGAGGTACCATAATAATGTTCCCAGCGGCCAAGCCCCCTGGCTGGCCTTCCGCGCCCTCTGGCTCCAGGCGCATAACGGAAACAGATCAAATTTAAGAGTTCAGCCGCAATGGATTTTTCCGCACGCTACGTGCATCTGCGCGACGCAAGGTCACTCCATTGCGACGAAATCGGGCCAACGAAAGGGTCCCCTTCGGGCGGACTGAATAGGGTTTAACGAGAAAAATATGAATGCAGGACCAGGACGCCCCTCCGGTGGAGGAGGGAGAAACAGGCGGCGGCGTGGCCGTCGTCCCAGAGTCGGAAACCCCAGCGGTCGCCCCGGACGCGATCAACAGCACAGCGGTATTTACACCGCTCCAATGGACCATAGCTACCGCGCGGCCCTTGCCGGTGGCAACAACGGTTCGCGACCTGGACGCCAGCGTCCCGGCTTTGCTCCCAACTATCTCCAAGCCGAGCCCGAGCCGCTTCCCCTGCGCGAAGATGCAACTTCCCGTATTTTTGCGTTCGTCGACGATCTTTTCTTCCAAGCCAAGATTCAGGAAACTGCCCGCAAATTGAACGTAAAAGTAGAGTTTGTGAAGGCCGAGCACGATCTCACCGAGCGCATCAAGCAGAACGGGGAAGAGAAGCCGTCGCTGATCATCTTCGATCTGAATAACTCCAGCGTGAAGCCTCTAAGCCTGATTCCTAAGCTGAAAAGTAAGCACAAGAAGACTTCGGTGATCGGCTTCCTGTCGCACGTTCAGGGCGACCTGAAACAAAAGGCCCACGAAGTCGGCTGCGACATGGTGCTGCCACGCTCCGCTTTCTCACAGAACCTGCCGCAACTTTTGCGCCGGCACGGCGCTGCGGAAGAAGAAGCGGTCGAGTAGATCAAAAAAGACCGAGGAGCGACGGGCGTCTCGCCCGTCACGCGGAGTTCCCGCGCAACTTTATTGGACGATCGAATCTCTCAACTAGGCCGAAGTTCGCCTGAAAAATCTCGCATTTAAATTCCTTAAACATTTGATGTAGCGGGCTTTGCCGCTTTTGTGGCATGTTACTATGTACCCATGTAAGTAAATAGCATTTATTTATTTCCACAGATTATTGTGTTATACCTTAGCCCATGTACATCGATACCGTGCCCAACCGCAACTCCCCACCCGCGATCCTTCTCCGCGACAGCTCCCGGTCCCGCCGCAGAGGCTCTGGCGATCGAGCGCTCCCTCCCGCACGGCCATGTCGCCGCCGTGCTCGGGACGGTTCGTCGCCTGGGACTGGAGGCCATGGTGGCGCGTACTCCCTGCCCCGAGCGCGATGTGGTGATGGCGCTGATCGTGGCCCGCGTTTTATCGCCGGCTTCGAAACTGGCCACCGCGCGCGGCCTGGACGAGCAGACCGCCATCTCCTCGCTGGGTTCGGTCTTGGAGCTGGAAGGGATCGATGAGAATCGGCTATACGAAGCCATGGACTGGATTTACGAGCGGCAAGAGAAGATCGAGAAGGGGCTGGCACGACGACATCTGGAGGAGGGCTCGTTGGTGCTCTACGACGTGAGCTCGACCTATTTTGAAGGCCGATGCTGTCCGCTGGCCCGGTTTGGACACTCGCGCGATGAAAAGCCGGGGAACCTACAAATCGTCTTTGGTCTGTTGACCAACCGGAGGGGATGCCCGGTGGCGGTGGAGGTGTTTGCGGGAAACACCGGAGATCCCAAGACCGTAGCCGGGCAGGTGAAGCAACTGCGGCAACGGTTCGGGTTGAAACACCTGGTGCTGGTGGGAGATCGAGGGATGTTGACCACGGCGCGCATCCGCGAAGATCTGCGCGGCGAAGAAGGCCTGGAGTGGATCACGGCGTTGCGTGCCAGCCAGATTCAGAAATTAGTTTCCGATGGAGCCTTGCAGTTGTCGTTCTTTGACGAACGGGATTTGGCCGAAATTACCCACCCGGCCTATGGGGGAGAACGATTGCTGGCCTGCCGCAATCCGCTATTGGCGGAGGAACGGAGGCGCAAGAGAAAAGAACTTTTGGAGGCCACGGAGAAGGAGTTGGCCAAGATTGCGGCGAGCACGGAGAGAAAGCGGCGACCGCTGCGGGGACACCAGGAAATCGGCTTACGAGTAGGCAAGATTTTGGGTCGCTACAAAATGGGCAAACACTTCCAGTTGTACATCGAGGACGCCAGCTTCCGCTGGGAGCGCAAGGCGGAGAGCATTGCGCGGGAAGCGGCGCTGGATGGGATCTATGTGATTCGCACCAGTGTGTCGACGGCAGCCATGAGCAGCCAAGAAGTGGTGGGCCACTACAAGGGATTAGCTGAAGTAGAGCGCGCGTTTCGCAGTTTGAAGAGCGTAGATCTGAAGGTGCGCCCGATTTATCATCACCAACCCGATCGCGTGCGAGCGCACGTGTTTCTCTGCATGCTAGCCTATTATGTGGAATGGCACATGCGCGAAGCGCTGGCGCCGATGCTGTTTGACGACGACGATCGAGAAGGCGCGTCGCAACTCCGCCCCAGTGTGGTGGCTCTCGCGCAACGCTCACTGAAGGCGCAGCGTAAGGCGCAGGATAAGCACACCCAGGACGGGCTGCCGGTGCACAGCTTTCAAACCTTGCTCCAGGATCTGGCAACCTTGACCAAGAACCGGGTGCGGCTGGCGGAGCAGAGCTTTGACATGATTGCCACGCCGACCCTGGTGCAGCAACGCGCCTTCGAGCTTCTGCGGGTTCAACCTCTTTTCTAGCCGTACCCAGACACAAACAGCCAAAAACCGGTTAATGTAAACGAAATCAGCCGATTACCGCTTTTCGCGTTGTGGAACTTCAGA
>WNGJ01006461.1_pt1 | contig 12415 bp, 13 predicted proteins | sample 5400611 | NCBI WGS metagenome assembly WNGJ01 (sample SAMN13153375, study PRJNA577476) | soil metagenome | isolation source: 40 cm soil or saprolite under Garry oak tree replicate 1 | place: USA:California | collected 2016-06-15
GCTCCGATGGTGACGGCCGCAGCCGTGGCCGCAGCTCCCGCCAGTACCGTGCGGCGGCTGATCCCAGCGGCGTGATCGTGGTCGACTGCACTTTGTGTCGTTTGCGCAGGCTCTCCATGCGTTGACTTGCTCATCGTTGGTCCTCGGTTTGTCGTGGACGTCGTGCGTTCAGCTCGGCTCAGCGCGCTTTTTCCAGCATGAAAGTGAAATCCGATTGATTCATGAATTTTTCTTTGGAGTCGCTCTGGTCCTTGGAATCCTTCGGACGCCGCAGAAAGCTGGTGGCGTTGCCATGGCACGCCATGCAGCTCGACGACGCCTGAGGAACTGTACCCTGGCTGAAGGTTTCGAGCGTGGAATTTGCCAGAAAGGTCGGCGCCGGAGCGCAGTTCATGTCGGGCTGCTTGTCGAAATCAGTCCTGGGATCCGGCGCGTCGGGCCGCACAGAGTGATCGGCAGTGCACGGAAAGCCGCTCGGCCACTGGGTGCCGATCAAAATATAATTTTTCCACACAGTGTCGCCCAGGATGGCATCGAATTCGTCATTGATGTCGTTTGTGGCCTTGGTCAAGGGAGTGGTCCGGACAATCTGGCTGTTGAACAAGACCCCTCCGTTCTCCTTGAGGCGAAATTTCAGGCCGTTTTTGTGCTCCGGGTCCCAGGGGCGCGGCGGCGCCTCATTGATCGGGCAATTGTCGGTGCAGGCGCGATCAAAGAAATTGTAGAGCTTTAGCTTGTGCGCCACCGGGTCCGCCTTGTGCGCATCGATATCATTCTGCTCCGGCACATTGTCGATGTGCTCGAACGACGTCCAGATCCATTGCGGCCGATCTTCCGTTTTATGGACGACGTGGAAGCCGACCAACCCCAGTGTCTTTTCCAGGCAAGGCGGATCGGATTGTTCATCGGGGGTGCGCGGCATCGCGACCAGCGCCTGGACGTGGTGGAATTTGCTGTTGTCGTCCTCGGGATCCAGAATTTTCCACGAGACCTTGATCATGATAGATCCGGGGTCTCCGGCGCCGCTACCGGTCTTCTTGTCGTGGCGTCCAGGAGGAAAGTCGATTCTCAGATTCGAGTTTAGTCCGCTCGCCTGAAGGGCCTGGCTGTACAGCGGATGCTTGTCATCGACGATGTAGTCAAACATCGCCCTGTTCATCAGAATATCGAAGATCGCGTAGTTGTTTCGTTGATCGATCAGTGGTCCTGTCTTGAACGGCTGATTGAAGCTCTCCTCGATCATCTTGACAACCATCAAGCCCTTATTGGCTTCGTGTTTGCTCTGGCACGCTGGCGGAACAATCCTGGTGTCCCAATTTGGCTTGGCTCCGCCCGGCAACATCACGTCGAGCAGCGGGATGAAATTTTTCTTGTCCTCCCAAATTGTGGGCGTATCGGCCTTCGAGCTTCCGATGCCCTTGGGGTTGCTGGCTGGAGAGTTGAGCGCGATGAATGTCAGCCATGAATAGAAGTCAAAGCCGCGCTGCCGGTTCTCAATTGACGATTTTGTCGGATCGGGCCCGTTTGCGCTGATGATTTCCGCGCATGGGAGTCCGGAGGTTAGTATCTTGTCTTTCGTCGTCGCATCGACAGGTGTTTGTTTGTTCCGGTCGGAGGTCGCGGGATTATTTGGATCGGACGGTACGAGATCGTGCAGGAGATTGCAGGGATGCCCCAACACATTGCCCGCCGGTGCTGGAGGTGTCGTCTGTGCCTGCCCAAGCGAGCCGGCAAATACCAGAACGCCCACAATTCCGACGGCAAGCGAACGATTAAGATACATGACCGCTCCCCTCTTACGTCTTAATCAATGATATTTTCAGGTGCGAACACCCTTGTGGCAAATTGGAATGTGCGCGAACACGCCACGGCTGACATCGCAGCGACGGTCAAATCTTTCGGCACCTCTAAGAATATTGTAGACGCCCGTCAGAAATTGGGACGGGCAGCAATAGCAATCGCAGTTCGCCCGCACTCCCTGACAGGCCAAAATCAAGAATTTTGGCAAGTGGACAGCCGCAATTATAAATTGTCAAGTTCAAAAACGTCGCGCTGCCGCGCCACAGCCGGGCACTTATCTCATTCAAGCCGCTTTCGCAGTTTGAGATTCAAAATGCACAAACCGCGTAGCTGAAGCGCGACAGCCGCACCTTAACCGGCCAGGCCTGTTGACGGATTCCCCGAGTTGCTTCGCCAGAGCCAGACCGCAAGCGAACTGGAACGGCCTCGAAGTCGCGTCTCGATCGGCCCAGTGAGCGCGCCGACGTCAAACAGTGAGCTATCGCGGCTGGCGGCGCGGAGCAATTCGTCGCTGATGGCAAGTTCGACCCCGCGATCGGCTGCTACTTCCATCAACCGGTTCGCTACGTTCACCGTATCGCCGGTCGCTGTGATGTGGTGATAACTTCCGCCGCCAAGTCTCGATGCGACGATGGTTCCGAAATGAGCTCCAACCTTAAACCCAAGTCTCGAACCGATTGGCCGCGGCAAGGACGCAAGCCATCGCTCAACGCTGACGCACAGTGCCGTGGCACATTGAGCCGCCCTACGAGCGTCGCCCGGCGTAGCCTGCGGCAGCCCAAACAGGATCATCGCGCCGTCGCCCTGAAAGCTGGGGATCATTCCCCCCGAACTCACCGCCTCCTTGTCGACCAGAGCATGAAAATCCTTGAGCAACTCGCGGGTCGGGTCCGGTCCGAGCCTCTCGCTAAGCGCGGTAAAGCCGGAAAGATCGATGAAGATTACCGCCGCATCCTGGCGTACCGGCTCTTTGAGGAAGCCGGGGTCCTGGGCTAGCCACTCCTGAACATCCGGCGCCTGAAATTGTGCGAGCACTTTATTTCTGCTCGCAATATATTGCTCCCGTCGCCCACCCGACCAAAGCTGCACGGCGGCGAAAAGAACCGTTGGTGGCGCAGCAGTCGCGGCCGGCAACGCTGCACTCAGCGATATTCCCCTAGAAAACGCGAAGACGTTCGCTGCCGCAAATACCATCACAACAACGAGAGTCGCGATAGGCCCAATCGCCCTTCGGCGCCATGCCAGCAAGCCGACCAGGATCATCGGCAGCAGCACCGCGACAATACCGTCGGCAAGGCGCACCGACTTATTCCGCAATATCGCGTCTCCGGCCATCAGATGCGTTATCCCGGTTGCAACGACTTCCGCGCCCGGCATTACTGAATCGAACGGGGTCGGGAAGGAATCACCGCCGCCGTGGACCGTGGCTCCGAGAACGACAATTCTATTCTGTATGGCATCTGCAGCAATCTCGCCGTCGAGCACCGAGGCCGCACTGATCGTTCGCAGGGTGCCGCGCGGACCGTAGAAGGTAATAGGAAGTGCGTGATTGGCGCCGGTGGCAACGGATCGCTCGCCGAACATGACCTGATTCGGCTCGATGGTCGGTTCCTTGCCGATCGCCAGCGCAGCCGCGCGGAGCGAAAACGACATTTCGATCCTGTCTTGCGTTCGAAACAGCATCGGGATGGAGTTTGGAGTACCGCTGCTGTCGGTCGTCATATTGACGATGCCGATTTCTGCCTGCTCCGCAAATCTCTTGAGCGGCAGCAGGAATCTCTCGGCCTTCGGTAAACCGGAGAGCGGTCCGTCCTTTTCCGCGGCGACCGACTGGCTGGCTTGCGTGAACACCGCCGCCGCCGCAATCACGCTCGCGCGCCCGGCCAGCGATCTTTCAAGCGCCTCATCGCCATCGTCGGTTCCCGGATCGACCAGCAAAAGATCTATGGCGATGACTTTCGGCTGCAGTCGCGCGATCACATCAATAAGTCTGGCAAGATCGATTCGCGGATAACTGCCAGCCTTCTTAACCGCGGCGTCGTCGATTGCGACGATCGTGACGAAGTCGGGCGGAACCCGTACGCCGCGAGCCAGCGTTCGAAGATCGGTCATGGCGGATTCGATGCGATCGAGAAAAGTCAGATGACCTCGCTCGTGCGCAAAATACACGGCTGCGCCCCAAAGACCGCTCAGGAAAACCGCAATTAGTGTCTGGAAATGTCGACGACTCATTCGCTGTATTATTGTGCAAGCCGCGCCAACAATGCGGCGACGCGGGCGGGTGGCCAGCGCTTCACGATCAAGGCGCCTGTCGCTTCGACATCTACGCCCTCCCCGGGCCCGAGCACGACACGGTTGGCACCGGCGCGGCGCGCCACGCCCACCCGTCCATTGACCACAAAAACGGAGGTTTTGCCCTCCGCGGTATCGACCGCCCATTTCGTGCCGCGCACCGCCGCAATCGCTTGCGGTGTCATGACCTCGAAGCGATTTGCGCCTGTTCCTTTTGGAACCTCGAGCAACAAGGCCTTGCTGCTCAGCTCGACGGAGTCCACACGGCCATTTCGATCGCGATCCAGAAGGGTATATCGCGCACCATTTTCAGCGACGATGGTGACGCCACCTTCGCACCGCAGGGTCTGCGGCCCGTTCCCCGGGTTCTCGGGCGAACAGCCCATATTGGCGGGTTGCGCCGTGGCAACGCCAGTGGCAAAAAATAGAGAGGCGAATATCGCGAATCCCGCGCCAGCAATCGCTTTCATGACAGTACCTCTTGACCTGATTTCGAGGCGTATTCTGCCATGTTGGCGCAGATGAAAGTAATAAAAATGACCGCAGCACCGGTGACGCGCAACGCTGCGGTCATTGGACGCCCTGCATAACCGTTGCAGCCGTGCTTAGGGCTGCCCGTAACAGCTCCGGAAGGCCCCACGCCGCCCCTTCGACGCGCAGCAAGATCCTTGATGGCTCAGGTCGTCAGCAGCCGTGCCGATACCTCGTTTGCCGCTCATGACTTCCGAAACCTTGACCAAGGTCACCCAGCACACGTTCTCGCCTTCGAGACCTGGCCTCGGTCAATTTCCGAGTAACGCTTTGCTCGGGATTAAATGCATGCCTCGATGACATGCACTTCTATTAGTGGCATTGCCGTCCTCCTTGATGGGCCTCGCTTGGGTGAAGACACCTGCAACAGGCCCATTGCGCTGGCCAAGACTTTGAGAGAATTGTGATTTATTCTCTAACCTGGCTCAGGACCCCGTTTCAGACGATCCTGCTTTTCAAATACCCAAACGCCCCAGGGGCGGCTGGAAATGCTGGATCTGATTGTGGCGACAGCTGATAATGGCTCCGCCGAGCGCCCCGGGGGCCGCGAATAACCCCTCAGCTTTGGCGACCGCGAGATCGATCTCGTACAGTGTGGCGCGCGCTGCGGCTGAGCCCCGCGCGATCGTTCTCGTATCGGCCGAGCCAATATTGGCGTTCGCTTCTTATTTTTAGCGTCGCAGGCCTATTTGCCGCAGTCATCCTGTCAGCGCCGCCAGAATCGCCGCACCGCTGTTTATCATTGTGGTAATCATTGTCGTCATCCCGTGGCTGATGTGGGGTTTCGCCATCCACACCGAGCGGTTGCATGATCGCGACAAGAGCGCGTGGTAGCTGCTGGTGTTCTACGTGGTACCCGGCATGCTCGGCCACTTTGCGAAAGTGGAATGGTTTGCGGGAAGAGCGGGCATGGCGCTCGATTATATCCTGGCTCTGGCAGGTTTTGCGCTCACGATCTGGGGCTTTGCAGAGATCGGCTGCCTGCGCGGCACCGCGGGGCGAAATAGATAAAGGTCAGATACGCTTGCCGGTTGAATGGCAGCGCACAGGATACGCTGCTGCACGTAATATCGGGCACCTACGACCATTTGAAACGAAAAAAGCGCCCGGTGGCCGTCAGGCCACCGGGCGCGCTTTGAGAGTTCTGGGAGCGGCGGGTAGCCACTCATTTGGTGAATTTGCACTTACTGGATTTACACTTTCACCCGATGGATTTACGCCAGTACAGCGTGTTCGGCCACGCCCACGGAGTTTGTGGCTGATACAGCCGATAGCCGGCCTGGATGAAATTATTGGCGGAAACGAGATTTTCAGTGGTGTCCGAAACCACACAACTCCATCCATTGCGTCTCGCACGCACCTCCAGCGCGCGCATCAGGCGCAATTGAAGCCCATTTCCGCAGCATTTTTTCAATACGCCGACACGGCAGAAATATCCCGCGTTGGAAACGTACGTCGACGGAACGACGCCTGCAAAGGCGACCGGCACTGCCTCCCGATACGCCAGCCACCAATATCCCCAATCGAATTCGGGCATGGAGGCGCCATCAAAGAATGTAAGGCGGTGAAGGTCAGCAAGCGTATCCGCGATTTCATCGTCATGCCCGTCGACCGCACGAATCTTATACATAGATCAGACGTTCCAAAGTCCCGATCGGGACGATAAGGAGATCACCTTAGGCATCGTTTCGCTTTCTCGATTTCCTTGTCGGGAATGCCTTTTGCTCTCGCCCAGGATTCTACCGCCGTCTCGCCATATTGCGCGACAGCTTTCCTCACGACCCAGCAGGGAAAGGCATGCGCCGGAAATGAAAGCAGAAGGACTGCAACCATCGTAGTGAGGCGAATCATTTGCCGAGCATGACCTTGACGCCGAGCCACACTGCTCCGACAAAGCCGGTGACGATAATGGTGATGACGGCTTTGAATGTATAGCTCTGCGCCTGTTCGACGCTCTTGCGCCAGCGCCTCAAGTGCTGGAAATCCGCCCGTAATTCCTTGCGGTCCTCTTCCTCGATCCCGAACGAGGTCAGGATGGTGGCGATGGTCCGGAGAACCACCGCGTCGATATCATTGTGATGAAGCCGTTGCTGTTCGGCCAACGTCTCGGCGATGATCGCCTTGATCTCCGCGTTGCGCATGGCGTTCGTCGCTTGATGATCCCCGGTCATCGTTTGATGATCCCTGGTCATCGTTTGATGATCCGCGCAACATTCTCAAATCCGCGCTTGGCGAAATAGAACGACACCACAAGGTTCGATGTGACTGATGCAAATCCCGCCAAAGGGTCAGTTGTTCCAAGTCCCAAGACTTTGTCCCACACCAGAAGCTTGCCCGAGCCGCGGCCGCCGTACGCACCCTTGTAGCGGGATGACGCGAGCAGCGGCTCGAATATCCTAGCTGTCGGAATTTTCAGGGTGGACAATGACGCGCTCGATTCTCTGGATCAATTCGAAAGCGCCGTCATCACCATTCGCAATCGCCTGCGGCGCCTTGCCCCAGCCACGGTCCAGAATGGCGTTGGCGGCGGAGACCTTTGCGGCGGCCGTCGCGTCCTTGCTCCGCATGACGCGGACCAGGACATTGAGCGCGGTGCGCGTAAGGCTGCGCGCCAGCGAGCGGATTTCGGTGATCGATTTTGCCTTGCGCATTTACAATGTATCCGGGATGACAATGGGCCGCGTGACGAATTGAATGATCGCGCTCACGACAATCCCTCCCACACCGCGATCACGATCAGGCCGACCAGGGAGATCGATATCAGATACGCGGTCATGCCTGCCTCTCCTTGTGTGAATTCAAATATGCGGCATGATTGCGTTCCGCGCGATCATTTCAGGCGCGAACCCTATCCTCGTCGCGAGGGCCGCCGCGGACGTGGACCTGGGCCACGCCGCGCGCCGGCACGTTCGCGCGTGCCAGCTGATCGAGTAAAGGCTCGGACGACGCCCGCTTGCGACGCTCTCGCGGTAATGCGCAAGCATGGGAGGATGAAGCGTCGTGTCGTGCTGAGCGCCGTCCGATTGAAAAAGCCCGCGGCCGGTTTCCCGGCGCGGGCTTTGAAATTCTTGCGATGATGAAACTATGCCAGTGATTTGCCCGACGTGTCAAATGCTCGATGGCCGCCGATGCAGCCCTGAACCCTCTTCATTGGAATCCCTGCACTGGCGGCGCGGCGTTTTTGCTGGGGTGCGCTTCAGCAGTCTTGGCTGGCGAAGGTGCAGGCGAATCCGATTGGGCGACACGCCGCGCCCGAGCGTGCGATGCGGATCGCCTGAGCCCCCAAGACCGTGCGATCGAAGGCCCCGCGGTATATCCGACGACCGCACCCGCCACCGCACCCACGGGTCCCAGGACAACGGCTCCCGACAACGCGCCCAGCGCAGCATCGCCGGCACGTTGAGCTCTCGCCTCGGACGAAATAAATGACCCTGCGATCAGCGCTGCAACAAGCAATATCTTCATCGCGATTTCCTTGGGACTCAAGCGCAGGCGCACGAAACCTCGAAATTGCGGCGGCACAAAGGTGCAAGCTCGTACTCTTCCGGTTCCGTAAGATGCAAATATTACCGTCCGATCGAAAAAGCCCGCGACCGGTTTCCCGGCGCGGGCTCACTTTTTGCGACGTTGAAGCTATGCAGGTGATTTGCCCAACGAGACAAGACTTCTTTGAGTCGCTCCGGTCGGTTGATTTACCAGCGATCGTTATCGACGCCGACACCGACGCTTACGCCAGGCGCCCGGAAGCCGACGCCGGCACGCGGACCCTCGTCCCAATCACGGTAGTCACGGCGCTCGATATATCGCTCGCGCGGCGCGTAACCGTAGGAATCCCGGACGATCACACGGCTGCCGCCGCGGGTCCGATAACAGCGTCCGTCCTCGTTGCAGACCATGCGAACAGGCTGCACCAGCGACAGATCCGGATTCGCATACTCGCTGGTGGTGTAGATGTCAGCGGCATTCGCGCTGCCAGCAAACAACGCGCCGGCGCCCGCCAGGAGCGCGATCGTGAGTGTCCTCATGTATTTACTCCTCGTTCGTCCACATTCTGCCCTTCACGCTAGAAGCACTGACGCTCGCTTTGGTTCCGGAAAAATTGAACGAGGTCGAGAAAAGCCCGCAGCCGGGTTCCCGGCGCGGGCTTGATTCTGGCGATATTGAACCTATGCATCTGATTTGCCCGACGCGACAAGATCTTTTTTTCAGGCTCTAATTCTTGACCATGTAAAGCGGCGTTCTGACGGTCAACTGGTAAGATGGCTTCGGCACCCATGAGATCTGGGCCGTCACGCCAAACAGCCGGTTGTCGTTATCGTCCATCCGGTCCAGATCCAGCCTTACGATCGGCTGGGTGAAGGGTTGAAACGGCGTCAGGTTGAGAAGCTGCGCGCCGGCGAATGATTGCACCCCGACGCGGCCCGAGAGCTTCCAGTTGTTATCCCACTGATAGTACCCGCCGACATAGCCGACGACGTTTGGGTTGATCCTTGCGAGCGCGGTATCGACTGCTATTCTTGTGTACTGGACGCCGGCGAGCAGTCCCCGGGTTTCGTCCTGGTTCAGCGCGTAATCGAACTCGAGGATGGTATTGATGGACGTGGTGGCAAGCGGGGCGTCAGGTATCGATCTTGTCACGGTGGACTGCAGGGTAATGGTTGGGATCGAGCCGCCATTTTGCTGATACACATCGGCCTGAAAGCCGACATTCCAGCTGCTTATCGTGAACGCTGACCAGTCGGCCATGCTGGTGCGCGATGCGCTGCCGCTGAAACCTCCATACGCCGAGACACGATCGTTGAGATCCACCGTCAGCGGAACATCAACGCCGATACTTTGACTTGACGGCGACGAGAGGGTCGGAAGCGCAGGCCGCGAGGGCAGCATCGGAAGCGACGTAAGCGTCGTGAGGACCGGGAGCGTCGCGAACAAGGCCTGATTGCCAAGGCCGATCGAAAGCGCGTTGGCCGGAACGGTCGCGTAGTTGGTTCTGAGGTCCAGATAAATGTTCGGCAGCGCCGAAGCAGCCTTTGCCGGCTGGTCATCGCTGTCGTCGGCGTCCTTGCCCACAGCAAGGCCGGAAAAATAGAAGGACAGTAGTCCGGCAAGTGCCACGCAGCATGCCGGCCGACCGAACGCAGTCGTTGCCTTTCGCGGCACGGCACGGATAGTCCTTCTAAACCTGGATGTTCCCGACGGACCTGGCCCCATCTGCCATAGGCACGAAATCGACATCTTTGGCCGCTCGTCGCTTCTTTCCCGTTCCAATGTGCCCGATGTTCAACGCCATCCGGGAGCAAGAACCACTTTCAAGGCGTAGCACCGAAACGTCCTAATGTCCTGCTGGGGATGATTTGCGCGACGGCGCACATATGCAGATCATTTGCCCGACGGCGCAAGCCGGCGCCGGTTCGTTGCCCCGTAATTACCCGGATTGAATCAGGGCGCAAAATATCGTCCCTCCCCAACCTTAGATGGAGGCGTTCGTGGTCCACAAGGGAATCCAATATAGCGTTTCGGTCGTTGCCGAACCTGATGTCTGGCAATGGCAATTTCAGATCGGCGAGAGCATCAGAACCGGCAAGACCAGGACGAGGCTCGCTGCTCTGGCCGCGCGCAGGGCTCGATCGAAAATTGACGCCGCACTCAGGGCATCAGGTGCCTCCTCGGCAAACCAAGGCGACAATTGAACTCGCTTGAATTGAACTCACTTGCCGTAGCGCCGGGCCCTGTTCCGTTTCGCGCAAAAGATACAACAGTCGGCTGAACATACGCCTAGAACGAAAACTTCAGGCCTCCCGTGCCGTAGAAATCGTCGCCGCCCTGGTGGCCCACTGTTCGCGAAAGGTTGTGGTGCTGCAAAGATGCCTAGTACCGTCCGCTCAAATCGAGCAGGTATGAAGGGGCAACGCGGACGAGCCAGCCCTCCAGCGCTTGATCCAAACGAAGCAGGATAAGCAGACCGCTGACCATCAGGACGGCTCCCAGAGCGACCTTGCCATTTCTGCCTGTCGACAGAAGGCCGTGCCGCCAGCGCGCGATCACCTCACGAGACACGAGCCCTAGAGCTATCAATGGAATGGCGCTTCCCAGACCAAATGACAGCATGGTGAGCGCGACCAAGCCCGGGCGGCGGCCCTGCGCGGCGAGAACGGAGGCGGCGCCCAAGGTGGGGCCCACGCATGGACTCCAGACTGCGCCGAGTAACAGTCCAACACCGAATTGGCCGCGCCATCCGGCGGGTGCCGCGTTGCCAAACTTTCGTTCGGTCCAGTTGCCTAGCGGCGCGGTTGCGAGCGCGAGCTGGGTTTGAAGGCGCGGCAACGCAAGCGCAAGCCCGGCAGCGACCAACAGAACAGCGCCAGCCGGTTTGAAAAACCCGTCATCTAGTCCGATCGAATAGCCGATCGTCGCAGCAAATAACCCGATGGCCGTGAAGGACGTTGCAAGTCCGACCGCCAGCGCGAGCGGTCCAAGCCTGTGTTCAGACACCGCAGTGCCGAGGACAACGGGTATCAACGGAAGGACGCAGGGAGATAGAATTGAAAACAACCCTGCGAACAGAGCGAGCGGTATGTTTGCGTAGTCCATTGCCGTTCTCACATCGCCTTCCTGAGCACGGTTTCGACCGCATCGTACCTGGTTTCGCCGGCGCTGCGCAGGATCTCAGCGTTGTCCCGATAGATCACCAGGGTTGTCACCGTGTGAGCGTTGAGTTTGACCAATGCCTCCTTGTTCGCATCGAAGTCCGCATCAAAAACTACAAGGTCCTTGAATCCGGGATTTTCCAGAAGTCCGCTAACGACTTTCCTCAGGCGCTGACAGGGCCCGCACCAGGTGGCAGTCACCTGGAGAACAACGGGCTTTCCCGATTGTCGCGCCTCTTCGAACCTGATGGCATCGAACGGCAAGGGACCAGCCGCCTGCGCAGCAGGCGAGGCGAGAACGACTAGAATTGCGGACACGATAAGGGCTCTCAGGTTGAGATTCATGGTCTGACATCCGTGGGTTGATGACGGCGTGAAAGGTTGGGGCGGGCAAGAACTCGGCAAAGACGGTGCCGTCCGCCGATTTGGCGGTACAACTTTCCTTGGTGATCTTGCCGGAGGCCTACACCCTCAAGTAACTTGAGGTCCAAATCACATTTTCGGGGGCAGGGATTGTCAGCTTTACCGATACTAACGATTGGCGCGCTGGCGGAGCGAAGCGGGAGCAGCGTTCCGACAGTGCGCTATTACGAAGAGATAGGCCTGCTTCCGAAGGCTCGACGCGGTCCGGGCGGACGCCGTCTCTATCATGAGAGCGATCTCAAGCGGCTCACCTTCGTTCGGCGCTGCCGGGATTTCGCGCTTCCTATCGAAAAGATTCGCGAGCTGGTTTCGCTGATTGACCACCCCGAACGAGACTGCAGCAAGGCTCGCGATGTGGCGGAGCTGCACTTGACCCACGTGCGCCGGAAGCTTGCGGAGTTGAAAGCCCTGGAAGACGGTCTTTCTCGTTTGGCTGCCACCTGCACCGAACGCTGCGCCGGCGGGCCCGCGCGCGATTGTATTATTATCGAAGACCTGTCGGCCCGGGCTAGTTGCTGCCGTCGATGAAGATTCGCTGTTACTTGTTGCATCCTCGCCGACGCGCGACGATGCATCCCGCCATGGAGGTCGTCCGATGTATTACGTGGCCGCCGCGCTGGTGGTGCTTTCGGGTCTGTTCTATGCCGCCAGCCATCATGAAATCGGTTCTCTGGGCGTAGAAATGTGCCGATATGGCAGCACGTTTTGCGATAATCCGTTCT
>WNGJ01006463.1_pt1 | contig 12414 bp, 8 predicted proteins | sample 5400611 | NCBI WGS metagenome assembly WNGJ01 (sample SAMN13153375, study PRJNA577476) | soil metagenome | isolation source: 40 cm soil or saprolite under Garry oak tree replicate 1 | place: USA:California | collected 2016-06-15
CGGCCTTGCTTTTCGGCGTTGTTGAAATGCTCCACCCGCACCCTGCCGAAGACCGGGTGCAGCAGGTTGGCCACATCCCCTGCGGCGAAGACATCGGGCACGCTCGTTTGGCAGCGCGCATTCACGAGGATCCCGTTGTCCAGGGCAATCGCACTGCCAGCAAGCGCGTCCACGGCCGGCGCGATTCCGATACCGACGACGACCAGGTCGCACGCCAGTTGTGCTCCCTTCGCAGTCAACACGCGCTCCACCCGGTTGCCGCCCTCGAAGCCGATCACCTGGTCGTTCGTCACCAGGTGGACCCCGTGCTCGCGGTGAATCGCCGCGAGCACGGCGGCGACCTCGTTGCCGAGGACCGTGGCGAGCGGTGCCGCTCCAGGGAGCACGGCGGTGACCTCGAGGCCCATCTGACGCAGCGAGGCGGCAACCTCAGAGCCGATGAAGCCCATGCCGACCACCACGGCGCGCGCACCAGGCTGGGCTACCTGACGGATCGCATTACACTCCGCGACCGTGCGCAGCTGATAGACGCCCGGCAGGCTCGCTCCGGGCACCGCAAAGCGCCTGTTTCTGCCGCCAGTGCAGAGCACCAGCTTGTCGTAGTCCACCGCGGCTCCACTTTCGAGTCGCAACTGCTTGAGGGCGGTATCTACCTGCCGCACGGTGGACCCGGTGCGCAGTTCAACGTCGTGATCACCATACCAGTCGGCGGGCTTGACGTGCCAGGCACTGAGGTCTTCCTCACCCCGCAGATAGGTTTTGGACAGCGGCGGACGGCCGAAAGGGATGCCCGGCTCCGCGCCCAGGAGCACGATGCGGCCCCGCCATCCCTCTTCTCGTAGGGTCACAGCCGCATTGCCGCCGGCAAACCCGGTACCGACAATGACCACGATTTGCTCTCCTGTTACGTTAGCGTTCATCGTCCTTCTCACACAAAAAGAGCCAACAGCACGATCTCCCCTCAGTATACCTGATCACCAGCATCATTGCAAAATAGTCGGAAAAACGAAAAGTTATTGTATAGACAACAGCAAGGCGGGTGCATTGTTGTCGAGGAAGCGGTGACTCGCGTGAATAAAGGAAAGATGATGTGAGGACGGACCACGATGTTACTTCAAGCTCTAAGAAGTCCAGCCAGCGACAACCTATGTGAGTAGCCAGGGCTATGCTCACATAGGTTGTCGCTGGCTGGACTGAGAGCCCCGTCCCTTCTGGCGGACGCTCCAAACGCGTACCTCCAGGGAGTGAACCGGGCACTCAGTTCCTCTGCCGCGCCTGGATCAGGTCGCCGCGATCAGGTCGGGAATCAGGTTCGCCACGTTGGGCGTCCCCAGGCCGGTGACCGCATCCCAACCCGTCGAGGCAGAATAGCCGGGGATCGATGTAGTCTGGTTGTTGCCTACAGTGACATCGAAATAATCGGCGGCGTACTTCGCGGGATTGCTCGCGATCGCGTAGAGCGCCGGGTTGATGTAGCCTAGATCATGCCCGGCAATCTGATCGGCAAGCGCGATCAGCCCGGCCCATTGCGGTGAACCAGAGCTGGTGCCACCCACGACGTACCACCCGATGCTGCAGGGATTGGCCCCGCCGCAGCCCGTGCCCGAAGTCGTCGTAGCCGGTTCCGTCATGTAGACCAGCACGCCTGTGCGGGAACTGGCCTGGTAGGCAATATCGGGGATGCCTCGCATGTTCGAATTCGGCCCTGGAGCGCCTGCCGAACTGCCTACAAAGGTGCTGCCAGCAGGCAAAGTGTTTTGGAAGGAAGGCCGTGGGAAGAGGATGCTGTAGCCGCCGCCGCCGTCAATCCAGCCGACCTCCCGAACGCCCGGGTTCGACTGGCACTGACTGGGGGGCGACACGCTATCCACAGACGTCCCGGTCACGGCATTCGTGCAGAGGTACGTCCCGCCAACCGCTGTGACCAACGGGTCAGCAGCTGGCCAGATGACGCTCGGATACGGAATCACAGCCGGGTTCTTGACCGGCTCCTTGTAGATGTTCGTCGTTCCGCCATCCCCCGAGGAGGCGAGAACGGTGACGTGGTTAGCCTGCGCATCGACGAAGGACTGGCGGAGCTGGCTGATCGGGGTCACCCCATTGTGAAACGAACCCTCCCCGGCGCCGAAGCTCTGGCTGATGACATCGGCCAGGTGGTGGTCAATGACGTACTGCTCGGCGTTCATCATCTGCTGGAAGCCCTGGACCCCCAGGGTTTCGGCGGTGGGCGTGGTGACCAGCAGGATGTTCGCCAGCGGCGCGGTGGCATGCGCCCACTCGACATCGAGGGAGACTTCCAGGGCCCAGAGATTGTGATTCTCCTGGCCGAAGCTATTATTCGGTGGCGGTGGGTTGGGGGACGGAGACCCCTGGACTTCGAGAATATCAAAGCGGGGTGTGTTCCCGGACGGGCAGTTGCCCGCAGGGGTGGATGGACCGCTGTCCCCACACAGGTGCGGGAGGCCGAAGGCGGTGCTAAATACGCCCAGGTCGTTGCGGATGGTACTGCTGCCGAAGGAGTCAACGATGGCGATAGTCTTGCCCTGGCCCTTGTTACCAGCAGCCAGTAAGGTAGCGTAGTTGTAGGAGTTGCTCATCGCCGCCGGGTTGAAGCAGCGGCGGCCGACGGCGTTGCACGCGGCCTGGCTGGGTGGAGTGGTGCTGCTCGACAAAAATTGCCAGTCGCTCACGAGCGGGTGAACGACTGGACCAACGGCGGCGGCTGTGGTGCCCAGCGCCACCGGTACGAGGGTCGCCGCGCCGAGCGCCAACAGCGCGAGATGACGCATCGTCGACCGTACAAACGAGAAAAACATATTTCCTCCTCGCTAAATAAGATCAAAGGTTACCTCCCGCAAGCCAGAGTCCCAGTGGGTGCCAGGGAGTACCAGGTGATTGCATGTAGCACTGTGGTTCAGGTGTTTCCACCGGGCCAGCCATGGGTGAGGTAGTTTGGCATACATGCCTTTTAGAGAATGGTTTGTGCTCAGGCTCCGCAACCACGAGCGGGTCGAGGCTGCTGAGCGTGGTATGCGCCTCCTTTCCAGACAATGAAGCAATCTGTGATTGGCAGGTAATCGCATTATAGCATTACAATAGCTGATTCAGCAAAAGAGTAGATGGTAGAAGTAGCAAATCCGGTCAAGAGAAGGTAAAGATCTGGTGAAGTTCGGGAGATCTTGGTGTAGAACATGTTAAGAAGAGCATCTTTAATTCCGTGGCAGCGTGACGGGCATGAGGTGGTACTGCATCTTCAGAGCGATGATGCGGGACACCGCCTCGTCCACGCGTGCCATCGAGAGCCGGCCATCGTTGAGTGCCTGTCTGAGTCCCTCGATCACTGTCGACGTGCGAGCACTGCCCATCGGACCCAGGATCATATCGTTGCCGGCCTGGATCGCTAACACCGCCGCTTCGGGCTCGCTCCACTGCGCGGAGATGCCACCCATGTAGAGCGCGTCGGTGAGAACCACGCCATCGTAGCCGAACTCTTTGCGCAGGATATCGGTCATGAATTTGTGCGAGAGTTCCGCCGGCATGACCGGGTCGATGGCGGGCATCAGCACGTCGGTCGACATGATCATGGCAGGCCGCATCAGCGGGTTCGGCGCGTTGATGAAGGTCTTATACGGCGCGAGTTCGGTGGCGTAGATCTGGTCCCGCGAGCGGTTATCGGTTGGCAGAATATCGTGCGCGTCGTATGGCGTGTCGCCCAGGCCGCCGGGATAGTGTTTCATAGTAGCAATCAGCCCGTGGCCCTGCATGGCTTCAATATAGGGACCGGCATATTTGATCACCGAATCGGCCGTGGTGCCAAAGGTGCGATCGTAAGTGTCGTAGCCAGGGATCATCATCACGTCCACGTCGGGGGCCAGCTCGGTATTAAGGCCGATTGAGAGCAGGTCGTGAGCCATCTTCACCCCCTGCTGGCGATCAAAACTCAGGCTCCCCGACTGGTAGATCTCCCAGGGGCCGGGCCGCGCTCCGTAGATATGCTCCAGTCGATTGACGTACGCGCCGCCCTCTTCATCGACCGAGGTCAGGAGGGGAATCTTTGCGCGCTGCTTGGCCTGGCTGGTTGTCGCTATGGCCTGGCTGGCGGTCTGCAGATGCGATTCATACATAATCATCCCACCGACATGCAGCTGGGTAATCATATAGTCCAGGTCATCAGAATAGTTGTTCTGCTCGCTCTCGGTCATAATCATCTGGCCCAGCTTCTCGTCCAGCGACATATGAGCGACATAGAGGTTGGCAAGCTCTCTGTAGTTCATACGATCGACCAGGTGCCTGAGTGCATTCACCTGGGACACGTTATAGGGTAGTTCGACCAGGGAGCCTAGCGGCCCTGCAGGCACAGTGGTCTGCTCGCTCGCGGCGGGCTGGCTGGTTGAGCCAAAATGTATCAGCAGGTCGGCCAGGACCACGATCACGGCCAGCGTGACCAGAGCCAGCGAAACGAGTAGGCCGGTCCTACGCCGTCTCGGTTGCGGTCCGCGAAGTGCGGAGCCCTGCTCCGGTTCCACCGTGGCCTCGCGCCTGGGGAGTGGGATTATTTGAGATCGGTCTGCATCTTTAGGCATAAAGTTTCCTGGAGATTATCTCTCTGTTTAACTATAACGAATCCATGGGCCCTCTGGCAACAGGGCATGATCAAGCATGCGGGGCTTCTCAAAAGTCTTTTTCCTCTTCCCCCCTCCCCGCCCCAAAAAAAGAGTAAAAGAGTGGGTTGCCGGTTGGGCGCGACCGCGCCCAACCGGCAACCCACTCTTTATTAATCTGGGGTGGGGGAGCTTGCTGCCAAGCAGAGCGGCTTTTGAGAAGCCCTGATCAATCATGCCCCTACAAGCAGGAGCCTTTTGCCGCGAAAGGTAAAGCTCTTCTTATTAGAGAGGCCTTCGGCTTGCTTGATAGCGTTCTTCTTCTCTTAAGTAATGACTGTAGAGAGCGAAAAGTATGATCGTACAGATCACGAAACCAGCCACCGTGGTGGCTGGTAGAAGGATGGCTCATGCTCTGTAGTCGTCATTAAATCCGCTTTCTCTGTCGTTGGGCCGGCAAGGAGTGGCAGTACGATGGAGAACACACTTCCTTTACCCGGGCTGCTCTGGACCTCGATGTGTCCACCGTGTCGCTCGACGATGTATTGTGAGAGATAGAGTCCTAACCCCACGCCAGGACGTATGCCAGCCTGGACTTCAGCCTCTGGACCCCGGTAGAATTGCTCGAAAATGTGAGGAAGTAGCTCCTCCGCAATACCAACTCCCATATCGCACACGCTGATGGTGACCTCGTCTGCTGACGGCTGCAGCGTGATCGTGATGGGAGATCCCTTTGGTGCATATTTGCGAGCATTCGAGAGCAGGTGCATGAGCACCTGGCTGATGCGATCGCGGTCTACGTCGGCTTCGACTGGCTCTAGATTGCTCTCGAAGGTGAGCGCAAGGCCTACACCCGTACTATACGCATCCAGAACCTGGTGGCACAGCTCAACCAGGTTAGAGGGTGCGAGGTGCAAGACGAACTCGTTGGACTTGATGAGTGAACAGTCAAACAAGTCGCGCACGAGTGTGTCTACGACCTCGCTGCTCGCAAGAAGCTCGCGCGTCCGCTGCTCCACCAGCTGCTCGAGTGTTTGAGCGTGCAGTTCGAGGGCCTGCTGTTGCTCCTGTACCTGGCGTCGCAATTGACGCGCTTGTATGGCACGATGTAAGGCGGCTACGAAGTAGACACGATCAATTGGCTTCTGGATGAAATCATAAGCTCCTCCCCGCAGCGCCTGGGTAACAAGCCCCTGATCTGCGTGACCAGTGATGAGCAGGGTTGGTACATCCGGTCGCAGTTCTTGTATCTTTGTCAGCAGGTCCAATCCATCCATTCCAGGCATCTTGATATCACTCACAATGACGTCGTAGTCGTGCTCTTGGATCAGTTCGAGCGCTTCTGGTGCCGAGTCAGATGTATCAACCTGTACACCATGGATGCGCAGTGCTACCATATGAGGGAGGGCCTGTAGCAGTGCTGTGTCATCATCGACGAGAAGGATGTGCGGCGCGTCCATTCAGATTCTCCTTCGTGATGTTTTCCTGGTGAAGTTGAGCCGGATCAATTCTTCGCTTCCCGCGCGTAGGCGCTGAGAGCCTCCTGTTCCAGCCGGGCGAGGAGGAAGCGTCCTGGATAGTGTGCCAATCTTCTTTCCCATCACCTGAGCAACTATCCTCTTTCCTGTAACACGAACGAGAGTAGCTCCACCGTTTCATGGAAACTGGCTTATACTAAATCCGATTAAACACTGATCGTTAAACACCTCGCTCTTTGTTTCTAATAAAAGGAAGATCAGGGTTCCTGAGAAAAAGCTCAACTGTGTATGTCAAAATCGTTGGTTTTTCGTGACGAAATGAGGGTCTCGGGGCCTTCGAGAGCGACACAATGGAGCAAGGAGAAAGCAGAAGATCTGGTCTCTCCTTGCACAAACAGGTGCTTCAGCCTCATTTGATATCGGCACTGCAGGACTGGAGCAGCCCGGGTAGCCTGCTCTTTCCAGCGGCAGCGATAGCTAGCGGTTCTGATCCGCAAATCTCCACCAGAGATAGGTTCCGGCCAGGCCTGCGAGCCCCGTGAGGAGCACGAGCAAGTAGCTGGCTGCTTCGAGATTCCCCTTTCCGGTCAACCCGGCATACAACGCTGGCACCGCCCAGGGGAAATAGTTTCCCCATCCGGCGATGGTAACCACATTGCCAAGCACGAGGAGCAGCAGAACTACCCCCATTGGCAGCAAGTAGCCTCGCCCCACACTGGCAAAGAAAGCGAACGGAAAGACATCGACGATGACCAGGCAGGCGGCGACTGCCAGGGTCACAGTTCCATGCCAGAACACCTCAGTCGTCCCCTGTGACAATCCAATTGCTGCCCCGAGAAGCAAGCTCACGAGGAAGAGCATCACTGTCAGGAGGAGAGACCAGAGTACCACAACGATAAATTTCGCCAGGAGAATATTCGCGCGCGCAACCGGGACGGCAAGCAGATCCTTCAGGGTTCCGTCGGCAAATTCGCGGCCAAACACCCAGCTCTCCACGAGGCTAAACAACAGGATTCCGACAGCCGCAAGCGCCTGACCGAGGAGACCCAGATAGTACGGCCAGGTAGCGGCGCCTCCTGCCAGGTTGGCCTTCGCGCTAATCAGGCCGATACTCCGGGCGAAGGTGGGGTACTTATAGATGAACATCAAAAAGGCGAGGCCACAAGCCAGCACCAGGAACCCCAGGGCAGTGAACAGGGGCATCCGCGAGCGGGTAGCTTTGCGCAGTTCGATCCAAACGGCATTCGTCAGGTCACGCATGGTTCTGTCCTCCATGCATTCCTACCAGGCGGAGGAAATACTGCTCCAGGTCTTCTTCCTCAACCATCACCTGCGTGGGCGGAACTCCGGCCTGAACCAGCAGGCTGGTGATATCGTCAGGATGTTCAATTGAACGGATATCAGTAAGTTCGAGCGTCCCATCCCGAAGCGTTTTAGCAGGATATCTGGCAGTGGCGAGCGCCAGGCGAGCCGCCTCCAGGTCCCGTGCCCGTACGAGCAGCCGCCGGCGTCGATTCCGTTCAAGCTCATCAACATCTAGCTCCTGGAGCAGACACCCCTGGTGGATAATGCCGATGCGCTGGGCAAGCCGCGAGACTTCGGCCAGGATGTGGCTCGCGAGAAAGACTGTCACGCCCTGTTCGCGGGTCAGTTCGAGCAGGAATTCACGGATCTCGACGATCCCAGCCGGATCCAGACCGTTGGCAGGTTCGTCTAAAAGAAGCAGCCTGGGAGCATGCAGCAGCGCTTTGGCTAATCCCAGCCGCTGTGCATTCCCCTGAGAAAGGGTGCCAGCCCGCCGGTCAGCATAAGCTGCTAGCCCCATGCGCTCGATGATGCGACTCACAGCCTGGGGCGCGGTGCCAGGGTGCAAACGGCGGGCGACCTCCAGGTTCTCAAAGACGGTTAACTCCTGATAGCTGTGCGGTGTCTCCACCAGATATCCGACCGATGCCCAGGGTTCCCGGCTCCCCAGGTGAACCTGGGTTTGAAGCACCTGAGCAGTTCCCCAGGTGGGTTTGATCATCCCCAGCAACATGCGAATGGTTGTCGTTTTCCCGGCGCCGTTCAAGCCCAGGAACGCGTAGATTTCTCCTTCCGCCACGCGCAAGGAGAGGTGTTCGACCGCAATGACCTTTCCATACCGTTTCCCAAGATCCACAGTCTCAATCGGCAAGTTCATCATATGCCTCCTTCTTAGGACGAGGGCGAAAGAGTGCCTGGTGGTTGAAGCTGGAGCTCGATCTCACCCAGCCAGATAGCTGCGATCAGTTCCAGAAACACATCGACACTGCCGCCAAGGGGAAATGCACCAGAATACTCATCCTCATGCAGGATGGTCAGAACAAGCGGATACAGCAAGCTGATGATCTCCTCAGGCTGTACCCGAAGAGGGATACCTGCGTTCTGGCAACGAGTGATCAACTCGTTGATGAACGCACGATCATTTGCCACATGCTCCTGAAACGTTTCTGGGGGCACCCTCCGAAAGAGCAGATCATAATCACTGCCCGTGAGAAACTGCAAGAGGGGAATCGTTTTCACGCGGTGAAAGGCATGTTGCAACAGCGCGAACAGGCGAGCTCGCGGCGAGGGCCCCGGCAGGTCGACCATCGCGAAGAGTTCCTGGCGAAAACGTTGTTCGACCTGTTCGACGACATCCATGAAAAGGGCTTCTTTGGACGCATAGAACAGGTAAAAGGCCCCCTTTGAGATGCCAGCCGCTTCGGCAAGCTCCTCGATGTTGGTTTTGCGCAAGCCATACGCCGAAAACTGCTTGTGCCCCTGCTCAAGGAGCCTTTTGCGGATCAGTTCCTTTTCCTGTTCAGTAAAGGCTTTGGGCATGCTTCGTCTTTCTCTGTGACCATATAATCTTTATAGTCACAGAGTTATAATACCACAAAGAGGCCTTCTGGGGCAAGATACCATCCTTTCTGTGATGATCCTGTGATATCGGCTGGCAACGGATAACACCAAGCCTATGACAAGTGAAACCGGCTATTCATTCTTGCCTCAGTCAGCTACAGCGGATTATCCTTTTCCACCCGCTCATGCGTTTGTCTCACAATCGACCGTTAAGTGACATGGACTCTCAGTTTCTAGGGAGGCTGCACGCGCCAGAAGTGCAAGGAGGTTCTCCAGCACTTTATTTTCGGGGAAGGTCAGCAGTGGTTTTGATCACTCTTCAGGCGGATTTGGTATCATGCCTGCGCGAACGTATCGATCATCAGCTTCACATCGTCGCCCAACGGATAAAGAATCGGGCAGGTGCAACCATTGCGGTTGTACTCTTCCACCTTTGCACGGACTTCACCCGGTGTTCCACTCGCAGTGATGCGCTCAATCAATTCGTCGGGCACAAACTGCATGGCCTCATGAATCTGTTCTTTGGTTGCAGGCCAACCGAGAATGGTCTGTACCTTCTTCACCGTTTCCGGCGGCGTGCCGCTGGCTTGCGCAATGTGCGGCTGCTGCGCGAGGTATTGCGTAATCAATTCCTTCGCCGCCTGCACTGCAAGCTGGTGATCGTGATCTATCGAGCATACGATCAACTGCGGGCGATCAATGTCATCCAGATTGCGCCCGGCTTTTTTCGCGCCGATTTCAATGTGCTTCAAGGCTTCGTGGTTGTATGCTGGTGGCACGCAATAATTGAGCACCACGCCATCGGCGATTTCGCCTGCCAGTTCCATCATGCCCATCTGTGTTGCGCCAATGTAGACCGGCACGTTGCGTGGCTCGCGGCGTCCATGTACGACGTCGAGTTCAATGCCATCCACGTGATGGAACTCGCCATGGAAGGTGACGCGCTCCATATTGAGCAATCGCTTCAGTACTTCGACGGTCTCGCGCATCGCTTTCAGCGGCTTTTTGCGTTCAATGCCCACATTTTTCGCCAGCGGATCCCACCACGCACCGATGCCGCAGATGATGCGATCCGGCGCAAGGTCGTCTAGCGTCAAGAAGGTCGCGGCGAGTAACCCGATATTGCGCGTCCAGTTGTTAATCACGCCGCTGCCGACTTTCATGCGCGACGTTACCGCCGCGAACGCGGCCATTGGTACAATCGCATCACGCACGAGGCGCGACTCTGCTTGCCACACGGCCTCGAAGCCGCGCTGCTCGGCGTACTGCGCGTATGCCATGCCTTCGCGGATTTCATGTTTGTCTTGCAGGTACATCGCCACGCGTGCCATAAGGTTCTCCTTGCTGAATACTGGCTTCTAATACGGGAGTATTTTACCACATCAATGAGGAACACGAAGAGTGCTGTCTGCTTGTCAAACGGGAAGTGATCACTACGTGCGGATTACCTCGTACAAGTCGCGGCCAAGGTCCTTGAGCAGTACCATTGCGGCGTTTCGACCGGGTGCGCCGGTGACAGAGCCACCCGGGTGCGTAGTTGCGCCGGTCTGGTAGAGGCCGGGAATAGGCATACAGTGCTGCGCGTAGCCCGGTACCGGTCGCAGGGTTTCCGACTGGGACAGTCCCATGTCTCCACCGTGGCAGCTTCCATGCCAGTTGTGGCGGTTGACGCGCTCCAGGTCGAGGGGGCTGCGAATCTCGGTGGCGAGGATTTTGTCACCGGTCAGGTTGGGCGCGTACTTGCGCAGCTCTGCCAGATTGCTTGCTGCCACCTCTTCCTTGATCTTATCCCAATGCTCGGGTCCCTCACGCAGTGAGTATGGTTGTACGTTGATCACTTTAATCATGTGGTTACCCTCGGGGACCCTGCTGGTATCTTTCACCGAGGGCGTCAGCACGAGCAGCACCGGCTGGTCGGTCCCTACGGTACCGTGGTGGAAGTTGCTTTCCACGCTGAGTTGGCGCTCGGGTGTTTGCGCTATACCCGCACCAACGACAGAGAGCGTCCCACCATCAACCGTGAATTCCGGAGGTTCGGTCGCCGCATAGTGAGCCACGAACATCGTGCGGCCTGCCTTGTAGGTCTCCACACCGTACAGGAAGGCGTCACCCCAGGCTTCCGGAGGAGCCATATCGACCAGGTGCTTGACGTGGATAGAGGAGACAACCGCGTGGCGCGCGCGGAACTGTTCGCCCGATTCGGTCTCGACGCCCACACAGCGTCCGTGCTCCAGGAGTAACCTGCTCACCGGCTGGTTCGTCAGGATGGTCCCCCCATGATCCTCGATGATACGGCGCAGTGCCTGGGGCAGATTCCAGGAGCCGCCTTTAGGGATGGCCCAACCATTGCGCTGCCGGCCTGCGATGAATGAGTAGGCCAGCGTACCGGTGCCGGGTCGCTCGGCAGGCTGCAGCGTCCCTTCTGCGAACCATAGCATCCAGGATTTTACGTGCCAGTCCTCGAAAGCGGAGTCGATGATGTCCCACGCTGAAAGCGCCTGCCGGCGCATCCAGATCGCTCCCTGGGGATGGGCTGCTAACTCCTCGGCGATCGAGGGACCCCAGCCGGCGGGGGTGTAGCGGACTTTGTTGAAGATCGGTGACACGCCGCGCCAATCAGCGATCATCTTGCGATAGGTTTGGGCATCGCGCCGGGAGAACTTAGAAATTTCTTCGCAGGTGCGATCGATGTCGAGCCATTGCGTGATGTAAGTTCCATCGGGGAATACTACATGCGAGGCAGGGTCAGGATTGATGTATTCTAACCCATACTCGGCCAGCGGCAGCTCCTGGTTACTCCAGATTGGGCTTTGCATGAAGATGGCATGTGAGGTCGAGCAGGTATCATGCAGGTAACCGGGAAGGGTTAACTCCTCAGTCATGGTGTTGCCGCCGATGATATGCCGGGCTTCGAGCACCAGGCAGGAGTAGCCAGCCTTCCCCAGGTAGGCGGCTGTAACCAGGCTATTGTGGCCCGCGCCAGCTATGACGATATCAAATTGTTCTGCCATCTTTGACTCCCTATTATCTCCACGCGTTAGTCAATTCATATGATTGTTTGTTCATCGTACCATTTCTTGCATTCACCGTCAAACTTTTCGTGAGTGGGTGGCAGGGCTTCTCAAACGTCTTTTTCCTCTTCCCCTCCCCGCCCAAAAAAAGAGTTAAACATGAGTCATCCCGAATTTTGGAAAGGATGAGCTTAAGAGAGAGAAAAAGCAGGGGTGACCCACCACAGTGCGGTGGGTCACCCCTGCTTCGCATCAGACTGGGAGCACACCAGCCGCTCGCAGTCAGAGCAGGAGCGAGGAGCTGAGCAGGAAAAGAGCGCAGCGGGCTAGAAAAGCCTGCTGAGCGCGGTTGGCAGCACACAGCTTCTCGGAGCTGTTCACAGAAGTCGTGCAGCCCTCAGATGGTCCTGGGTTTCTGACCCTGTTCTGCATGGGCAAAGGGGACGCGATCGTGACCAG
>WNGJ01011060.1_pt1 | contig 12412 bp, 9 predicted proteins | sample 5400611 | NCBI WGS metagenome assembly WNGJ01 (sample SAMN13153375, study PRJNA577476) | soil metagenome | isolation source: 40 cm soil or saprolite under Garry oak tree replicate 1 | place: USA:California | collected 2016-06-15
AAAAGATTGTCGGAGCCCAGCTCGCGACGCAGGGCGGACAGGGACTGGGTGAGGGCGTGGCGCGCGTGCTCCGCGTCGCTTTCGGACCAAAAGAGGGCGAGCAGGCGATCGCGGCTCACCCCGCGCTCTCCCCCCGTCGCAAGTACGGCGAGCAGGGCCAGCTTGCGGCGTTGCGTCGCCGCCCCGGTGACCGGACCGCTCTCGGCAGTGAGCGAGAGCCCGCCGAACGTGCTGAGCCTCAAGGGCATAGCTCTGCTGACCTTTTGCTGACTTGTGACTGTTGGTCGCGGCATAAGCTACCCGCCGGACTGACGCCCACAAGGAGCCGCACGGCCCCGTGGGAGGCGTCCCGGACGCAAAGGAGCAAGCCATGAGTCGCTTCGGATGGACCGCCGCCTGCGCACTCGCGGGTGTAGTGCTGAGCAGCAGCTGCGAGCTACGGCCCACCGGGCCGGATAGGCAGCAACTCGCCGAGCTTCGGGTCAGCGCGCTGGTCGTCGGTACGCCGATCGACTTGCTCGTCGTGCGCGTGACTGCCACGCCGCTGGTGTTCAACCTCGCGGTGCAGAATGGCGTCGCGCAGGGGACCATCCGTCTCCCGCCCGGCACTAAGCGGATGATCACTGTAGACGCGTACGACACGGACGGCGACATCACGGCCGAGGGGATCAAGACGATCGACGTCAAGCCGGGGCAGAACCCACCGGTCTCGATCCCGCTAGTCTCGAAGGCAGGCCAGGTGACCATCACGGTGACCATCGGCCCGGTAAGTGTGGTCGTGCAGCCGACGGCGCCGACTGTGCAGGTCGGAGCGACACTGCAGCTATCCGTCACGATCACGGCGGCAAATGGGGACGTGCTGGCCGACCCGGCCGATTGGGCGACGACAAATCCCGCGGTCGCCACGGTGGATGGCAACGGGAACGTGATGGGAGTGATGCCGGGCACCGTGGACATCGTGGCGTCGTTCGCGGGGGTCGCCGGGGTGAGTCATGTAACGGTGGCGTCTCAGGCACAACTCTACGTCCTTAGCATGAACTCCACGGTCACGGTTTACGCAGCGGGGGCCAGCGGGGACGCGATGCCCACAGCCACAATCCTGGGCGGCAACACTCTAGACGCCCCGAGTGGCATCGCGCTGGATGGCGCGGGCAACATCTACGTGACCAACGAGGGCAACAACAGCATCACCGTGTACGCCGCGGGGGCGAGCGGGAACGCCATGCCGATGGCCACGATCGCGGGCGGCAACACGGGACTGAACTTCCCGTTCGGAGTTGCCCTGGATGGTGCAGGCAACATCTACGTGACAAACCCGGGCAACAACAGCATCACGATCTACGCGGCAGGAGCGAGCGGGAACGCCATGCCGACGGCCACGATCACGGGCGGCAACACGGGACTGAGCGTCCCGTTCGACGTTGCCTTGGATGGCGCGGGCAACATCTACGTGATCAACGAGGGCAACAACAGCATTACGGTGTACGCAGCGGGGGCCAGCGGGAACGCGATACCCACAGCCACAATCATGGGCGGCAACACTCTACAAAGCCCGAATGGCATGGCGCTGGATGGCGCGGGCAACATCTACGTGACTAGCCTGGGCAACAATAGTATCACAGTGTACGCGGCGGGGGCGAGCGGGAACGCCATGCCGACGGCCACGATCGCAGGCGGCAACACGGGACTGCGCAACCCCGCTGGGATCGCCCTCGATGGCGCGGGCAACATCTACGTGACCAACGAAGTCAATAACAGCATCACAGTGTACGCGGCGGGGGCGAGCGGGAACGCCATGCCGACGGCCACGATCGCAGGCGGTAACACGGGACTGAGCGACCCATTGGGGATCACACTCCGCCGCTGAGGTTCGCCAAGCCCCCATTCGTGGGGGCTTTGGTTTAACGCAGACTGCGGCGGGTCATGGCGACCTGACGGTACAAAGATCGCTTTCGCTTCTGACCGGAACGGGAGCTACGGCGCAGCAGATCCGGGCTGTGTTGGGCTGCTAAAGGGAGCGTACGCTGCGTCACGAACCAAGCTGGTTTCGGTCATAAGGAGCTTATATGCACCGCTTGATCCCGATGGTCGCCTCCGCAGCTGTGAGCCTCGTCCTCGTCGGCTGCGCCGAGCGGGTGAACGCCCCCACCGCTGTGCGACCCGGAGCACCAAGCTTCGAGATCCGCGATGGGGCCCACAACAACGGCAACCCGCACTTCTATTTCCTGCCGCCCATTGTCGCGAGCCCGAACGCGACGGGCAGCTTCGACGCGACTCAAGCTCCCAGCGTGACCGTCTGCCAATTGGCCAGCTCGGGCTGCCCAGTGATCGCCCAGTTCTCCATGACGACCGGCACCGGCTCGGCAGTGGTGCGCGTGGACGCGGCCAGCCAGTCATACGTCGTCAACTGGCAGACCGACCAGTGCGTCACCGGACCCTGCACCCTGCCTTCGGGCAACGTTTATCGGATTCGCGTGCTCGTCGCGAGCACGGAGCTGGGACATGCAGACGTCCAGGTGGTGGTGAGTCAGCAAGAGGCGAAGAACGTGAACACCGGGGAATTTTTCCCGCTGGTGGACGGTCGAACGCTGCCGGTCAAGTTTCGCATCGAGCAGGGGGCCGTGTTCGTTGCGGGGCCGAGCAGTCAACCGCTCAGACGCCCGTCACAGCGGCCGGGAGTAGCGTCCAGCTCGTCATTCCGGCAGGGGCGTTGTCGCAGCCCACGGGCATTACCGTCCTGCCGGCTATGCTCCCAAATGGGACGAACACCAGCGCACTCGTCGGTGGGACAGCATATGACTTTGGCCCGACGGGGACGATGTTTGCCTCGCCAGTGATGGTCAGCATGCAATACAACCCCGCCAACATCCCGGCCGGAAGCGCGGAACGCATGCTCCGGCTGTTCATGCTGGTCAACGGCGTGTGGCAGCTAGACCGCGATGACCAGCCACTTCAGCACTTATGGGGTGAACGCCTCCGCAACGGTGAGCGGTGGCACCATAGCCAGCTGCGGGATCGGCGCCAGCGGGACCGCCGTATGCTGGGGCGACAACACCGTGGGGGAGCTAGGCAACGGCGCGCTGGGCAACGGGTCGATGATCAGCAGCACACCAGTCGTGGTTTCCACAGGGGCCGCGCTGACTGCCGTGAGCACCGGCGGCTTCCACGCGTGCGGTGTGGACGGTTCGCACAAGGTGTATTGCTGGGGGTCGAACTCGCGCGGGGAGTTGGGGGACGGCACAACTATGGGGCCGCAGCAATGCTCAGGCGGTCAAGCCCCCTGTAGCACGACGCCCGCGGCGATCACAGGCGTCGGCATAGACACGTTCGTGACGGTCAGTGCAGGGATGTTCTCGAGCTGCGCGGTCAGTTTTGCCGGTACCGCATTCTGCTGGGGGGACAACCAACTCGGAGAGCTCGGGAACGGCAGCACGACGAGCAGTCCGACTCCAACGCCAGTGGTGTCGCCCCAGGGTGTGAGCTTTGTCAGCGTAAGCCTAACCAACACGTTCGCGGGCGACTCCACCTGGCACACCTGTGCGCTCGCGTCGGATGGCTCTGCCTACTGTTGGGGCGACGACGCGTTTGGCGAGCTCGGTAGCGGAACGTCTCAAAACCAGACCTGCGTCAATTCTGGCGTCGTGGGCCCCTGTTCCACGATACCGATCGCGGTGGCGGGCGGAATCTCCTTCAGGGCAATCAGCTCGGGCGGGGACTTCACGTGCGGCGTCGACGGTTTGGGCAGCGTCTACTGCTGGGGGGCGAACGGGGTTGGTCAGCTGGGCAATGGGACGACTACGGGGCCACAGCAGTGCGTCGGGAACAGCACCTCTGGCCCTGCCGCCTGCAGCCCGACCCCCACGCCTGTATTGATACCTGCGGGCGACACCGTCGTGGCGGTCACTGCTGGCGGCGCTCACGCGTGCGCGCTCACGACAATGGGGTTGGTGTTTTGTTGGGGGGCGAACTTCGCCGGGCAGCTCGGAAACGGGACGACCACCAGCACCGCGACCCCCACCCTCGTATCCGTGCCCGCCGGAACCAGCTTCACGCTGGTGAGCGCGGGCGGCTACCATACCTGCGGCATCGCGAACACGACCACGACGCCGAACACTGCCTACTGCTGGGGGGCAAACGGGAGCGGGCAGCTTGGCAACGGGACCACCGTCGACCAGCTCACGCCCGTCGCAGTTTCGACGATTCCGTGACGGACTTCTGACCCGACCGCAGGGGGGTCGTATGCCTACCTACGTCTCGTTGAGTCCGGAATAGGCCGGGGGTTGCAGGTTCGATTCCTGCCGGGCCTGTCGCGCCAAGTCGAAGAATGACTTGGCGCTTTGTTTTTCCCCCAGACCGCGATGCCCCATGCCACAGCTCGCTGTGACCATCTGTGTGGCGGTCGCAGGATAAGGTCAGGCCTGGGCCCGAGGCAAGGGACTGTCGTCAACCGCGCACCAGTGACTGCAACGGTCTTCGGACTATGACGGGTCTAGCTCACGGCAAGCGACGAGCGAGAGAAATCGGGGCCGACAGTGTCGCCAAAGTGTTGGCCGCAGGATTAACCTGCTGCTCCGTCTGCGGCTAGGGCATGCGCTCTTAAGTGCCCCCGATTGGTCCCCTGAGGTAGTCCGACGAGCCCGCGATCGTGCCTACCTTTGAGTTCAGCGACTCGTTGACGGGCGTACTCCCGCGCCGTCTCTTTATCCTCCGTCTGGCAGCTAAACCGATATCGCTTGCCGCCGACATACGCTTGAGCTTGCCAGTAGGGACTCTCGCCCTTGCGACGGTGAATGTGGACTCGCATGACCGCTGGCCTCCTTCGAGGTGGCGGTCACAGGGCTGTGGCGCTTTTTGTGGCGGTCGCGGCGACAGAAGGGCAGGGACCCTTATCCTTCGCCTTTGCCTTTCCCGCCAGGTTTTTTCTGGCGGGTCTCCAAAACCGGGGGTTGCAGGTTCGATTCCTGCCGGGCCTGTTTGAGTACTGCGCGGGAAGACCTGGTCCGTGTCATCAGCACGGCACGGGACCAGGCGAAAAAGCTGCTCACCGCATTGGAGCAGCAGGGCCACCCGGAAACGAGTCGGTCGAGCTCGCTCTACCTGGCGCTCGTCTCCATCCGCAAACGTCTGACCAAGGACGAGGAGCCGCCCGGAGCCCTGGTGAAAGAGCTCGAGCAGCTCCTGACCCTCTGCGAAGGCAAACTCGCCCGGATCAAACCCGATCTCGAGGACGCGTTGAAGGTCGCGCGCGGCGCCTGATCCCTTTACCGCAATCCGTAGACGACGACCCGGTTGGAGAACGTCGGCAAGTAGACGTGTCCGTTGGCGACCGTCGGCGCTGAGAATTTCGCGTAATTGCCCGCGCCGTCGCGGGCGACATTCTGATGATTGTTCCACAGCTCCCGGGTGACGTCATTGGCGTCGTACGCTCGCAGAATCCCGGGACTGACGAAGCTTTCCGCATCACCGGTTGCCGCATAGGACGCCCACAGAATTCCCGTCCCGTCCGTCGAGCCGTTCGACGAAACCGACAAGACCGCTCCACTCTGCCCCGTGGGCCCGGCACCGCCGTACACAACCTGGGCCGGAACCATCAAGTTGCTGCCACGATCGAACGGAATGGCACGCAACGGGTGGTTCTCGGGCCAGACGTAAATGAATTCTTGCCCGATGCCTTTGTAGTACGTAGCCTGGCAATGCATGTTGGCGTCGTTACCCAACGCGACGACCTGCTGCACCTGGTTGACTGACGGCACATAGCCGCCCATCGCATCCTTGTTCAACAGATACAGGTTGCCGTCCTTGCCTCCGGTGAGGAGATAGAGTGAGTTCGGAATCAGAAACCCACCCATCGTTCCGTAATCCAGGTCAAAGTCATTGAGATACTGGTAATCCTGCGGAGTGAAGTAGCTCGCCACCTGCAAGGTCGATCCGGACGGTGTGAGCTTCAGGGCGCTTTCGCCGCGATTCGTCACATTCGTCGGATCACCACCGTCCCCCACCGTGCCGTTGCCGGCCACCACATACAGGGCGCCGGCATCAGCCGCCATGGCCATGCCGCTCTCCCACATGCCGCCGGCATATCCGTTGGGCGTGACGTTGTAAACCACCTGCTGCTGCAACGTCGCGGCGTCATATCCCAGTACCCAGCCGTGATACGGCCCCCAATCGCAGTGGGATGAAAACGTCACGTACACGGAGCCGTTGAGCAACGTCAATCCCTGACGCTGGTTCTCCCGCTGGGCGTCAAATGCAATCATGCCGTTGAAGCTGCCGTCGCCAGTCCCGCTGTACGTCGCGATGATGCGTTTCGGGCTGCCGGCGATTTCATTCCCGTCGAGAATGCTCACGGCGTGCAAGTCCTGGACGAACGTGCTGCCCGTGGTGCTGCGCGCCACGAAATAGATCGTCCCGCTCGCGGCATCGATCACCGGGGTGCCGACGATCCCGATGTTGCCGCTGAAATTCGTGTACGTCCCGCCGCAGGCCCCCGTCATGTCGATGTTCTTCGGCGGCCGCATGCCCGGCGCCGTGAAGCTCTTCCGCCAGTACAGTCTGCCGTTGTCGCCGTCGAAGGCGTACAGCGTGTTGTTGACCGTGGCGATGTAGACGACGTTGTGGTAACCGCCGCCGATCAGCAGGTGACCGACGACGAGCGGCTGGGCATACACCTGGTCGTCCACCGTGAGCGTGAAGACCTGGCCAAACTGCTGCACGTTGACGTTGCTGGTGGTCAACGCCGTTTCGTTGTCGTTCCAGCCGGACCTGGTGTTGTCGTTGTGCTGGGTCAACACCGACACGGACTGGGGATTCGTCGTGCTCGGCGCCGTGGGGTTGTCTTTGCACGTGGCGAGCAGGATAAGGAAAAGCGGCAGAGCCAGTGTGCGTTTTGTCATGGAGCGACAGAATTGACACTGCCTCGAAACGACGAGCAAGGCGTGTCTCAGGTGCCGCAATTCCGCCCCTAGGTGCCGCAAAAACGCCCTAAACCGCAGGGGGGGGTGTTTGGTACCTTCCGGGTCGCCCCATGGCGGTCGAACGAAGCGAAGCCGGCGTGCCGCTGGCACACGAACGCGAGGTGCTACGGCAGGCCGGCATCGCGCTCGACGGGCGCACTGTCACGCTGTGGGAGATCTCCCCCACCACCGTCGCCGTCCCAGTCCTCTGTGGCGTCTCGAATCCCCAGGCCAGCGAGATCCAGCTCGATCTCGAAACCACCTTGCGTCGCTGGGGAGCGCCGATCGTACAGAAAAGCCGCTGGGTGGGGTGTCGGCTCCGAGAGGGTGGACTGTGGATCGTCGCGCCGGTGCGCTCGCGCCCGGCCGCCCCGCCGCCGTCCGGAGTGGAACGCCGCAGCCGGGAGCGGCTGGTGCTCGAGCTTGCCGGACTGTCCCTCGGCGCGATTGCGGCCGCTGAGGACGGGTCGCGGCGCCGGCTCGCACCCGCCGAGGCGCTCTGGGAGCTGGCCCGCCAGCCCAGCGTGATCGCGCACGAAATTGGCAATCCACTCGCGGTCGCGCTGGGAAACCTCGACCTCGGCGTGGACGCGATTCGCAGCGCCTCCCTCGCCGAGCTCGATGGGGCGCTGCGGTCGGCACTCCTCGACGATCTCGCCAATGTGTCCGAAGGCATCGAGCAGGCCGCGGATTATCTGCGCTCCATCCAGGATCGTCCGTTCGGTGCGGCTGGGCGCATGGCTCGCTTCGACGTCACCCCCGTAATCCGTTCCTGCGTCACGCTCGAACGCCCACTGGCGCGCAGGCACGGCGTCGCGTTGCGGTGGCAGACGTCGGTGGACTCGTTGTACCTCTTCGGCGACTCCGGGGCGTTGTATCAGGTGCTCACGAATCTGATTCGCAACGCGGTGGACGCCTCGCCCGGTGAGAAGAGTGCGGTACGCATCTCGCTCGACCGCGTCGGTGACCACGTGAATCTCGTAGTCGAGGATAGCGGGCAAGGCATCGTCCCAGAGCATCTCCCACGGATTTTCGATCGCGGGTTTACGACGAAGCCACCGGGGAAGGGATCGGGGATCGGGCTCGCGGTCGTGAAGGAAATCACGGAAGCGATGTTTGGCGGAACGATCAGTGTCGAATCGCGGATGGGAGCGGGAACCACATTTAGGCTCGCCCTGCCCATCCCACCTCAGCGCGACACGGCGAGCCCCTGAGCTTCGTCGCAGGCTCACCACACGAGTCGTTCATTTGATGCAGTAGTACGACAAAGCCTCCATCCGCAGCATTGAAAGACAATCGAGTCCTACGGGGCGCCGTTGGCCCGCGAGATGCGGTTCGGTGCTGCCGGCGTCGTGTTGGCCGTCCCCCCGTCAGGAGTCGCTCATGCAGCCGTCCCGGTATTCTGTCATCTGCGCCAAGGCCTTAGGCGCGTGCGCCGTCCTCCTCGTGCTGTTGCACGCGTGCCGAGAAGCTGACCGGCCCACGGATCCGTCGATTGAGGCGGCCAGGGTCGGTGGGATCAATGGCAGCAAGATCGCCTTGTCCTATGTGTGCGATAACAAGTTTCGCGTGACGAACTCCAACTCGTCGGCCGCCACGGTGACCTACAAGGTTGTCAACACCGCGGAGCAGGGAACGCTGAACCTCCCCGCGAAGCCGAAGGGAGCGGGTCCGAGCGAAACAGTCTTCGCCACCCAGAACACCGGCACCGTGCAGTTGTACTTCGGCACGACGCTCCTCGCGCAGCAGACGAACAACGCCGTGACGTGCTCACCGACTCCCCCGCCGCCGCCACCGCCGCCGCCGCCGCCCCCGCCACCCCCGCCCCCTGAGGCGACGGTGGGCCAATGGTCGTCGGTGTTGGCGGCGCCAATCGTACAGCTCCACCTCCACTTGAACCTCGACGGCACCGTTCTGAGCTGGGGCCACGACGGCGATCCCCAGGTGTGGAATCCGGCGACCGGTACGTTCATCCCCGTGCCCAGTCCCTCTCTGATGTTTTGCGCTGGTCACAATTTTCTTCCCGACGGACGGCTGCTCGTGGCCGGCGGGCACATTACGGATGGGCACGGTTTGCCGAACACCAATGTGTTCGATGCAGGGACCGACTCGTGGCAGACGGGATCGCCCATGGTCAAAGGGCGATGGTATCCGACGAACACCACGCTCCCGAACGGCGAAGTGGTGACGATCGCCGGTACGGACGAGGGCGGCGCGAACGTCACGATACCTGAGGTCTGGAACGGCAGCAGCTGGCGCCAGCTTACCACGGCGAGCCTGAGCCTCCCGTACTATCCGCGCACGTTCGTGGCGCCCGATGGACGCGTGTTCTACGCGGGCGAAGACCAGCAGTCGCGCTATCTCGACGTCACCGGGACCGGCACCTGGACGAACGGTCCGATGCGGGTGTTCGGCACGCGCGATTACGGGTCTGCGGTCATGTACGAGCCGGGCAAGATTCTCTACGTGGGCGGCGGCCCTCCGACCAACACCGCCGAGATCATCGATCTCAATCAGCCGAGTCCGGCCTGGTCCTTCACGGGCTCGATGACGTTCGCACGTCGTCAGATGAATGCCACCGTCCTGCCAACCGGCCAGGTGCTTGTAACCGGCGGCACGAGCGGTGGCGGCTTCAGCAACGCGGCGGGCGCCGTCCACGCGGCCGAAATGTGGGATCCCGCCACTGGCGCCTGGACCACGATGGCCAGCAACGCGGTCACCCGCATCTATCACTCGACGACGTTGCTGCTGCCGGACGGACGCGTGCTCCACACCGGCAGCGGTGACGCGAGCGGGGCCGTGGACGAGCTGAGCTATGAGATCTACTCGCCGCCGTACTTGTTCAAGGGCGCGCGCCCGACCATCACCGGAACAACGCCGGACCTGGTGGGATACGGCCAGTCGCTGTTCATCGGGACCCCGGATGGCACCGCGATTACCAAAGTGTCGTTCATTCGGTTCGGGTCGGTGACGCATGCATTCGACGCGGGCACGCGCCTCGTGCCGTTGAGCTTCTCACAGGTCGGCGGCGGCGTCCAGGTGACGCTCCCCGCGGGCGGGACGATCGCCCCGCCCGGGCCGTACATGCTCTTCCTGGTGAACGGCAGCGGGGTACCTTCAGTCAGCCGGATCATGTTGCTGCGGTGATTACCTGCCCTGACGCCGAAAAGGAGGGGCGCAGCATGCTGCACCCTCTCCCTGCTAGGAGTCGAGCACCTCGCGCACGCGCTCGGTGAGCTGGCGGATCGTGAACGGCTTTGGGAGGAACGCCGTGTTGGGCGCGACGATGTCGTGCTGGAATACCGCTTCCTGCGAATACCCGGACATGAGCAGGATTCTGGTCTCGGGTCGCTGCGCGACAAAGCGACGCAGCAACTCCGGCACACGGACGCCCGACAAGACACCGTCGGAGAGCAGCAGGTGGATCGGGCCCTGGTGCGCGGCAGCCAGCGCCATGGCGGTATCCCCGTCGCTCGCCGCGAGGATCTTGTAGCCGTTGCGCTCCAGTGCGGTGGCCGCAAGCAGTCGAATCGGCTCCTCGTCTTCGACGAGCAGGATCGTTTCGGTCCCTTTGACCTCGATCGGCGCCTGCATGGGACGGGAGACCCGCGCACGCTTTTCGCTGACCGGGAAATAACACTTGAACGTCGTGCCGACTCCGAGCTCGCTGTACACGATCACGTGGCCCTGGCTCTGCTTCACGATCCCATAGACCGTGGACAGTCCGAGTCCCGTACCTTTGCCTTTCTCTTTTGTCGTAAAGAACGGCTCGAACAGGCGACCGAGCGTTTCCTGGCTCATTCCCGAGCCGGTGTCACTGACCGCCAGCATGACGTAGGTGCCGGGGGGCACGGCAGATGAGCCGTGCGCGTACGGCTCGTCCAATCGCACGTTGCGCGTTTCGATGGTGAGCGTTCCGCCCTGCGGCATCGCGTCGCGGCTGTTCACCGCGAGGTTCAAGACGACTTGCTCGAGCTGGTTGGGGTCCGCCATGATTGCGGCGAGATCGGCGTCGGTCGCCGTGACGAGCCGCACCGGCGGTCCCAACAACCGGCGCAGCATCTTCTCCATATCCGTCACGCGCTCATCGATCCGCATCGACTTGGGATCGAACGGTTGCCGGCGGGAGAAGGCGAGCAGCTGTCGCGTCAATGCGGCGGCGCGATCGCTCGCCTTGATGATCTCGTTGAGGTCTTCCGCGTGTTGGGAATTCGTCCCCAGGTCGTCGCGCAGGATGTCGGCATAACCGATGATCGCCGTCAACAGGTTGTTGAAATCGTGGGCGACCCCACCGGCCAGACTGCCGAGCGCGTCGAGTTTCTGGGCTTGCCACAGTTGCTGCTCGAGCGACTTGCGATCACTGATGTCCACCGTGAGGTTGTCGAGCAGCGCCTCTCCGTTCTCCCCCTCTCGCAGCGTGATGTTGCACAATAGCCAAAGTGGTTTCCCATCTTTCCGCCGCATGTGCACTTCGTAATTGCGTAGCGTGGATGACTCTCGCAGAGCCGCAACCATGCGGTCGCGATCGGCCGGGTCCCACCAGAGGTCGCGGGCCGTGTGCTCCATGAACTCCGCGGCGGACTCATATCCAAAGATCGTGGCCAGCCGTTCGTTGCACAGCACGATGCGTCCATCACTGACCCGCGTCGTGGATACGCCGGCCAGGGACTGGTCGAACATGTCACGATAGCGGTGTTCGGCGTGAAGTTGCTCCGCGTTGGCCCGATCGATCTTCGACGCGATGTGGCGCGACAGCCGCGCGACGAGCAGGGAGACGAGCGCCACACCGATCACGGCGAACCAGGCGGCGATCAAGACACGGTCCCCGCCGAACAGCGCGCCCAGCCGTGCATCGAGCAAGCCGATGAGGACGATCAGTCCGGCGGTCGCCGGGAGAAACGCCCGCAGCATCCGCGCCCGCGGCTCGTCGCCGACCAGCCGGTCCATCGGCCACACGTCGGGGCCAGCCGTGAGGACCGCGGCGACGCCGAGGATGAGGAGGCTCAAACCGGTCGGGAGTGCGACGGGAATCGTACCACCGCCGTAGAGGAGCGGCGTCCCGTACGCGTATCCCAGCGCGACCGTGGCGCCGACGATCGCGGCGATCGTGGCCAGCGCACCGATGTAGTGCCAGCGCGACCGGGTGGCGGCGACCCACGCCAGGACGGTGCCGGCATTGCGCAGCGGGGAGCGCGCGGGTGCCACGAGGCGCGCGACGAGCGCCAGACTCAACGCGAGAAATGCGAGCGCGGTCGTGGGCGCCATCGGAATGAAGCTGGGTGAGGGAACGAGGAAGAGCGGCCAACCAGCGGCCCAACCGATGAGGACGACCCCGGCGTGCGCGGCGACGACGAGTGCGGCGAGGACCGCAGCTCGGGTGCGCAGGCGGTCGGCGCTGGCCGTGCTCATAAGTCCACGATTAAAGAATGAAACGCGCAGTGCAAGGTCACGAGTCACAA
>WNGJ01006466.1_pt1 | contig 12411 bp, 11 predicted proteins | sample 5400611 | NCBI WGS metagenome assembly WNGJ01 (sample SAMN13153375, study PRJNA577476) | soil metagenome | isolation source: 40 cm soil or saprolite under Garry oak tree replicate 1 | place: USA:California | collected 2016-06-15
GGCTGGTGGGCCCGGACACGTGGATGCAGCTCGTCGAAGCAGGGTTCCGGCTCGGCGACCGAACGCTGTACCTGCACGCGCCTCCGTTCCGAGGAGACGACGTCCGCGAGCTGCAACGCAAGCTGAACGCGCTCGGGTTCGACGCCGGCAAGGAGGATGGGGTCCACGGCCAACGGACCGATCTGGCGGTGCGCGAGTTCCAACGGAACGTCGGCGAGGAACCCGACGGCATGGTGGGCTTGCACACGATCGCCACCATCCAGCGGATGCGGCCCTTGGAAGACGTGCCGAGCCGCGCCGTCGTTCGAGAGGGCGAGGAGCTGCGCGGCATGCGTGGCTCGATCGAAGGCAAGGTCATCGTGATCGACCCCGGCGACGGGCCCGCCGACGGCCCCGAGGAGGTTCGGGTGGCGATGGCCGCGTCGGTCGCGCAGGAGCTGGCGGGTCTCGGTGCGAAGCCCGAGATCCTGCACGGCGACACCGTTGCGCCGTCCGACCGCGCTCGAGCGGCGAACGAGCTCGGCGCGTCTCTCTGCGTGTCCGTGCACCTCGGCGGCGGGGTTCCCGAGGCGAGCGGCCCGACCTGCTCCTACTTCGGGAGCGCCACGACCTACTCCCCCGCCGGCCGGCGACTCGCGGAGTTGATCCTGGAGGAGCTGGAACGGGAGTTCGGTCGCCGTGGCCGGCTCCAGCGCCTGACTGTCGGCATGCTCAGAGAGACGAGGATGCCTGCCGTGCAGGTCGAACCGCTGGTGGCGACGAACGAGCTCGAGGCTTCTTTGATCGACGACGAGGGGTTCCCGCCGCGGGTCGCCCGCGCGGTCGCGGGCGGCGCGCGGCGGTTCTTCGGCTAGGCGTCTCGTCGCGCGCGGCGATCGCGCGCCCGCCCGAGAAAGGCGAGCAACGCTCCGAGCATGCTCCCCAGCACGATCGCGTGGACGGCGCGACGGATCTCTCCGGGTGGCTCCGGGTGCTCGAACATCGACCGCTAGGCTACCGACATGCGTGCGTGCGTGATGATCGAAGGTCAGCAGGGTGTCACGTGGCGAGATTGGTGCGCGCTCGCAGACGCGTCTGAGCGGTTCGGCTTCGAAGGGCTGTTCCGCTCCGACCACTACTTCAGCGCGCGAGGGGTCTCGGGCCGAGGCGCCACGGATGCATGGACGTTGCTCGGCGGGCTCGCCGCGCGCACATCACGGATCCGGCTCGGGACGTTGGTCTCTCCGGTGACCTTCCGCCCACCGGCGCTCCTCGCGAAGGTGGCAACGACCGTCGACGAGATCAGCAATGGGCGCGTCGAGCTCGGGATGGGCGCGGGCTGGTGGGAGGAGGAACACACGCAGTTCGGCTTCCCGTTCTTCGACGTTCATGAGCGCTGGGCGCGGCTGGAGGAAGCGGTGCCGATCGTGCACGGCCTGTGGACGCAGGAGCGTTTCTCTTTCGAGGGGACGTACTACCGGCTGGACGGCGCCGAGTTCCTCCCGAAGCCGGTGCAGCATCCACACCCGCCGCTCATCCTCGGCGGCAAGGCGGTCGGACCGCGGATGCAACGGTTGATCGGCCGATACGCGGACGAGTTCAACACGGTGGGCGGGCTGCCCGACGAGGTAGCCGGGCGTTTCGCCCGGGCGCGGGCCGGGTTCGAGGCGGAGGGTCGTGATCCATCGTCGCTCGTCACGTCCTTGATGACCTGGTTCTTCGTCGGGCGGACGGAAGTCGAGTACCTCGAGAAGCTCCATCGCGCGCACGCGATCGATCCGGACGCGGGACCGTTCGAGAACTATCGGGCCGAGATCGAACGCGACTGCATCGTCGGGTCGAGCGAGCGAGCGGCCGCCCGCCTCCGCGAGTACGTGGAGGCGGGCGTCCAACGCATCTTCCTGAACCATGAGCTGTACGACGACCTCGAGATGCTCGAGGTCGTCGCCAACGAGGTGCTCCCGCAGATCGATCCCTAGGATCGATCTGCTCGCGGTCCTCGGTCGGGGCGAACGCGGATGCTAGGCTGGCTGTCTTCCTTCGATCCCCATGGCCGAGTTCTCCATCGATCGTTTCGTCGACCGCTACGCCGAACGGACCTCGGGCATGTCCGCATCCGAGGTCCGGGCGCTCTTCGCGGTGGCTGCCCGCCCCGAGGTGGTTTCGCTCGCGGGTGGGATGCCTTACGTCGAAGCGCTTCCTGCGCAGGAAGTCCTGGAGGTGGTGACCCAGGTCCTCCACGATCTCGGACCGACGGCGTTGCAGTACGGCGGAGGCCAAGGACAGCTCGCGCTGCGTGACCGCGCGGTCATGCTCATGGCCGAGGAGGGCGTGGACGCCGACCCCGACGATGTCGTGATCACGACCGGCGCCCAGCAAGCCCTCGATCTCCTCGGCAAGATCTTCATCGACCCGGGCGACACGATCGCCGTGGAGGCGCCCGCGTACGTGGGCGCGCTCACCGCCTTCGCCGCGTACCAACCGCGGTTCCTCACGATCGAGCTCGACGACGAAGGGATGATCGTCGAACAGCTGGAACGAGCCATCGTGCGTGGCGAGCGGCCAACCTTCGTCTACACGGTCCCCAACTTCGGCAATCCCGCCGGGGTCACGATGTCGCGACGCAGGCGCGAGCACCTCGTGGCGCTCTGTCGCGAGACCGGGATCCCCATCGTCGAGGACAACCCCTACGGGCTGTTGCGGTTCGAAGGTGAGCCGTTGCCCTGCCTTCGGTCGCTCGACCCCCGCAACGTGATCTACCTGGGCACGGTCTCGAAGACGTTCTCCCCGGGTGTACGGGTCGGTTGGGCGTTGGCCGATCCCTCGGTGATCCAACGCCTCGTCCTCGCGAAGGAGGCGGCGGACCTCTGCGGTTCGAACCTCACGATGCTCCTGACCGAGCGATGGTTCGCCGACGAAGGCCGCTGGAGGTCTGCGCTCGCAGGGCTGATCGAAACGTATCGGTCGCGACGCGACGCGATGCTCGATGCCCTCACGGAGCAGTTCCCGGGCACGGCCACGTGGACCCATCCATCCGGCGGCTTCTACGTGTGGGTCACGCTCCCCACGTGGTCCGACACGACGGCGATGCTCGCAGCCGCGGTGGAACGACGGGTCGCATACGTCCCCGGCACCGCCTTCTATCCCGACGGGCGAGGTTCGGATCGGATGCGGCTCGCCTACTGCTATCCGACCGAGGACCGGATCCGCGAGGGCGTCGCTCGCCTCGCCACGCTCCTCGAGGACGACGAGCGCCTCTACCGGGGCCTTCACGGATCATGAGGATCGCGATAATCGCGGGCGGCCGGACGCCGGAGCGCGATGTGTCGCTCCGGAGCGGCCGCCGTATGACGCTCTCACTCGGTGAGCTCGACCACGAAGCGTGGCTCGTGGATCCGGCCGAGGTGCCCCTGGTCGAGACCCTGGCCGAGCGGCGGCCGGATCTGTGCTGGCTCGCCTTGCACGGCAAGGAAGGCGAGGACGGCACCGTGCAGCGCCTCCTCGACCTCCTCCAGATCCCGTACACGGGAACCGCGGCGTTCGATTGCGAGGTGGCGTTCGACAAAGTGCTCGCCAAGGACGCGCTGCAGCGCGCAGGTGTGCCGACGCCACCGTGGGTCGTGATCGAGGGTTGGGCGCTCCGCGATCTTGGCGGGGGCGCCGCTCTCGGCAAGGCCGTTGAACGGATCGGACTCCCGTGCGTGGTCAAGCCCTCGAGGAGCGGGTCGGCCTTGGGTGTGAGTTTCGTCGAGCGTGAGGGGGACCTCCCGCAAGCCGTCATGGCGGCGCTCTCCTTCAGCGGCGCGGCGTTGATCGAAGCGAAGGTCGAGGGTCGAGAAGTCGCGGCGGCGCTCGCCGGAACGGCTCTCGAGCCGTTGCCGATCGTCGAGATCGTCCCGAAGGAAGGCGTCTACGACTACGCCGCACGCTATACCGCGGGCGCGACCGAGTACTTCTGCCCGGCTCGGCTCTCGGAGAGCGCTTCGGCCGCCGTCGCCGCGTTCGCGGCGGCGGCGGCCGAAGCGCTCCACCTGCGTGATCTGACGAGGGTCGACCTCATCGTCGATGCGGACGAACGACCCTGGGTGCTTGAGGTCAACGTCTCCCCCGGGATGACCGAGACGTCGCTGGTGCCCATGGCCGCGCAGGCTCAGGGACTGTCGCTCGGCGACTTGTGTGACATCGTCCTACGGTCGGCCGTCGCCCGGACCTAATCGGGCGCGAGGCCGGGCCCGGACCCGATGATCTCGGAGACGATGCGCTCCAAGTCATCCGGAGAACCGAACTCGATCACGACCTTCCCACGTTTGGCGCCCATCTGGATCGAAACCCGCGTGGCGAGCTGCTCCGAGAGGATCTCCTCGACCTCGGCGAGGTTCGCATCAGCCTTGGCCGTGAGGGACTCGGCGACGCGCCGCTTGTCTTCGGTCGCCTGGGGAACCTCGAGGAAGCGTCGAACGATGTCCTCGGTGTGACGGACCGACAGGTCCTCGGCGGCGATGCGAGTCGCGAGGGACGTCATCGCCTCCTTGTCTCCCAACGAGAGCACCGCGCGCGCATGGCCGGCGGTGATCTTGTCATCGGCGAGGAGCTGCTGAACGTCCAGCGGAAGCGCCAAGAGTCGGATCGTGTTCGCGATGTGTGACCGCGACACACCGACCCGGTCCGCCAGCTCCTCCTGCTTGAGCCCGAGCTCCCCGAGTAGGGCCTTGAATGCCTCGGCCTGCTCGATCGGATTCAGATCCTCCCGGTGGATGTTCTCGATCAATGCCTCTCGCAGGAGGTCGGCATCTTCCGAATCCCGAAGGACGATCGGGACGCTCGCGAGCCCGGCCGCCTTGGCGGCCCGGAGGCGTCGCTCTCCGGCGATCAGCTCGTACCGACCGTCTCCCGCTCGGCGGACGACGAGCGGCTGCAAGATCCCGACCTCCCTGATCGACGCAGCCAGGGTGGCGATCGTCTCGTCGTCGAAGCGTGTACGGGGCTGCTTCGGGTTCGGCGCGACGGCGTTGACCGGCACCTCCATCAGTCCCGATGCGGCCTCACCTGCCTCGGGCGCACCCGGGATCAGCGCCGACAACCCTCGACCGAGCCCCCCTCGCTTCGACATCACTGGCCTCCCTTGCGGAACAATCGCCATCGTCGCTTCGGCGTCTCCCCGTCATCCTGCAACGTCTCCCCGATGTCGCTCGCGCGACCGACAGGCGGGCGGGCACCTTGGGGCACCTGCACCAACGGTTCCCGAGCTGCCTCGATGTCGATCTCGGCGTTCTCGCCGATCACCACCACCCGTCGCTCCGGGAGCCGACCGGGTGGAAGCACCTCTCGCGGGGACCGAACCCGCGGCTCGGCGGTCGCTTCGGTCCACTCGACCTCACTCGGTGCTCCCGGCTGGGGGTCGAGTTCGCCGAGCGCGGGCGCCGGCGGAGCCGGAAGCGGGTCGGTCGTGGGAGCACCCTTCACCTCGGGGTCAGGCCCCGCTGGCGACCCTTGCTCGGGAGCCGCTTCTATCTGGGGAGCTGACGCCTCGGCGTCGTCGGGCTCGAGGTCGGACTCGGCGTCGTCTGGCTCCGCGAGGTCGGGCTCGGCATCCTCGGGCTGGGCGTCCGACTCGGTCTCAGGCTCCGCGCCGGGCACACCCGCTGCGATCAGCTCCTCAGCCGGCAAGAGCTCTTCGTCCGGCGATCCAGCGGGTTCTCTGGAAGGGGGCTGGACCACCACCGACGGCAAGTCGTCGAACACCGGCATCGGGCTCTCCGGGCGGGGCCGCGCAGCGACCTCCTGGGCCAGTTCCCGATAGCACTCGGCCCCCTTCGATCGGGGATCGTAGACCGTGATGGGCTGGCCGAAGCCGGGGGCTTCGGAGAGTCGAACCGTCCGCGGGATGACAACGTCGTACACCACCTCGCCGAAGAAGCGGCGAACCTCGTCGACCACCTGTTCGGACAACTTCGTCCGCGGATCGAACATCGTCATCACGATCCCGGTCAGCCTGAGTTCCGGGTTGATGTTCTGCTGGACCAGGTTGACGTTCCGAAGGAGCTGCCCCAGTCCCTCGAGCGCGTAGTACTCGCACTGGATCGGCACGATCAGCTCTTCCGCAGCGGTGAGGGCGTTGATCGTCAGGAGGCCGAGCGAGGGCGGGCAGTCGAGGAAGATGAAGTCGTAGCGGCCTTCGCCGACGGGGGCGAGCGCCTTCTTGAGACGCGTTTCCCGGGAGAACTGGCTCACGAGCTCGATCTCTGCTCCCGCCAGATCAATCGTGGAGGGAACCGCGTCCAGATACTTCACGGAGGTCGGGACGATGGCGCTCTCGACCGGGGCCTCCGACAGGACGACGTCATACACGGTGACGCCGCGCGCCTCGTGGCGGATCCCCATGCCGGTCGACGCGTTGCCCTGCGGATCCAGGTCGACGACCAAGATCCGGTAGCCGAGCTCCGCGAGAGCCGCTCCGAGACTGACGGCCGTGGTTGACTTGCCAACGCCACCCTTCTGGTTCGCGATGGCGACGATCCTGGCCACGCCCGGCTCTGCCGGAGGGCTCGGCGCTCGCTTCTTCCCACCTCGGTCCTTGCTCGTGGCAGGGCGCTGGGTGCCCGTGTCAGAACCAGGGGACGACGAAGTAGCACCGGGAGAAGGCTTGCTCACTGCCGGGTCATGATAACCACAGGCCCGCCATCCGCAAGCTCGGGGGCGGTAGAAACCGAGATGCGCGCCCCTCCAGGCGTTCCCGAGGTGACGTCGAAGCTCCGACCTGCCCAGAACAGGAGCTTCCCAGTCCGACACAGGAGCGACTCGGCGACGGCCCACGCCCGAGCGGGCTCGGCGAACGCTCGGGACAGACACACATCGAAGGGCCCAGCCAGGTCCTCGACCTTCCCTGCGAAGACCCGTACATTGCGCAGTTGCAGGCTGTCGACCGCAAGCTCGAGAAAGGCGACACGGCGACGACGGAGCTCGGTGAGGCAGAAGGTGAGGTCGGGGCGCGCGATCGCAAGGGGGATCCCCGGAAGGCCCGCGCCGGAGCCGAGATCAACGACCTGCATGGGCGCAGGGTCCAGGAGCGGAATGGCGCGCAGCGAGTCGACAACGTGACGTTCGTGGAGGTGCTCTCGATCCGCGCGTCCGATCATCCCGAGGGGAAGAGCCTTCTCGAGGAGGAGCCGCTCGTAGACGCCCAATCGGGCGGCTGCGGCATCGATGTCGAGGCCGAGCAGGTCACCCCACCGACCCCAAGCCTCATGTTTCACGTGAAACATCCTCCACGGCCTAGGTGGGAAGAGAGTCCTCAATCGAGGGCGCTGACCACTACGAACCTGTTCGGATCCTCACCACGGGATCCGCTCTGAACGCCTTCGATGCTCGCCACGGCGTCGTGGACGATCTTACGTTCAAGGGCATCCATGGGCTCGAGTTCCTGCTCTTGACCTGTGGCCAGCGCGCGCTCGGCCGCCTCACGTGCACGCTCCTCCAGTCGGGTAGCCCGTCGCTTCCTGTAGTCCTCCACGTCCACGAGGACCCGGATCCGCTCGTCGAGCCGTCGTCCAACGACGTTGCGCGCGAGCTCCTGGATCGCATCGAGCGTCTGGCCGTGCTTCCCGATCAGCAGCGCGAGGTCCTCTGGGGGGCCTTCGAGGATGTCGACATAGAATCGGTCACCCTGTTGAGCCGGCTCCGCGATGGCGTCGATGTCCATCTGACCGAGGAGCTCCTCAACGAAGTCCGCAACGGCGTCTGCCTGTTCCTCGAGATCGACTTCGTCCGGCATATCGCTGTTCATCTGTCATCCTCCGGTGGCTCCGCCTTCGGATCGCGCCTCAGCTGGTTCCCGGGTGGCGCAGCCTTCTTTCGGCGGCCCGGGTCGCCGGTGGGAGGCTTGCCGCCACGCGCCGACCCACTGCTCGGCGGCTTCCTCGGGCCGGGGTTGGGCGGCTTCTTCCTTTGAGGCACTGAGCCGTCCCCTTTGGGCCTGGGCTTCGGCGGCTGACCCCTCTGGTTCTGTATCGCTTGTGCTCGTTCCGTCATCCAGCTCATCACCCCGCGCTTCGGCGTGGGGTTGGCCGCCTTCGCGTTCTGCTCGGCCATGCGGCGCTCCAGGGCCTCGGGGCCGATGTGCCCGGCGCGGAGCAGATACGTCTGCTGCGCGACCTGGAGGCCGTTCGAGACGGTCCAATAGAGGACAAGCCCGGCCGGGAACTGGAGACCGAAGAAGGCGAACATCAGCGGCATCACGCGGGTGATGGCCTGCTGCTGAGACGACTGCGAGTCCTTCGGGCTGGCACGTTGCATCTGCCACGTCTGGAAGAACGTGGACCCGACCATGACGGCGAGCAGGAGGATGTACGGGATCATGTCCGGGAACCGTTTGTGGCCGCAGTCCACCGCACCTTGCGTTTGGGCGGTGAACGGAAGGACGGTGCCATCCTTCCCCAGGATCTGGGCCGGCGTTGGTTGCGTCGGGTTGCCCTGTCCTGGCAGTTGCTTGACCTGCCCATCGGCTGGGTCCTTGTACTTGATCGGGACCTGGGTGCCGGCCCCCACGAGGTTGCATTGCAGGTTCAGGAATAAGAAGTCCGTGTTCTGATGGGTCAGGACGTTCTGGAAGAGGGCGCTGTCCTGCGGAAGGTGGTTGTTGGCCACGACGAAGGCGTTCTTGTGGAGCGGATCCTGGGAGGGGGTCAAGGTCGGAGGTCGTATGACCGCGTACATCGCGAACAGGAAGGGGAGGGTGAGGAGCATCGGGAGGCAGCCGCCGAGCGGGTTCACCCCGGCCTCCTTGTACAGCTTCATCTGCTCTTCCTGCTGCTTCTGGCGGTTGTTCTTGTACTTCTTCTGAAGCTCCTTCAGCTTCGGCTGGAGCGCCTGCATGTGCTGCATGCTCTTGATCTGCTTGATCCCCAGGGGGAGCAAGAGGAGCCGGATCGCGAGCGTCAAGAGAACGATCGCGATGCCGTAGTTCGGGACGATGTGGTAGATCCACGCGAGAACGAAGCCAAGCGCGTTGAGGAGCCCTTGCCACAGGCCGTTGGCGACCAAGCCCTACACCCTGGCCTTCTGGTTGGATGCCTCTTGTGAGACATCGTCATACGCTTCCCGCGTCACGGAGGCGCCCAAGACGCGATCCACCCCGCCAGCACCGAATGGGTTGCATCGCAGTACTCTCCACACGGCCATCCCCGAGCCACGGACGGCGCCGTGCACCTTGATGGCGTCTTCGGCGTACCGGCTGCAGCTGGGATAGAAGCGGCACTGGCCACCGAGCCAGCCCGAAAGGATCGCTCGATACACCTTGATGCACCCGATGAGAAGGGCGCGGACCGGAGCTCCGGCCCCATACAGACCGCGTCGGACGGCGTTCATGGGTGCGTGATCTCCCCGTGAAGGAGCTGCCTCATCTCGGCCACCAGGTCCTGCGTCTTGGCCCCCCGGATGGCCTCTCGGGCCACGAGGACGGCGTCGTGTCCGTTCCCGATCCTCGGAGCGACCTCCAACCACGCCGCTCGAAGGATGCGCCGAGCTCGGTTCCGCGTGACCGCGTTGCCGACCTTGCGACCGGCGACGTACGCCACAGCCCCGGTCCCGGGCGCGAGAAACACTACCACCCGACTCCCGTGAACCGGATGGCCTTCATCGAAGACGCGCTGCACGTCGGGCGATCGCACCTGGACCCCGTGGGCGCAGGTCAGACGGTGACCCGCGCGCGCCCTTTGCGGCGGCGAGCGGCCAGGATCGCGCGACCGGCTCGGGTCCGCATCCGGTGCCGGAAACCATGCACCTTCGCCCGGTGACGGTTGTTCGGCTGATACGTCCGCTTGCCTTTGGCCATCCGTGTCGATCCTCGCTCGATCGGGACCGGCTCCCGCCGGCGGAGCCGAGAGTATACGGGGAGCTCATCCTCGCTGGCCAAGCCTCTTGACAACAGAAAGAACGTCAAGACCCCCCGGCGCGCGTGCGGTGTGGAAAACCACCGTGCTATCTTCCACCCCGCCTTCCCCCCGGGGCGCGCGACCGGGCCGCGTCTCCGTTATCGGAGGACCCCTCCGTTGGGTTTTCCACCGTTGTGGAAAGGTCCTGTGGAATAGGCATGGTGACGGCCTACCCGGAGCATGCGGCGCTCGAGGCGTGGTCGAGCGTGTTGGCGCGCGCGCGAGCCGAGCTCCCTGACACGACGCTCGTGATGTGGTTCTCCGACGTGCGGCCCGCCGGCCTCGTCGATGATGTCCTCACCCTTGCCGTTCCGAGCCCGCTCGTGCGTGAGCGCTTGCAGCACAACCATCTCACGTTGATCGAGGAAGCGGTCGCGGCCTCGTACGGGGGTCCGGTCAAGATCGAGTTCGAGGTCGAAGAGGGGATCCGTCACCCGCTCGAGGAGACGACCGTCGCCGACGTCGCGCCCGCAAGGCCGGCGGGCGCCCGGATCGCGGAGCCGAGCGAGGCGGTCCGTCGACGCGCCACCGCGATCTCGCTCGGGGCGCCCGGTTTGCCGTTCCCCAACTACACGTTCGAAGCGTTCGTGCCGGGGCCGAGCAACCGCTTCGCACATGCGGCGGCGATGGCCGTGGCCGAAGCGCCCCCATCCACCGCATACAACCCGCTGTTCATCTATGGCGGTGTGGGTCTGGGCAAGACGCACCTGTTGATCGCCGTGGGCCATCACATGTACCGCGTCAACCCGGGGATCCGCGTGAAGTACGTGACGTCCGAGCGCTTCGTCACCGAGTTCATCAAGGCCGTGCGCGAACGTCAGGGGGACCAGTTCCGCCACCGGTACCGCGAGGTGGACGTCTTGCTCGTCGACGACATCCAGTTCCTCGCCAAGCGCGAGGAGACGCAGACCGAGTTCTTCCACACGTTCAACCATCTCCACGGAAGCGGGCGGCAGATCGCGATCGCCTCCGACCGACCGCCGCACGAGCTGTCCGGTCTCGAGGAGCGCCTCGTGAGCCGGTTCCGCTGGGGCCTCTGCGTCGACGTGCAGCCGCCAGACCTGGAGACGCGGATCGCGATCTTGCAGCTCAAGGCGGAACGTGAGCGCCTCACGATCCCGCACGACGTGATCGAGTTCGTCGCGTCCAAGTTCGATCAGTCGGTGCGCGAGCTGGAGGGGGCTCTGGTCCGGGTCGTCGCTTGGTCCGAGCTCACCGCGCAATCCATCGACCAGGAGTTGGCCGAGCGCGCACTGCAGGACCTGATCCCGCAGACCGACCACGAGATCCCCCCACAGCTGATCATGGAGCAGACCGCCGAGTACTTCTCGCTGTCCACCGGGGACCTCGTGTCGAAGTCCCGCTCACGCCCGCTCACCCAAGCCCGCCATATCGCGATGTACCTGATGCGCGATCGCACGGGTCTGTCGTTGGTGAAGATCGGCGAAATCTTCGGAGGCCGCGACCACACGACCGTCCTCCACGGGATCAAGAAGGTCGAAGACGAGATGCGTGAGCGCGACGCCACGTTCCGCCAGGTACAGGACCTGACCAGGATCGTCCGAGGACGCGTGCGAGGGGCCTCCTGAGATCGTGGACAACGATGTGGATGACCCCGGCGCGCCGGACGGCTCCTCGGGCCCGTCGACAGAGCGGCACGACTTATCCACCAGCCGTCCACATGTCCGACATGGCCACTACGCTGCACGGATGACGGGGTTATCCACGGTTCCACCGGCCCTACCACTACAAGTCTTCCAGAAGAACAGATACCGATACAGGGGGTGTACACGGTGAAGTTCCGATGCGATCGAGATGCGCTGTCCGAGGCCTTGCAGACGGTTCAGCGCGGCGTGTCGTCGCGACCGGGGATCCCCGCCCTCACGGGTGTCCTGCTGGACGGTGCCCCCGAGGGCCGGTTGACGATGACGACGACCGACCTCGAGGTCTCGGCCCGGCTCACGATCGACGTTCAGGTGAGCGAGCCGGGGATCGCGCTGATCCCGGCCCGGCTCTTGGCGGACACGGTGAAATCGCTCTCGGACGCGCCGGTGGATGTGGAGACGGATCAGTCGCAAGCGCGGATCAGGTGTGCGGCCTACGAGGGTTCGCTCCGGCTGCTCCCCGCCGAGGATTTCCCGGGACTTCAGGAGCCCGGAGGCACTCGGGTCGAAGCCGAGGCCGGCGCCTTCGCAGAGGCCGTGTCACAGGTCGCACGGGCGGCCAGCCGTGATGAGGCCCGACCGGTCCTCACTGGCGTGCTCGTCGAGGTGAGCCGGGAGGGCTGTGTGCTGGTGGCCACGGACTCGTACCGGCTCGCGGTTCGCGATCTCGTCGCGAGCGCGGACGGAGAGGCCAAGGCGATCGTTCCGGAACGCGCGTTCTCCGAGGCCGGGCGTGCGGCGTCCGGTGATGAGAAGGGCAAGGTCGAGATCCTCGTCGACGACGCGCAGGTGTCGTTCCGCGCGGGCGGGCTGACGCTCACCTCGCGGTTGATCGAAGG
>WNGJ01011045.1_pt1 | contig 12411 bp, 12 predicted proteins | sample 5400611 | NCBI WGS metagenome assembly WNGJ01 (sample SAMN13153375, study PRJNA577476) | soil metagenome | isolation source: 40 cm soil or saprolite under Garry oak tree replicate 1 | place: USA:California | collected 2016-06-15
CGGGCGAGAGCACGAAGGCGGCGATGCGCGTCCAGTCGATTTGTCTCAGATCCGAGGTCGTGATGCCGCGGCTCGCCGCCGCCGCGACCTTGGCGGGATCGTCGTCGAAGGCGATCACCTCGCCGCCGCCGGCTTTAAGCGCCGCGCAGCTCGCAAGCCCGGAGCTGCCGAGCCCGAACACGGCCACTTTCCTGCCCGCGAAGGTCGTGACCGGGATCACGTCGGATCCTCCACCGTCGTTCCGGCCGAGCCCAGCGAGCGCCGGAATCCATGAACACCGACCGTGATCATGGATTCCGGGTTCGCCGCTTCGCGGCGCCCCGGAACGACAGTCGTGTTTGGGCCCTCCATTGCCGTCACCGCAGCTTGAGCGTGGACAGTCCGGCGAGCGCCAGCACCACCGACACGATCCAGAACCGGATGACGATCTGCGGCTCGGTCCAGCCGAGCTGCTCGAAATGATGATGGATCGGCGCCATCTTGAACACGCGCTTGCCGGTGAGCTTGAACGACACCACTTGCACGATGACCGAGACGGCTTCGAGCACGAACAGGCCGCCGATCACCGCGAGCACGATCTCGTGCTTGGTGGCGACCGCGACCGCGCCGAGCAGGCCGCCGAGCGCCAGCGAGCCGGTGTCGCCCATGAAGATCGACGCGGGCGGCGCGTTGAACCACAGGAATCCCAAGCCGGCGCCGATCACCGCGCCGCACAGCACCGCGAGCTCGCCGGAGCCGGCGACGAAATGGATCTGGAGATAGTCGGCGAACACCACGTTGCCGGACAGGTACGAGATCATCCCGAAGCTCGCCGCCGCGATCATCACCGGAACGATGGCGAGGCCGTCGAGCCCGTCGGTCAGGTTCACCGCGTTGCCGGCGCCCACGATGATGAAGGCGCTGAACGCGAGAAAGAACCAGCCGAGATCGACCACGAGCTCCTTGAAGAACGGGAACACCAGCGAGGTGGCGAACGGCGCCCGCCCGAGCGTGGCGATGACGAGACACGCCACGATGGCGATCACCGCCTCGATCGCCAGGCGCGTGCGGGCCGAGAAGCCGTTGTGGCTCTGCCGGCTCACCTTGAGATAATCGTCGTAGAACCCGACCGACGCGAACCCCAGCGTCACGCCGAGCACGGTCCAGACATAGGGGTTGAGCGGATTGGCCCACAGCAGGGTCGACACCACCACGCCCGAGAGAATCATCAGCCCGCCCATCGTCGGCGTGCCGATCTTGTTGACGAGGTGGGACGCGGGCCCGTCGGAGCGGATCGGCTGGCCCTTGCCTTGCAGCAGGCGGAGCAGGTTGATGATGCTCGGTCCGAACAGGAACACGAACACCAGCGCGGTCACGACCGCGCCGCCGGTACGGAAGGTGATGTAGCGGAAGACGTTGAAGACCGAGATCTTGTCGGAGAATTCCGTCAAATAATACAGCATGATTCAGCCTTGCGCGGCCGCCGACGCGGCGGCCTCCTGCCGGGGAAAGCGGCGCGCCAGCGCCTGCACGATCGGGCCCATGCGGGAGCCGAGCGAGCCCTTGACCATGACGACGTCGCCGCCCCGCACGGCGGCGAGCAGCTCGGCTTCGAGCGCGGCGGAGGTCTCGGCATAGCCGCCGCGGCGCTCGGGCGGAAGCTTTTCCCACAGCGCCCGCATCAGCGGCCCCGCGCAGAACACCAGGTCGATCGCCTGGGAAACGATCGGCTCGACCAGCTGGCCGTGGAATTCCGCGGCCCCGGCGCCGAGCTCGAGCATGTCGCCCAGCACCGCGATGCGGCGCCCGCGACGGGCCAAGGGCGCCTGGCCGAGCAGCGCCAGCGCGGCGCGCATCGATGCCGGATTGGCGTTGTAGCTCTCGTCGATCACCAGCGCGGCGCCGCTCGGCGTCTCGAGCGCGATGCGCTGCCCGCGGCCGCGTGGCGGCTCCAGCGCGGCGAGCGCCAGCGCCGAAATCGCGAGATCGGCGCCGAGGAGCGCCGCCGCCGCGAGCACGGCGAGCGAATTGAGCACGAGGTGACGGCCCGGCGCGCCGAGCTTGTAGACCACGTCGTTGCCCAGAATCTTGGCGTGCACGCTCGAACCGTCCGGCTGCAGCGACAGGTTGATGAGCCGCGCATCGGCCTGCGGGTGCTCGCCGAACGACACGATTGTTGCGGCGCCCGCGGCTTGCGCGGCGCGCTTAAGCCGCTCGTAGAGCGGGCCGTCGCGGTTGATCACCGCGGCGCCGTCCGGCTCGAGCCCGAGAAAAATCTCGGCCTTGGCGTCGGCGATCGCCTCGACCGAGTCGAAAAATTCGAGATGCACCGGTTCGACCGCCGTGATGATCGCAACGTGCGGCCGCACCAGCCGCGTCAACGGCGCGATCTCGCCTGCGTGATTCATGCCGATCTCGAAAATGGCGAAATGCGCGCTCTCCGGCAGCCGCGCCAGGGAGAGCGGCACGCCCCAATGGTTGTTGTAGGACGCCGCCGACGCGTGGGTCTCGCCCTCTCTTGCCAGCACCAGGCGCAGGGCATCCTTGGTCCCGGTCTTGCCGACCGATCCGGTGACCGCGACGATGCGGGCGCGCGAGCGACCGCGCGCCGCGGTGGCGAGATCGCGCAAGGCGGCGAGCACGTCGGGAACCAAGAGAAGCGGCGCATCCGGCGGCATGGTGACGTGTTTTTCCTGCGCGACGACGCCAAGCGCCGCGCCGCGTTCGAGCGCGGCAGGGACAAAATCGTGGCCATCGCGGTTCTCGCCCAAAATCGCGAAGAACGCGTCTTGCGGCTCGATGCTGCGGCTGTCGATGGAAAGCCCGCGGACTGCCGCGGGCAGCGGCCCCGCGCGCGAAGCTCGCATCGCCGCGGCCATCGCCGCGACGGTCCACAGCGCGCGATCGCTCATGCGACCCTCTCCTCGAGCGCGGCCAAGACCGCCTCGTGATCGGTGAACGGCAATACCCGGTCGCCGACGATTTGGCCGCTTTCGTGGCCTTTTCCGGCAATCAGCAGAACGTCCCCGGGTTTCATCTCGGCGATGGCGCGGCGGATCGCCTCGCGGCGATCGCCGATTTCGACCGCTCCCGGCGCCGCGGCGAGGATCGCGGCGCGGATGGCGGCTGGATCTTCGCTGCGCGGATTGTCGTCGGTGACGATGACCCGGTCGGCTTGCGCGGCTGCGATCGCGCCCATGAGCGGACGCTTGCCCTGGTCGCGGTCGCCGCCGGCGCCGAACACGAGCACGAGCCGATGTTTCACGTACGGCCGCAAGGCCTCGAGCGCCTTGGCGAGCGCGTCGGGCTTATGCGCATAGTCGACGAAGATCGGCGCACCGTCCTTGCGCCCGACGAGCTCGAGCCGGCCCTTGGCGCCTTCGAGGCCTTCGAGCGCGGCAAATACCGGCGGCGCTTCTTCTCCCGCCGCGATCAGCAGGCCGGCGGCCACGAGCGCATTTTCGATCTGAAATTCCCCGACCAGCGGCAGCCGGATCCGGAAGGTCTTGCCCGCATGTTGCACGACGAGATTTTGCGCAAAGCCGTCGATCCCGGCCTCGACCAGCCGGATGTCCTCGCCGCGGCGCCCGACGGTAAGCACGCGCAGTCCGCGGGTTTGCGCCGCGATCAGCACCGCTTGCGCGTGCTCGTGATCGGCGTCGACGACGGCCCCGCCCCCCGGCGGGAGCAGCGTCTCGAACAAGCGCAGCTTCGCTCCGAAATAGGCGTCGAGGTCGCGGTGGTAATCGAGATGGTCGCGGCTCAGATTGGTGAATGCGCCGGCGGCGAGCCGCACCCCGTCGAGGCGGCGCTGATCGAGCCCGTGCGAGGACGCTTCGATTGCGGCATGGGTGATGCCGGCCGCGGCCAGCCGTTCGAGCGTGCGATGCAGCTCGACCGGATCCGGCGTCGTCAGCGAGCCGTAGGAGTCCACGCCGGGGCCGGCGACGCCGAGCGTGCCGATGCTCGCGGCGCGGCGGCCGAGCCTCGCCCAGATTTGCCTGACGAAGGCCGCGACCGAAGTCTTGCCGCTGGTTCCGGTGACCGCGACGATGATTGCGGGCTGGCGCGGGAACAGGCGGGCGGCGGCGAGCGCCAGCGCGCGCCGGGAGTCGGTGACGCGCACGAGGGGCACGCCCTCGGGCAGCGGCGTATCGGGGGCGCGTTCGGCGAGAACCGCGACCGCGCCGGCCGCAACCGCATCGGCAACGAAACGCAAGCCGTCCGCCTTGGCGCCGTTCACCGCGACGAACAGGTCCCCGCGACGGATTTTGCGGCTGTCGGCCGACACACCGGTCACGTCGAGGCCGGCATGGCGGGCATCGATCGGGGTCGCGTCGCTCACAAGATCAGCAAGTTTCATCGGCGTCGTGCAGGTTGCGCTCCTCGAGGCACGGCGGCGCGCGCATGCCGCGCGGTCACCGCAGCTCCTTGGCGCTCGTCAGGATCAGCCGGTCGGCCGGCGGCAGATCGAACCGCGGCTCGACCCCGAGCAGGGGCGCGATCCGCGCGATCACTTTGCCCGTCGTCGGCGCCGCGTTCCAGCCGGAAGTGGTGAAGCCGTGCGTCTCCGGGGTCGCCTGCGGCTCGTCGAGCATGACGGTCAAAAGATACCGCGGCTGATCGGCCGGCAGGATCGCCATGAACGTGTTGAACACCTTGGTCTTGGAATAGCGGCCGCCCACGACCTTTTCCGAGGTGCCGGTCTTGCCGCCGATGTAATATCCTTTCACGTCGGCCTTGGCTGCGGTGCCCTTTTCGGCATTGAGCCGCATCAGGTAGCGCATCTTCTCGCTGGTCTCGGGCTTGACCACGATCTTCGCCAGCGCGCGCGCCTCCGGCTCGCTGCGCTTGAGGAACGTCGGCGGGATCAGATAGCCGCCGTTGAGGAGCGCACCGACCGCCATCACCGCCTGCAAGGGAGCGACCGAAAGCCCGTGGCCGAACGCGATGGTCACGGTGTTGAGCTCGCCCCAGCGCTTGGGCACCAGCGGCTCGGCGCTTTCCGGCAGCTCGGTGCGCAGCCGGTCGAGCTGCCCCATCTTTTTCAGGAACGCCTTGTGGCCATCGACGCCGATCGCGAGCGCGGTCCGGGCGGTGCCGATGTTCGACGAATAGGTGAAGATCTCCGGAACGCTGAGGACCCGGTTCTGCGCATGGTAGTCGCCGATGCTGAACTTGCCGTAGCGCAGCGGCACGCGGGCGTCGAACGTGGAGGCGAGCGTCACTTTGCCGGAATCGAGCGCCATGGCCAGCGTGAGCGCCTTGTAGGTCGAGCCCATCTCGTAGACACCGGTGGTGATCCGGTTGATGCGGGTCGGGTCGATCGCCTGGCGGGGATTGTTGGGGTCGTAATCCGGCAACGACACGAGCGCGATCACCTCGCCGGTGCGCACGTCGGTGACGAGGCCCGCCGCCGCCTTGGCCTTGAATTTCTCCTGGCTCGCGAGGAGCTCGTCGCGCAACGCATGCTGGACGCGCAGATCGAGGGCGAGCGTGATCGGGTTCTGCAGCCGGTCGGTGGCGAAGCCCGCGGTGTGCAGGGCGGCGAGCCCGCTCGCGTCGAGCCATTTCTCGATGCCGGCGATGCCCTGATTGTCGATGTTGACGTGGCCGATGACGTGCGAGACCTCCTGGCCGTTGGGATAGACGCGTTTGTTCTCGTCCAGGAACCCGAGGCCCGGGATTCCGAGGTGATGGATCTCCTGCTGCTGCTTGGTCGGGATCTCGCGTTTGAGCCAGACGAAGCCGCGCTTGGAGGCGAGCCGTTCTCTCAGCTCGCCGGCATCGAGATCGGGCAGCACCGCGGTGAGCAGCTCGACCGCCTCGTCGACGTCGATCAATTTGCGCGGCTCGGCGAACAGCGACGGCGCCTTGACGTCGGTGGCCAGGATCTCGCCGTTGCGATCGAGGATGTCCGGTCGTGCGGTCGCGACCGCGTCCTGCGCGGTGCTGCGCCGGGCCACGTGGACGTCGGGCGCGACCGCATGCATCACCAGCCGCGTCGCGATCACCCCATAGACGGCCGCGAAGGCCGCAATGGCGAGCGCGACCCGCGCCTTGGCCTTGGCGCCGCGGTCGGCCGCTCGTCCATACAGCAGCCGATAGAGCAGGCGCTCGCGCCGCTTGTCGCCGGAGGTCTCGGGCCCGGGCTGTGGAACCGGCGCGTGCATGGGCTCACCGCGCCTCCGAGATGCTTCCGGTCGGCCGATCGCGGTGCGGCTCGATGTCGACCATGGGGCCGAGGCCATCGACCGGCGGCACCAAGTCGATCGGGCGGTCCGGCAATTGGTCGAGATTGTCGAGTTGGGTGATATCGATGGGCTTGAGCGGCAGGTGGCGGCGCGCCAGCGCCTGGATTCGCTCCGGGCCGTCGAGCGCGGTCCATTCGGCGCGCAGCGCCGCGACTGCGTCGCGCTCGCGGCGGATCTCGGCGCGCAGCTTCGCGACCCGCTCGGCCTGCAAGGTGGAATCGAATTTGATCTTGTAGACGTCGGCGGCGGCGAGCACGAGCGCGGCAAAAACGCCGATATGCAGAACGCGCAGCATCAGCTTCGCCCCATGATCTCGTCCGGCGTGGGCAGCCGCGGCAAGGCTTCGGCCGGTTGCGGGTGCGCCGCGGCGCTGGTGCGCTCGGCCGCGCGCAGCTTGGCCGAGCGAGCGCGGGGATTGGCCTCCAGTTCCGCGTCGTCCGGCACGACCGGGCGCCTCGTGAGGATTTGGAAGCTCGGCGCCGCGCGCACTCTCTCCGGCAGATGCCGCGAGGGCGCGGCGGGTCTGCCGCGCGCGGCCAGAAACGTCTTGACGATGCGGTCTTCGAGCGAATGGAACGCGATCGTCACGAGCCGGCCGCCGGGCGCGAGCAGGCGCTCGGCCGCGCCGAGCGCCTCGGCAAGGCTGCGAAGCTCGTCGTTGACGAAGATGCGCAAGGCCTGGAACGTGCGCGTGGCCGGGTGGATGTCGCCGGGACGCCCGCGGACGACTCGGGCAACGATCGTTGCCAGCTCCGAGGTGGTGCGGATCGCTTGCCGTTGCCGCGCCGCCGCGATCGCTCGCGCCACGGCGCGCGCGTGACGTTCCTCGCCCAGCGTAGCGATGATCGCGGCAAGGTCGCGCTCCGAGGCGCGCGCGAGAATATCGGCTGCGCTCGGCCCGGCGGAACTCATGCGCATGTCGAGCGGGCCTTCGAGCCGGAACGAGAAGCCGCGCTCGGCGTGATCGAGCTGCATCGAGGAGACGCCGAGATCGAGCAGGACCCCGTCCGCCGCCCTGCGCCCGAACTCGCGCGCGATGGAGTCAAGATCGGCGAAATTCGCCTGGACCAGCGTCAGCCGTCCCGCCGCGCGCTCGACCAGATCGGCCCCGAGCGCGATCGCGGCCGGATCGCGGTCCAGTCCGAGAATTCTTACATTGCCGGCCGCGAGCATGGCGCGGGAATGGCCGCCGGCTCCGAAGGTCGCGTCGACATAGAAGCCGCCCTCGCGCACGGCCAACAACTCGACCGCCCGCGGTCCGAGCACGGGAATGTGAGGGGCCGGTCCGCCAGCGACAGCCGGTTGCCCGCTGTCGCGGCCCATCATCATTCCCGTGCTCCGCGCGGGTCCTCCGCTGCCACCCGGGAGCCCAATTGCTTCTTGAGCGCGCGCACTTTCCCGGTGGCCTCCGCGAGCTGCGCGCGGAAGCGTTCGGGCTCCCAGATCTGAAACTTGTGGCCGAGGCCCACGAAGGCGACCGTCTCCGCGATCTCCGCGTGGGCCTTGAGCGGTTCGGACAGGATCACCCTGCCCTCGCCGTCGATTTTCAGTGTCTCGCTGGTGCCGTAGAGCGCCGCCGAAAAATCCTCGCGCTCGTCGGAGAACGGCGCAAAGCGGCCGATCAGCTGCTCGATCTCGGCGAGCAGCGCATTGCCGCCGGCATCGAGCGCCGGACGGTCGAGCGTCGGATAGACATAGAGGCCGTCGAACCCGTCCCGCGCCAGCACGCCGCGGTAGGCCGCGGGAATCGAAACACGGCCCTTGGCGTCGAGGCGCAGCGTGAAATTGGACACGAAGCGGTCCATGTCGCTCCTCGCCTCGCCCGGCTCGATCCCGATGCGCCGCCGCCTTGGGGGCATCCCCTGTTCCGGGATGGGAGCCGCTGCCGCCGGCAGGCACGGATGGAATCTGCGATCCGACCGGCGGAACCCTGTATGGGAATTTTTGGGATATCATGGGATGTTATGGTCGTCAATGGAAAGCGCAGCCCTCATGGCGCTTCGCCGGATTGACGAATTAACGCGGTATAAACTTAAGGAAGGGTTTGCGGCGGCCTTGCTGCCGTTGCGTTACGAGGGCCTTCCCGTTCCACTGCGGTAGCCATGTCGGGCTTTGCGCCGGATTCTCCGCTCGTGACCTCGGTCGAACGCTCGCCGAACCACGGCGAGCGGCGCGGTCATCGGCGTCCCGACATGATCGTGCTGCACTACACCGGGATGGAGAGCGCAAAGGCTGCGCTCGAGCGTCTGTGCGGCATCGGCAGCGATCCGGACCCCGGCGTATCCACGCATTACTTCGTCCACGAGGACGGGCGCATCGTCCAATGCGTGGCCGAGGCGCGCCGCGCCTGGCATGCCGGGATTTCCTGCTGGGAGGGCGAGGAGGACATCAACTCGCGCTCGATCGGCATCGAGATTGCCAATCCGGGGCACGATTTCGGCTATCCGGATTTTCCCGAGCCGCAGATCCGGCAGGTGATTGCGCTGTGCCGGGACATTGCGGGCCGGCATTTTGTCCGGGCGGACCGCATCCTGGCGCATTCCGACGTGGCGCCGAGCCGCAAACAGGACCCCGGCGAAAAATTTCCCTGGGCTCGGCTGTTCGCGGCGGGCGTCGGCCATTGGGTCGAGCCCGCGCCGGTCGCGGCCGGACCGGCGCTAAAACCCGGCGACCGCAACGCCGGGGTGTCGCAGCTCCAGGGCCTCTTGGCCGAGTACGGCTACGGCCTCAACCCGACCGGGTTCTACGGTGATTCGACCCGCGACGTCGTCGCCGCGTTCCAGCGTCATTTCCGCCCCGCCCGCGTCGACGGCATCGCCGACGGCTCCACCCTCGATACGCTGGAGCGCCTGGTGATCGCCCGGCGCTTCCTGCTTGCGGCGGCCGGCGGCGTCGATGCCCGCGCCCCTTGACCGGCGGGCGCCCGCTCCCCATTGCTAGATTGTCAGTCGGCCGGACGGCCGTCCCGGCAAGGACCGAAAGGTCGCCGGGGAGGAAAGTCCGGGCTCCATGGACATGCGGTGCCGGATAACGTCCGGCGGGGGTGACCCCAGGGAAAGTGCCACAGAAAACGCAAACCGCCGTGGGCGAAATCCCGCGGCAAGGGTGAAACGGTGCGGCAAGAGCGCACCGCGCCTGCGGCGACGCAGGCGGCACGGCAAACCCCACCGGGAGCAAGACCGAATAGGGGCGGCACGGGGAGAAATCCCCGGATCGATGTCCGGATCGGCCGCCCGGGTAGGTTGCTCGAGACGCCGGGCAACCGGCGTTCCAGAGGAATGGCCGTCACGCGCAAGGTGCGTTGTTTGCTTTGCGCCGTACAGAACCCGGCTTACAGGCCGGCTGGCGTGATACGGGGCGTTCGGCGGGAGACCGCCGGGCGCCCCACCAATTTTGTGCCCATCGGCTGCACGGAACGCAGCGTCTCGCACGAGAGCTTGCGGAGCGTACCGGTGAAACGATCACGTTCGCCGTGACAACCGCGATTCGTGAGCGTCTCGACCGCATTCGCCGGGAGCAGGGCGAAAGCCTCGCTGACCGACTGATGGCGATCGGAAGAGATTGTGCCGCCCGGCTCAAGGAACCGTTCCGGTCGGCCGATCATGCGGACCTGCTCTACGCCGAGCACGGTCCCTGCGAGCCATCGTAATTCCTGCTGATTTTCTGCGGCCGGCCAAGCCGAGCGGGGCGACAATGTTCGTGCGCCACGAGAACCTCGGTCTGCTGCTGGCCTTCGTCGGCGTCGTTTTGTTCGGCGGCACGCTGCCGGCGACACGGCTCGCGGTAGAGTTCCTCGATCCCTGGTTCGTCACTTTCGCGCGCGCCGCCATTGCGGGCATCGCGGCACTCGCCTTGCTGCTCGCGTTTCGCTCCCGCGTGCCGCCGCGCAGCACCTGGGGTGCGCTCGCGCTCGTGGGGCTGGGCTCCGCGATCGGCTTTCCGCTGCTGACCGCGCTCGCGATGCAGACGGTGCCGGCCGCGCACGGCGGCGTCGTGGTCGGCATTCTGCCGCTCGCGACCATGATGGCCGGAGCCTGCATCGCACACGAGCGGCCGAGCGCCGGATTTTGGCTGACCGCTTTGGCGGGCACCGCCCTCGTCGTGGCCTACGGGTCATGGCACGGCGGCGGCGGCAACTTTGCGGCCGGAGACCTGTATTTGCTGCTCGGTATCGCCACCGGCGCCGTCGGCAATGCCTATTCGGGGCGGCTCGTGCTGGCGATGTCCGGCTGGGAAGTGATCAGTGGGCGCTGGTCCTCGTCCTGCCGCCCTCGCTCGTACTCGCTCTCCTGCTCGCGCCCGAAAATCCCGGCGCGGTCCCGACCAGCGCCTGGATGGCGCTCTCCTACGTCGCGATCATGAGCCAATGGGTGGCGTTCTTTCCCTGGAACCTCGGCTTCAGGCTGGCCGGGATCGCTCGCGTCGCCCAGGTGCAGCTGCTGCAGATCCTCGCGGTCGTCGTCACCCTGATGATCGGCCGCGCCATGCCGGTGCGGCGGTGAGCAGTTGCTGAGCCCAATTGTTTGTCATATGTGAGGATGGCGACTTGCCTATCCTCAACGACGTAAAACCCATGTCCGAAATCGAGGCTGCCGAAGCAAAGAACGATTTTTCCGCACTGCTCGATCGGGTCGAGCGTGGCGAGGAAGTCGTGATCACCCGGGATGGGCGGGCGGTCGCCAAGCTGGTGCCGGTCCAACCTCGCCCCGATCGCGAGCAGGCAAGGGCTGCCGCGCAGCACATTCGGGAACGCGCCGCGGCCATGAACCTTGGGCCGTTCGACTGGGAGGAATGGAAGAAATATCGGGACGAAGGCCGCCGGTAAGCCGCGTCGCAGCCCTCCCCTCGATCGCCCCGGCGCGCGTCACCTTGCCCATCTGCATCAACATGATTCGATGCGGCGTTCGAGGAGCGTGGGCGTTTGCCGGCGGACCGCGAAACGCTACAGAGTTTTCCGAACTCGATCGGAGCGGACGATGGCCGCCGAAGATGAGCGCTGGGAGTTTTGGGTCGACCGCGGCGGCACGTTCACCGACGTGATCGGCTTGAGGCCGGACGGCACGCTCCTCGCCCACAAGCTGCTCTCCGACAATCCGGAGGCCTATGGCGACGCCGCCGGGGCTCGCCGCGGGCGAGCCGATCCCGCAGAACCGCATCGGCGCGGTCAAGATGGGCACCACGGTCGCGACCAATGCGCTGCTGGAGCGCAAGGGCGAGCGCACGCTGCTCGTCACCACCAGGGGCTTTCGCGACGCGCTGAAAATCGGATATCAGGCGCGCCCGAAGATTTTTGCCCGCAACATCGTCAAGCCCGATGTTCTCTACGAGCGCGTCGTCGAGATCGACGAGCGGGTGCGCGCCGACGGCACGGTCGAGCGCGAGCCGGATCTCGTTAAAACCCGCGCCGCGCTCGAGCGGGCGAACGCCGATGGGATCGCGGCCATCGCGATCGTATTCATGCACGCCTACCGCTATCCGGCGCACGAGCAGCGCGTCGCGGCGCTCGCCCGCGAGCTCGGATTTCCGCAGGTGTCCGCGAGCCACGAGATCTCGCCGCTGATCAAGCTCGTCGGCCGCGGCGACACCAGTGTGGTGGACGCCTATCTCTCCCCGATCATCGCCCGCTACGTGGCGCAGGTCGCGGCTGAACTCGGCCTCTCCGTTACCTCCCCCCTTGAGGGGGAGGTCGGCGCGAAGCGCCGGGAGGGAGGTCAGTGGAACAAACAAGATACCCCCCTCCCCGACCCTCCCCCACGTCCAAGTCGGATGTTTCCGACTTGGACCAACCATCCATTGCCGAACTCGGGAACACCCGAGTTCGGCCGGGGGAGGGAGCACGCTTCTGCGAGTGGCGAGGACGCGCCTCACGAATCGGTGCGTCTCATGTTCATGATGTCGTCCGGCGGGCTCACGGCCGCGGATCTGTTCCAGGGCAAGGACGCCATTCTGTCGGGCCCGGCCGGCGGCGTGGTCGGCATGGCGGAGACCGGGCGCGCCGCCGGCTTCGAGCGGCTGATCGGCTTCGACATGGGCGGCACTTCGACCGACGTCAGCCATTTCGACGGCGAGTACGAGCGCGCCTTCGAGACCGAGGTCGCCGGCGTGCGCATGCGCGCGCCCATGATGCTGATCCACACGGTTGCGGCGGGCGGCGGCTCGATCCTGCATTTCGACGGCG
>WNGJ01006806.1_pt1 | contig 12410 bp, 9 predicted proteins | sample 5400611 | NCBI WGS metagenome assembly WNGJ01 (sample SAMN13153375, study PRJNA577476) | soil metagenome | isolation source: 40 cm soil or saprolite under Garry oak tree replicate 1 | place: USA:California | collected 2016-06-15
GCCCTCGCTTCGGTGAAAGGCTCGAAATACAGAGCTGGCTTGATCCTTTTCCTTCGGCAGGACAGCAATTTAGCAGCCTTCAGCAGATTACGCGAGCTGGAAGAACAATGGTTCGTGCACGCTCTCGCTGGTTATGCAGTGCAAGGTAAGAGCGGCAACGATTCCAGAACTCTTGCGAATTCATAGCGAAGTGGCAGCTCCTGTAGACAAGAGGTGAACTCCCATGAGCACACGTATTCTCTGAGCAGCATCAACGACAAGCGCAACAGCAATCACCAGTAAAACTGCGAGGAAAGAAAAAGAAGTGTAGGAATCGATAACGGACACGTTCAACTATATAGTAAAGTAGGGATCGTCTCGAACAGACTCTATGCACTCGTCCACCGTCAGATCTGTGTAAATTTGAATCCACTGGCCGGTATGACGCATATACGAGAGATGAAAGCGCCGGTTCCCGGCATACTGCATACGAGCAAATTTCACTTCGAAGCTATAATTGAATTGTGGATTCTCCGGTGGCGGCTGGATGTACTTCGGCTTGAGAACGTTCTCAATGAGTTCATTCGCCTTCGTGGTGACTTCAATTTTCAACGATTCAGGAAGAGGGGATGAAGACGTTTTGCGTGGATACATAGCCCACTGATTGATTTCCTTTGGCATCCAATTCCTCTCATCTCTGCTGAGTTGCTCTAAAGCTGATTTAATGTCCTGTTCGTCAGGTGTTGGAGTGGCGTTCATAAGCATCCTTTGCCATAGATCACCTTCTGATTGATACAACACGGGCCCGCATACTTTAATGCTATCATATTTGTCTAGAGAGGTAGGATGCGATTCGTCGCACTCTTACGAAACGCTGAAGTGGAGGAGAAGAAGGACGCTATAGGTGATCCTGGATTGGGCGTTGTGGAGACGTAGAGGGTGACCGCAAGGAGCCAGGGCGACCGCAAGGATCGCCCCTACTATACCACGAATCGGCTTGTCAAGCCTGTGTATAGTAGGGGCAATCCTTCCCAGGAATTTGCGGGCAGGGAATAGCCATGCCTGTATGATCGGGAGGAGGAAGAAGAAGAAGAACATTCCTTGCTTCTTCCTCCATTTGGATACTACCTGGCAGGGATAGTAGGAAAACGTGAAAGCACGTTTTGTCAGGTTCTGCATCCCTTTTTGATCTGGCTGATTAAAACGCAAGCTTAGAGAACATTCAGTTCTCTACCTCATCATCGTCGTCACTATCTACTTGCATGCATACCTGCATTGCTTTCAACAAGGGACCGGTTGTAGTTCCACTTGAAATCCCTGTATCGGGGTCTAAATTAGACCACGTTACAACTCCGCTGGCTGTATTCATGATAGCATCATGCACGCCCCCAGTAAGGGCACCTGTCGCCTTTAATTCCAGTATGCGCGCCGTCACTGCGCTCACAATCGGTGTCGCAAATGACGTTCCCATCCAGTATGCCCAGGCGTGAACGTTGGGCGCTTCGTAATATTGCTCAGGTGGATCAGCCGGGACATCCGAGAGCGGTGGATATTCGACAGAACTATAGATACCTCGCGGCGCATCCTTTACCGTCACAACAGGATTACTGCTGGGAGGATCTAAGGGTTGAACATCCGGAACTTCCCCACCATAGGTTGCAATCCCACGTGGGCCGGGGTAACAGCTATACGAAGCTGCCGCACCGGCAGAAGTAGCAGCGCCCACCGCAATGACGTTATCGATGGAATTGCCAAAGGCAGCCGGATAGAGCGCCACAGGACGCTTCCCTCCAGGGGGCATTTCACGCAGGTCTCCTTCATTGCCAGCAGAAGCTACAACAATGGCGCCAACTTGCGTCAGGCTAGTTATTGCCAAAAACAGGTCTGCCTGTATGATATTGAAACCACCTGCTCCCGGGTTAATTTGCTTCTGCTGTGCTTCCCCATCGGTGGGTATCACCAGGCTCAGGTTAATGACAACTGGCTTCTGGTAAAGATCTCCTACCTGGCCTGTATCTGGATTAACCGATAACATACGATTATATATCCTCCAGAGCGCCCCTACCAGCTTGCTCATATCACCCACACAAAGATCGTTGAGCACACGAATACACTCAATATTGGCATTGGGAGCAATGTCACGCACAATACCGGCAATGAACAAGCCGTGATCTGGCATCAGAATGGGATAATGCTCCCCATAAACATCCTTGCCAATTGCGGCGTTACCCGTGCTGACCATATCGCGTATTTCTTGCACGCCAGACATCATGCTGTAATCAAATGAAACCGTTTCGTTAACGTTACTCAGAAGCCAGTTGTCATCTCCCGCATCTCTTGCCGCCCTTGAGATTACTCCTCGTTCGGGAAATGCATCCAGTATAAAGACCGTCACGCCATCACCCATCAGCGATTGTAATTGAGGGTCGAGATCAGGCAGCGTAATGTGCCAGTTCGAGCAAGAATCTTCCACCGGCATAGGAGGAGTAAGTGGGCAGCCCTGACCTATTGGCGTACCTCCACAAAGCCAGGCCGGGGCAGAAAGAGCGATAGGCACCATGCTCTTCTTGTTGAGATCATCCAGACCATCGTTAAGGGTAGTAACAATGGTGGGGATAAGAGATTCATCGTTGTTACTGCCGTGACCTTTCCCAGGTAAGACTCTCGCAGATGGCGTACCGCCGGCACCCTGTGCAGATCCTTTGTCAATTTTAAGAAAGCTAATAACACTAGTATTGATCACTCCATAGTCTGTTTGGATGGGAGAGGTTAAGCCGAAGAGATGGACGCCAGGGGGAAGCTTCGAGTTATCTCCACTGTTGGCGTTGCTTAAAGCAGGCTGATCTGGTGGAGCAGGTTTCTCGTCATCACCTAAAAAAGCTAAAGTAACAGGAACCTGGTTTATCTGGAGGAACTGATTGATCCCTTGCAATTGCAAAGGTAAATTCAATTTTTGTAACAGCGGCTCTTCGTTGAGTATTCCATCAGATATGAGGGGAATATCCGAACGAAACACGACCATAATCTGGTCATTGCGCCAAAAAGTGTCGTGCATATTGTCGTTCATAGACATCTTATGTTGCATATGTGCCTCCAAGCCTTTCTAACTGGGTATTCTAGCGGGAGTACCTGGTAATTACGTCAACACTCCTATCTCTCAAACGTTGGGAGGTCACTTTTTTGGGGGTTGAGTTGCCTTTGTCTGAGATCTGCCTTACAGCCTTTGATTGTTTCGATACCTCAAGGGACCAACATCACCGACAAGACGAAATGCCGCCCAGAAGTATGGGTGAACATACATCGATTCCGTTTGATGCAAGAGACTGCATTGAGCGGTTCGCAGCGCTTGCACCTTGCTCTCTCCTTGCAAAAGATGCTGATAGAAGCGTTGCATCAGCTCGTTCGTCGCGTTATCCTCTACGGGCCACAAGCTTATTACGAGTGAAGTTGCTCCAGCAGCCAGGAAAGCCCGGCTCAGGCCCAATTGTTCATCGCCTCCACCGCTCAGGGCTAACCCCGTTTCACAGCCGCTCAAGGTGACCAGTTCACATTTCTGTAAATCGAGGCTGAAGGCATCAATCGCGTTTAACTGTCCATCAGCTAAACGAACATACGAAAAATTGGGGGCATCCAACCTGCTTTGACCATGAGTTGCGAGATGAATGATTGGACTGGATGATGCTTGCTGGATAAGCCGCGCAATCGTGGCTTCTTTTTCAAGATAGCATCTCCCCTCTAAAAGTGATGCTATGGTTCTTGCCTCATCATGGACACGTAGCAAATGCCCATCGTCCGAATAAGCAAGCACGAGCGGATGTCCGGCTGATATCTCTGCTGAGGCAGAATCACCGTTCTGTTTGTCATTCTGCATACCGAGATGCACCAGCAAGCTGCTCGCCGGGAGGTAGTTCATCTGGTAGTCCTCGATCAGGAAGCGGGAACCATCATACAGGGCATGAAACGGCAGCTGATGTAACGGACCATAAGGAACAATGGTAAGGTGTCCCGCCGAAGAAGGTAGTAGAGGTATCGCAGGAGATATTAATAGATCATAGAGCTTTTTAAGCAGACGGCGGATGAGCTGCTGTGGTGGGTGCAAAACATCGGGCCAACCCTGCGGTTGAAGATGGGCATGGAGTAATGGTAATAGATACTCCAACTGGGCCAGTCCGTCAGGATCTTCATGGACTATCAAATCTTCTGCTGTAATCGCAAAAATGACAAGCTTCCCCTCATAGATATAGTATGACAGTAGAAGATGATCCGCAGAAAGAGGTTGGCGCACCTGTGCGATATCTATCCTTTGTACTTTGAGTGCTGCCTGTTCTAGACGCACAGCTTTCCTGGAATGAGAACCTTGAGACCTCGCTGGTGTACTTGCTTCGTAGAGATACAGGCGCTCAAACAACTCGTTTAGCTTCTCCTCGCAATGCTTCAGTTCGGTCTGGATGATATCTCGATTAAGGGCAGGAGATAGCGAGGTATCAATATCTGCGAGTAGAACGCTATATTTGCGATGTTGCTCCTGCCAATCTCTGAGTTCGTATCGTGTGCGCAGGACTGTTGTAGAAACAACATTCCCTTCTCTCTCGTTCTTTCCAAGTGGTGCCTTAGAACTACTAAGATGCTGACGAAGGGCCATTGATCGCGCCTGTTCAAGATAGTAAAAAGCATGCTCTGGCTGAGATTGCTGGAGACATAGAGCAATCATATCCTCGTACACAGTCCATGTCGTGTGCAGGAATGAAGCAGAGAGATCATACACAAGATCATCGAGAATACGTTCGATCTGAGCAATTGCCGCTCCGTAGTGCTTTGCAGCCTTCAAAAGATTGTGCTGAAGAGAAAAGATTCTTCCCAGGAGGTAGTGGCTTTTATAGATTTCTCCTTGCAAATTATGCTGACGTGCCTGAAAGATAACTCGTTTGCATAGTAACGTGGCCTCCTGTAGCAGTGTCGTTTGCTGCTCCTCCCGGAACTCAGTTTGCTCCACATTTGCTATCAACGCACTAGCCATAAGTAGACTGGCATGAATGGAGCGGGCTATAAGACCCTGAACATCACAATAATTCTTGACTACTTGAGCCTGCGCGTATGCTGCAGTGAATGACCCCATTTGTAGAAGAATTTCTGCCCGTTGGAGATTGCTAGCAAGAGCATGTGGTTCAAAGCCCCCATCATTAAATAATGCCCAGGCTTCTTCAAGAGCATCCAGAGCTTCTTGGAGTCGATTAGAGGCTACTAATGCTCTCGCATGTTCACATAGTGCATTGCCTGTACTCAATGATATACTGGAATGTCGGAATGTCTTTACCGCCTCCTCCGACAACAGGCAAGCCTCTTGCGTTCTATTCAGTTTTACAAGACAATTCGCCATACAAAGCTTGAGTTCTGCCAGCAAAATAGGGCTGTCGACATTATCCTGTACCATGCTATCACGAGCTTGATAGTAGCGCCTTAATGCCGAGCCATAATAGCCTTGTATATAATCGAGTTCCGCCAGGTGAGTCTCTAAGTAGATAACCAAACTTGTTTCCCCGAGAAGGATAAAGCTTTCCTGTGCCCGCTGAAAAAGACAGTACGCCTCTTCTAACTTGCCAAGCCGGGAGAGAATTTCTGCCTGATTTACTTTTGCTATCGCTATAGACCGCTTAATGGAAATCTCACTTTGATCGGTGACGGTAGAAAAAATTGCGAGCATATTTTCGTAGAGCTTGAGTGCGTCCTGGTATCGTCCTATAAATTCGTAGACTATAGCCGTATTGTTATCGACAACGCCAGCCCAATAATATTCTCCCAATTGTAAAAAAACGGTGCGGGCCTGCTCTCCGGCTTTTAGCGCGTCTTCGACGCGACCAAGCCAGCCTGCACATAAGACCCAACTGATACGAGAACGCGCCCAATTTCCTTCATCGCCCAAGAAAAGAAAATCCTCCCCAGCAGTATCCAAACACTCTAGCGCAGCTTCATAATGCCCAATCTGAAACAATGCATCCCCTTTTGCCTTGAAGCCGAGCGCCTGCGATGGAAGATGTGAACAACATTCACCGAAGAAGGTCAGCAGTTCGGCTAACTTGAGCGAGAGAAAAGGGGCGTAGAGGAGGCGCAGAGCTTCGTCCGCCAGCCATTCGCCAATGGTTTTATGCTCGGACAGCTCCGCGATATGCTCCTGTATGTGAGCGCGCCCTTCTTCCAAAGAGTGGTCGCGTAAATATTGTAAAAATAGTTCACGATCCATATGCGGCGGTTTGCTTTCCCCAGTGAGCAGCATGACACCGAGTGGCCCAGCCGACTCTTGTGCTTGGTGTCTCTGTATGGACACCTCTGAGAGGGATTTTTGTGTATGACTTCGTTCGACATAGATTATTTCTACTCATTTATACAACAGTGTGACGAGTGAACGCAAGGATCTCCATCACGAGCACAGAGCTTTAAGAGATGGGTCTTACACTCGATCTGATAAGAGAGCGACTCTCTTATCAGATGCTATTCTGTTAGTATGCTCCTTGCCGCTCAAAGTAGCGGCGTGGATTGTCGACGGTCATTGTATGGATCTGTGCATTGGTGATACCCCCCACTTTTAGAGCGGGAATCACCTCGTCAGTTATGTAGGTCATGTTCCATTTGGGCGCCAACGCCGCAACCTCTTCTGGCTCGAACCAATCGATCGTACAGCAAGCGTCCTGTGAGAGCATCATCTTCTCTACGTACCCGCGCCGGCACATCTCCAGGATCGTCGCGTTGCGCTTCTCAGTTGAGAGATATCCCGCGGTCTCCTCGAGACCGTAGCGGTCCATGCCGATGAAGGAGCCTCGTTCGACCAACTGCGTGAGGTAGTCAATGTCATCGGTATCGCCGGAGTGTCCTATAAGGACGCGGCTCAGATCAACCCCTTCCGCTTCCAGGATATCCTGCTGTTTCAAACCCACACCGCTGCGTGGATGCGAGTGAGTCATTATCGGCACACCGGTGCGCCTATGTGCCCGGGCCCCAGCGCGCAGCACCTGCTCAACGCCCGGCGTGATACCGGGCTCGTCAGTGGCACACTTGAGAAAGGCGGCCCGTATGGAGGTGCCCTGAATGCCTTCCTCAATGTCGTGGATAAACAGACCTGCCATGTGATCAACCGAGCGATGATGAAAGTAAAAGGGGACATCGTTATACGTATACAGTCCAGTCGCCGGGATAATCTGCATGCCCGTCAGACGCCCGACCCCCTGCATGAAGCGGATATCCCGGCCCAAGCCCATGACAGTAGGCTCCACGATGGTTTTGACGCCGCGCTCCCGCGCGGCTCTGACCTGCCCGAGGGCCCGCTCCATCTCGCGCTTTTCGTCATACAGGTGCGGCCACTGCATGACAACCGCGTCGGATCGCACCCGCAGGTGCTCATGGATCAGGGTAAAACCCATTTCGGACGTGTTGATGGGATCAGTAACGGTCTGTACTGTTGCCATTGTATTTCTCCTCTTTCTGCAATCCTTGCCATTCATAGCCACAGTGCGGTATTATTGCTGGGATGCCGAAGCTCTTTCCTGCTCCTGCAGTTCGCGCCAGAGAATCTTCCCCGTCCCGGAACGCGGTAGCGCATCGACAAACTGTACCATCCTTGGATACTTATAGGCAGCCATCTGCCCCTTCGACCACTCGATGATCTCCTCCTCGGAGACCATGCCACGCTGCTCTTGACGTACAACCACGAATGCTTTGACCGTCTCTCCACGCCTGGGATCCGCCATGCCAATCACGCAGGCCTCCTGGACCGCTGGATGATTGTAGAGAATCGACTCGACCTCGGCGGGCCACACTTTGAAGCCGCTGGCGTTGATCATGCGCTTGAGCCTATCAACCATGAAGTAGTAGCCTTCGTCGTCGTACTGCCCCAGGTCTCCCGTGCGTAGAAACCGCTTGCCATCTCTGGTGAGAAAGACTTCTTCCGTTTCTTCGGGCCTTCTCCAGTAGCCGCGCAGGACTTGCGGCCCGCTACAGACGATTTCCCCTACCTGGTTCGGCCCCAGTTCTTCCAGCGTCTCGGGATCGATCACTCGCGCATCGACATCGAAGGAGGGGACGCCCAGGCACTGCAACTTGGGCCGATCGGGAGGATTGAAGTGCGTCTGCGAAATGGTCTCAGAGAGCCCATACCCCTCCATATAGCGCAGGCCGAGGAGTTCGTATAGTCGCTCCCCAACCGCCTCTGGTAGTGGTGCGCCGCCACCGCCAACCAGCATGAGCGTGTGCAAGTCGTAGTCCCGAATCTTCGGATTCGCGAGAAAGTCAATGACCATTGTGCTGATGTTCGTCCAGTGGGTGCATCCGTAGCGTTGGATCAACTGTGCCGCCACCTCTCTGTCCCAGCGGGTCATCAGCACGAAGCTGCTGCCATTAAAGATGGGGGCGTTCATACTATGCTGCATACCGGTCACGTGAAAAAGAGGAAGAGTAGTCAAAATGACAGCATTAGGCGTCATGGATGTCCAGACTCCCGCACCAACCAATGTAGCTTGCACAGTATGGTGTGTATGCATGCACCCTTTCGGTTTCCCTGTCGTCCCCGACGTGTACGGCAGAACAGCAAGGTCATCAGGACCGGCTGTCAGAGGTCCTGGCCCGTATTGCTCTTGTAGCGCCTCCGACCAGAGAATAGCTCCCTCCTCTTGGATCTCTTTGCGGGCTGCCGCTACGATATCTGGGATGGGGATATCGGACTGTTGTGCGTGAGGTGCCAGGTAATCAGAATAGGTAGCAACAAAAACATGCTTCAAAGGAGTCTGACCCAGCAGCGGGGCAATACGGTCGTACACCTCCTGCCCAACAAACGCCACACGAGCCTCACTGTCTTGTACATAGTATCTGAGTTCCTCGGTCACATACATCGGATTGAGTGGCACAACAGCGGCATTGGCGCGCAGGATCGCGTAGTAAGCGATCACGAACTGCGGACTGTTCTGCATATACAAAAGAATGCGATCCCCTCTACCAATGCCCAGCTGGGTCAGATAGCCAGCAAACCGGTTGACTTCTTCTACCAGTCGGCGGTAAGAAATCTCTGAGCCGTAATAAACCATGGCGGTCTTTTCGGGGTACCGCGTCGCGGAGACTTCCAGATTGTAGTACACATTTGTCTCCGGCAGTGTCAAGGAGTGTGGCACCCGTCTCGGCCAAAACGCAAAGTGCCGATCAGTCATAGTCAAAGGTCTCCTTTCCAACGAGCAGCTGATGGCCTTTGTCAAGAGAGACGGGTACACGAGAGGTCGCTGATTCGACAGCTGCTACCATGAGCGCGAGGGTCTGAAGATTATCATCTCCAGAGCTCTCAGGCTCTTGGCCCGTACGAACGGCCTGCACAAAGGCCTTCAGGCTCCCGCGTCGATCCGTGAGCGGTATCTCAGGCAGCTTCACTTGACGTGCACGTTTGCCTAATCGACGAATGCCGACATGATCAGGAGCAGTATCATCCCGGCTCGTCCAGACAACCTCGCCCCCGTTACACTCGATGTGCCATTCTCCGCTCCAACAGGTCTTCGGACCAGGACTTACCCAGCTTCCCCGATAATTCACTACAGCTCCACCGTCGAAGGTGATCGTGGCCGCAGCCGAGGCCGGATCGACGAACTTGCTCCAGGGAGGGTTCCATGCCTGGCAGTTTATCTGAGATGGCTCCTGACCGAGAACAACCCGCATCAAGTCGAAATGGTGGATGGCCATGTCTACAAGCAACGGTTGCCATACCTGGTAGTAGCGATGGCCTTCAACTGCTGAGGTATTGTTGTAGCGCCGGAAGTCAATACTCACAGAACCAACCGATCCCAGTGTCCCCTCGTGAATCAAGGCGGTAACGGCTCGAACGGCTGGAAAGAAACGATAATTCTGGCTGATCATGAGCACTCGGTGACGTTTTGCCGCCGTGGTGACCACCTGCTGTGCCTGAGCTATGGTTGGCGCAAACGGCTTTTCAAGTAACACATGTTTCCCCGCATTGAGCGCCTGTAATGCAAGCGGGATATGTGCTGGCAGACTGGCAGTGATGAGCACGGCATCGGCCTCAACGGATGCAAGGGCCGACTCGACTGTCAGAAAACATCGCTCTGGTGGTAGGTTGAGGAACTGCTGCGCTTGCGCAAGGATTCCTGCGTTCAGGTCTACACAAGCTACTAATTCAACATCTTCACTCTGATGTATGACATGGCTGACCCAATTCCGTCCCCAGCCTCCCATCCCAACCTGCACCAGACGAATAGCCGCCATACATCTCTTCACGCTCGATGTCAATGTGCTCACCTCTCCCTTCTGTAATTGTAACGACATCTGTTGATAATATGTGCGTAATTGCTGAGTATCGACGATCACAAAGGGCTTTCGTTGTGCTTTTCAAGTGAACCCGCCTTTTGCTGCGAACACGTTCTCTCTCCCAAATGTCCATGATGTGTATTCATCTTTGCTCACGCACTGCCTTCAACCCTCCGCAGGCTTCCCAGCAAGCCGAGAGCCACATGTGTTCCGGGCTGTCCAGCATAAGACCTGGTACCTTCCCATCAACGATGTCATGGGGATGTTGCCATCCCGCATCACCCAGATAGAGGGTGCCGCGTTGCTGCTCATAATCGTACAGGAAGATAGCCTGCTCGCCGTTCCGGTTCTCGAAGTAGCTTCGATAGACGTTGGGGAAGGTTTGCTCATCAATCTGTGGCGGTATGCCACAGGATTCACTATGATGATTGGTGACCTGAAAAAGCAACTGGTTCCTCATCAATCTTTTGGCGTTTCATGCGCTCCCTGCAGGAAGCCAGGTGATAACGCCCCTCCTTTCTGCGCGAATTGACTCTTTTGTACCTCTTTCCTCTGGCAACTTCCAACCATAAAATCCCTCATGTAGCTCAATATCTATACGCGCGAGCAAGCTCAAATTTCAGGGAACAAAGGCCCTGGGAGGCTCACTCCACTTCTCGCCTGTCCTTCTGCAGAAGATGCCCGGCACCGGGCAGCACTGTTGGGAGCCCCAAACGGTATAGGAGGGTAAACGCTGTTGCCGTCGCAGCTGAGAGGACCGGCATATCAAACTCAGCCTCTGCTAGCTCAATCAACGATAGCGACGGCATCTGCACACATGCAGATAGGATCAGGGCATCAGCCTTCGTCAGATCCAGGGTGTGTGCCGCAGCGAGGATGCGCTCACCTGCAATGCGGGCAACTGCGGCGTTATCTGGCTCTTCCAGCGCAACCCAGTCTGTGACCTCGATATCTTCCGCTTCGATGTAATCCACCACCTTCTGGGCGAGGGGCTTCAGGTATGGAGTGACCAGTGCCACCCGTTGTGCTCCAAGTGCCCGAATAGCCTCAATCAACGCATCTGCGCTCGTGACGACCGGGGGCATCGAAGCCTGACCGATCAACTGCTCTCTGATAGCCGTCGTCACACGGCGGTGTTCTCCGGGTCCCTGGGCCATAATAGCGACAAGACACCCATAGACCAGCGAATCGCAGGATGCATCAGTCAGTTCAGCTACGCAGCGTTCCCTCTGCGCATTCATTGTCTGCAGCCCTTCCTCTGAAACCTCCTGCATTCTCATCCGGCTACTATGGAAGGTGAACGTTGCCGACTCGTGCCCAGTCAGCAAAGCTGGTAGTTCGGTCTCGATGGTCACATTGGAACTCGGTACGATCAGCCCGACACGTATGGGAGCAGCGGAAGAGTTCATAGTTTTAACCCCTATCTTGTTTGCCTTGTTGGTGTGTTGCTCATGTGAGAAAAAACACGCGCAAGGCAACATCATGTCTCATATGGGCATCTTCCGTAGAAAACCTGGCAGAAATATACCTCTATTGTATATTGCTGCGTTTGTGTTCGTCAATGCTTCATTGCTCTGGGTGAGGCATTTCGCTGACTTGACATCGTAGTTGCGTGTGTATTACCATAACTTTAGCATTGCACAACATCCGTACCACGTCTGTATTTTATATAGGTCCTATCTCTCACATCCATAGTCGGGATGATCATCGATCCCACGACTAGAGGAGGATAACATTTACTGCCTCTTCCTTTACCTATTTGAATTCCTTGATAACGTCTAATTTGAGCTTCTCAAAATAGGAAGCACTAAGCAATCTTTGACAGTGCGATGGATCGCCACCAGGCTGTTCAGCAACCAGAAGAGGGTATTTTCGTAATACCAAAGGAGGTATTTCCATGGACGTATCCAAGGTCTATCGGTATGCAGTCAAGCCAGTTCCCACTATGCCGCGCGCACTCATCGGCCCTGGCGCAGCTGAGTTGGCTGGTGCAGAAGCTGCTGGTATGGGACTCAAACATGTACTATTTGTCACCTCTGGACTTAGAGGAACCGGCATCATCGATGAGATGAAGAGCATTTTTGAAAAAGCTGGCGTTGCGGTTAGCATCTACGACAAAGTTGAGTCCAACCCCAAGGACT
>WNGJ01026088.1_pt1 | contig 12409 bp, 9 predicted proteins | sample 5400611 | NCBI WGS metagenome assembly WNGJ01 (sample SAMN13153375, study PRJNA577476) | soil metagenome | isolation source: 40 cm soil or saprolite under Garry oak tree replicate 1 | place: USA:California | collected 2016-06-15
CTTGCCGAACCCCACGGCCAGGGGCACCGGCACCGTGCCCGAGCGCATGCCGCGCTCGTGGCCGCCGCCGTCCATCATGGCGGCCACGCGCACCCGGGGATTCTTCCGGCGCACGTAGAGGCAGCCCACGCCCTTGGGCCCGTACAGGAGGTGGGCGGTGGCCGAGAGAAGGTCGATGCCCATGGCTTCCACGTTCACGGGCACCTTGCCCGCAGCCTGAGTCGCGTCGGTGTGGAAGATGATGCCGCGCTCCTTGGCGAGCTTGCCGATCTCCGCGATGGGCTGGATCGTCCCGATCTCGTTGTTCGCGAACATGACCGAGATCAGGATGGTCTTGTCGGTGATGGCCGCCCTGAGCGTCTCCACGTCCACCAGGCCTTCCCGACCCACGGGGAGATATGTCACCTCGAAGCCCTGGCGCTCCAGGCGCTTGCAGACGTCCAAGCTCGCCCGCTGCTCGATGGTCGTGGTCAGGATGTGATTGCCCTTCTCGCGATACATCTCCGCCACACCCTTGAGGGCGAGGTTGATGGACTCCGTCCCCCCGGAGGTGAAGACGACTTCCTTGGGGTCCCGCGCCCCGATGAGGGTCGCGATCTGCTCGCGCGCCTTGTCCACGCCGGCCTCGGCCTCCCACCCGAACGGATGATTTCGGCTCGCGGGGTGGCCGAACTTCTCGGTGAAGTAGGGCAGCATGGCCTCGAGCACCCGCGGATCCATCGGGGTCGTGGACTGGCTGTCCATGAAGATGGGAAGCTTGAGCGGCATCGTCTCTCTCCTACCTCGTGGAGACCAGCTCGCCGACGGGCACCACCACCGCGTCCGCCGCGAGCTCGGCGAGCGTCATGGTGTCCAGCAGTCGGCTGATGCTGGTCTGGATTTTCTGGACCGGCCGCCGCAGGTTGCAGCGCGAGTACTGCGGGCAGTCGTCCCCGTCGGTCATGCAGCTGACGATCTTGATCGGCCCCTCGAGGGCCCGCACCACCTGCCCCACCGTGATCGCGTCGGGGCGGCGCGTGAGCTCATAGCCACCCTTGGGGCCATTGTGGGCGGTGATGAGCCGACTCTTGGCCAGGCGCTGGAGGATCTTGGCGAGGAGCTCCGCCGGGATGTGGAACTCCTCGGCGATGCGCTTGGTGCTCACCGCCCCCTCATCGCCGTGGGCGGCGATGTAGTGCATGGCCATGAGCCCATAGTCCGCCCGCTTCGTGAATCTCAGCATTCTGGCTCTGCCCTTTCGGTTATCTCGTTCACGAGCCTATATCCGACCAAATCCATCTCCGACCCTTACAGTCGGAGTTTGCCACCGGTCGGGACCCCTGTCAAGCCCTAAACATCGATAATTCAACCTGATGAGAGCCCTTCAGGGAAAGGAGTTCAGGCCCAGGCGTCCCGGAGACGCCGGGCAGCATCCTCCGGGGAGGTCTCATTGACATGGATCCCCCCGATCCGGGTGAGGCGCTCAGGGGTGGGCGTGATCTCGATATGCCAGTGATAATCCTCCGCGATGCTGGACCATTCGTTGGGAAGGAGCTTGGCCGCCTGATTGGGCGCCGTGTAAAGCACCATCTCGAAGGACGGATCCCCCTGGGTCCCCGCCAGCATCCCGAAGTAGCCCCGAAGCAGACTCGCGAGGTCGGTCACCGTCTCGGGCGTGAGGTCCCGCTCGTACGCGCAGGCGTGGCGGCGGGGAAGAATCCACGCCTCGTACGGGGAGCGCGCAGCATACGGCACCATGAGAGCGAAGTGAGGCGTCAACCGGATCAGGCGCTCCTCGTCGGCGACCTCCTGGCGGATGATGTCGCAGAAGACGCAGCGGCGCTTGTATTCGAAGTACTCGCGGCAGTGGATGAGCTGGCGCCGCACGTCGTCGAAGATGACGGGCACGGCGATAACACGAGAATACGGATGCGTGATGCGCGAGCCGGGCTTGCGGTAGCGTCGCGTGATCAGGATGTCGCGGATGGCGGGATCCTTCTTCAGGTCGCGCAGGCGATCGCGATACATCCAGAGCACCTGCTCCCAGCGCGCCTCGTCCATGGCCGCGGGGGTCAGGTCGTGCTCGGGGCTCTCGATGATGAGCTCGGTCGCCCCCCGTGGCGGCACCTTGTCGTAGAGCCCCACGCCTTCGCGACCGACGTTGCGCTCCACGCTGAAGTACGGATCGATCTCGGGGATGACCCGCACGCTCCAGCCCGGGCCATCGGGGGAGGAGCCGTCCTTGCGATAGGCGACGATCTCGGCCGGCGTGTGGGATTCGTTGCCGGGACAGAACGGGCAATCGTCGCTCGCAGGGGCCACCGCGCCCGCGGGTCTCACCAGCACCCACTGGCCCCGGGTGGGGTCTTTCCGAAGATCGCTCATGCTCTAGCCCAGAGTAGGAAAGCGGGCCAGGCAAGTCAAGGTTCGCGAGCGGTGGCGCGCCCCGCTCGGCATCTCGCAGGCTGCTCAGCCCACGAATTGGTCGTTACTTGTCTTTCTCGAACTGGTTCTTGAGCTTGCGCAGGTGGAGCTTGGCCACGTCCACCCAGTCCTTCTCCGTGGGCAGCGGTCCTGCGAGCTGGATGTAGCGCTCCCAGAGCGCCATCGCTTCCCGCGGGTCCGTCCGCTCGTAGACGAGGGCGAGGTTGTAGAGCGCGCCCGTGTTCGTGGGAGCCAGCTCCACGACCTTCTTGTACTCCGCGATGGCCTCGGGGTAGAGGCCCTTGTCCTCGTAGACCTCGGCCAGCCCCATCCGGGCCTCGGTGTTGAGCGGATCGAGGTCGACGGCCTTCTTGTAGGCTTGCACCGACTCGTAATAGAGCCCCTTCTCCGCGTAGTAGATCTTGCCGAGGCTCGCGTGCACCTGAGCGGAGAGCGGGTTGTGGATGAGCGCCTTCTGGTAGGCGCCGATGGCGCCGTTGACGTCGCCCTTGGCGGCCTTGGCATCACCGAGCCCCACATAGGCGTCGGAGTAGAACGGCCGGAGGTCGATGGCCTTGACGTAGGCCTCCTCGGCCTGATCGAAGAGCCGGCGCGGAGCCGTGAGGAACAGATCGCCCAGGGACTTGTAGGGCTCGGGGAAGGTCGAATCGAGCTGGGTCGAGGCGCGGAACTGCGCGGCCGCCTTCCACCGGTTCCCGAGGGCCTGATGCACCGACCCGAGCGCGTATTGGGCGAGGACGAACTGCGCGTCGGCCTCGATGGCGCGAGAGAGGTGCTCCACCGCCGCCTCGTTGGCGTCCTGGCTGCCGCGGACGGCCGCGGCGCGGCCGCGGACGTACGCCTCCCAGGCCTTGAGCGAGGTCGTGGGCGCCGCCCACTTCTGCATGCGCGCCGCCTCGACATCGGTGAGCGGAATCTTGAGCGAGCGCGCATAGGCGACGGGGAGCTGGCGCAGCTTCTCGAGGAGCGCGCCGTCCGGCACGGCGATCGGGTCCAGGGTCCCGCGCTCCACGCGCTCGCCGCGCACCTCGACCCAGCGGGCCTGGAGCGTCGCATCGCCCGCCGTCCGCCGGATCTCGCCGAAGAAGGCCACGTCGGCGCGGAGCACGCGCGCGGCGGTGATGGCCGCCTGCTCGTCCCAGGCTTCGGGCTGGGTCAAGGCCTGCAGGCGTGACCGTTCGATCTGGATGATGCCCGGGATCTGCCGGAAGCCGCTCATGATCGCCTGGGCGACCGCCTCACCCAGCCACTGCTCTTCGCGCGGAAGGTCGGGGGTAGCAAAGGGAAAGATCAGCACGTTGCGGACCTTGGTGGCGGCCGCCGCGTGCGTCTGGGCCCACGCGGGCGTCGCCATGAAGACGAGCAGGCAGGCCATCCAGAGCCAGGCGAGACGGGTGACGGCGGCGCGGGCCCGCGAGATACCTCTCTTCGACACGCGGCTACTGAATAGGTTCACGTCCGGGCCCTCCCTAGGTGTGACGCAGGGCGCGTATCCGCGCCACCATGCGACCGAGAGCACCGGGGCCGATGCGCCGCAGCGCGATCTCGGGGATCAGCAGGACGGCCGACAATCCGACCAGCCACGGCCAGAGGTCGATCCACAGCCGAGACTTGCGCCGGTTCTGCAGGAAGATATCGCGCGGCTGGGCGACGGCTCCGCCCCCCGTCACTTCCGAGATCTCCCGCAGGAATGACTCGTCCACGCCCAAGTCCCGGAACTCCTGCGCATAGGGTACCACCAGGCCCGCCAGCTGCGAGCCCACCATCTGGTCACCGCGACGCTGCGCCATGCCGACCAGGTACACGCCCTCCTGGGCCGCCCGGAAACGCCCCCGATAGCGGCCGGGCGCGATCTGCTCGAGCTCGACCACGGTGCGGTACTTGTCCGGAGCGACCACGCCGACCTGGGAGTCGAGGAAGTTGACGAACTCACCCTTCGAGTCGATGGCGTCGACCACGACTTCACCGTCCTCGTCCACCCGCGACACGCTCGCCACCGTGTCGCTGCGCGAGCCCGTCCGGAGGGTCCAGCGCGTGATCTGGGCCCAGAATTTGTTGAACCCGCCCCAGCGCAGCCAGAGCACGGCCCACTTGCCCTTGGCGTCCGAGGTGAATGCCGCGGCCCGCCCCAGCCCGTAGCGCCAGGTGGCGAGGAGCGGATCCTCCTGATGCGTCATCAGCACCATCTCGCCGTTGCCCTTGAGGGTGGTGGCGACATAGCCGCCGAGGGGCGGCGCTTCCTTCCAGTCGATGTCCTGGATCGCCTCGTGCCCCGGCTGGGCGACGGCGGGCTTGAACGGCTGCTCCACGAGCGAGGCCTTGGAGGCGAGCTGGGTCTCGAGCGTGAAGATGCGCGGGACGGTCGCACCCTCGTCCGTGTAATAGAAGCGCCCGCGCCCCCACTTCGCGATGTCGACCATGAGCTGGATGTCGGCGTCCTTGCCGATGGCCACCGTCGACACCGTGATCTTGTCCTTGGCCATGCGCCGGATCAGGCCGGCGAAGTCGCCACGGGTCATCTGGCCGTCGGACAGGAAGATGACGTGCTTGAGCAGGGCCGGCCGGTCGAAGAGGACCTGGTAGGCCTCCTTGAGGGCCGGGTAGCCGTCGGTGCCGCCGCCCGCCTTGATGGTGGCGATGGCGTGGTGAATCGCCTGCTTGTCGCGCGCCGGACGCATGGCCGAGTCCCACACGAACTCGGTATCCCAGCTCATGACCCCGACTTCGTTGCGATCATCGAGAAGGTCGACCACGAGATGCGAGGCTTCTTTGGCGATGTCGAGCTTGGTCGCCTTGTCGTCGGTGGTCATGGCCATGGAGCCCGACCGGTCAATGGAGAGCACCACGGCCAGGCTCGGGATCTCGATCTTCTGCTTGACCTCCATGGTCACGGGCAAGGCTTCCTCGATGGGCGTCCGGTAGTAGCCGCCCAGGCCGAAGCTCTCCTCGCCCCCCACCATGATGAGCCCGCCCCCCTGCTCGCGGACGTAGTCGCGGATGTTCTCCATCTGCTTCTTGGTCATCTTGAGCGACGACACGTTGGACAGGATGACCCCGTCGTACTTCTGGAGCCCTTGCGCGTCCTTGGGGATGCGCTCCGCCTCCACGAGATCCACGTCCACGTGCTGGGCGCGCAGGGCCGCGGTCAGGGCCTGGGCCTGGCTGCGGTCCTTCTCCACGAGGAGCACCTGGGGCCGGCCCCGCACCACCACCGTGCCCACCGCGCGATTGTTTTCCTCGATGATGTCGCCCTCGACGTCGATGGCGGCCTGGAAGACGTGGATGCCGCTCTGCTCGAGCGACTGCCGGTAGGAGAAGACGTTCTTGCCGGCGTTGAGCTTGACGACCTGCGAGCCGAGAAACTCGCCGTTCCGGAACAGAGAGAGCCGTCCCTGCGTCTCCGCCTGGCTCCACGCGACAACCTTGGCCTTGAAGGGCTCGCCGAATTTCACCTCCTGAGGCAGGAGCATGGACTCGACCACGACCTCCTGCTTGAAGGTCAGCGGTGCCGGAACGTACCAGATGTCGGCCCCGGCATCCTTGGCCGCCTGCGCGACGGCGAGGGCATTGCCCACGTTCTGCCTCCCGTCGGAGAGGAGCACGAAGCGGTTGGCGTGGCCGGGAGGCGCCGTGGCGAGGGCCAGCTGGAGCGCCTGCGCGAGGTTCGTCCCCCGCCCGCCCACGGTCGCCTGCGGACGATCGATCTTGTTGCCGGGCTTGAGGGGCTGATCGACCACCGCTTCCTCGCCGAAGACGATGACCCCTGACTGGTCGCCCGGCCGCGCGGCCCCCGCGGACTGGGCGGCGAAGCGGAACGCGCTCTCGCGCGCGGCCAGGCTCACGCTGTCGGAGACGTCGAGAAGATATGAGAAGCACGCACCGGAGGCCGAGCGCCCAGCGGTCGCCCTCGTTGAAGGGCAGCCCGTACCGGCCCGCCGTCTGCCGCCGCCAGTAGAGGACGCCCTCGACGATCAGGAGGACGAGGGCGAGGAGGACGAGGAACTGCCAGAGCTCGCGCTGCACGGGCACGGGCACGGTCTCGGCGCGCGCGCCCTCGACAAAGGCGGGCAGCGGCTTGGGCGCCAGCTCCGACTCGTCGGGATTGAAGAGGTTGACCGCGACCTTGGTCTCTCCGCGCGGCGTCGAGATCGTGTAGACGCCGACCTCGTCGGTCTCCGTGTAGCTGATGGCCCCGCGGGTCACCTGCGCCCGCACGCTCCGGCCTCCCGGCGTGGTCACCGTGGCCGTGTTCACGCCGTGCTCGACGGGCAGCTGGATGGGCTGGCCGGTCTGCAATGACAGGCTGGATTGGTCCAGGCCCGCCGGATGCAGCCAGCGGAGAGACTTGGACATCATGAGGGGGAAGGCCACGCGGAGCGGCAAGTCGGACTGGAAGAGGTCGAAGCCGAAGAAGACGGCCTTCCGGTTCGGCTCCTCCAGGAGGTAGACGAGAGGGCCTCCCACGGCCTCCACGAGGATCTTCCCCGCGGCCAGGGGCCGCACGCGCATGGCGTCCTGGATGGCGATCTTGGCGAAGTCCACCTGGCGCATGATCGGATGCTTCCGGTCCCAGTCCATGATCACGGGCGTCTCGATGCGTCCCAGCACCTCGATGGGCACGTCGGGCGGCGCGGTATTGACGAGGACGAAGCGGCCGGGCCCGAGCTTTGTGGGGCTGACGCCATCGAGGACCACCACGTCGAAAGTCTCCATGCCCCCCTGGTAGGCGTCGGGCTTGCGCACCTCGAGCTTGACCTGGGGATCGGTCGACAGCTCCTTCTCAAGGAAGAGATTGCCGGGGCTCACGAGCAGGACGTTGATGGCGCGGACGGGCGGAATGACGGCATAGGCGACGTCGTCGGCCGCGAGGTCGTCGGAAACGTTGAGCCGCGCCCTCACCACGCCGCCGCCCTCGTGGGAGAAGGGCATCACCACCGCGCGCCGCACCTGCGGCTCCAGGGTCAGCGTCTTCTCGGCCACGACGTCGTTGTTGAGGGTGAGGGTGAAGCTGAACGTCTCGGGCTGATCCGAGAAGTTCACCACGGACAGGAAAGCCTGGGAGTCGTAGGTGCCGATGTAGTTGCGCCGCACCGCCAGGTTGGTGATGGCCACGTTGCGGCCGCGCTGGCCCACGCCGACCCAGCGCACGCGCACGTCGTCCGCCTGGCCGCGCAGGGCCGCCGGGTGGGCCCCGTCGGTGAAGACGTGGATCTCCGCGCGGGAGTCCTGCCCCACGAGGGCGCGGGCGGTCCGCACGGCCTCCCCGAGCCGATTCGGCAGGTCGCGTGGCTGGGCCCCGCGGATGGCGGCCAGGGTGAGCTGGCGATCGCGGCTGAAGGGCGCGAGCACGCGCGGCTGCACGGCCGCCTCGATGACCATGACCTCGGCGCCGACGCCCAGCCGGCCCACGAGCCCGAGGGCCTCGCGCTGGGCGCGGACGAAGCGTGAGGGCTCGACATCGGTCGCCTTCATGGAGGCCGAGCTGTCGAGGACGATGACGATGCGCTTGGCGCCATGACCCATGACGGTGACGGCCGGTCGCGCCAGGGCAAAGGCAAGCGCGAGGACGGCGAGCAGCTGCAAGATCAGGAGGGGATCCCGCTGGAGGCGCTGGAAGAAGGTCGAAGCCTCGCGGTCGCGGAGCGAGGGCTTCCAGAGCATCAGGCTCGGCACCGTCGCCTGACGGCGCCGCACCTTCAGGAAATACAGGAGAAGGAGGGGAACGGAGAGGGCGGCCAGGAGCAGGGCGAGGGGCTGGAGGAAGCTCATGCGAGCAGGAGCCCCTTGAGCTCGCGAAGCACGAGCTCTTCCACCGGAGTGTCGGTGGCCACGCGGTGATAGCTGATCTCGTTGGCGCGGCAGAAGCTCTCGGCGCTCTCGAGGAACTCGCCCAGGCGCTCGCGGTAGCTGCGCATGGCTTCGCCGTCCATGGTGAAGTCCTGGATCTCACCCGTCTCGGCGTCAGTGAGCCGGAGATCCCCCGCCAGGACCGGGTTCAGCTCCTCTGGCGAGAGCAGGTGGACCACGTGGACGTCGAAGCGCCGCTCCAGCAGGGCCTTGAGGCCCCGCTCGTATCCGGCGGGGTCGAGTAGATCGGAGATCAGCACGGCCAGCCCCGCCTCGCGCGAGCGGAGCGCGTAGGCCACGAGCGCGTCCGAGAGGCCCGTGGGGCCTTCGGCGCGCAGACGGGCGGCGAACTCGAGCAGCGAGAGCAATTGCCCGCGCCCCCGCGCGGGGCTCCAGCCCTCGGCCATGCGATCGCGAATGACGGCGACGCCCACCCGCTCGTGGCTGGCGAGGCCGACGAAGCCGAGGGCGGCGGCCAGGCGCGCCGCGTAGTGGAGCTTGCCGGGCTCACCGAAGCTCATCGACGCCGAGCCGTCGAGGAGGAGGTGCAGGCGCAGATCCTCCTCGTCCACGAAGAGCTTGAGGTAGAGGCGGTCGAGGCGGCCGTAGATGTTCCAGTCGACGTAGCGGAGGTCGTCCCCGGCGCCATAGGGCCGGTAGTCGGAGAACTCGACGCTCATCCCCTTGCGGGGACTCTTGCGCTCGCCACGGGTGCGACCCCGAAAGGCTCGGCGTGACAGAAGGGCGAGCCGCTCGAGCTGGAGAAGGAACTCGGGAGAGAGCAGGTCCTGACCGCGGGTCGCGGTGGGCACGAGCTATCTCTCGTCCAACGCCTTGAAGTATTCCTTCACCTGTCCGTGATAGTCGCGGGGGACCTGCTCGCGGGCGATGTCCTCTTCCATCTGCTTGCGGTACTGGCCGAGCACCCCGAGGTATTGCAGCCGCGAGGGCACCTTGCCGCCGCGTCCGACCATGTTGGTGTCGACGCCCTCCTTTCGCCCCGCCCGCGATTCGCCCTCGACGCCGACGTCGTATGGGTTGGTGCGGAGGCGCTGGGTGGGATCGCCCTTGGGGCTGCCGCTCTTGCCCTTGCCCGGGAGGGAGCCCTCGCCCTCCGGGAAGTCGCCGTCGTCGCCCGGCCCGCCGCCCTGCCGGCCGTCGCCGCGTCGGCCGCCCCGCCGCTCGTCGTCGCGCCCGCCGCGCAGGCCCTTGCCGTCGCGTCCCTTCTCCTCCATGGCGCGAAGCTTGTTGAGCGCGCGCTCCATGGCCTCCATGGCGCGGTCGGTCTGGCCCTGCTCGAGCGCCTCCATCCCTTCCCCGAGGTCGCCCTGGTAGCTCGGATCACCCTTGCGCCCGAGCCGCTCCATCTCCTTCATGAGCTCGCGTAGCTTGTCCGGCGAGAACTGCTCCCCGCGCAGGCCCCCGCGCAGCGCCTTGGCCTTCTGGAAGACCATGCGCTGCTGGCTCTGCGTGAAGTCGCGCTGGAGATCGGGCAGCCGATCGAGCTGATCGAGCATGCGGATGCGGTCGTCACCCTTCTTCAGGAAGGCGTTGAAGTCCGGGGCCTGGCCGGAGATCGACGTGTCCTTGAAGATCGCGGAGAGATCGCCCGGCTGGGACGACGTCCCCGTGCCTCCGCGTGGGCCGAAGGTCTTCTCCTGCATGTCCGCGCGCCGGACATCGTCGCGCTTGACGCCACGTGGCTGATCCTGGCTCTCCAGCCCACCGCTCCGATCGGGCACCTTCGCCTCGTCCTCCTGCCGAGTGGGGGACAAGCTGGGCAGCGCGCCCTGGGGCAGCGGAATGGCGGGGGCCAGGGCCAGGGCCAGGCCGAGCGCCAGCGGCACCGGCACGAACTTGGCCTCGCGTGGAATGCGGCGCGGAATGATGCGCCGGCCGGCGAGGGCCTGGACGCGCGCGACGGCGTCTGCCACCAGCGCGGCCACGAGCGGCGTGCGGTCCGGCCGATCCGCCCACTCCAGCGCGGTGGCGATGCGGTCCTGGAGCCCGTAGCCCCGATCGGCGAGACGCGCGGCCTCGGTGGCGGGCAGTCGCATAAGGAGACCCGTGACGGCGCCCGCGACAGCCCCCACGGCGAGACAGGCCGCGGCCCACGCGAGCCCCACCATGCCCAGGGAGTCGCGCAGGACGAGCGGGACGAGGGCAGCGAGCGCGCCCAGGAACAGGCCGCGGAGCCCGTAGAACTCCGCGCGCCGGATCCGGACTTCCCGGCCGACGCCGGCCACTGCGCGCTCAAGTATCGTGAGATCGGGCATGCGCCCTCCTCGACACCCTAACGGAGAAACACCTCTTTCTCCGTGGTGCTCAGGTTTTCCGCGGCCTCGATGATCTGGGCGACGAGTCGGTCCACGTCCACGCCCTCCGCCTCGCCCTCGAAGTTGAGGATGATGCGGTGGCGAAGGGCGGGCAGCGCCATGGCGCGCAGGTCCTCGATGCTGACGTTGTAGCGCCCTTCGCTGAGCGCGCGCACCTTGGCGCCGAGGACGATGGCTTGCGCCCCCCGCGGGCTCGCGCCGTAGCGGACGAAGCGCCGCGTCGCCTCGGGAGCCCGCTCCCACTGTGGATGGCTCGCGAGCACGATGGTGGCGGCGAGGTCGCGCACGTGCGCGGCGATGGGCACCTCGCGCACCAGCTCCCGGAAGGTCATCACGCGGGGCCCGGTCATCACGCGGGACACCGAGACCTCGCGTACCTGCGTGGTGCGATCGATGATCTCCGTCAGATCGGCGAGGGCCGGGTACTGCACGCGCAGCTTGAGAAGGAACCGGTCGAGCTGCGCCTCCGGCAGAGGATACGTTCCTTCCATCTCGATGGGATTCTGGGTGGCCAGCACGAAGAAGGGCAAGGGGAGCGGGTTCGCCGTCCCCGACACGGTGACCGCGCCCTCCTGCATGCCTTCGAGCAGCGCGGACTGTGTCTTGGGGGTGGCCCGGTTGACCTCGTCGGCGAGAAGGATGTGGGCGAAGATCGGGCCCCGCTGGAACTGGAAGTGCTTCCGGCCCGCCTCGTCCTCGACGATCATGTTGGTGCCCATGATGTCGCCGGGCATGAGATCGGGCGTGAACTGGATGCGCGAGAAGGACAGCTCGAGGCTCTCCGCCAGCGTCTTGATGAGCAAGGTCTTGCCGAGACCGGGGACGCCTTCGAGCAGCACGTGTCCGCCGGCGAAGAGACCGGTGAGCACGTGATTGATCACGTCATCGTGGCCGACGATGACCTTGCGGACCTCGGCGCGGAGGGCCTGGAAGCCGGCCACGAACTCCTGGACACGCTGTTCCTGACTCTGGGCCGACACGGGAGACTGCGACATTCGCGACTCCTTTCCGCATCTTGGGAACAGCGGACCAAAGATTTTAGCCATGATAGGGGTGGTTCGCCGATCCGTCAACTGATCGCGCGGCGCGGCTCGCGCTCGCGGAACATGCCCATTCAGGAAGCAGGCACCAGAGTGTCGAAAAGCCTGACATAGCCGTCGATCTCGGCCTCCGGACGGAATCCGGCGGCACGCGATTGCCCCTCTGCGCCGAGGCGCGCGCGAAGCTCGACATCGTCGAGGAGCCGCTCGGCCTGGGAGGCCAGCTCCGAAGCGTCGGAGAAGAGAAGACCGGTGACCCCGTCTTCGATCAGCGCGCGGTTGCCCTCGATGTCGGAAGCGAGCACCGGGCGTCCGAGCGTGAGCGCCTCGAGCACCGAGTTCGACATGCCTCCTTCGGAGATCGAGCAGTTGAGCACGACGTCGGCCGCGCGGAGGAGGACGGGCATGCGCGCGTGCGGCACCGCTCCGAGATAGCGACACCAGGGCCGGCCCGTGAGCCCGAGGAAAAGCTTCGCGCCCTCTGCCGCGTCCAGGACCGGCCCGACGTAGTGAAGCTCGAAGCCCTCATGGCGCGCGGCCACCGCATCGAGCGGACCCAGCGGCATGAGGGGGCGCTTGACGGGGCGAATGCCGGCGGGAAAGAGCATGACCGGTCCCGCCACGCGCGGCGGCGGGGGTCCGTCGGACGATCGGAACGAGACGGACTGGGCGATCACGACGATCCGGGCGGCCAGCTCGGGCCGCGCGGCCGAGACGCGCGCGCCTATCGAGCGGTGAAAGACCGTGATGGCGGCCGCGCCC
>WNGJ01014919.1_pt1 | contig 12407 bp, 9 predicted proteins | sample 5400611 | NCBI WGS metagenome assembly WNGJ01 (sample SAMN13153375, study PRJNA577476) | soil metagenome | isolation source: 40 cm soil or saprolite under Garry oak tree replicate 1 | place: USA:California | collected 2016-06-15
GCGGCCTTCTTGCGGTCCTCACGCTTGGTCTTCGCGAGCTGCTTCAGCTCCTTGATCGCCTTATCGCGCTCGTTGTCCGAGTAAGCCCAGCGAATGTCCTTGCCGAGCTGCAACCGGTACAGCGGCGGCTGGCCGATATAGATGCGGCCCTCCTCGATGAGCGGTCGGAAGTGCCGGTAGAGGAGCGTGAGCAGGAGCGTGCGGATGTGCGAGCCGTCGACGTCCGCGTCGCAGAGCAGGATCGTCTTGCCGTACCGGAGCTTCTTCATGTCGAAGTAATCGCCGATGCCCGTGCCGAACGCGGTGATCAGTGTCTTGATCTCTTCGTTGCCGAGCATCTTGTCGGCACGTGCCTTCTCGACATTCAGGATCTTGCCCTTCAGCGGCAGGATCGCCTGCGTGCGTCGATCGCGGCCGCCCTTCGCGCTGCCGCCGGCCGACGGGCCCTCGACGATGAAGAGCTCGCACTTCTCGGGATCGCGCTCCGAGCAGTCCGCGAGCTTGCCCGGCAGCGAGAAGCCGTCGAGTGCGCCCTTGCGGAACACGTCGCGCGCTTTGCGCGCGGCCTCGCGCGCGCGGAATGCGGTGAGGCACTTCTCCACCATTCGTTTCGCGTCGCCGGGGTTCTCTTCGAGGTACTGGCCCAGCGCATCGTTCACAGCGGCGGCGACCTGGCCAGCGACCTCGGCGTTGCCCAACCGGGTCTTCGTCTGACCCTCGAACTGCGGCTCCTTGATCTTCACGCTGATCACAGCGGTGAGGCCTTCACGCACGTCTTCCGAGGTCAGGTTCGCGTCGGCTTCCTTCAGCTGCCCGCTCTTGCGCGCGTAGGCGTTGATCGTTCTCGTGAGCGCATTCCGGAACCCGGTGAGGTGCGCGCCGCCGTCGATCGTGTTGATGTTGTTGGCGAACGTGTAGACCTTCTCGACGAAGCTGTCGTTGTACTGGAGGGCCACCTCGACCACTGTGTCGTTCTCGAAGGTCTTCTCCACATATACGGGCTTCGCGTGCAGGGCGATATGCGACCGATTCAGGTGGCGGACGAATGAAACGACACCGCCGTCGAAGTAGTAACTCGCTTCGGTCTCGCTCCGCTCGTCGTGCAGTGACAGGTAGAGCCGCTTGTTCAGGTAGGCGGTCTCCCGCAGCCACTGCTCGATGACCTGCGTGTCCCATTCGATCACCGGGAACACTTGGGGATCCGCCGTGAACCGCGTCACAGTTCCGGTGATCCTCTCCGGCTCAGTCCAGGGCAATGGCTGCGGTGCGGGCAACTGTGGCTTGGTGGTCGTGCGTACGGACCCCGTCGGCTTCCCCCGTTCAAAGCTCTGCGTGTAGACCTTGCCGTCACGATGGACCTCGACGAGCGTCGACGCCGACAGCGCATTGACGACCGACACGCCCACGCCGTGCAGTCCGCCGGAGACCTTGTAGCCCGCGCCACCGAACTTCCCACCCGCGTGCAGGATGGTCATGACGACCTCGAGCGCATCCATTGGCTTCCCCTTGGAATCGCGCTGGGTTGGATGCGGGCCGACGGGAATGCCGCGGCCGTTGTCGGCGACGGCGATGTCGTTGTTCTTGTGGATCCACAGGTCGATCCGATCGCACGTGCCGTTCATCGCCTCGTCGATCGAGTTGTCGAGGATCTCGCGCACGAGGTGATGGAGTCCGCGGATATCGGTCGTGCCGATGTACATCCCGGGACGCCGACGTACGGCCTCGAGGCCCTCGAGGACCTGGATGTCCTTCGCGCTATATGACCCGGGCGGCTTGCCGCCGTTGCCCGCGGTCTTATCTCCGCCGCGCGTCTTCACGTTCTCGTCGTCTTTTCTGACGGCCACGTGCTCTCCCTATGCCCGGCCGGCGCGGACCAGGAGCTCGTACAGACGCTCGAAGTCCTCGTCGGAGTAGTAATCGATGGCGATGCGCCCGCCCTTGCGGCCGCGCAGGATCTCCACCTTGGTGCCCAACGCGGAACGCAGCTCGCTCGTCACATGCGCGAGATCCGGATCGCCGCCGCGCAGGCGCGGGCGCGATCGGCCGCGTCGCGGCGGATGGACCATCTTCCGTGCCAGCGCCTCCGCATCGCGCACGGACAGCTGCCGCGCGATGATCGTCGCGAGCGCGGTCAGCGCATCCGAAAGAGGTAGCGGAAGCAGCGCGCGGAGGTGGCCCTCGCTGATCTTGCCCTCCAGCACGGCGTCCTGCAGCGCCTGCGGCGCGGTGAGGGCGCGAAGCATGTTGGCGACCTGCGAGCGCGACTTCCCCACCCGTTCAGCGACCTGCTCCTGCGTGAGGTCGTACGTCTCCATGAGGAGCTTGTAAGCGCGCGCGGTCTCGATCGCGTTGAGGTCCGCGCGCTGGAGATTCTCCACGAGCGCGAGCTCGAGACGGTCACGCACGTCGTCCCGAACGACGGCCGGGATGGTCGTCTTGCCCGCGACGCGCGCCGCCAGCACGCGACGGTGGCCGGCCACGAGCTCGTAGGCGTCGCCTTCCCTAGAAACCACTATTGGTTGCAGAACACCATGCCGGGTTATCGATGCCGCGAGCTCGGCGATGCCGTCGGCGTCGAAATTGGAGCGTGGCTGCTGCGGATTGGGGCGGATCCGCTCGAGCGGGATCTCCGTCGCGCCGACCGACTGTAGGGTCGGCGCTGAGGCGCCGGGTGCCTGGCCGAGAAGCACATCGAGCCCGCGCCCAAGTCCAGTGCGCGCCATCAGGCGATCGCTCCGGAGAGCGCGATCGGCTCGCGAGCCTTGAGCCGGCCCAAGAGCTCGCGCGCCAGGTCAGCGTAGGCCCGGGCGGCACGTGAGTGCGGGTCGTAGAGGCTGATCGGCTTGCCGTGGCTTGGCGCCTCTGCGAGGCGCACGGTCCTGGGAATGCGCGCGCGCGTCACGAGCTTCGGAAAGTGCTTTCGAACCTCGTCGATCACCTGCATCGAGAGCCGGTTGCGGCGGTCCTCCATCGTGAGAACGATGGCGAGGACCTCGAGCCTCTCGTTGAGCCGCTCGCGGACCGCCTCGATGGTTGCGAGGAGCTGCGCCAGCCCCTCGAGCGCGTAGTACTCGCACTGGACGGGCACGACCACGCCGTCGCCTGCGGCCAGCGCATTGACGGTGAGAAGGCCCAACGACGGCGGGCAATCAATGATCACCGTGTCGTAGTGGGCTGTGCCGCGAAGCGCCTGGCGAAGTCGGTATTCGCGCGCCATCACCGGAACGAGCTCCACTTCGGCGCCGGCCATTTCGGGACCCGATGGAACCAGGTCAAGACCGGTCAGCGCTGTGGGCACGATCGCCTCGGCGAGTGGACGCTCTCGGAGTAGCACGCCATAGATGCCATTCGCCCGCTCCTTGCTGATTCCCAGGCCGCTGGTGGCGTTCGCCTGCGGGTCGAGGTCGACGATCAACACCCTCTGGCCGCGCTCAACGATGGCCGCGCCGAGGCTGATTGCCGTCGTCGTTTTCCCCACTCCGCCCTTCTGATTGCTCACTACGAGGACCGTCATTTCGCCCCCTGTCACACGTGAATCATCAACCGCAGAATCTAGGAAAAACTGGGAACGAAACAGAGCCCTTCGTGGTCCTAATTCTATCCGAAACGAGCCTCGGGCGTGTTTCCCAAGTTCCTGCGCTCCCTGCGTTAGAACACTCTGCGGGCTCTAAGAGCCATGCGTTGTCGGCAACTCCGTCGCATGTGTCCGAACGGCCGCAGGCCATGGCACCGCCTGCCTGATAATTCGTGGCGGGATGGGAGCTCGCTGGAGCGTTACGACCAAACGTGCCGTGGTGGCGGGTTTTGTCGTGCTCGCGATCGTCCTTTTCTGGCGCGCCGGGGACATCGTCCAGCCCTTCATCTGGGGTCTGATCGTCGCCTACATCCTGCTACCTGTTGTGGGTGCGATCGAACGACGGTTCACCCTGTCGCGGACAGTGTCAGCGCTCGCCGTCTTCGTCGCCCTTCTTGCAATCATTATTGGTGGCGGCAGGCTCATCGTCCCGCGCATCGCGGAGAACGCCGGTGACCTGGAGAAGAACTGGCCGGTACTGCTGGCGAACGCCACGCTCACGATCTCGAACGTGTTCGACCAGCTCGGGTTGAGTGACGTGGACAAGGTACTGATCGGACCGAACGTCGATGACATCGAGAGGCAGCTCGCCGCGATGGCCCAGCGCACCGCGCTGCCGTTCGCCGTGGGGCTGGGGCACTTCCTCCTCGAGTTCCTCGTGTTCCTCATCGCCACGTTCCTATTGCTGCGAGACGCGCCTCGCCTGTACGAGTTCGTGCGCCGCAACCTTCCCAACCGGCAGCGCCGGGAGATCGTGCAGGTGCTGGGTGAGACGAACGTCATGCTCGGGCGCTACATCAGAGGTCAGTTCCTTCTGGTGGCGCTCATGTCCACCGTCACCACGATCGGGCTGACTCTCCTGGGCGTGCCGTACAGCGTGCTGCTCGGGGTGCTCACCGGCCTGCTCGAGACGATCCCGTTCGTCGGCCCGATCACCGCGGGGGCGATCGCGTGCCTCGTCGCCCTGGGCCACCCGAATCCCTTCGGCTGGTCACAGCTGGTCTACGTCGGCGTCGTCGCGATCATGTACACGATCCTGCGACACGCCGAGGACTATCTCGTCATCCCGACGGTCATCGGGCGCGCCGTGCGGCTGCACCCCGCGATCGTGATCTTCTCTCTTCTCACCGGCGGCGGTGTGTTCGGTCTGATCGGTATCGTCCTCGCCGTGCCGTTCGCCGCGACGCTCCGACTGATCCTCATCTACGTCGGCGCCAAGCTTCGGGACGAAGATCCGTTCCCACAGCTCGAGGTGGAGCTGGCGGAAGCGACCGAAGCCCCCGGCGAGACCGTCGAGTCCTCGCGCGTACCGGGGCGGGCGCGCCCCTAGAACGCCTCCCGCGTAGCGTCCTAGCGGCGGCCGCGTTCCGCAACCAGAGGAGGGCTCCGTGCGCTTCGCGCTCGCTATCGCCATCCCGCTCGCCGCGGCGCTCCTCCAAGGTTCGGTGGTGCCCTTCGTGTCGATCGGCGGCGCGCGTCCAAACCTACCGGTGCTCGTCGCGGCCTCCTGGTCGGTCGCCGTCGGCGCTCGGGAGGCTGTGTGGTGGGCGTTCGTGGGCGGCCTCGCGGCCGACCTTCTTTCCGGTGGCCCGCTCGGCGCGCTGGCTCTGGCGTCGCTGGTGCCCGTGGCCGCCGTCGGGCTGGGGGAGAGCAGCGGCCGTCCCCGGTCCGTCATCGGTGGCGCGCTGCTCGTCGGCGCCGCCACCCTCGCCGCCGGCCTCCTCTACCTAGTAATCCTCCTCGTCGTCGGACAGCCGCAGGGTGACCCGGTGCTCCTCGCCGGCGGCGCCGCCGCGGGAGCGATCTACAACGGCGTCCTCGCGATCGCTACCTATCCGATCGCCAGATCGATGCGCCACGTGACCGCGAAGGAGGCATCCTTCGGACTATGAGAAGCCCGTCGCGTGATTTCGTCCGACCCAATCGCTTCGTCGCGCTGGCGACCGCGATCGCGCTGGTCTTCACCGGGCTCACCGTGCGTCTCTGGGATCTTCAGGTCGTCAACGGCGGGCAGTACCGCGATCTCGCGGAGCAGAACCGCGTGCTCCGCTTACCGGTCGAAGCGGAGCGTGGAACGATCGTCGACCGTAACGGCAAGGTGCTCGCGCGCAATCTGCCGGGGTTCGCCGTCACGGTCATCCCGTTCGACGTTCCTCGCGCCGAGCAGGCCGATCTCGCGGAGCGGCTCGCGCCGCTGGTCGCGCGCGACGCGAAAGACGTTGCGAGCGCGATCGATGTGCAGCGGGCGCGCAATCCGTACGAGCCGGTCAAGATCTCGCTCCGGCCGGTCGCGCGCGACATCGCGCTGTTGCTTTCGGAGCGCGGCGAGCTGTTCCCGGGCGTGCGCATCGAGGCGGAATCGATCCGGTCGTACGCCGATGCCGTGCTCTATTCGCCACTCCTCGGTTATGTCGGTCCGGTGACGGAGGATGAATACGCGGCGCTGCGCGACAAGGGCTACCTGCAGACGGACCTCATCGGGCGCACCGGTCTCGAGTACCAATACGAGCAATACCTTCGCGGGCAGTACGGCTGGCGCGAGATCGAGCGCGATGCGGCGCAGCGCGAGATCAAACAGCTCGCGTACTCGGCGCCGTCCACCGGGAACAGCGTGGTGCTCACGATCGATGATCGCCTCCAGAAGCTCATCGAGTCGGAGCTGAAGAAGGGCGTCGACCAGGACCTCTTCACCCAGGCCGTGGGCATCGCGATGAACCCGCAGAACGGGGAGATCCTCGCGATGTATTCGAACCCCGGCTACGACAACAACTGGTTCATCAACGGCATCACGCCGGAGCAGATGGCACAGCTGAACGGCGATGACCGGCATCCGCTCGTGAACAAGGCGATCGGCGACATCTACCCGCCCGGCTCCACGTTCAAGCTGGTCACGGGACTCTCGGCGCTGAGCGAGGGCGTTGCGAACCGGAACACGATCGTGAACGTCACCTCGAACGTGCTCACCGTCGACGGCTACAAGTTCTACGACTGGCGTGCCCACGGCACGCTCGATTTCGTCAACGGCTTCGCGCACTCGAGCGACATCTACTTCTACACGCTCGGCGGCGGCAACCCGAACACCGGCCGCGCGGGCGTCGGGCCCGAGGCCATCTACAAGTACGGGAGCGACCTCGGGTTCGGCAGCAAGACCGGGATCGATCTACCCGGCGAGGCGAGCGGGATCATGCCGAGCCCGGCCTGGAAGCTGAACACCTTCGACGAGCCGTGGACCATCGGCAACACCTACCACGAGTCGATCGGCCAGGGGTTCGTCGCGGTGACCCCCCTGCAGCTCCTCAACGCGTATTCGATCGTCGCGAATGGCGGGACCTTCTACCAGCCGCACCTGCTGAAGGAGGTCGTCGGCCCCGCGGGGAACGTCGTCTTCACGCAGCCGCCGACGGTCGTGCGGAAGGTGGGCATCACGCAGGACAACCTGGCGCTGCTTCGCGAGGCCGCGCGACGCGTCGTCACCATCGGGCACGCCTACATGCCGAACGCCAAGCTGCCCATCGCGGGGAAGACCGGCACCGCGGAATTCGGATCGTCCGCGGGCAAGGACAGCGCGGGCCGCAACAAGCTCGGGTTCCACAACTGGTTCGTGTCGTTCCTGCCCAAGGCGGACAACACCGATCCGACCGCCGACATCGCGATGGTGATCTTCACCTTCGACTCGAGCCGCTCGCTCTGCGAGAACTGCTTCAACCCCGCCGTCGGGATGACGCAGCGGATCCTTGAGGCCTACAAGCTGGGGACACCGTGAGCGTCAAGGCGCTGGAGATGCGGCGGTCCGCGTCGCCGCTGCACGACCGGCCGCACGCGCGCCGGCTCGATCAGGTCGATCCCTACCTGCTGATCGCGACGCTGCTCCTCATCGGCTATGGGCTCGTCATGACGTACGCGGTGACGGTCGAATCGCGGACCCTCACCGGCGATCCGATGCAGTTCGTCATCCGCGGCGCGATCTGGGCCGTCATCGGGCTCGCGGTCATGGCGACCGTCGCGATGTTCGACTACGCCTGGCTCGGGACCTTCGCGCCGCTCGTCTACCTGTTCACGCTCGGGCTTCTCGGGGTCGTGCTCGCGATCGGCACGTCATCGCTCGGCGCGCAGCGGTCGGTGAACTTCGGCGGTCTCTCATTCCAGTTCAGCGAGGTCGCGAAGGTCCTCATGATCGTGGTGCTCGCGAAGTTCTTCGCCGACCGGACGGACAAGATGGGCTCGCCCGTGACGATCCTCGGCGGCCTCGTGTTCCTCGGACCGGCGGTGTTCCTCGTCTACCGGCAGCCGGACCTCGGCACGAGCCTCGTGTTCGTCGCGATCTTCTTCGGCATGGCGTTCATGGCCGGTGCACGGCTTTGGCAGCTCGTGGGCCTCGTCGCCATGGCCGTGGCGGCCCTGCCCGTGATCTGGAGCGTGCTCAAGCCCTACCAGCAAGCGCGTCTCACGGCATTCATGGATCCCTACGCGGATCCGCAGGGCGCCGGCTGGAACATCATCCAGTCGCTCATCGCCGTGGGCTCCGGCGGTCCGACCGGAAAGGGGCTCACGGCGGGGACGCAGTCACCGCTCGGCTATCTCCCGATCGCGGAATCGGACTTCGTTTTCGCTGGACTGGCGGAGGACCTTGGATTCATGGGTGCGGTGATCCTGTTCGCCCTGTACATCCTGCTGCTCGTGGCCGCGCTCCGCGTCGCTTTCCGCGCGCGCGACCCGTTCGGGATGCTCCTCGGCGCCGGCATCGCCACGATGCTCGTGTTCCAGATCCTCGTGAACGTCGGCATGGCGATCTCTTCATCTCGCACGGCGGCAGCTCGCTGGTGTCGATCTGTTTCGCGCTCGGTGTATTGCAATCGGTCGCGATCCGACGTCCCGGACCGGAGATCGGCTAGCTAGCGCAGGTCGAGGTCATCGGTCGCGGGCGACAGCGCGGCGGCGTCCGCGGGCAGCCCGTAGTACGTGCTCTGTGGAGCGAAGAGGGGATCGCGACCGGCGATGAGGCGGCGCACTTCGTCGCGCGCGGCACGCGTGAAATCTCGTAGCGCCGTCGGCAGGAAGATCAGTTGGTGCTCGTCCTTCTCGCTGACCGAACCGGACGGATCGATCATCACGTCGAGGAAGAGGTCAAAGAATTCGAGGAGCGCGGGCTCCACTCGCACACGATGCGCGATGTCGACGTAGAAGCGCTTCTGATCGACCGGGCCGTGGCAGGAGATCGTGTACGGCCGATCCGGATGGAACAGCGACAGGCCGTCGTGTTGGGTGGTCCAGCCACCAAGTGGATTCGACCAGCGCGTTCCTGTCGGGCCGTAGATACGGGTCCATCCTTCGATCGTGGGGAGGAGATAACCGCGGCGGGCTTGCCAGATCGAGCCGTCGGGAATGCGCTTGTTGACGCGGATCAGCGGGTACATCCGCCTATACTTTGCTTCGAAAGGCCACGATCGGGAGCAGTACGCGGAACCCCTGACGGAGAGAGCCGGCGGTTGGTGCGAGCCGGTGTCCGGGAACGCCGAACTCGCCCGGGAGCCGCGGGCGTGAGTCTCGGGATCTAGCGCTCGCCGGAGTCACGTCCGTTATCAGCGTGCTCGAGCGGAGATCGATCGGGGCTGTGGCGCAGTGGGAGCGCATCACACTGGCAGTGTGGGGGTCGCGGGTTCGAATCCCGCCAGCTCCACCAGTCGTTCTCAACGAGGGGTGGTACCGCGGAAGTCGCCTTCCGTCCCCGAGTCCGGCACGAGCCGGCGGGGCGGAGGGCGTTTTGTATTCGGGCGAAAGGAGGCGGCAGATGGCGGTGGCGAAGCAGCGGATCGAAAAATACGAGCCGGCGAGCATCGAGGCGAAGTGGCAGGAAGAGTGGGTGCGCTCCGGCCTTCACGACACGCCGGATGACAGCGATCGCCCGAACTTCTATTTCCTGACGATGTTCCCGTATACGCGTTCGCGCCACCCGACGCCGCCGCGCGCTTCATGCGCATGCGTGGCCACAACGTGCTGTTCCCGATGGGCTTCGACGCCTTTGGGATCAACGCCGAGAACGCGGCCATCGATCGCAAGATCCATCCGGCGGTCTGGACGGAAAAGAACATGGCCCACATGCGCGACCAGTTCCGCCGCATGGGTACCGCGATCGACTGGCGGCGCGAGGTCGTCACGTGCTACCCCGAGTACTACCGCTGGAACCAATGGATGTTCCTGAAGCTGTACGAGAAGGGCCTGGCCTACCGCGGCGAGGCGGCCGTGAACTGGTGCCCTCGCGACGAGACGGTCCTGGCCAACGAGCAGGTCATCAACGGCCATTGCGAGCGCTGCGACACCCTGGTCGTGAAGCGGCAGATGACGCAGTGGTTCTACCGGATCACGAACTATGCGGACGAGCTGCTGAAGTTCGATGGCCTGGACTGGCCCGAGCGCGTGCGCGTGCTGCAGACGAACTGGATCGGCCGGTCCGAGGGCGCGGAGATCGCGTTCCCGGTCGAGGGCCATTCCGGTGAGGAGATCCGCTTCTTCACGACGCGCCCCGACACGATCTTCGGCGCCACGTTCATGGTCCTGGCGCCGGAACATCCGCTGGTCGAGAAGATCACCGCGCCCGCGAAACGGACGGAGGTGGAGGGTTACGTCGAACACGCGCGCAACATGGCCGAGATCGAGCGGACCTCGGCCGAGCGCGAGAAGACCGGCGTCGATACCGGCGCGTTCGCGCGCAACGTGTTCACCGGCGAGCGGATACCGATCCACGTTGCCGACTACGTGCTGTCGACCTACGGGACCGGCGCGATCATGGCCGTCCCGGGGCACGACGAGCGGGACTTCGCGTTCGCGAAGAAATATGGGCTGAAGATCCGCGAGGTCGTCTCGCCCGACGGCACGGAGCACGCGCGGTTGGACGAGCCGTACGTCGGCGAGGGCGCGATGGTGCGCAGCGGCCCGTTCACCGGGACACGCAGCGAGGTGGGGAAGCAGACTGTCGCCGAGGAAGCGCGAAGGCGCGGCATCGGCAAGCCGTCGGTCATATATCGCCTACGCGACTGGCTGGTCTCGCGACAGCGCTACTGGGGTACGCCGATCCCGATCGTGTACTGCGAAACCGACGGCGCCGTTCCCGTGCCGTACGACCAGCTGCCCGTCGAGCTGCCGCGCGACGTGGAGATCACTGGACGAGGCGGCTCACCGCTGGCGCGCGTCGCCTCCTTCGTGAACACGACGTGCCCGAAATGCGGGAAGCCGGCGCGCCGCGACACCGACACGATGGACACGTTCGTCGACTCGTCGTGGTACATGTACCGCTACGTCGATCCGAAGATCGACACGGCGTTCATGAACAAGGCGGTCGGCCGGAAATGGCTGCCGGTGAAGCAGTACACCGGCGGCGTCGAGCACGCGATCCTGCACCTGCTGTACATGCGCTTCATGACCAAAGCCCTTCGCGATCTGGGAGAACTGCCCTTCGACGAGCCGGTGATCCGCTTCCGGTACCAGGGGACCATCGTCTTCAAGGGCCGCAAGATGTCGAAGTCGCGCGGCAACGTCCAGACCCCCGACGAGTACGTGCGGCGGTATGGGGCCGACACGCTGCGGCTGTTCATGATGTTCATGGGCCCGTGGGTCGACGGCGCGGACTGGAACGCGTCCGGGATCGAGGGCGTGCATCGCTTCCTGTGGCGGGTATGGGAGCTGGGCCTGACCGAGCCCGAGCCCGCGGGCACGCGGGATAGCGACGTCGACGGCGCGGTGCATCGGACGATCAAGAAGGTCACCCAGGACCTGGGTGACTATCACTTCAACACGGCCGTGGCGGCGATGATGGAGCTGGCGAATACGCTCCAGCGCGCCGGCGGCATCAGCCGGAGCGAGGGCGTCGCCACACTGATCCTGCTGCTGGCGCCGTTCGCGCCGCACATCACGGAGGAGCTGTGGCGCCGCCGGGGCGGCGTCGGGTCGATCCATCAACAGCGCTGGCCCGCGTACGACGAGGCCGTCGCCGCGCCGCGCGAGGTCACGATCGTCGTTCAGGTGGACGGCAAGGTCCGCGATCGCATCCCGATGCCGGCGGGCCTCCCGGACGCGGAGGTACAGCTGAGGGCGCTGGCGAGTCCGAAGGTGCAGGCGTCCCTGAACGGCACGAAGCCGGCGAAGGTGATCGTCGTCGCGGATCGCATTGTGAGTATCGTGACCAAATGAGCGGGGAGATCAGGCTCGGCGCGCTCTGCGATCACGCGCTCGTCGGTCAGGACGGCAAGGTCAGCCTGATGGGGATCTTCCGGAACATCAGCGTGAGCGGGCTGCCTGCGCAGCACCCGCGGATGTTCCTCGTGGCGATCCTGGGCCTCGAGGTCGGCGCCCACAACGTCGTCGTTCGTCTCCTGCGGCCGGATGGCCAGCAATCGATGCCGAACCCGCCGGAGATAAGCGTGCATGCCGTCGCCGGACAGGATGTGAACGTCATCGTCGAGCTCAACAACATGAGCTTCACGACCTACGGGATGCACCGGTTCGAGCTCACCGTCGACGGCGAGGCCGTCGGCAGTCTCCCCGTGTCGATCGTGCAGATGCAGCCGCCCGGAGAGCGCCGCCGCGCGAATTAGACGAAACGTGGTCCCACATCTTTGGGCCCTGCGTCACACGAACGTGTGACGGCCAAGAGGCCCTTTGGGGCTTCCCACGACGCCGCGACTTGGCCACGCTCCGGTCATGCCTCGACCCATCGTCGTCGCCGTCATCGTCGCCGTGGCCGCCGGCGCGCTCGCCATGGTCGTGCGCGCGCGGACGCCCCCTCCCGTACCCGTCGAGGTCGTCGAGGCCACGCCCGAGCCAACACTGCCGCCGCTCA
>WNGJ01006469.1_pt1 | contig 12405 bp, 9 predicted proteins | sample 5400611 | NCBI WGS metagenome assembly WNGJ01 (sample SAMN13153375, study PRJNA577476) | soil metagenome | isolation source: 40 cm soil or saprolite under Garry oak tree replicate 1 | place: USA:California | collected 2016-06-15
CCGATCACCGCCCGGGGACCTCTCTAGGGCCGCAATGTTAGGAGTATAGGTTGTTGAAGTCAACGAGAGCCTTCATTGCGACTCTGGTGGATATCAAGCCGCAGATGATCTATTCATCGTGCGGAACTACTGTAGGTTGGCAGGAATCGCTACGCAGCCGGGGTCAGTCTGGTTTCCAAACCGATCTGATCGCCGGCAAACAATTTTACATTGGATCGTCATGATCTACGGGACACTATAGAGCGGCCGATCGTCCACACCGCGATCTTTCATGGCGGGTCATGTGCTCCAGGCGTCAGCCTTGCCGTGAACAGATTTGTCGTCGGGTTCATCGAGCTTCAGGAGTTGCAAGTTTGACACCCTTTTGCGACGGCTCCTATACTTCTCCCGCCGCGAATTCCCGTCCGGAGGGAACCCCCAATGTTGAAACGTTCGCTGGCCATTTTTCTGATTACCGCCTCCGCAACCTTCGGCTTTGCCCAAGAACATGAAATTCATCAACCAAAACTTACTCCACAAAAGAGCGGCACCACGCAGCTATTGATTTCTGTCAGTCCGGTGGACTCCCGTGTGGTCTGGGCAGCCGGAACTGCCGGCACATACGTGGTCACGACTGACGGCGGAGAGACCTGGAAAGCCGCTGTCGTGCCGGGAGCCGAAAATCTGCAATTCCGCGACGTGCAGGGCGTAAGCGATAAGGTCGCGTACCTGATGTCCATCGGAGGTAACACCACAGATTTTCGCATCTACAAGACTGTTGACGGTGGCGCGACCTGGACAATCCAGTTCATCAATGAGACTGTGAATGCATTCTATGATTGTTTCGCGTTCTGGGCTCCGAGGCGGGGCATTGCGCACAGCGATTCGGTGAGCGGAGTATTTCCCGATCTTCGCACGACCGATGGAATGACATGGGAATCCATCGCGGCCAACATGCCGCCGGCATTGCCGGGGGAAGCCTCGTTTGCGGCAAGTGGAACCTGCGTCGCAACGCAGGGAGGAAGAAATGCCTGGGTTGCCACGGGCGGCTCAACAATCGCGAGGATCTTAGCCACAAGAGACGGAGGCGACACCTGGAACGCATATGACACTCCACTGGTAAGTTCGCCCAGTGCGGGCGCGATCACGGTGGCCTTCCGCGATCCCTGGAATGGGATGGTGGCTGGCGGTGACTTGGCTTCAAACAGTTCCGCTGACGCGGCCACGTCAAACGACGGCGGAAGAACTTGGACTCTTACGAACAAGCCGCCCGTGCCAGGAACCATTTTCTGCCTGAGCTTCGTGCATGGCGTTGGCCATCACGATTTTGAAGAAGGAGACCACGATTACGACCATGCCGTTGTGATCACCGCCGAGACGGCGCCGAACTTCGATACAGGAGCAGCGGCCTGGACTCCCGATGAGGGAAACACTTGGTTCGCACTGCCCCACGTGAGCGGCTTCTGGGCGGTGGCTTTCACAACTCCGAAAGCTGGATGGTTCGTGGGCAATGGAGGTCAGATCCTGAAGATCAGCTTCTAGTGCAGTTTGCCAACATCGTGCAGCCCGCCTGCTGTGAACGTCCCGTTCTCCAGGCTGTTGGACAGTCGTTGGTGGTCTGGTCGCCACGCCAAACGGCAGGAATGTCAGTCCTTAACTTCAGAGTCTTGGCGATTCCTACCGAGTCCGAGCCTACTCAGAAACAATGCATTTGGGCGAATCGAGCTACCGACGTATAGAGAGCCTCATTCACCAAACACCATGATCCAGTGAAGCTGCTTCGGGGCTACAGTTCATTCAAAGAAGGCCCTAAGAGCCTGTAACAAAACCCGGTTTCACGATGGCTTTGGACCGCCGTCGTCGCACATAGTCAGATGCTGAACTTCGGCGCGAACTGGATGATACGTGGCTTGGTTCGAAGCCTATAGCACGGCCGAAATCGCCTGAGCTGAGAATGCGACCCGTAGAATCCACGCTGTCGGCTGAGGGATGTCGCCGACTGGATTGTCCTGGCTTGAATGATTCAGCAGATTGAAAACCCCGCGCGGAACTCGACACTTTTGGATTGATTCGCGGATCTAGCGCTTTCCGGCTGCGGCCGCCTTGCGTGCGATGAGCACGAACCCTTTTGCCTCGGCCTCTCGTCGCACCGATGCGAGCCGAGTACGGCCTGCAGCAGCGTTGCCGGTTTTTATTTGCGTTTTCCCGAGAGCTAGGCGAGCCTCCAACTGCAAGCCACCATATCCAGCCTTCATAGCTTGTTCCACGCAGGATTGGAGCAACTTGGCTGCTTCTGACAAGTTGCCGGAAGCGGCTTGCACCTGCGCGCTGGAGATGTCCAAGTTCAGTCGATTGAAGCGATCCTCACTGTTTACCATAAGCTCGCGATCACCAGCCACAACCTGCCGTGCTTCCGTGACCTTGTCTTGGGCCAGCAACGAGCGCACCAGGATGGTATCGGCTTCAACCTGAGCGTCCGGCTCGTTTTGCGCGGCATACTCTTTCAGCGCCTGCCGCACTCCTGACTCTGCATCACTGGCGTGACCTTCCTCCAACGAAAGCTGTGCCAAGCGCACACGGCTGTCGAACAAGTCTCTCACGTTGCCGCGCTCTTTGAGGCGCAAGGCTAATGCTGCCTCGTGTTGCTTCCGGGCACCGGCGAGCTCACCCCTGGCCAGCAGAATGTCTCCTGACCCGAACAGCGAATAGGTGGTACGAGATTGTTGTCCTACCTCGGCGAAAATCTGCAGTGCTTCCGAATAAAGTTTGGCCGCTCTTTCCAAGTCTCCAGCAATCATCTGCAGGCTCGCGAACTCGAGAAGCACCTCTCCGAGTCTGGGTTTGGAGCCGGCCTGGCGGCGAATAGCGAGACTCTCCTGGGCCAGCTTCTTCGCCGTAGTCACATCCCCGGTGGCCGCAGAGACATCCGCGAGGTTTATCAGGCAACCGACGATCAACCCTTTGTCTCGATAATGACGCGCCAGCGGAAGAGCTTCCTCGAGATAATGCCTGGCTCTAGACAAGTTGCCCTCACTTCTTTCAGTGACGCCGAGATTGTGCAGAATGATTGCAACCTGGCGGGCTTCGCCCATCTCACGAGAGAGGGCTAACGAGCGCTGGTCGGCTGCGATAGCTCCAGCGAGGTCCCGCTGAGAAAGCAGGACGCCCGCAAGATCATCCAGCCTCGCGGCCTCCGCCGTTTTATTGCCAAAGTCATGCAGAACCCGCAGCGACTCTTGGTAAGACTTCTTAGCGCCTTCCAGGTCGTCTTGATCTTCGAGCGTAGCGCCAATACTGAGAAGAGCGTTGGCTTCCCCGAAGCGGTCTCCCACGGCCGCAAAAAGCTGCCGGGCTTCGAAGGATGCCGCGAGGGATTTTTTCAGGTCACCAAGCCTGCGATATGCAGCGCCTTCAACGTTGCGAGCCTGGGCGATCAACCGCCGCGACCCTCGAGATTCTCCTTTCGCTACGGCCCAGCTTGCGGCCGCCAGCTCACGCTGGTAATCGGAGCGCGCGCGTGCTGCGGTGGCCTCTTGCAGATCAATGCGCGGATCTTCCCCCGAGGGGGGAGGAAGCTTGCGCAGGGCCTGGATCGTGGCTTGGCTATCGTCGAGCTTGCCCGCCTCGACCTGCGCTTCCGTCAATCGCAGACCGTAATCAAGATTGTCAGGAAAGAAGCCGAACAGCGTGCGATACAGATCGGTCGCTCTGTCCCAGTCTCTGGCTGTGACGTAATAGCGAGCTTCCACCGACAAGCTCTGCTCACGCGGCAGATTTCCTGCGAGACTCAAAGCCTTCTTCGCCTCTGCGTTTGCCTTTTCGTCATAACCCAGGGTAGCCCACGCATCTGCTAGGGTCGAGTGGGCTAAAGCAAAATGAGGATCGGCAGCTGCCGCCTTTTCCAGCAGGTCGCGCGCTCCCAGCGCATCAAAAACGCGAAGCTTGGCCAGACCTTCTGCATACAACCGCGCCGCTTCGGGATTTGACGACACGGAAGCCTGAACCGCCCCAGATTCGCTGGGAGAGATTCCGCTAACGCCCAGCTTGGCGCGCAGATCGGCGCCAGCTCGCGTCACCAGATCGGGCAGAGCGGTTTCGTTCCCGCTCTCAGCCACAGCGGCAACCGTTTCCCCCAATGCGGCGTCCCGTACTTGCAGGTCGAGTCGGACGTTGCGGCCTGCGTCACCTATATCAAGGTAGGAACCAAGAACCACGTAGTCGCTGCCGAGGTTCTTGTAGACACGGCCCAGACTGGTTTTGGAGAGCGCATTATCTTCAGGAATCGAGAGGCTGATCCTGGCCTGCGCGACGTCTTCTCCTGGAATTGTTCGCAGCTTCCCTCCGGCCGCAAGCTCGGTGGTGAGCATCTCCGAGAGAGCGGTAGACAACCACGCCGTGTCCGGCCGTCCGGACAGATTCTTGAATCCTAGGACAGCCACCGAACGGCGGCCTTTCGACCGCTGGCCGGCCAGCTCTGCTCGAGCTTTTTCCGTTGCACGGTGCTCCTCCCAGGCAGTGAATCCGACAGCGCTGAGCAGCACCGACAGCACGATCACACTCGCAGTCACTTCCGTCTTGTGCCGCCGCACGAACTTTGATGCCCGGTAAGCCAGCGTGCTACGCCGCGCCGTGACCGGCAGGTGATCCAAGTGCCGCTCGATATCCTGAGAAAGCTCTTCCACCGAGGCATAGCGGCGCTGCGGTTCTTTGTTAAGGGCCATCAGGACGATCGTGTCCAGGTCGCCGCGCAGACGACGACGCAACTTCTCCGGCTCTCCCTCGCGAGTTTTGCGTACCAATTCCGGAGTCTTATTGACCGTAGTCCCGTCCCTAGAGGCCTCCGTCTCTACCCGGTCCACTGCTGTGCTTGGATTCTCCGGTTGTTGTTCGCAGATGGCCCGCTCCATCTCAGCCGGGGTCGGTTGCCTCAGCTTGTAAGGCCGGTGTCCCGTCAACAACTCGTAGAGAACCACACCCAATGAGTAAATGTCGGATGAAAAGGTGACCGGTTCGCCGCGCACCTGTTCCGGACTGGCATAAGCCGGCGTCATGCGCCGCGTCCCCGTCTGGGTCACCCGCAGCGTTTGCGTCGACGGATCGGGATGCAGAACTTTTGCAATACCGAAGTCCAGCAGCTTCGGCACACCTTCCGCTGTTACCAGCATATTGCTCGGCTTCAGGTCGCGGTGAATGACAAGATTCTTGTGAGCGTGCTGCACTGCGGCACACACTGTGCAGAACAAGCGCAGGCGTTGTTCGATTAGTAGCGCATGGCTGTCGCAGTATTCATCGATCGGGGTGCCCTCTACATAGTCCATCACGAGGTAGGGCACCCCTTCCGCTGTGCTGCCACCATCGATGAGTCTCACGATGTTAGGGTGATCCAGACCCGCAAGCATCTGCCGTTCTTTTCGGAAGCGGTTTAACACCTCGGCGCTGTCCAATTCCAACGGGACAAGTTTGATGGCTACCTGCTTGCGATAGGCGTCATCGGCACGCACCGCAAGATATACGACTGCCATACCGCCGTGCCCGATCCGCTGGACAATTTCATAGGCGCCTACGCGACGGCCGACCATCGGATCTTCAGCATTCGCTGACTCGGGAGCGGACTGCGTAGACCCTGACTTTTCCTCCAAAGCGTAAGCGCTCTCTGCGGCGTTCAGAGACTTGCCTGTAGCAGTCGGTTCTGCGGAGAACTCGGAGAAAACCTCACCAGGCGTGGGAATGTCGGCACCGACAATCGGATCTTTGAGAAAGCTGCCCGCCTCCTCGTGGCTGATAAGAAGTTTCTCAACTTGCCGCCGTACATCTTCGTTGGCACAATGGTGCGCAAGAAATGCCGCCCGATTCGTCGATGCCTCCTGCAAAGCAGCATCAAACAACGCTTTAATCTTGTCCCATTTCTGCGGCGTCATCTCCATGGCGTTCCTTCAGATCTCCATAGAGCCAAGCTCTGGCAATGTTCCATTCCCGCATCACGGTCCTCGAGGAAACACCTAGCACGTCAGCTGCTTCGTCCAACGTGAGACCACCGAAATAGCGGAGCTCGACAATTCGCCCCTGGCGAAAATCCAGTTTTTCCAGCCGCGCCAGAGACTCATGGATGGCTAGCAATTCCTCGGTTCGATCGGGGGAAACCAGCAACACGTCGTCGAGCGATACCTTCTGCTGCTTGCCTCCTCGCCTAACCCTCTGTTGTGCGCGTGCATAATCGACCAAGATCCGCCGCATTAACTGCGAGGCCACAGCAAAAAACTGAGCCCGGTTTTGCCATTTTGCACCTTGCTGCGCCGACAGCTTCATGTAGGCCTCGTGCACCAGTGCGGTCGCTTGAAGCGTGTGGTCCCGGCGCTCCCGCCTGAGGCAACGAGCTGCTAATCGCCGCAGCTCCTTGTAGACGAGAGGGATAAGCTGGGCGGCGGTATGCCGATCACCTTCTCCCAACTTGTTGAGTAGGGACGTGACATCCCCGGGCGAGGGTCCCACAGGCGCCTCCGAGGCCCGAGCTAACCGAGTGCAAAATCAAGCAATCCTACCCCGCTGTATCTTTCAACGCAACTTTTTGCCGAAGGTATGTCCATTTTCTCCCGGAATTGTCGCGTTAACAGAATGGAACAAGGGTTGAGGTAGAGGGGCTGGTGGGGGTCTGAATTCCTGGAAATGCAAGCGGGCTGCCAGTTCGTCCGCAGGCCACAGAAATTGCTTCCGGACCAAGGCAGAGATACTATCTTGACCCTGAACACGCGGGAGGCAAGCCATGACCCAGAGGATTTGTCAGTCCAAAGCTTTCCACGCTCACCAAACCGGAATGGCTGTGGTGATTAGTTTCTTTGTGGCGTTTTTAGCGTTTGGAGGGGTCGCCACGGCGCAGAATCCGGTGCCGTTCATTAACCAACCTCTTGTGCCGGATGCAGCTAAGCCGGGCGGGGCGGAATTCACCCTCACCGTAAACGGCACGGGCTTTGTGCCAGGCTCGGTAGTGAGGTGGAATGGCAGCATGCGGAAGACAATGTTCGTGAGCAAAATGCGCCTGACTGCGACAATCACTGCCTCAGACATCGCTAAGGCACGCACGGCTGTTATCACCGTGCTCAATCCGAGCCCAGGTGGCGGCAAATCGAACACTGTGTTCTTCGAGGTCACCCTTCCTACCCCGTCGATCGCTTTGGCCAAGGCGGGGTTCTTGGATATTGGCGCTAACGCTACTTCGGTGGCTGTGGGAGATTTCAACGATGACGGCCACTTGGACTTGGCCGTGGCGAATGAGAACAGCAATAGCATCAAAGTTCTGTTGGGCAGGGGCGACGGAACCTTCAATGCTCCCATGCACTATGGCGTTGGCTCGGGATCTGAATCCGTGGCTGTGGGAGATTTCAATGATGACGGCAAGCCGGATCTGGCTGTAGCGGACGTGGACAGCGGGAACGTCAGCGTCCTATTGGGTAATGGAGATGGAACATTCAAAGCCTCGATGCACTATGGAGCCGGGTCAGTGCCCTATTCGGTCGTGGTCGGAGACTTCAACGCGGACGGCAAACTCGACCTCGCAGTTACAAACAATGGAAGCAGCAATGTCAGCGTACTTTTGGGCAACGGTGACGGGACTTTCCAGGCCGCCGTGGACTACACGGTTGGGCTAACTCCTACAGAGCTCGCGGTGGGAGATTTCAACCGCGATGGCAAGCTGGACTTGGTTGTGTCAAGCGGCGGCAATAGTGTCAGCGTTCTCTTGGGCATTGGCGACGGGACCTTCCGGGCTGGAGCGACCTATGCCGCCGGACGAGGACCACTCGCGGTCGGAGATTTCAACGGTGACAGCAAGCTGGACCTAGCCATCGTGAGCGATGTTGTGCGCATTCTCTTGGGCAACGGGGACGGAACGTTCCGAGCTCCGGTGACCTATGCGGTGCCCTCAGGACCCCTTGCCGTAGGAGATTTCAACGGCGACCGCAAGTTGGACCTGGCCGTGGGGAGTACCGTCCTCCTGGGCAATGGTGACGGTACTTTCGGGCCGCCAACACACTTCAGCCTAGGGTTAGACGACCCTCGCTCAGTGGCAATAGGCGATTTCAACGGGGACGGCCGACTTGATATTGCAGTGGTCGACTACGCTGGCGGAGAGGCCGGCGTGTTGCTACAGATTCCAACCATTTCCCTGTCGAAAACAAGCGTAACCTTTGCCGACCAGTTGGTCGGCAGCACCAGCGCTGCACAGACGGTCACACTCAGCAACATCAGTGCTCTACGGTTGAGCATTGGCAGCATTGCGGTTACGGGAACGAATGCGACCGATTATGCCCAGACCAACTCTTGCAGTTCGACGCTCAATCCGGGGGCGAAGTGCAATATCGCCGTGACCTTTGGGCCCACGAAGATTGGGCCGCGAATTGCCTCGATCACGATCACCGACAATGCTTCCGGCAGCCCTCAATCGATTCGATTGAGTGGCACCGGCGTGACCGCCGGATCGAACGCCACTTTGGCACCCACCGGACTGACCTTTGTCCCTCAGCTTGTGGACACTGCCAGCCCGGCGAAACGCGTCAAGTTGGCAAACTACGGCACAATGCCGCTTAGCATCGCGAGCATTGCCACGAGCGGTGATTTCAGCCAAACGAACGGTTGTGGTTCGAGCATCGCGGCTGGCGCAAGTTGCACGATCAACGTAAGCTTCAAACCCACGCAGACCGGAACAAGAACTGGGACATTGTCGATTACAGACAACGCGCCGGGCAGCCCGCAAACTGTGCATCTCCAGGGCGCTGGCACGGTGGTAAAGCTCGTTCCAGCCAGCCTGAACTTTGGCCAACTGCAGCAATGCAAAAAAAAGAGTCAGACCGCAACGCTTACGAACACTGGCAGGACAGCACTGAGCATCAGCAACATCACGGTCACGGGGGCAAGCGTATTCTCCCAGACGAACAATTGTGGTGCCATTGTTGGGCCAGGGCAATCCTGCACTGTCACAGGCACCTTCACCACCGGGGGTCTGGTCGGGGTTCCACCGGGAACCTACAGGGGCGCGGTCTTGATCTTCGACAACGGTGGTGGCGGCTTTCAGACGCTGCCGTTGTCGGGAACTGTTGTCTTGTGCCGGCTCTGCTGCTTCTAGCAGTTAGGACGACTAAGTCCAGGAAGGGTCATAATGCCTAGAACTGCACGTTGCAGCGGTATCGAACTACGACGACAGCAGCGTAAACATCCTTCTGGGCAACGGCGATGGCACATTCCAGCTGGCCGTGAACTACAGTTACACCTGTGGCACCTACATCGCAGTAGGAGACTTACGGGACCAGCTCCGGCCTGTAGCGGTCGTTGTCGAGACGCTGCGATTCTCGGAGAAATAAGAGCGGGTGTCAGCAGGAGAATCGAGGTTTCGCAGTCGCTCTCTGGTGAATGATTGGAGAGTGAAGCAGGATTTCTTCTCGACTTGCTGAGTGAAGCGTTAAGACTGCTGAACAAGCAGCGAGTTCCTATCCGTCCAGAAACCTCCAGCAGATCAGAATGCAACCCAAAGCTAGGAATGCTTCGTGGATATCGGCTCGCTTCTCGTAGCGAACACGCAGGCGGCGAAACTGATTAAGCCAAGCGAAGGTTCGTTCCACCACCCATCGCCATCGGCCGAGTCCACTGTCATGTTCGGTGTTGCGCTTCGCGAGCCAGGGCACGATGCGGCGGGCACGCAGACCTTGGCGGATTGCCTCCGCGTCATAACCACGGTCGCCTAACACGCAATCGGGACGATGGCGCGGTCGTCCGCGTTCTCCCTGTAGGTGTGGGATGGCATCAACGAGCCCGATGTCCATTTCCTGCGGCAGCATCCGCCAAGGAATCCCGCTCCGCAGTACGAACAAAACGCCCTTGAGGCAAGCGCGGTCTGATAGGCGTGGCCTTCCACCGTGAGGCTTGGGCGCTGGGGCTGGGAGAAGCAGTTCGATCAGATTCCACAAGGCGTCGGGAAGAAGAGGTGTGGCCATTAAAACTCCGTTCGAGTGACCGCAATTGTTTTAAGCTACCACGCAGGGTGCAATAGGATAGGTTTTGTTACAGCTTTTAAAGAGAAAAAGTGACCGCGTCAGTTGCGATCTCCTATTGCAAAATCTCGATTGGGTTACGACCTGGTCGTCTGGCAGGACGAAGAAGCTCCCGTTTCTTCAGGAATGCGATGATCGGCTTTCCGCATCGAGAGATCTGCAAGCACCAGCACCTATGTATCCGTCTTAGTACACTCCCTTGACGCAAAATATGGGCGCACTAAGCTGAGAGAGACTATACGCACTAGTTATATTGCGGGAGGGCCCGCAATGCACTAAAGTTCCTCCCACTTCGTCGGCATGAACAGAACCAAATGGAAAACCCTTGTCCTTGTGACTATAGCCGTTTGGCTCATCGCCATAGTTGCTTTAATGTACGCTGTATATTTGACTCTTGATCGCGGGTTCAATCCCTAGTGCAGGCATTCGGCGAACCCGTAGAAGTAGAGAATAGTTTCTTCTACGAGCGGAAAACCCGCTACCTGTAGATTTGCTCGTATTTCCGGCAACAACCTACATAAGTCGCCATCGTTAGCAATCACGTCCTGTGGTAGTGCGACTGCCAATTCGAGAGCGTCAATGCGTCGCTGAACCCATTCGTTAGAGTTGTTGTCAACCTTATTGTAAATACCCTCTGATCCTGCAGAGACACCCTGCTCCAACCCATCCACAATGCCTTCGAATGTTTGAGATTGGAGAATTGGTATATTGACACATTCCGTAGCAAGCACTCAGACAATCTCCACCCTGTATCAGTCCCGTATTGACCTCCGTACCCAAACTCGATTGATTTGTGATTCATCGAGAGAATCTCTTTCAAGAGCGAGAACGAAGAAGCTAACCAAAAAGAGCCGGGTGATACCGGCTCTGAAAAGAAAGAACTAGGCGGCGGCAGGTTACTGTTGCCGTCGAGTTGGGACATGAAGTTTGGCGATGGTCTCGGAAGATGGGCGTTGAGATCACTCGCGGAGTGCGCTCTTGATTTTCGAGATGCTGATGTCGATCCCTTCTCGTACATCTGCGTTCAGGGGTTTCGCCTCGCGCCAGATTCGCAACGCATCGAGTTCATCTTGCAGAACCGTGCGGAACTTGCGCAGGTTCTGATATGCATTGCAAGCGCGAACGATAAACTCCGCTGTGGCCTTGCAATCGTGATCGCCGTCGTATTGCAACACCTCTGCGATAGCGACGTGGTTCGCTGCGGCGATTCGGATGTATTCGCCCTCTCGCGTGAAGCCTCTGATTATCGTGTAAGGAATGGGTGAAGGTTCAGGCATCTGGCTGGTCGCTTTGAGTTTTGGCCAGGAGCTTCGCGATTGCCTCGTTTGCCGCGGACAAGTGGACTCCGTCGAGTTCTCCTCGGATCTCGTACAGCGCCCAAGGCAGGACCTGGCCGCAGGACGTGCAGTATGCCTCCACGTCGCATTCGTGGTCGATAGTCTCGAAATTATCCTCATTGTGCTCCAGGTACATCTTGCCGCCTACTACCACGGGATAGTTGTCTTCGCGGAGCTGCTGAGTCTCGATGCAGGAGTTGTAGAAGCCTTCCGCGAGCAGATTGCTGCTGCAGTTTGGACAGGGAAGGTTCGGAATGGGGCTCGCAGTGGGTGCGGGTGTAGCGTTCGTAGACATTCGTGGTTCTCCTTTTGGCTTAACGGTTAGGTCTCGGCGACCAGGTCGCGTTCCCAGTCGCGGCTATGGTCCGGGAGTGTGGACTCCAGGGCTTCCTTAGCCGTCTCGACTTCGGGATTGACCCGCAGAAAGTACGTTTTCTGGGTGGAAGGGCAGATGACTTTCAGAAACGCCAGTGGAATAGGTGTTTCTTTCCACGTGCCGTCTCTCCAACTGCCCCGCTTCGCGGCCGTATCCACCTTGAGCAGGGTGCCGTCACGAAAGCGCGTGAGATAATCCGCCACGTATGAGGTGGTATCCGCCTCTCTTCTCTGCAACCTTGGAAGCGTCTACGTTGACGCTTGGCCCCGAACAGAAGGCGGAAAAAGACCCATTCAAATTCCATAGCCAGCCGCATCTCCAGCGCCCACCGCAACCGCCAGCGGCTTCCTTCTAGCCTGCTTATCGAAGATGTCTCGGATCGGGCTTTTCTACCTCGCGCTCCGGCCTTTGCCCCGAGACATCTCCGATCAAGCCTAGCGACAATCAGGAAGTTGGAAACTCTGGCCTGGACTGCTGCGGTGTACGACAACCTCGTCACTCCGCACTGTCCTTTTAAGGGAGATCCAGTTTTAGTCAAAGGTAGGAATTCTCACGGCAGTTCATGGCGGGTTAAGGGGAACGTTATTCACCACGACCCGGTTGCCTTCAAGCGCAATCGTTGCCCCCTGACCGTTGTTGATGGTGATCCCGGCACATTGAATGGCTGGCCTGCAAA
>WNGJ01017837.1_pt1 | contig 12402 bp, 10 predicted proteins | sample 5400611 | NCBI WGS metagenome assembly WNGJ01 (sample SAMN13153375, study PRJNA577476) | soil metagenome | isolation source: 40 cm soil or saprolite under Garry oak tree replicate 1 | place: USA:California | collected 2016-06-15
GCTTGCCGCTGTGGCCTGTCCACTGGCCGCTGCGGACGCGGTTGGCGAAGTCGGCCATCTTGCCGAGCACGGCGTGGACCTGCGGCACGACGTTCTTGCCATCGACGATGATTGACGCGCCCTTCGGCGCACGCAGCGTCACATGGAGAACCGCGCGATTTTCTGTCACGTTGATTTTTTCGCCGCGGAACATCGCATCGATCCTGGAGCGCAGCCCGGATTGTTCGGCAAGCTCAATGAGCAGCTTGAGGGTCTCGTCGTTGATGCGATTTTTCGAATAGTCGACATAGACGCCGGCGGCCTCCGCGGTCATCCGCTCGCCGCGCGCCGGATCGTCGGTAAACAGGCTCCGCAGGTGCAAACCCTGCATCACCGCATGGTGGTCTTGGAGGTCGCGCCAAACCGCGCGCTTCCCTCTTGATAGCGTAGGATCCGCTCCCAATCGTGTGGCCATCTGCCATCCTTTCTGGTCGCTCAAGGGCGACGCTTTGACTGCGTCGGGATGCGCGGCTTCCTTTCCTGCCACAATAGAAACCCGCCGCGGAGCGCGTTGACATTGTCGCCCGCACGCGTGCGCGGCGGCAGCGCCGCGAGTTTCCCGACGTTGCCGCCTCCGATCACCGTTTCGTCAGGCCCGAGCGCGGCGATGAGCCGCGTCACGACGTCGGCGACGTGGCGTCGCCACTTCGTCTTGCCGAGCCGTTCCAGTCCGGCGCGGCCGACATAGTCCTCATAGGTGCCTTTCTTGTAGGGCAGGTGACCGAGTTCCATGGGCTGGACGATGCCGTCGACGATCATGGTCGATCCGAGTCCGGTTCCAAGCCCGAGAAAAAGCATCTTGCCGCCCCGGTAGCTCCCCAAGGCTTGCATGGCGGCGTCATTGAGGACTTTCACGGGGCGACCGAATGCCCGCGCGAAATCGAAGCCGACCCATCCACGCCCGAGATTGTACGGCTCAGCGACCGGTCTGCCGTGGAGAACTGGACCCGGATAGCCGATCGACACCACGTCGTAGGCCCAATCCGCTGCGAGTTTCTTGACGCCTAAGACCATGTGTTTGGGTGTCATCTTCGGACCGGATGGAAATGAGCGGCGCACTTTGTGCCCGCTTGCAAGAATCTTGACTGAGTTTCCGCCGACGTCGACAACCAGCACTCTCTTCGCGACGGACTTCTCTGCAACCGCGGTTCGATCCGGTCGCACTGTCTCACGCTCGGGCGTAAACACCGATTTGGCATCCACGGCGGGGCTAGCTCGCTCGCTCAAGGACAGCACATTTGGACCTGATCATGGCCATCAGATCGTTCCACGACTTGACGAATGACTTGGCGCCTTCGTCTTGTAGCTGGACCGACAGCGATTGCACATCGATGTTCGCCCCGGCGAACCGCTCCAGTACCTCTTCCCAGTCGCCGCCGTCTCCAGGCATGGTCGCGCGGACGTCGCCGTGATCGGCGAGCGCTTTCAGGGTGCCCTCCGGCATTGTGTTGACCGTGAATGGCGCGGCCAGGGCCTCGATGTATAGAACGTCCGAAGCTTTTGGGTCCTTGGTGCCGGTGCTGGCCCACAGCAAGCGTTGCGGACGCGCTCCGGCATTGTGGGCACGCATCCATCGCGGCGAACTCAGCAAGCCGAGATAGGCCTTGTAGGCCCGCTTGGCGATGGCAATGCCAAGCTGATTGTTGAGCGCGTCGGGCACCTTGCCGGATACCGCAACGTCCCAGCGACTGACGAAAATCGATGCCACCGATCGCACATCGGGCTTCAATCCTGCGGCAATACGGCGTTCAATGCCGCGCATGAATGCGTCGGCGGCCGCGAGGTATTGATCGTCGGAGAACAACAGAGTGACGTTAACCGGTATGCCAGCGAAGATCGCTTCCTCTATCGCGGGCAGCCCTTCCTTGGTGCCGGGAATCTTGATCAGTAGGTTAGGTCGTTGTGCCTGTGCGTGCAGGTTCTTGGCCTCGGCGATCGTCGATTTGGTGTCGTGCGCCAACAACGGCGAAACTTCCAGCGAAACCCAACCGTCCACGCCGCATGTTTGGTCATAAACGAGTTGGAACAGATCCGCGGCCTCGGTGAGGTCCTCCAATGCCAGCTCGAAAAACAGCTTCTCTCCCGACTTGCCTTGCGCCAGTTTGCGTTTGATCGCGTCATCGTAGTCTTTGCTGTTCTTGATCACGTGATCGAAGATCGTCGGGTTGGACGTCAACCCGGTGACCGACAACTCATCGATGTAACGCCGGAGCACACCCGTCTTTAACAAGTTGCGCGTAATGTGGTCGAGCCAAAGGCTTTGGCCGAGATCATGAAGTGTTCGAGTCGCGTTCATTATTCCGCCTCGACTTTATGATGCCGCTGTATCAGGGGCGAATTCGCCGTGTGTGGGTGGCTAGCTCTGATGGCACCATGCGCGCCCACCGCGTACGGGCAACCTCGTCCCGTCATATTGATCGACACAAACGACAGCGAACTTGTCCGCAAGCTTGCCGGCTTGCACCCGGTGGCAGACGTCGGTATCGCCAGACGCTTGGTCAAATCCCGCCAGCGCCAAAGATTACCAGGGTTGCAGACGGCACCCAGCGACCCAGATGAACCCCGGTCGCGATCGTTGGGGCTTCGGGCGCCATCGTTGTTACCGAGCTCGTCCCCCAACTCAGTGTGGCGATAGCTCGTTTGGCTCAGGCTCCATGTTGCTTCTACTGGGCACTCATCCAATCAAATGCGCCAACCGCCACTCGGTTCATATTCCCAACGCGGCTCCGTCAGCATTGTCGCGGTTGAGAGATCACCACAAAAAGTACGAGCTAGTGCCGGGCCGACCGATCACGCTCTGCCTTATCAAATCGCGGCCGGTCCTGAGCTCGGCGGCCTTCGACGCGATGTCGCAGCGCTCGACGAGCACTGCACCGGGAAATTCGACTCGCTCCGCTCGGACCTCATCGCGCCTGGATGTTTTGGGGCATTGAACGGCTCAACTGCGGCCATCCTGTCCTGACAAGGCTCGATCCAAGTAATATGCCGCGCTGATGAGCGAAAGATGGGTGAAGGCTTGCGGGAAGTTGCCGAGATGTTCGCCTGCCGGACCGAGCTCCTCCGAATAGAGCCCGACATGGTTCGCATAACCTAGCATCTTTTCGAAAAGAAACCGTGCCTGCTTGACGTCGCCGGCACGGGCGAGACATTCGACGTACCAGAAGCTGCACATGTTGAACGTGCCTTCGACTCCAGCCAACCCATCGAGCGCCGCCTCACTGGAATAGCGGTAGACGAGGCTGTCATCCCGCAGCCGATCACCGACTGCTTTCAACGTGGAGAGCCAGCGAGGGTCCGTAGGGCTGATGCATCGCACGAGCGGCATCAACAGGCAGGATGCATCCAATGCTGTGCTTCCCTTGCTCTGCACAAACGCTCCCTGCTGTGAGTCCCAGAAAGCCGTATGGATGTCTTGATAGATAGCATCGCGAATTTCGAGCCAATCCACCAGGGGCGCCGGCAGGCCCCGTTTGCGCGCAAGGCGAATTGCGCGATCGAACGCAACCCAGCACATGAGTCGCGAAAGGAGAAACTCCCGCCGCCCGCCGCGCCCCTCCCAGATACCTTCGTCCGGCCGCCGCCAATTGTGGGTCAGCCATGCCATCGAACGCGTGATACCTAACCAAGTCTGCCAGGACACCTGCTCACCGTACTTGTCCGAAAGGTACAATGCGTCCATCAGCTCTCCGTAGATGTCGAGCTGCAGCTGCTTTAGCGCGGCGTTGCCTATGCGCACCGGCGCGGAGCAGCGATAACCGCGTAAGTGAGGCAGCTCGATTTCCGTAAGGACCCCACGCCCGTCCATGGTATACATCAGGTGCATCGTACCATCGGTGCCGCATCGACTTTGACGCTCGCCGAGCCAGCGCACGAATGCATTCGCCTCTTCCACATGTCCGAGGCGCAGGAAAGCGTAAACGGTAAACGCGGCGTCCCGTATCCAGGTGTAGCGGTAGTCCCAGTTTCGAATCCCGCCGATCTCTTCGGGCAGTCCAAATGTTAATGCGGCGACCATGGAACCGTACTCGCTCGAGGTCAGTAGCTTCAGAGCAAGAGCCGAGCGATTGACTGTTTCACGCCAGCGGCCGCGGTAAGTTGAACGCCGCAACCAACGGCGCCAGTAGTTTGATGTTTCTTTGAAAGCAGCGGCCACATACTCTGGATTGGCCGCGACGCTGTTTTCGCCGTATGACGCATCCTCCAGGATGAAAAATGCGGATTCCCCACCAGCCAAGTTGAACTCCGCCGATGCTGCACCCTCGCCAACATCTACCGGCACGCTGGCGCGGAGCCGCAACGCGAAGTCGTCGCCACCTGTAAAGATGACTGTGCCTGCCTTCACGTTGATCTTGGGGACCAATCTTGCGTAATCGAAACGAGGCACGCAACGCATCCGGACATGTATGGTACCGCGCACCGCCTTGACGCGCCGGACAAGCCGTGAACCGGCGTCCAAGTCTCCAAGGCTCATAAAATCTGAAATTTCGGCAACGCCGTCAGGTGACAAGAAACGAGTGAGCAAAACATTGGTGTCCGGTAGGTAGAGCTGCCGCTGTCGTGCATCATTCAGCACCGGGGTCAATTCAAAGGAGCCCCCACGTTCATCGTCTAGGAGTGAGGCAAAGATGCTGGGACTGTCAAACCGCGGCCAGCATAAGAAGTCGACGGCTCCGTCCAGGTCAATCAGGGCCGCAGTTCGAAGATTGCCCACGATACCGTGATTTTCGATCGGTTGAGCCATCTCTCGCCCGCGTGATGAAAAATAGAAAAAGGCCGGAGAAACCTGTACTTCACGTTTCCCATCGATGGTTTCAGCCGGACGCGTGCTCGCACGATTGACGACGGCGCTCGATCAGCGTCTCTATTAGAACTTATCAGTTCGCAGTGTGTTCCAGCCGAATTCGGTGGTAGCGCAACTTAGTAAGTGGAGATAAACGGAGCGACAGTGGCCGGCCCGTGTCATCGGTAGCCACCCGCTGCCGTGAGCCGCTCGCCGGTGAGCCACGCGGAATCGTCAGAGGCAAGGAAAACGGCGACGCGGGCGATGTCGTCCGGCTGTCCGATGCGACCAAGCGGAGTGCGCGCGATCATCGCCTTCTCGAAATCGCTGCCTATGATGCCGGCGCTGTGCGTGCCTTCGGTCTCGACTTCACCCGGTGCAATAGCGTTCACCCGGATTTTTCGCGTACCCAACTCCGCCGCGAGCCCGCGTGTTATTGCGTCCACAGCGCCTTTTGTCCCAGAATAGATCGCGGCCTGCGGCTCTCCTGCGCTTGCGGTCGAGCTTATGTTGATGATGCTGCCGCCATTCGGCCCGAAGTGCTTTACCGCCTCCTTTGTGGCGAGGAGCGTACCGAGCACGTTGATGTTGAACTCCCGATGGAACTCATCCTCGGTTATCTCTTCCAACGGCAGGAACTTGTAGATCCCGGCATTATTGACCAGTACGTCGAGCCGGTCGAAGGTCTTTTTGGTTTCGGCAAACAGGTGGCGCACATCGGCGCCCTTGGTGACGTCACCCTTGACAGCAATGGCGTTCCCGCCGTTCGCTTTGATATCAGCGACAACGCGATCCGCGCTCTCCCTGCTGAATGGTATAGTTCACCACTACTGCGGCGCCGGCGGCACTCAAGCCCTTGGCGATTGCCGCGCCGATGCCCTTTGACGCACCCGTCACGACGGCGACCTTGCCTTTCAAATCGCTCATTGAACTCCTCCCTGCCGCCGCGCCAGTTCCATCATGCGATAATCGAAAATATGAAGGGCGGGAAGTACCGCTAGGGTAAGAGCCCCGCTTTCAACGCCTCAGACGGGCAGTCGCGCTGGCTCATGTCCAGAAAAAGCAGGCGCGGCGCGGAGGGACCACGACTTCCCTTTTGTGCGCGACCCGGAAGCGCCGATCGCCGGCCCGGCGGGTCCGCTTTTTGAGGTAGGTCTGCCGTGCCGACGAGTGAGTGCCACGGCTCAATTTGACCCGAACCCGCCGCCACGGGTTGCTGATGACGGCGCCCGTGCGGCGCTGGCACTCCAGGCAGCGACACATAGAAATGCGCGATGGTTCGCCCTCGATCATGATGTGAAGCTGCCCACAGCTGCCTGCGGCGCGTTGGGTGGTCATAGGTCAGCTCCGTGGCTTTCGATATGGCGCAGTGTAGGCTGGATTTCGGAACGATGCACGGGAGCGAGTCGGTCCACTCGGTGGCAATCAAGGGGCTGCCTTCGGGTCGCAAGCCGGCAGCGGCAATCTGCACTGCGAGCCGGCGCGGCGAGCAAGCGATAGCTTGATAAGCATGGCTTCGGTGATTATCCGGGGGCGATCGGCCCGTCGTTGGCCCCGGCGCATTTCCCCACGCCCTTCCGCGCTGGGGCCAACGACTGTTCCGACGGAAATCGGCGGTCCCGTGCTGAGGGCGGGACCCGAATGTCGAAACAAGACCCAGTCCCCCCAAGAGGGCATCACGAAGGGGACAGAGGTCCGCGTGCGGGCTCATGCGGACCGCACGCCGAAGCTACAACGCGGGCGCCATCAGGCATTCCGTGGGCCGAAAAGTGGCGCGCGATACAAGCCTGTGGAAGTGTTGCAATCCGGACACTTCTAACGGTAAGCGGCGGAGGATTATCGCAGAACTGCCCAGATTGAACCCTTTGCCGGTTGCTCGGCACTACTCATTTGCGGACCATCCGCCCCCCATCCACCCGACGGACGAGCCCGTTCGAAAGCCCCGGCCGCAAGCTGGGGCTTTCGTCTCGTCATCTTTCAAGAAGGCGCCGCATGCCGCAATCAAATCAGCCCGATGATTTTGCGGTCTTTTGCGGCACGTCGCTCGGCCACCAACGCCGGCATCGGCCGTCGCGAGGGGGCTTTACGTCTACGCTCCTGAATTAAGCATTGCGCCGCAGTGCCGCGCAATGGTTGTCTCCTCGCTGGTAGCGATGACTAGGACGTCCACCCTGCTGTCCATCGCTGCGATGTTTTGCTGCCCCCTTGCGTTGGCCTCGGCATCAAGGTGGACACCGAGCCAGGCGAGACGATCGCAGATCTGTTGCCTGATCTCAGCGGCGTGCTCGCCGATGCCGCCGGTGAACACAAGGCCGTCGAGGCCGGCGAGCGTGTTGGCCATCACGGCGACTTCCGCGGCGACGCGGAAGGTGAAGAGGTCGATGGCTTCGCACGCGGCAGCCTCCCGGCTTGCCAGAAGCGCGCGCATGTCAGCCGACACGCCGGAGACGCCGAGCAAACCGGACTTTTCGTACAGCAGATGCTGCACCTCGTCGGCCGACATCTTCTCTTTCTGCAACAAATACAGCAGCACGCCGGGATCGATCGCACCGCAGCGCGTCCCCATCACTAGGCCGTCGAGCGGGGTCAGCCCCATAGTGGTGTCAAGGCTCTTGCCCTTATGCAGGGCGCAGAGGCTCGCGCCATTGCCGAGATGCGCCACCACCGTGCGTTTTTGTGCCGATTCCGACGCGAGCGCGGCGAGGCGGCTCGCGACGTATTCGAAGGAGAGCCCATGAAAACCGTAGCGGCGGATGCCGCGCTCTTCAAAATGCCGGGGGATGGCAAAGCGGCTCGCAGGCGGCGCCAAGTCGTGATGGAAGGCGGTATCGAAGCAGGCGATTTGCGTCAACCTCGGCTGCAGCGATCTCACCGCCCGGACCGGTGCCAGACAGCGCGGCTGGTGAAAGGGCGCAAGCGGTATCAATGCTTCCAGCGCCGCGAGAGTCTGGTCGGCGATCACGACGGGGCCGGAAAAATCGCGCCCGCCATGAACGATGCGATGGCCTACGGCGGCAAGTCTACCCCCTGCGAGATAATCCTCGATCCAAGCAAATATATCGGTGAACAGGCCGTTGCTCTCTCCCTCGCCGGCGGGGCGGCGCTTCTGGAACAGCTCCTTGCCTGACGCATCGGTCACGACGATACGCGGTGCTTTCTCCTGCTCGTCGAGCAGGCCCTTGCATTTCAACGCCGGTTCGGCTGACGCGATGTCGAACAGACCGAACTTGATGCTGGAGGAGCCGGCGTTAAGCACCAGGATGGCATCGGACATGGGCGGTCTCTCTCGCGTTCGCTGCGGACGCAGTGCTTCAGTCCCCGGCCTCGCGCGGTGGCGTGCCGGCTGCGCTGTTCGGCCAGACCCAGTCGCGGATTTGCGGCATGTCCTCGCCATGCTCGCGCACATAGCGCGAATGCTCAATCAGCGCGTCACGGAATTCCTGCTTGACGTGGGCGGCCGCGATGCTGAGCTTCGGCACGCGCTCGATCGCTTCGATGGCGAGATGGAAGCGGTCGAGCTGGTTCAATACGACCATGTCGAACGGCGTCGTGGTCGTGCCTTCTTCCGCATAGCCACGCACATGCATGCCGGCGTGGTTGGTGCGGCTATAGGTCAGGCGGTGGATCAGATAGGGATAGCCGTGATAGGCGAAGATCACCGGTTTGTCGCGGGTGAAGAGGCTGTCGAAATCACGGTCGGGCAGGCCATGCGGATGCTGCTCCTTCGGCTGCAGCGTCATCAGATCGACCACATTGACCACGCGGATCTTCAGGTCCGGCAGCGCCTTGCGCAGCAGCTCAACAGCGGCAAGCGTCTCCAGCGTCGGAACATCGCCGGCGCAAGCCATGACCACGTCGGGCTCAGCATTGGGCGCCTCCGTGCCGGCCCACTTCCAGATGCCGATGCCCGCCTCGCAATGGGTGATCGCCTCGCGCATCGACAGCCATTGCGGGGAGGGCTGCTTGCCCGCGACGATCACATTGATGCGGTTATAGGTGCGCAAGCAATGATCGGCGACCCAGAGCAGCGTGTTGGCGTCCGATGGCAGATAGACGCGGACGACATCGGCTTTCTTGTTCGTGACGAGATCGACAAAGCCGGGATCCTGGTGGCTGAAGCCGTTGTGATCCTGGCGCCAGACATGCGAGGTGAGGAGATAATTGAGCGAAGCGATCGGGCGCCGCCAGGGCAGCGCGCGCGAGACCTTCAACCATTTGGCATGCTGGTTGAACATCGAATCCACGATGTGGATGAAGGCCTCGTAGCAGGAGAAAAGGCCGTGTCGGCCGGTGAGCAAATAGCCTTCGAGCCAGCCTTGGCAGAGGTGCTCGCTCAACACCTCCATCACCCGCCCGTCATGGGCAAGGTGGACGTCATAGGGCTCGATCCCCTCCATCCAGACGCGATCGGTCGCCTCGAACACCGCGTCCAGCCGGTTGGATGAGGTTTCGTCCGGGCCCATGATGCGGAAATTGCGTGCGTCCGCATTGAGCTTCACGACCTCGCGCAGGAATTTGCCGAGCTCGCGCGTGGCTTCGGCGACAACGCCGCCGGGGCGGGGGACGTCGACGGCATACGAGCGAAAATCCGGCAGCTTGAGCTCGCGTTTGAGCAGGCCGCCATTGGCGTGCGGATTCGCCCCCATCCGGCGGTTGCCTGTTGGCGCGAGCCCCTGCAATTCGGGCATAAGCCGGCCGTTCGCGTCGAACAGCTTTTCAGGTTCGTAGCTCCTCATCCAGTGTTCAAGCAGTTTCAAATGATCGGGATTGCCACGTGGATTGGCGATCGGCACCTGATGCGCGCGCCAAAATCCTTCGACCTTCAGTCCATCGATCTCTTTCGGTCCCGTCCAGCCCTTCGGACTCCGCAGCACGATCATGGGCCATTTCGGCCGGTGGAAGCTGGCGGTTTGGTTGCGCGCGCTTTGTTGGATCGAGCGGATGCTGGCGAGCACGACGTCGAGCGCATCGGCCATCAGCCGATGCATCAAATGCGGATCGTCGCCTTCGACGAACAGCGGCTCGTAACCATAGCCGATGAAGAGATTGCGAATCTCCTCATCGGCCATTCGCCCCAGCACGGTGGGATTGGCGATCTTGTAGCCGTTGAGGTGCAGGATCGGCAGCACCGCGCCGTCATGGACTGGATTAAGGAATTTGTTGGAATGCCAGGATGCGGCGAGCGGCCCCGTCTCGGCCTCGCCGTCGCCGACCACGCAAGCTACGATCAGATCGGGGTTGTCAAACGCGGCGCCATAGGCATGCACCAGGGCATAGCCGAGCTCGCCGCCCTCATGGATCGAGCCCGGCGTTTCCGGCGCCGCATGGCTCGGAATACCGCCGGGGAAGGAGAACTGGCGAAACAGCTTTCGCAAGCCATCCGCATCACGCGTCACGTCCGGATAGACTTCTGTGTAGGTGCCTTCGAGATAGGTGTTGGCGACCATGCCGGGGCCGCCATGGCCGGGGCCGCAGATATAGATGACGTTGAGATCGGAAGCGCGGATCGCGCGATTGAGGTGGGCATAGATGAAGTTGAGCCCCGGCGTGGTTCCCCAATGCCCGAGCAGCCGCGGCTTGGTGTGGTCGGGCTTGAGCCGCTCTTTGAGCAGCGGATTGTCGAGGAGATAGATCTGGCCAACGGAGAGATAATTGGCGGCGCGCCAGTAGCGGTCGAGCAGTTCCAGGTCGTTGGCGCGTGTTTGTTCGCTTGGGGTTGTCATCAATTGCATGCCGACCTCCTGGGAAAGATCCGAACAACGACCCCCAAGCCCATCGATCCGTTCCGTCGCGTCAGGTTAAAATGTTGAGCTTTGCGGTGTCCGGTACTGGCCGAGGCGGCCAGTCCGCTGCGCCTGTCACCACGGAGAGGTTGGGAGAATAGCCGAACGTGGCGTGGACAACGAAGCGCGAAATGGTGGCGCTGGCAGATCGAGCGGGAGGAAATCTTAAGGATACCGCAGTCGTTATTACGGCAGGCCAGTATAGGGGGTAGACATGGCGAAAAGGCGCATCGGCATCCTCACTGGCGGCGGCGACGTCAGGTCTCAACGCGGTCATCAAGAGCGTGACTTACCGGCAGCGAGAACGATATCGAGGTTATCGGTCTCCGTCGTGGCTGGGAGGCTCTCACACATCTGAACGTCGAAGATCCGGCCAGCAGGTCCCACTACGTTATCCCTCTGAACCGTGAAAATACCCGAACCATCGATCGACATGGCGGAACCGTGCTGCACTCAAGCCGCACCAACCTGTCCAAGATGCAAAAGCTGCCCAGCCATCTCTTCGGCAAGGACTTTCCAGTCTCCGTAAACACCAAAGGGGGCGCTGTAACCGAAATCTGGGACGTCACCGCCCGAGTGCTGTCGAACCTCTCTGCCCTCGGTATCGAACATCTGATCGCTATCGGCGGAGACGACACTTTGAGTTACGCGGCCAAGCTCAACGCGCTTGGCGTCAAGATCGTTGCGATCCCGAAGACGATGGACAACGACGTCCACAATACCGAGTACTGCATCGGGTTTTCGACCGCCATCACGCGGGCCAGTGACGCCATTCAGCGCCAGCGCACCACCGTTGGCTCGCATGAGCGGATTGGCATTTTTCGTGACTTTGGGCGCGATGTTGGATTTACGGCGCTCTACACAGCATATGCGACCCTCTATCCGATGCGTCATACCCGAGTACAAAGTGAATCTCGACAAGCTCATCCGGTGCTCCTCGAGGACAAGCGCGCCAATCCCAGCAACTACGCGCTGGTTGTGCTCAGCGAAGGCGCCGAGTAGGAGGGCTACAATCTGCAGGAATGTGGCGAGCTGGACGCCTACGGCCATGGCAAGAGGGCAAGCGTTGCCGAGTCACTCGCTGACGAGGTCAACCAGCGCGTCGGCGAGGAGACGATCGCCTCCGACCTCACGTATGACCTGCGATCGGGCGATCCAGACTTCATCGAAAAGCTCGTCGCCTTGACCTTCGGCAACATGGCGTACGACGCCATCCTGGAAGGCAAGACCGGCCCCATGTCGGCGTTGGTGGATGGCCGCTACGATCTCGTACCCATCCCTGACGCGCAGCTTGGGCCACGTAAGTTGGACGTTGCCACCACCTACAACACTGAGCGCTATCGTCCCATCTACGCCAACAAGCGCGGGCTTCCGATTTTTTTTTGAACCGCGCGTCGTAGGCTTTCCTGGCTGGACTTCACCGATCCGGACTGCTCGACGGATGCGCCCGGCGAAACCAGATTTCCGCTTATGGCCCCAAGGCTGCCGCGCCCGCCGGGTAGCACTGAGGGCCGTTTACTGGGGAGAAGCCGCCGAGGCAGATTGAACTGGCACGGCAGGGCGCGGCTGGGGTTTGATTGATGTCCCCCGCGCCGCGTCGTCGCCGGGCGGCGCTCTACAGGGCCGCGCTCGTTGGTCGAGAGCACCGCGACGAATTCCTTGCCTACCACTGTCATGTCCCCCCCTTAAAACGGCGGCTGCGGACGCTCTGGCCGACGCTCAAGTTGATATTGCACCGCCATTCGCATTCGCTGAGTTCAGCGGCGCGGTGACGACCTACGGGACATCACATGGGCACGG
>WNGJ01006476.1_pt1 | contig 12401 bp, 7 predicted proteins | sample 5400611 | NCBI WGS metagenome assembly WNGJ01 (sample SAMN13153375, study PRJNA577476) | soil metagenome | isolation source: 40 cm soil or saprolite under Garry oak tree replicate 1 | place: USA:California | collected 2016-06-15
GATCTCGAACCCGGGCGCGTGAACGAGAAGGCGTAGAACGACGGCTCGGCCGGCGGATCGATCTCGGGACAGACATTGCTGCGTGCCACCGGATTAACGGTGCCGTCGAACAGGCCCCATTCCGCGAGCGTCTTGACGTAGTGCTGGTTGAAGATCCGAAATCCGTCCTCGGTAAACGCGGCCGGCGAGCGCAGCTCACAGGCGCAAAACGACGTCAGCGGCCGCCCCGAGCCTCGAATATATTCTGCAACTTGTGCAAACCCCTCGGCCAGCGGCAGCAAGCGATCGAAGCGCACGTGTTCGATCTCGAAGCCGGAATCGGCCGCGGCACCACTCGAATACTGAAACACCGCCGGGATGAACCGATAATTGCCGGCCGGAAAATCACGCGTCATGTCTGGGGTCCTTTAACGTCCACATTGATGCTTATTCCAGCTGCATACGGACGCCCTTGGCGCCGTTGAGCAACCGTCTGAGATGAAAGCCAGCCAGTGCGTCGTCCGCATGCAGCCCAACCAGTGCGGCGAAGGCCGGCATTGCAGCGGCATCTCCGGCTTCCAGCTTGGCGAAGGCGTCGGAATATTGCGTGGTCGTGGGTCCCTTGAACGCCGTTGCCGACAACGGTTCGTAAGCGCGAAGCGGCTCGCTGCGTCCGCGCAACATCAGGTCGCCAACCGGCCGTCCCCGAAACTTTTCCGTAGCATCGGCGACCGTGGCGCTGACGCAAATGCGGGTGCCGAGAACCTTGTTGGCGGCCTCAAGCCGTGCCGCGGTATTGATGGTATCGCCATAGGCGGTGTAATCGAAGAAACGGCTGCCGCCGAAATTGCCGACCCACGCCGGGCCGGCGTGAACGCCGATGCGGGTTGTGCCGAAATTCACGCCTTTGGACTTCCAGCGTTTGCGGAACGCCTCGGCCCAGACATCGAGGTCATGCGCGCAGGCGATGGCGCGGGTGGCATAGTCCGGCTGGTCGCCGGGGGCGTTGAAGAGAATTTGAATGGCGTCGCCCATGACCTTGGCGACGGTGCCTTCGTGCGCGAACACGACGTCGGTCATCCCGCCCACATATTCGTTGAGCAGCGCGCCAAACACGTCCGGCGGGGTCGTCTCCACCAGCGACGTAAAACTCGTGAGGTCGGTGAAGATGATCGCGACCTCGCGGCGATGCACCGTCATGCCGTCGGCTTCGCCTTCGCAAGCCAGCCTCGAGGCGATCTGCGGCGAAAAATACCGCGACAGCGAGGCGTAAGCGCGCTCGGCTTCGGCCTGGCGGCGGCGCGCTTCCCGCATCATCTCGACATGACGGATGGTCTTGTCGATGGTCATTTCGAGATCGCCGAAATCGATCGGTTTGGTCAGAAAATCGAACGCGCCGCGGTTCATCGCGGTGCGGATGTTGCTCATGTCGCCATAGGCGGAAACGATGATGGTCGATTTCTTGTCTTCGGCCTCCTGCAGTTTCTGCAGCAACGACAGGCCATCCATCCGCGGCATGTTGATGTCGGAGACCACCAGGTCGACATGCGGATGATCCTGGATCGATTGCAGCGCTTCGATCCCGTCGCGGGCGAATATAAACGCCACCTCGCCGTCGCGAATTTGCCTGCGGAATTTTTGCAGGACCAGAGCCTCGAGATCGGGCTCGTCATCGACGACGAGAATGGTTGCGGTCATGCGGCTTGCTCGAGCCGGGAATCGATTTCGTGGCGCAGCAGCGCGAAATCGATCGGTTTGGTCAAAAGCCCCACCGCGCCGCGCTCGATCGCCTTGCGGCGGGTTTCCGCATCGCCATAAGCGGTGATCATGATCACGGGAACGTCGGGCCGCTCGGCGCGCACCTTCGGCAGCATTTCGAGCCCACTCATGCCGGGCATGTTGATGTCCGACAGGATCAAAATCAGCGAGGGATCGGCCACGTTGGCGGCGCGAACCAGCGCCGCCGCTGCCGACGGGGCGAACTCCATCGTGAAGCGCCCGGAGCGCAGGTCGCGCCTGAATTGCTGACGGAACAGGGCTTCGACATCGGGCTCGTCATCGACGACGAGGATGTAAACGCTCAATTTGTGCCTCCGGCCGGTTCTTGAGCCACCGCTGTCCGCGGCAGCGTAATGATGAATTCGGTAAATGCGCCAGGCATGGTATCGACGTCGATCTTGCCGCCATGTTGTTTCACCACGATGTCGTGGCTCATCGACAGGCCAAGTCCGGTGCCCTCCCCCGCGGGCTTGGTGGTGAAGAACGGATTGAACATTTTCTCCTTCACTTCCAATGGGATGCCGGTGCCGTTATCGCGGATCCGGATTTCGACCCGGTTGCCGAGGCTTTTCGTGGTCGCGCTCAGCGTCGGTTCGAAGGTTTCGTCGCCGGCTTGCTTGCGCTTGGTGGCGGCATAAAAGCCGTTTGAGATCAGATTGAGAAACACCCGGGTGATTTCCTGCGGGTACAGGTCGATCAGGCCGGCCTCGGGATCGAGGTCGCGCCGCAGCGTGATATTGAAACCGGACCGTTCGGCGCGGGCGCCGTGATAGGCGAGATTGAGGCTCTCCTCGACGATCGCGTTGATATCGACAGGCCGGTGTTCGCCCGAGCCTTCACGCGAATGCAGCAGCATGTTCTTGACGATGGAGTCGGCGCGCTTGCCGTGCTGCACCACCTTTTCGAGATTTCCCTTCAGCATGTGCGTCAGTTCGTCGATTTCCTCCCGCATCTTGTCATCCAGCGCGGCGGGCTTGAGCACGTCGTTCAGTTCGTCGATCAATTCCGCCGAGAGCGCGGAGAAATTATTGACGAAGTTGAGCGGATTCTTGATTTCATGCGCGATGCCGGCGGTGAGCTGGCCGAGCGAGGCGAGCTTTTCGGTCTGCACCAGGCGGTCCTGCGCAGTGCGCAAGTCGTCGAGCGAGAGCGACAATTCCCGCGTTCGTTCCTGAACCTGTCCAAACAGCCGGGCGTTCTCGATGGCGATCACGGCCTGGTCGGCGAAGGTCTGCACCAGGCGGTCCTGCGCGGTGCGCAAGTCGTCGAGCGAGTGGGACAATTCCCGCGTTCGTTCCTGAACCTGCCCAAACAGCCGGGCGTTCTCGATCGCGATCACCGCCTGGTCGGCGAAGGTTTGCACCAGGTCGATCTGTCTCGATGTAAACGGGCCAGGCTCCGGCCTTGTGAGCGAGAGCACGCCTTCAACCGCGCCATCGCGCATCAGCGGCACCGCGAGAGCCGCGCGATAGCCGCCGAGTTCGGGTCCGGCGCCGAAATTGTATTCGGGGTCGAGCAGCACGTCCGGCAGGTGCGCGACCTTGCCGTCCATGAAGACGCGGCCGGTAAAGGTCTCGCGGCTCTTGCGGATCGGGTGCTGCTCAAGAAATTCGATCATGGCGCGCGGAAGACCGGATTCCGCGTGATGTCGCAACAGTTCGCCATCACGCAGGAAAATAATGCCGGACCCGGCTCCACACAGCGACTTCGCGGACTCGGCCAGTGTGGTGAGGACGGATTTGAGATCGAACGCCGAGCGGCTGATGACCTTGAGCACGTCGGCGGTCGCGGTCTGCTGCTGCAGGGATTCGCTCAGATCATCGGTGCGCTCGCGCAATTCTCTGAGCAACCGCGTATTCTCGATGGCGATGACGGCCTGCTTGGTGAAATTCTCGACCAATCCGATCTGCTTGTCGGTGAACGGCCGGACCTCCTGGCGGAAGATCGTAATTGCCCCGATCAGCTCGTTTTCCTTCAACATCGGCACGATGACGACGGTACGAGCGCCGGCGATATCGGCAATCCTGACAGCGTGGGGGGTACCGGCAAGGTAAGGTGGACTGTTTCGCATATCGTCAATGTGTGCGACTTGATGGGTCCTGACGACGGCGGCGAGACCGCTTTCCGGATGAGGGCGGATCTGCAGGCGTTCGTCCCGCAAAGCCGTGAAAGCAGGCGGGAGGTTGTATTCCGCAGCGATATTGAAACTGTCCCCATCCCACAGATGCATCACGCCGAAATTCGCCCCGCAGACACGCGTGGCGTTGTCCAGCATGCTCTGGAACACCGGCTCCAGTTCGCCCGGCGATGAGCTAATGACCTGCAACACCTCCGAGGTCGCCGTCTGCTGCTCCAGCGACTCGGTCAGATCATCAGTGCGCTGACGCAGTTCCTTGAGCAGTCGCGTGTTCTCGATGGCGATGACGGCTTGCTTCGTGAAATTCTCGACCAGCGCGATCTGCTTGTCGGTGAACGGACGCACCTCCTGTCGGAAGATTGTGATCGCACCGATCAATTCGTCTTCCTTCAACATCGGTACGACCATAAGGGTCCGGGCCCCCGCGATCTCAACCATCCCGACCACGTTGGGAACGCCAGCAAGGTAAGCCGGGCTCTCCCTCAGATCATAAATTTGGGCGAACTTGTGCGTGTTGACGACGGCCTCAAGCGTGGTGCCTGGATGCGGGCGGATCGGCGTCCGCCGCCGGAAAGCCGAGAACTCAGGCGGGACGTTGTAATCCGCAGCGATATTGAATTTCTCGCCATCCCAGAGATTCATCGTGCCAAACGACGCTCCGCAGACCCGCGTGGCATTCTCGAGCATCTTCCGGAACACAGGCTCGAGCTCACCCGGAGATGAACTGATGACCTGCAACACTTCCGAGGTCGCGGTTTGCTGCTCGAGCGACTCGCTCAGTTCGGCCGTGCGTGACTCGACCTTCTTCTCCAAATCCGCATAGGATTCCTGTAAGCGAGAGCCCATGTGGTTGAACTGGTTGGCAAGGCCTTCCAGTTCATCACCGGTACTGATCGAGATGCGCTGGGCGAAATCGCCGCCGCCGATGCGTTCCGCGCCGGCGCGCAACGCCTGGATCGGGCCGACCATGCGCCGGGCCAGGAACATCCCCGCCAGCACCGCGAAGATCAACGCAGCCGCCAGCACGGTGGCGAGGCGCTGCAGCGCGGCGTAAAGCGACGCATAGGCTTCCTTGACCGGAAGCTCGACGAACATCATCCAGCCAAGCGGTGCGATCGGCGCGGATGCTGTCAGCACCTCCTGCCCCTGAATATTCGGCGAGCCCTGCAAGGAATCAGGACCGGAATTCGTGGTCCCTGCCCGCGGCGGCGCCGGCGGTGGCGGCGTTGCCCGCGCCCCGGGCGCAGCCTGCGTTGCCTGCGCCGCCTGCGCGGCCAGCGCTGCCTGTTCTGCCTGTTCTGCCTGCTCTGCCAGAGCAGCCTGCTCTGCCAACGCCGCCTGCACCTGCAGCAGCTTCGACATATCGGTGTTGCGCAGCACCAGGCTGATATCGGGATGCGCGATCAGGCGTCCTTGCGCGCCGACCACATAGGCATGGCCGCCCTCGCCGACCTTGATCTGCGACACCAATTCCCAGATCAGCTTCAGGTTGACCTCGGCAATGCTGACGCCGGCATCCTTGCGCGTGCCGGCGAGCGACAGCGTCATATACGGCTCGGACTCGCGGCGGAAATAAACCGGCCCGTAATAGACCTTGTGGGCGACGGCTTCTTTGAACTTCGGATCCTTGGAGAAATCGGCGCCGCTATCCACCGCATCCATGGCGAGGCGCGACACCCGCAGGCGCTCCTTGCCGGTGGAATCGAGCTGCGCCAGTTCGGTGATCGCCGGCACCTGTTTCAACAGCCGCAAGGCGTCAAACCGGCGATTCTCGAGCGAGCTCTCCGACCATGGCAACTGGGTGGTCCAGCCGAGCTGGCTTTCGATTTCCTTGATGAACTGGCCGATCTTGGCCGCCGCGGCCTCGGCCTGTTCGTGCTGGATCCGGATCAGGGCCGCCTTGTGCTCGCGGTAATAGAAAAAAACCTCGAAAATCCCGTTGGATAGCAGCGCGACGCCCACCACTGCGACGAACAGGGCGACATATTTGGTGAACAGCCGGCTGCGGATTTTCGTTCCGGATGGCGCCTCCACCGGCGCCGCGGCTGCCGCCGGCGATGCCGCCAGCGTTCGACCCTCTGGTGTGTCGGGGTGGAGGGAAATGGTCATCCCACCCAATTTAGCAAGAACCAGCGCCGCTGTCTCACATGCCGCAGTGCGGGAGGATTATTCGATGACCTCGTCGGCGGTCGCGAGCAGCGTCGGCGGGATGTTCAGGCCGAGCGCCTTGGCGGCCTTAAGGTTGATGGTGAGTTCGAATTTCGTTGGTTGCTCGACCGGCAGATCGCCTGCTTTCGCGCCCCGGAAAATCCTGTCAATGAAGGCTGCGGAGCGGAAATAGAGGTCGGGATAGCTCACCCCGTAGGCCATCAATCCACCGACGTCGACGAACTCCTTGGACGGATAAATCGCCGCGATATGCTGCTTCGCCGCGAGGTCAACGATCAGCTGTCGGTTGACTTGAATCAGGCCGTCAATTCCGACCAGCAGCGTGTCGACTCGGCCCGCACTTGCCTTTTCGAATGCGGAGACGATGTCCTCCCTGGTTCTCACGTCGAGTAGAACGGCCTCAATGCCAAGTGCCTGCGCTGCTTTTTTGGTTTCTTCCCATTGCTGAGGGACGATGGGATTCCCCATGTTATGAAACAAGGCTGCGGTCGAGGCTCCCGGCCGCAATTCCTTGACAAGCTCGACGCGCTTGCCGGCCAGTTCAGTGACGAGTGCACTCAGCCCGGTGAGATTCCCACCCGGCCGCGCAAGGCTCTCTACGATGCCCACACCGAGCGGCTCTCCGACCGCGGCCATCACAATCGGAATTGTTTCCGTGGCCTTCTTTGCGGCGCGGGCGGCAGGCGTACCGCGTGTGACGATCAGGTCCACACCAAGCCGCACCAATTCGTCCGCCAATGCAGGAAAACGTTCTGCATCGCCGTCGGCTGACCGATACTCCAGAATATAATTTTGGTTTTCGATGTAGCCCAATTCGCGCAGCCCTCGCCGCAGCGCATCGAGATTCCTGATATTCAACGCTGGAGATACTGTCTCCAATATTCCGATACGACGACTTTTTGCAGGTTGCTGCGCGTGCGCCGAGCTTGTTGCGGCGACGACGGCGCCACCGAAAAGCGTGATGAACTCGCGTCGCTTCATCGCGGCATCCTGCTTTTTGGACGCTCTGCAAGAGAGCGCCCGTCAGGACACGATATCACGGGAGACAGTGTCAAAGCGACAGCGACTATCCAGCGCCGCTGTCGCTCAAGCTACATCCGGCCGTCTCTCAAGTCGCCCCGAGGGCCTTTGAACCCAGATCGAAGTCTGCGATCTCCTTGCTCCGCCGGGAGTCGGCGTTGGCCCTGTGGTCGGTGGCGAGCGACACATAGACCGCGGGCAGCACGAACAGGGTGAACAGGGTGCCGATCGACATGCCCGCGACGACCACCAGACCGATCGAGAACCGGCTCGCCGCGCCCGCCCCGGTTGCGGTCAAGAGCGGGATCAGGCCGGTCACCATCGCCGCCGTCGTCATCAGGATCGGTCGCAGCCGGATGCGGGCCGACATCTCGATCGCCGAACGGCGGTCGAGGCCTTCGTTGAGCTGCAACTCGTTGGCGAATTCGACCATCAGAATGCCGTGCTTGGTGATGAGACCCACCAGCGTCAGCAATCCCACCTGGGTGTAGATGTTCATCGTCGCCATGCCGAAGAACAGCGGGATCAGCGCGCCGACGATGGCCATGGGCACGCTGATCATGATCACCAGCGGATCCCGCAAGCTTTCGAACTGCGCCGCCAGCACCAGGAAGATGATGATCAGCGCGAAAGCGAAGGTGACCGCAAGCTGGTTGCCTTCCTGCACATATTGGCGGGAATCGGCGAGATAATCGTGGCTGAAGCCGGCCGGCAGTTTTTTGGCCTCGCCTTCGAGGAAGTCCACCGCCTGCCCGACCGTCACGCCGGGCATCGGCACCGCCTGGAAGGTCGAGGAGTTCAGCTGGTTGTAATGCGTCAGCGAATTCGGCGCGGTGGCGGTCTCGATCGACACGATGGTCGCCAGCGGGACCAGCTGACCGGTGTTGGTCGGCACATAATAGCCGCCCAGCGATTCCGGCGACAACCGCAGGCCGCGCGGCACCTGCGGAATCACCTGATAGGAACGCCCTTCAAGATTGAAGCGGTTGACGTAATTGCCGCCCAGCAGGGTCGCCAGCGTATTGCCGACCTGCTGCATATTGATGCCGAGATCACTTGCCTTCGAGCGGTCGATCTTGACCTTCACCGTCGGCTGGTTGAAGTCGAGATCGCTATCGGAGACGATGAACAGGCCGCTCTTGCGCGCGGCGTCCTTCAGCTTCGTCATCTGCTCATAGACCGCCTGAAAACCCGCGGTCGAATTGATCACCATTTGGACCGGCAGCCCACCAGGTCCGCCTGGCAGCGGCGGCAGGTTGAACGCAAAGGCATTGACGCCTTCGATCTTGCCCAATTGCGCCTGCACCAGCGGCTTCAGCTTGATGGAGGAGCGCTCGCGCTCGTCCCACGGCTTCAGCAGCATGCCGGCGATTCCGCCTTGCGGGCCGTTGATGCCGTTCAGCACGAAGCGAAGATCGGTCTCCGGAAAGCCGGCGAATGCCTTGTCAAGTTTCTCGCCGTAGAAATCCGTATAGTCGATGTTGGCGTATTTCGGCGCTTTCGTCACCGCGAACACGATGCCCTGATCCTCCTCCGGCGCCAGCTCTTTCGAGGTGTGCATATAGAGGAAGCCGACCAACCCGAGGATCGTCAGCGCGAACAGCCCGGTGATCGGACGATAGTCGAGCGAACGGTCGAGCTTGCGGCCATACCACCGCGTCAGCCCGCCGAACACCCGGTTCACGACTTTGGCGAACCGACCCTCTTCGGCACTCTTGAGGAATACCGAGCACATCATCGGCGACAGCGTCAGCGCGATCACGCCCGATACGATCACCGAGCCCGCCAGGGTGAAGGCGAATTCTCGGAACAGCGAACCGGTGAGGCCGCCCAGGAAGCCGATCGGCGCGTACACCGCCGCCAGCGTGATCGTCATCGAGATCACGGGACCGACGATTTCGCGCGCGCCCTGCAGCGACGCCTGCACCGGCGTTTTACCCTCTTCGAGATGGCGATGGATATTCTCCACCACCACGATGGCGTCGTCGACCACGAGCCCGATCGCCAGCACCATGGCCAGCAGAGTCAGAAGGTTGATGCTGAAGCCCATCACCAGCATCAGGCTGCAGACGCCGACCAGCGACAGCGGGATCGTCACCACGGGAATGATGACCGAGCGGAACGAGGCCAGGAACAGGAAGATCACGACGACGACGATGAGCACCGCCTCGCCCAGCGTCTTCTCGACCTCATCGATCGACGACTGGATGAACCGCGTGGAATCGTAAGCCACCTTCATCTTCATCGATGGCGGCAGGTTGCGCTCGAGCTCCGGAAACAGCCCGCGGACGCCCTTGACCAGCGTCAGCGGGTTGCCCTGCGGGGTCGCCTGCACGCCGATGAAGATCGCATGCTCACCGTTGAAGGCGACGCTCGCATCCGAGCTTTGCGCCGCCAGTTCGATGGTTGCGATGTCCTCCATCCGCACGAAGCCGCCATCCCTCGACTTGACGATCATGCGCTTGAACTGGTCGAGACTGCGCAGGTCGGTATTGGTCGTAACGTTGGATACGATGAAGTAGCCCTTGGCCTGTCCGGCCGCGGCCTGGAAGTTGTTGGCGGCGATCGCCACCGAAACGTCGTTCGGCGAGATGTTGCGGCCTGCCATCTTGACCGGATCGAGCCACAGCCGCATCGCAAAGGTCTGGCCGCCGAGAATGTCGGCGGACGCCACGCCGTCGACCGTCGACAGCACCGGCTGCACGACGCGCGTCAAATAGTCCGAGATCGCCGATCCCGACAGTTCCTCGCTGGAGAAGCCGAGATACATCACCGCCGTGGTCTGGCCGGTGGTCTTGGTGACGATGGGGTCGTTCGATTCCTTCGGGATCAGGTATTTGACCGAATTCACCTTGGCGAGCGTTTCGGTCAGGGCCTGGTTCGGGTCGAAATTCAGCTTGACGAAGACCTGGATCGTGCTGGTGCCCTGCACCGACGACGAGGTGATGTAGTCGACGCCTTCGGCGGAGGCGACCGCCTGCTCGATCGGCGTCGTGATGAAGCCCTGAATCAAATCCGCCGACGCGCCGGGATAGACCGTCGTGATGTTGATCACCGTATTCGACAGCTTCGGATACTGACGGATCGGCAGGCTGGTCGCCGCGCGGAAGCCGATCAGGAGGATCAGCAGGCTGACGACGACCGACAGGACCGGCCGCTTGATGAAGATATCGGTTAAGGCCATGGCGATGGTCTCGCTTGTCAGTAGCGCGGCGGCTGCGCGGGCATCGGGGGCGCCGGATCGGGCGAGATGGTGACGGCCGCACCCGATTGCAGCCTGAGCTGGCCCACCGCGACGATGCGGTCTCCGGCCTTCAATCCCTTCAGGATCTCGGCCCGTCCGTCGACCCGGTTGCCGGCCTGCACGAAGGTGCGCACCGCGCTCAGGCTGGTCTTGCCGTCATCCTCTTTCTTCTCGGTCAGCAGGTACACCGAATCTCCATACAGCGTGTAGTCCACCGCCGTTTCGGGGACGGTGACGACCGGCGGCTTGTCCGGCAGCACCACGGTGGTGGTCGCGAACATGCCGGGCTTCAGGATGCGATCGGGATTGGCGATCGTCGCCTGAACGCGAATGTTGCGGGTGTCGGTGGCGATCTGCGGTTCGATGGTCGTGATGGTGCCCTCGAATTTGCGGCCCGGATAGGCATCGACCGCGATGCGAACGCTCTGGCCGACCTTCAACTGGGCACTGTCCTTCTCGGTCACCGTGAAGTTCGCGTATAGCGTGGACAGATCGGTCAGCGACACGATCTGCGTACCTGCGGTCAGGAACTGGCCGACTTCGACCTTGCGGACGCCGAGTTCGCCTTCGAACGGCGCGCGCACCAGCTTCTGCGAGATGATCGCCTGGGTCTTGGCGATGCCGGCGCTGGCCTGGTCATAGGCCGCCTGCGCGGTATCCACCGTCGCCTGCGGGCCGAACTGGCGTGAGGCGAGCTGCTTGGCGCGGTCCAGCGACAGCTGCGCCACCGTGGCCTGCGCCTTGAAGCTTGCCAGATCGCCCTGATCCGGACCGTCGAACAATTGCACCAGCGGCGTACCGGCCGTAACGGTCGAGCCGGCGGTGAACATGATATCGGTAATACGACCGTTGACGTCGGAGGTGACGTTGACCTGATGCACGGCGGCGAGATCGCCGACCGCCGTCAGCAGGTTCGGAATCACTTCGGATTTCGCTTCGGCAATGCTGACGCTCACCGGCGGCGGTTTGTTGTTGGCGAAGAACTGCGCGATCATCTTGCTGCGGAAGGCGTTGAAGCCGACGAGGCCGCCGACCAGCAGCGTCAGCAACAGCCCGACGATGATGAACCAGCGCAGCATCCGCACCGGACGCTTGTGCGGCTTGTCGGTGATGGCCTTGCCCGAGATATTGGCTTCGGTCACAATATTCATGTCATGCACCTTCTGCAGTTAGCGGCTGCTGCCTCGGATCCGGCGACAATTCGCGATCCAGCTGAGAGACGACAGCGGCTTCGTTAAGTCCAATTCCGCGGAGAATGAATTCGCAAATCTGCCGCTCAAGATCGGCAGCGTCGCCATAGGACAGACAGGGAACCGATGGCAGCCGCGCCAGCGCCATCATCAACACGGTGTGATGCGCAAGCCAGAACAGGTTGAGCGGATTGCTTCCGACGCGTGACGCGTCCCCTACCGCCACGGCCTGCTCCAGCGATGCGGTGAAAACCGGTCCGATCAAATTCCCGATCTTTTCGTAGATCAGCCGCGCGAATTCTCCGTCATCGAGGTGGCTGGTAACCATCAGCCTGAGACGCTGGGCCTCCTCTTGATCGGGAGCATCCGAGACCTGCTGGAAATGGCGGACCATTTCGCGAATCAGGATAACCAGCGTCTCCGTCGACGGCTCCAACCCCAGCAACCGGTGCAGCGCCGGATCCGCTTCGCACTCTTCTGCGAGGATCTCCGCATACAGCGCTGATTTCGTTGGGAAGTGCTTGAACAGCAACCCCTCCGAAATTGAGGCAGCGGCGGCGACGCTCTTGGTGGTGGTTCCCGCAAAGCCGTGGCGCGCGAAACAGCGCTTGGCGGCGCTCAGGATCAATTGCCGCCGCAGGTCCCCGGTCATGCGCAGTGGTGTACTCATACTCGTGAGTAAGCACTCACCTCAGGAAATGTCAAGGAATTGCTGCAGCGCACTAGGCGTCCACATCAATTGGACGCTAGAGCATGATGTGTTGGAACTGGATCGATTGGTCCCGTAAGCGCGAGGCACTAACGATCTCGTGTCCCGGACCCGGCATACCGTCCCTTCGGCGGTGCACGGCAGGGCCTGGACAAAAAATCGCGAAAACAACCC
>WNGJ01006477.1_pt1 | contig 12401 bp, 14 predicted proteins | sample 5400611 | NCBI WGS metagenome assembly WNGJ01 (sample SAMN13153375, study PRJNA577476) | soil metagenome | isolation source: 40 cm soil or saprolite under Garry oak tree replicate 1 | place: USA:California | collected 2016-06-15
GGGAGGGTGTTGCGTGACACGAGCGAGCAGGTGCCGTGGTGGCGCGTCGTGCGAGCCGATGGGTCGCTGCCGCTGGGCGAGGCCCAGCGTGCGCGCCTCGACGCCGAGGACGTCCCTCTCGTGGCAACCGATCCGCCGCGAGTCGACATGCGCGCTGCGCACCTCCCCGACCCGCCGGTGCAAGGTTCCTGACCCGCAGCGCGAGCGGCTAGGAGCTTGGCGGCGACGTCATTCCGATCTTTTGGCGCCCAGCGGCGAAGCCGCCACGGTGCCCGATACCGTGCCGGCGCCGGGATTTGCTTCCACGGTGATGTTCAATGAGAGCGCACGCCCGTCGCTGCGGCGCACCGTCGCGGCCATGCGGTTGCCGCTGAGTTCGATGATCCGCCCCCGGTAGAGCGCGGGCGACGAGTTCGCGCCAAGCGTCACGTGGCTGTTGCTGAGCGCGACGCCGCCCTCGCTCAATGCCTGACCTTCGATCGCGATGTCGAGCTGACCCGAGGCCGAGCCGCTCAGCGTGGTAGTGATGTTGACCGTCACCAGATCGGGTCGGGGTCCGGGTTCCTGTTTGATGCTGCCCGAAAGACTCGCATCAAACGGACCGTCGAGCGGGCTGGCCTGCGAGCTCGGATTGCCGCTCGCACTGCTCGCCTTCGCCTGCGAGGACGCGCTGGAGACCAGCAGCGCCGCGGGTGTCCCCGCGCGACGAGCCCAGCCGTTCCCCAACGGGCCTCCTGGCAGCCAAAACACCAGGCCGCCAGCAAGCAGCGCAGCCGTTGCGAGAGCACCGCTGCGCAAGCGGGCGCGCTCGGGCCAACCGCTGAGCGCGCGCACGGCGACGGCAGCCAGCACGCCGAGCACGCATGCCGCGCTCAAGGCGAGCAACCAGCTGCTCCTGACGTCGCTTCCGGTGCCGAGCGTGTGCAGGAGAGCGATCGGCCAACACGCGTACGCCAGCCAGTGAGTGAGGCGCCAGGCGCGATAACCAAGCCGCTGACGGAGCATGCTCGTGATGGTCACCGCGATCAGAAGATCGAAGGCGATCGCCCCCAGGCCCAGCCACACGGGGCGGTAGCTTGCGACGAACGGCAAAACCGCGTCGAGGACGCTGATCGGCGCAAAGCTGTCCAGCACCGAGGTGAATATGTGCAGCACGACGAACGCCACTGCGAGCAGCGATACGTTGCGATGCAGGGCGTCCACGACGAATCGCGGCCAGAGCGGATGATTCCAGCGACTCACGTTGATCACGCCAACGACGACGCTTGCGGTGAGGAGGAGAAGCGACACCGCACCCGTTGAGCGCGTCAGGTACCAGTAAGCGCTGGGCCCCTTGGTGGCCAGCGCGAGCGTCACCGCCGGCCACCGTGTGTTGTCATTCGCCGGCCACCCGTGTCTTTCATGTCAACGGCCTCGCGGGGCCGCGCAGCCCTGTGATCGGCGAGCTCCGCGTGCGCGCCATCGTGCGCGGCACAGCCTGCCCTTGTATGGAGCTCGTCGAGACACCCGGGCCATGATCGCGGACGCATCGAAATGCCAGCTAAGACGCAGATGAGAGATCGTTCAGGCCCGCGGATGTCGATGCTAGCGCCGCGAAGAGACGCGCCATCGTGCATAAGGTGAGAGCGCTCTAATTCTGCGTCCATACGCGTGCCGCCCGCGCCATACTGGCATTCGTGATCGATCGCGTGCTGCGCTTCACCAAGTCCGAGCGGGCAGTGCACTGGCTGACCGCGCTTGCCTTCTTCAGCCTGCTGATAAGTGGTCTCGTGGTCGGCCGCCGCGGCACCTTTCACAATGTGATGTATGCGTGGCGCCTTGCATCGGCGGGCGTGCTCGTGTGTGGGGTGGCGCTGGTCGTGGTGGTCGGAAACCGGCGCGCGCTGCGGCGCTCGGCGCATGAGCTGGTGCGCTTGGAGCGTGGCGACCGGCGATGGCTGGCGACGGCGCCGGCGCGTGTGCTGACGCGCACCAACGAACGGCGAAGGGGCGCTTCAACGCCGGCCAGAAGCTCAACTTCCTCCTTGTCTGCCTCCTGCTCGGCGCGCTGTACATCTCCGGCGTCGACACGATCGTGGTGGGAACCAAGCACAACCTGATCTTCGCGGTCCACAAGCTCGCGACGATCGCCGCGTCCATCTTGGTGGCCGGCCACATCTACATGGCGGCCTTCAACCGCGGGACCCGCGACGCGCTGCGCGGGATGCTCACCGGCGAGGCGGATCGCGAGTGGGCGCAGGCACACTACCCGCGGTGGACGCTCGCGCAGCCGGTCCCAGGGGCGGACAGCACGCCGCGCGACCGGCCCTCACGACCGCTGGGCGAATAGACCAACGCGCTGGCGGCGAGGGTCGCGCCCTGCGCGGCACGCGCTACGACGCGAGCCCGCCCTCACCCGGGCTTGCGCGCGAACGCGATGCCGCCCTCATGCGCGAGCCCGCGTACGGCAACCTCGACGAAGCCCGCGTCGAGGAGCGCGTCATGCCACCATTCGACGCTTGCGGGATGCTCCCCGCGACCCGCCAGCACGCGGGTCACATTCTTCAGCAGCCGCAGCAGACCGGCCGGCCCGTGGCGGATCATGCGCCGCACGAAATGCGCGATCACGGCACGGTCACGTCGGCTGACGATGTTGATCCGAAACATCATGTCCGCGAACACGAGACGCCCGCCCGGGCGCAGCACGCGCCTGATCTGCGCCAGTGCGCGCACCTTGTCACGGTCGCTGAGGTGGTGAAAGCAGTAGTTGGAGACGACCACGTCGACCTCGCCGTCCGCCAGCGGCAGATGCGTTGCTCCATCGACCAACACCTCCGCATTTGCCAGCCCGAGCTGGCTGAACCTGCGTTCGAGGTGATGACACATCGCAGGCGAGACGTCAAGTGCGCTCACGCGGGCGACGCGCGGGGCGGCCGCGACCGCGAGCAGCCCGGTGCCCGCGCCGATATCGAGCAGCCAATCGCCCGTGCTCAAGCGTGCAAGCTCGAGGATGTGGTCTCTCAGGTCCCGGAAGCCGGCGCTGCAAGCCATGCGCTCGAGATCCTCGACGTGCTCATCCCAATTCTTGGCGCGCAGCCAAGTCGGGCGCGCGCGACCCGCGCGTTTGGGTCCAGGCACGGCGCTTGCCGACGCGCCGCAACAGCCGAGCGGCACCGGAACTTGCGGGTGGGAGTCGTGTCCGCTTGGCTGTCGGATAGTGTCCAATTACCATCCGGCTCGGACGTATGACCTAAATAGTTGATGAGATTTCTCTAACCGACTCCCCGTATCTTGGTGCAGTCAACGCCCCCACGCCCGCAAACACCAGGCGAAGTCCGGACGACGCTTCCCGAGCCAGCGGCCGCGCACGAGGACCTCGGCCGTTCCCTGCAGCGCCGCCGCATCGCCGCCGTGGGGCTGCTCACGCTGGTGGCCACGGCCGTGGCGCTGATCATCGCGCTCGCGGGCGGGGGTGGCGGCCGCACCCACAGCGTCAGCGTGGTGCGAAGGCGGCCGGCCAAACCGCGCACCGCGGCGCCGATCCCATCTTCCTTCGCGGTCGGGTTGCGCGTGCTACGCCTGCAAGACACGAGCCGGTTGGTTCACCATCCCAACGGGACCAGCGAACCGCGGACGCTTCTCACGTATGTTCGCTATCCGGCGCAGGGAGGCTCGAGCGCCACCGACGTCGCCGATGCTCCGGCGGCGCGGCTTGGCGGTCCATTCCCGCTCGTCATCTTTGGACACGGCTTCGCCGTCACACCGGACCTCTATAAACGCATGCTGCAAGCTTGGGCGCGCGCCGGATACGTCGTCGCCGCGCCCGTGTTCCCGCTCGAGAACGCAAACGCGCCGGGCGGTCCGGACGAGTCTGATCTCGTCAATCAACCCGCCGACATGCGCTTCGTCATCTCCCGCTTGCTGGCCGCGAGCAAGGCGAGCTCGGGCCCCTTCGCCGGCCTCATCGACTCCAGACAGATTGCCGTGAGCGGACAGTCCGACGGCGGCGACACGGCGCTGGCGGTGGCATACAACCGCTACTTCCACGACGCGCGCGTGAGCGCGGCCATCATTCTCGCCGGCGCCGAGATCCCGGGCGTCGGCGGCTTCACCTTCGCTCGCGGTGCACCGCCGCTGCTGGCCGCGCAGGGGAGCGCCGACACGGTCAACCCCCCGAGTTTCACCGAAACCTTCTTCGCCGCGGCAAAACCCCCGAAGTACCTGCTCAACCTGATGGGCGCCGAACACCTGCCCCCCTACAGCGCACAGCAGCCGCAGCTGGGAATCGTCGAGCGGGTCACTTTGGCGTTCCTCGACGGCTACCTCAAGCACAAGCGCGGAGCGTTGCAACGACTCGCCGCACTGGGAGACGTTCCCGGAACGGCCACGGTGATCGCCGAACCGTAGTCGCTCGGTTTCGAGAGTGAAGCTCTGAGGCGGCTCGCTGCCCCGCACGATTTAGTGTAAAAGCCGATTTCTCATTTACGTCAGCGGGCAATCGCATTCAGTGTAAGGTCTGATTTCTTTTTTGCGACGCAAAACCGCCAGCTTTGCGCTAGTCTCGGCCATCACGCGGGAGAGGGCATCGGGTCAAGACGGGCTCAGGCGGCATGGATCGTTGGTCTGGCGCTGCTGCGGGCGAGCGCCACGCCGGGCAGTGCCCCAGCAAGCAGTTCACGCTCACCTTCAAGGCGGTGGGCGCCAAGCAGATACCGGAAGCGTTCGAAGGCGGCTTGCGGGACACGCTCACGACCGCCGTCACGCTCGGCAGCGAAAACCAACCTCGCAAACTGGGCTGACAGCTACCGCCACGATCGCCAACGAAGAATCGCTGGAGATCAAGTCAAAGCCCTAGCCCGTGGTGTCGGGCACGGCGGACGCCGGACCAGCCGCTCTGCGCTGGTCGCCGGCCGCTCGCAGCGACCTCACCGGCCGGCGATCGGCCCGCCGTCCCCCGACACCGCCGTCGACTGACGCGCGCAAGTCCGCTCGCCCTCGTGCCGGTCCGCTGGCGGGCCGCCCGGGCAGGAGCGGCGCAGTAGCATGCGCCGGATGGGGCTCAGCGTGGCGGAAAACGGACCCCGTGCATCGCGCCGGCCGCTCTCGATCGCGGTAGTCGGTGGCGGCTTCGGCGGTGTGGGCGCGATCGTGTCGCTGCGCCGGGCGGGCTATCAGGATGTCACGGCCTTCGAGCGGGGTGAGCGCATCGGCGGGGTGTGGCATCACAACACTTACCCGGGCGCCGCGTGCGATGTGCCCTCCCATCTGTATGAGTTCTCCTTCCAGCTCAACCCACGCTGGTCACGTCGTTACGCGCCGCAGGCCGAGATCCAGAGCTACCTCGAGGACGTCGCGCGGCGCCACGGCGTGCTGCACAAGATCCGCACGAGCACGGAGGTCACGCGCGCGGCCTGGGATGGGTCACGCGGCAAGTGGACCCTGCAGACGAGCGCCGGCCCCCACGAGGCGGACGTCCTGATCACGGCGTGCGGGCAGCTTTCGGTCCCGAAGACGCCCCCGATCGCGGGACTGGAGCGCTTTGCGGGTCCCTCGTTCCATACCGCGCAATGGCGCCACGACGTAGATCTGACGGGCAAGCGAGTCGCCGTTGTGGGGACCGGCTGCAGCGCGATCCAGGTGGTGCCGGCGATCCAGCCGATCGTGGCTCAGCTCGACGTCTACCAGCGCTCGCCGGGGTGGACGTTCCCAAAGCTTGACCTCGCCTATGGCGAGCGCAGCCGGCGTGCCTTCGAGCGTTTCCCGCTGCTGCAACGCATGGATCGCGCGGCGATCTTTGCCTTCATGGAGCTGGGCGCGGCGGGGATGACGAGCCAGCGCTGGCTGCTGCGCCCATTCCGGGCCATCGCTCGCAAGCAGATCAGCAAGGCGATAGGCGACCCTGAGCTGCGCCGCAAGGTGACGCCGAGCGACGAGCTGGGGTGCAAGCGGCTGATGCTCACCGACGACTGGTATCCGACGCTGACCAAGCCGAACGTCGAGCTCATCACCGACCCGATCGCGGAGGTGACGGCGCACGGGATACGCGCGCACGGCGGCAGCGAGCGCCCGACCGACGTGCTCGTGCTGGCGACCGGGTTCAAGACGCACGGCTTTGTCGCGCCGATGCAGATCGTCGGCGCCCACGGCCGTACGCTCGCCGAGGAGTGGGCCCAGGTGCCGAGCGCCTACCTCGGCATGAGCATCCACGGCTTTCCCAACATGTTCTTGCTGTACGGGCCCAACACCAACGGGGGCACGGGGTCGGTGATCTACACGATCGAGGCCGGGATGGCGCACGTGGTGGCGGCGTTGGCGGAGCTCGGCCGCGCGGACGCGCACAGCATCGAGATCCGCCGCGAGGCGGGCGAGCGGTTCGACCGCGAATTGCGCGCGGCGTTGAACGGAACGGTGTGGCACACGGGCTGCACGAGCTGGTATGTCGATGAGCACGGCAACGATCCCAACCAGTGGCCGTGGCTGTGGAGCACCTACCGCCGCAGAACCGCGCGCATCGACCGCCGCGCGTACGAGCTGAGCGGCGCGACAGCGCGTTAGCCGCTCGACGGACGCCGGCCTGGGCGTGGCCGCAGGGCGAACGCCGGGATCGAACCTCACGCTCGGTGCCTGCGTCGCCGTCGCGCGCTATGGCTTCAGCGCATAGCCCGCGTACAGGATCGAGCGATCGCGGCTCTCGCCCATCGCGATGCGGCGGCCCAGCTCGGTGAAGTCGATGTCTCCCTTGCGCCTGGCGCGCAGCGCTCGCAGCAGCACGGGAGGGCTCGCGCGTGGGGCGATGCCGACTACCTCCTCCGAGGAGACCAGGCCAGCCCGCAAAAGGTGGGCCCGCAACTCGGCCGGCCTGATGAACATCGACCAGTCGTGGAGGTTCGGCTCCATGCACCGCGTCGCGTCCCACTCCTGCATGAGCTTGATGAGCACCAACCGGCTGCGAAACGTGCGGTTGATCGTGTCGTACAGGAACACCCCGCCGGGCTCCAGCACGCGCGCGATCTCGGCGATCGTGGCGCCTACGTCGTCGACGTGCTCGAGCACGTCGCAGCAGTACACGCACGCGAAGGCGCCATCGGCGAACGGCAGCTGCTCGCCGGCGCCCTCGCGATAGTCGATCTGAAGCCCCTCCGCCGCCGCGTGCGCGCGCGCAGTCTCGAGCGACCGCGACGAGGGATCAACGCCCGTCACCTGACAGCCAAGCCGCGCGAACTCCTCGGCGAGCAGTCCGCCGCCGCAGCCGACGTCAAGCGTGCGCAGGCCTCGCGGCTCGCGCCCCAGGGTCTGCGTGAGGGTGGCTCGCAGCCACGGGAAGCGCGCGGGGTTGAGCGCGGTGCGCAGCATGCTGAGCGTCCCCTCATCGCCCCACCACGTGTCGCTTAGACGGTCGTAAAGCTCATTATCCACCGGCATCGGCTGCGCCTTCCTCGGTCTTGCCCGAGTGGCGATCCTATGCCATGTCCTCCCCACGGCGGCGATGCCCGCCACGGACAGCCCTACGCTAGCCGCATGATCGTCAGCGAGTCCTTCGTTATCGCCGACTGGACCGACCCCGGAACCCATCCCGGGCGCCCGATAGCCGGCCTGCACGTGCATCGCTCAGACGATGAGGCCTGGATCGTTCTGGAGGGCCAGCTGGGCTTTCGCTTCGGCGATGACGAGCGCACCGTGCCCGCCGGCGGATCGCTGCTCGTGCCTCGCGGAACGCCCCACTCCTACTGGAACCCGACGTCCGAGCCGGCTCGCTATCTGCTCGTGATGACCCCGCGCATCCATCGGCTGATCGAGGCGCTGCACTCGGGCGAGCGGCACGATTTCGCGCGCATCTTCGAGGAGCACGACTCCTTGCTGCTGGCCTGAGGGCCCCGGGGCCCAGATCGGGACCGGCCAAGGCGCGTTGGGAGCGTACGGCGTCGCCTGGGGAGGTCACGACACCGCGCGACCTCGGCCACCGACCCTCGCCAGCAGGAGGTCGAGGAAGGGCAGCTGACCGCCGATCAGCCTCTCGCGCGCGGCCGTTAGCCCAAACCAGCCGGCGCGGTCGACCTCGGGAAACGGCTGCAGCTCCCCGGAGCCGCGCGGCCATTCGAGCTCGAACGTGTTGCTGCGAATCTCGCTCACATCGATGTCCGCTTGCAGCGCCCAGCCATGGATCAGCTTGCCGCTGGGCTGCTTGAGCGAGCCGAGATCCAGTGCCGCGCCGTTCGGGGGCGCCAGCCCCAGCTCCTCGGCAAACTCGCGCCGCGCGGCGACCAATGAGTCCTCGCGCGGTTCATGCTCACCCTTGGGAAGCGACCATGCGCCAGAGTCGCGGCGCCTCCAGAACGGACCCCCCATGTGCACGAGCAGGACTTCGAGGCTGTTCTCGCGCCAGCGGAACAGCAGCAGTCCGGAGCTCAACCGAGGCATTGCAGAACCTCATCTCGCCAGTGGTCGGTGTCACCGCGCGGCGCGACTCCTGCGGCTGGCGATTGTTGTAACAGGTAAGACCACACAGACTGATCGTGCCCGCCGAGATGAACGGCTACCGGGACACAGACGAGCAGGATCGTGTCAGCTTCCAGGAGGTGCGATCACATGCGCAGAATGCTCATACCGTTGGCCGTCCTCGGCCTCGCGGCCGGCCAGGCATCAGCGGCCGCGGCGACGCCGTCGGCCCGAATCGCGGTGTTCCGGGCCAGGGCCGTGCCAATCCCAAAGCCAGGCGGTGGCTCCTATCCCCACACCGGGAACTGCCTCGGCTGCGGCGCCGCGGTGGAAGCCGAATACGTGATCGAAGGATCGGGCTATGGCGCTACCGCGCAGAACCCGAATGGCGGTATCCCGCCGATCTCTCAGGTCAACTTCTACCTGCCGGGGGGCGCCAAGCTCCATCCCCAGGGTTTCGGCACCTGCTCGGAAGAAGTGCTGAAGAACCTGGGGCCCGCCGGCTGCAAGCGCAGCTCGATCGCCAGCCCCGTGGGAAACGTGCTCGGCGAAGTCACCTTCGGCACCGAACGCGTGCCCGAGGAAGCCGAATTGCGCGCCTTCTTCGCGCCGCGCGGCGGGTTGCTGTTCTACACCGCGGGTCACAGCCCGGTGGCGCTTGAAATCGTGTCCTCGGGCCACTACGTCAACTCCCGCCAGCGGCCCTACGGCCTCGAGCTGATCACGCTCGTGCCGCCGGTGGCCTCGGTGCCAGGCGCTCCGCTGGCGTCGGTGAGGAGGATCAAGATCAAGGCCGGCGCGGCGATCAAGAGGGGCAAGACGATCATCTCCTACGGCTACATGCCGACCAAGTGCCCCAAGGGCGGCTTTCCGGTCAAGACGGAAATCACGTTCGGCGGCTCGTTCGGCCCCGGGCGCGAATTCGGGATTCCGGCGCAGACGCAGACGGCAACCTACAGGGCGCCATGCCCCAAGAGGCGGCGATGACCCGCGCCGCCGCCCCCTTCAGGCCGCCGCGTCGCCGATCCGGCGCGAGCGGGGAGACCGCCTGGCCAGGATCGCGCCCCAGTCGCCGTCTTCGATCAGGCCCGGCTCGGTCTCCGAGACGAATTGTCGCAGTAGTGCGGACAAGCCGTCCGGGTCTTCCAGGTGCGGGAAGTGGGCGGCGCCCGGCAGCGTGCGAAAGCGACTGTGAGGAATCGCCTGGTGCGCCGAGCGGCCGTGCCGAAGTGGAATCGTGTGGTCGCGCTCGCCCCACACGATCAACGTCGGCATCGACTCCAGCAGGTACAGGCGGTCGGTGGCGCTCACCCGTTGCCCGTGCACGTCGATCACGGCCCGGAGCGTTTGCAGGAAGGCTGCGCGTGCACCCCGGTTCTCCAGCGGGCTCAGCGCGCGCGCGATCGCCTGCAGGTATACGCCGCTACCGGCTCCGCGCTCGCTCAGCCGGCGACCGGCCGCGCGCAAGCCGCCGAGCAGGCGGGGATGGATCGTCGCCGACAGCAGCGCCGACATGCCGGGCAAAGCGGCCGTGCGCAGCATCGGGCTGACGTCATGGCCGAGGCCGCCGCTGGAGATCAGCACCAGACGCTCCACGCGCTGGGGAAACTGGTAGAAGAACTGCATCGCCACTCCTCCCCCCAGCGAGTGGCCCACGACCGTGGCGCGGTCGATCCCCACCGCCGCCAGCAGGTCGCGGATGCTCGCCGCGTGCGCGCCGAGCGAGTAATCGCCGCGCGGCGCCGCGGAGTCGCCGTGCCCGATCAGATCGGGTGCGATGACCGTGTACTCGCCCGCGAGGTTAAGCGCCACCGACTGCCAGTGACTGGAGGAGTTGAGCATGCCGTGGATGAGCACGATCGGGGGGCCGCTCCCGGCGACGCGGTACACGACGCGGCGTCCATGCAGTTCGATCTGCCACTCGTCGAACTGCCGTGGCAGCGCGGCCACGGGCGTGGGACGCAGATCCGGATGGGGCCGATCCTCACGACCTGACCTACGCCGGCTGGTCCTCAGCGCGCCACCTCGCGCGGCACCCTAGCAAGCGCCAAGGCAGCCAGCGGATCCGTGCGCCGGGCGTGGGCGCGTCCAGACCCGGGTCCGGGCACGGCGCGGGGGGCTTTAATCCCCCGCCATGGTCATCCGCGACGCCAGCGATCGCGACCTGCAAGCCATCGTGGAGATCTACAACGACACGATCCCCACGCGCCTGGCGACGGCCGACCTCGAGCCTGTCGCGGCAAGCGATCGCGCGGGCTGGTTCGCGCGCCACACTCCGCGCCGCCGCCCCCTGTGGGTCGCCGAGGTCGACGGCGAGGTCGTGGGCTGGCTGGGATTCGAGCCCTTCTACGGCCGCCCCGCCTACAGGCGCACCGCCGAGATCAGTGTTTACGTGGCACGGGTCAGCCGCCGCCGCGGGATCGGCGCCTCGTTGCTCGAGCAGGCGCTGCGCAGCGGTCCCGAGCTGGGGCTGAGCACGCTGCTGGGGTTCATCTTTGCCCACAACCAACCGAGCATCGCGCTGTTTGACGGCTTCGGCTTCGAGCGCTGGGGCCACCTGCCGCGCGTGGCGCAGCTCGACGAGCTCGAGCGCGACCTGCTCATCGTTGGCCGGCGCGTGCCGACGTGAGCTCTGCCCGCCGGGGCGTTGCGAGAACTCACGCCCCCGACGACAGCGCCAGCTGCGTGCGCAAGAACGACAGCAGCGGGCCCTCGACCGCCGCCGGATCGTCCTGGAACGGCCAGTGGCCGCTGTCGGGCAGGATCACCACCTGCCGCACGTCGAAGAACTCCCGCTGGCGCTCGGCGTACTTAACGTCGGCAAATGGGTCCTTGGCCCCCCACAGCACGAGCGCCGGCTTGTGCAGCCTGGCCAGCGCAGGCCCGAGCGTGCCCGCAGCCTCCTTGGGGTCGGGCGTGGCCCGATACAGCCCCAGGACGGCCCGACGGGTGCCACGGTCGTAGTCGTCATACATCTTGTCGACGAACTCCAGCGGCAGCCCCTTGGGGTTTGAGCGCTGCATCGAGCGCCTCCAGGCCCAGCGGGGAATCCATGCCTGCGCCAGCTCACCCAGCAGGGGCGTGCGCCAGCGCCGGGCCATCGCGTGCCAGCGATAGCCGGGCAGGACGCCGATGTTGATGAGCGTGACGCTCGCCCACGCGTCGGGATGCTGCAGCCCCCACAGCAGCCCGAAGGGGCCGCCGAAATCATGCACCACGAGGTGCACGCGCTCGATCCCGAGCTGCCGCAGCGCACCTTGCAGGAACTCGGAGTAGGAGGAGACTTGGTAGGGGAACTCGCGGGGCTTGTCGGCCTGGCCGAACCCCGGCATGTCCAGGGCAACCGCGCGCGCGAGCGTGCCGACCGCTTCGAGAAGCTCGAGCCAGTCGGTACGCGAGCCCGGATTCCCGTGCACGAACACCACTGCCTCGCGCACGTCGGCGGGTCCCGCTTCGATCAGCGGCGAGCCGATCTCCCGCACGGCGATCCTCGCGCTTCTCGGAGCCGCAGCCGCCTGGGGCATCAGGCGGTGAGCCAGCGCTTCGGGTTCTCGACGAAGATCGTGTGGAAGGCGTCATCGTCGAGCACGCCCTGCTCGCGCAGCGCGGGAATGACCTCGTCGAACACGAGCGTCATCGACCAGTTGCGGATCGCGCCCTGGCTCTCGAACACCTGCTCGGCCTCCGGTGGGAACCAGTCGATCGTGGCGCAGTAGTCCTGCGAGATCATCAGCCGCTCGACATGCCCGCGGCGCAGGAGCTCGGCGGCGGTCGCGTTGCGCTTCTCGATCGGCAGGAACATCTCCAGGCCGTAGCGGTCCAGGCCCACGTACACCCCCCGCTCGATGAGCCCCTCGATGTAGCTCACGTCGTCGGTGTCGCCGCAGTGGGCGATCTGCACGCGACCGAGATCTACGCCCTCCTGCTCGAAGATCTCAACCTGGCGCGGGCCGGTCCCGGCCGCGGGCATCGAATGGGCCATGATC
>WNGJ01006481.1_pt1 | contig 12399 bp, 10 predicted proteins | sample 5400611 | NCBI WGS metagenome assembly WNGJ01 (sample SAMN13153375, study PRJNA577476) | soil metagenome | isolation source: 40 cm soil or saprolite under Garry oak tree replicate 1 | place: USA:California | collected 2016-06-15
GGGGCGAAGCCACCGGGTCGCGCGAATGCGCGCCCGATGACAGGCTCTCGCGTCGAGCCCGGAATCCATTTCACCACCGCGCATGTGGTCGAACGGATTGCGGGCCCGCGCCATCCAAGTCGGCTGTTGCCGACTTGGACAACTGAAGATTTGGACAAATGAAGACTTGGACAAAATAAAGATTTGGACAAATGAAATAGCCGAACTCGGGTAAACCCGAGTTCGAGCGGCGCGTCCCAAATGACGAGAGGAGAGAGGTGCGGGCTCGCCTCATCGATTGCCCGAGATCAACGCGCGTGGGATTTTGTGAGGAGAAAGAGGAACGAGACCCCCGGCAGGAGGGTTTGGAAGAGACGTCGTGTATCGACATTCATCGATCCCCGCGGCGCCGAGAGCAACAACATCGGGAGAGCGACATGATATCTGAAATGCAGATTCACGTGATCGCGCGGCAAATGTTCGAGCGGCACGGCCTCGCGGCGATCGCGCAGGCGGCTCAGAATGCGCAAGCTTGCGAAAGCAAGGGCGAAGCCGAGCAAGCCAATGAGTGGCGTCACATCGAGGACGCCATGAAGATGATGCGGGGACCGCACCAAAGCTGACGAAATTATTCCGAGGCCCGGAAGCCGTAAAATAGCACGGCGTCCATCGTCCCCCGTCATGGCTGTCACCCGGCGTGTGCCGGCGATCATGCCGGACGGCGAATTTGGTTCGCTGGGATCACAAGTCTGTCTGATGGGCAGCGTCTTGATAGGCAGCGTCTTGCGGCCTGTTGACGCCGTCCCACGGCCCGCACAGGGGCATCCGTGTCAAGCTAACCCCTTCGAGTCGCTCAGTTTGCTGCCGGAGTAAGCGAGTCGATCAAAAGGCGTCGCCCCGGGCTTAGTCATTGTCGTTCAAGAACCAGTGAGCTGCCTTGACTCATTTGACTTCGATGATAAATCGGTCGAATGACCGAATTTGGTCGACCGACCGATTTATATCGACCGATTTATATTGATGTCCGGGATCGTCCTGTGACCTTTTGAGGAAAGAAACCATAATGACGAGTGATGTTGACAATGACAAGCTTGGCGCATTGGTCGGAAAGATGCTTGGGGATCTGGGTGGCGCGTTCAGCGTGCCGACGGTTCGCATCGGGTACGGGCTAGGCCTGTTCGAGGCGCTTCATCGTCAAGGCGCCGCGCGCGTTTCCGAACTCGCGGCGCGCACCGGCTTGGCCGAGCGCTATGTCCGCGAATGGGCATTCGCACAGGCCGCCAACGGCTACATCCATTTCGACGCCAAGCGAGAGCAGTTCAGCCTGACACCGGAGCAGGCGATGGTCTTCGCGGTCAAAGACAGCCCAGTCTATCTCGAAGGCGCGTTCGATCTCGCGGCGGCCATGGTCGATGGCCAGCCCAAGGTGGAAGCGGCGTTTCGGACCGGGCACGGGGTCGCCTGGGGCGACAGCAGCGGCTGCCTGTTCTGCGCGGTCGGCACGTTCTTCCGGCCGGGCTATGTCAACAGCATCGTTCAGTCCTGGCTCCCTTCATTGAACGGCGTCCTGCCCAAGCTGAAGGACGGCGCCAAGGTGGCCGATGTCGGCTGCGGTGTGGGGTTCTCGACACTCCTGATGGCCAAAGCCTTCCCCGCGAGTTCATTCGTCGGTTACGACTTTCATGCGCCGTCCATCGAGCAGGCCAACGTACATGCGAAGGCACACGGTCTCGCCGATCGCGTGCGCTTCGTCACGGCCCAAGCCAAGGACATCGTCGATCGCGACTTCGACCTCGTCACCATGTTCGACTGCCTGCACGACATGGGAGATCCGCGCGGCTGCGCGAAGCATGTTCGCAAGCTGTTGAAGCCGAGCGGCTCTTGGATGATCGTCGAGCCCATTGCGGCCGACAATCCAGCCGACAATGTCGGTAATCCCGTCAGCCGGCTCTACTACAACGCTTCGACGATGATCTGCGTGCCCACCTCGCTCTCCCAGGAAGTAGGGGAGGCGCTCGGCGCCCAGGCCGGACAGGCGAAGTTGACCGAGGTTCTGAAGGACGGCGGCTTCGGTCATGTGCGGCGCGCCGCCGAAGGCCCCTTCAATATCGTGCTCGAAGCCCGGCCGTAAGCATCGGGATCAAGCTACGATGCGAGCGGTTGTTCCCTGCTGGGAATATCCCGCTCGCGCCGTTCAGCGTCCATGGCTCGCGCGGTCGCGCGCGACAGCCATTCGCCTCGATCCTTTGACTTGCGTGATCGGGCGGGGGGCCGTGCGCCGCGCCTTTCGATTTCGAATGGAGAGGCAAGATGTCTTTTGCACGGGATCAGAGCAACTCCGAGAGCATTTTCGCGGCCCGCATGGCGCCGTCGGCCTCGACGGGCTTGAAGCCCACCGGCCGATTGAGTGCCGCGATCATGGAGCTGGCGATCATGTCAGGCGTAGCCGTCGTGTAGTCCATGCGTATCCCCGCGCCGTAGCGATCGAGGCGGTGAACCACATGGAAATTCTGCTCGAAATGATTCTTGAGCGGGAAATACAGAAATGGCGTTCCCGCAGCCGTCAGCTCCATGCAGGTGGCGAGGCCACCCTGCACGAGCGCCAGGTCGCAGGCGGCAAGATGACGGTTGAGATCCGGCATGAACGCGTGCGCCTCGACGCCGGCGGGCATCTCGAGCGAACCCGCATCGATACGGGGGCCGGTAACGACGATCATGCGCAAATCGGGCAGCTTCTCCTGGACCACCGCGAAGCTCCGCAGAATGCGCCTGATGAGATGCGTTCCGACAGCCGAGCCGCCGACCGTGATGATGCAGACGCGCTCATGCGGCCCGTAGCCGAGAGCCTGGCGCAGGTCCTCGCGGCGGCCGAAAGTCTTCGGATGTCGTCCGAGAATGTAGCCCGAAAAATCGAAATGCCTGGGGATCCATTCGCGCATGGCCGGAAGGTTGGTGCCGAAAGACTGAGGCAGAATGTCATCGCGATTGCCGACGAAAATGGCGCGATCGCGCACGGTGGGATGCCGCTCGACTTGCTCGATCATCTCGGCGTTGTAGTCGGTCGTCAGAAAGGCCTCGCGGTCGCCGCCCGACGGCATCGGCACAAAGCCAACGAAGTCGGTGAGCCAGGCCAGCGCCGCCTTCTTGAACTCAGGATGCTCGTGCCAGTAATGGTCGATCTCCCAGGCCTCATCGGCGATGATGAGATCATAGGAGGTTTGCTCCACGGCTTCCTGGACGATCATGAAATTCGCAATCAGCACCTCGTCCATGCTGCGGAGCGCCTGAAAGACGTGTAGCTCGTGCTCGCCCGCCTCTCGCTCGATGTGGTCGGACTCGCTCGCGAGCCGCGCGCCCAACGGGTGGACGCGTTCGCCATAGGCTTCGAGCAGAGACGTCACCGGGTGCTGCGCCAGCCAGTCGATCTCCAGGCCGGGGTGCAGCATGCGAAGCTCCCGCGCAACCGCGATATCGCGCCACCCGTGGCCCAAGCCGATGGGCGAGGAAAGATAGAGGACCCGCTTCGCCTTGGTTGCATGCGGCGTCGTCTGCTGTCCTGAAATCTGCCGGCTTGTCGTCTGCCGGCTTATAGTCTGCCTTCCTGGGGCCGGGATGCCGAGCCGGCGATCGAGGAAATCGAGGATCAGCGCGTTGCACTTTGCCGAGCTGCGGCCCAGCGGATTATGGCCGGCGCCCGCAATCGTGACGAACTCGGCGCCGACCAGCTCGGCAACGGCCTTGCCGCGCGCGTGGGGCTGGAGCTGATCATCATCACCGTGAATGACCAGCGTGGGACAGCTTATCTTGCGGTACATCGCTTCGCCGACATCGAAACCGGGCGGCGTGATCCGGACCTCCACGGTCTTGGCCAGCACCTCGCCGGTGGTGTCGTTGGCCCACGCGATGCCGTCCTCGATCTGCTTGGTCGAGTGAGGCTCGGGATAGATGTGGCGAATGAAATGCTCGGCGAAATCCGGATAGTTCAGCAGCCAGTATTGGCGGTTGTACTTGTCCCAGCCCTCAAACCGCTCGCGCTCTGCGCGGAAATTCTCCTGTCCCAGATAGGGATATGCCGGGCCGACGCTTGCGACAGTCCCGACCAGAACCGCGGCCTTCACCCGGTCCGGATGATAAGCGGCCAGCACGCTGGTCACGTAACCGCCATAGGACAGACCGACGATGATCGCCTGCTGAACGCTTGTCGCGTCCATCACGGCGAGTGCGTCGGCGACGAGATTATCGAGGGAATAGGCTGCGACGGCTTCCGGCCGGTCCGACTTGCCGTTGCCGCGGGCGTCGTAGGTGATGCAACGGCAGCGCTCGGAGAAATACGGCAGCTGCGCCTTGTAGACGCGCGAGTGCACGATCGACCAGGGCGGCACGAAAACCATCGTCTCGGGGCCGTCGCCATAGATCTCGTAGAACAGCTTGACGCCGCAGCGTTCGACGAAACCACTCTCCCTCGGCAGCTTTGCACGCATGATCCACTCACTCTGTATTCGCGACTTATTTTACGTCGCGCTCGGCGAGGCGTATCAGGTCGCCGACCCGGCGCAAGGCCTGCCGAACCGGCACACGCTTCACCTCGAAGCCGAGCAGATAAAGGCTTTCGGCGCCGCAGAAGGCGTTGGCGACCAGGGCGCCGAGCTCTTCCGGAGTGAACCGGGCCAAGCCACCGAACTGCCGCTCGGCATCGCGCGCAACATTAGTGATGAGTGTAACCCATCCCATGATCGCGTTCCGAACGACCTTGGCTACCCGAGCGTCGGCCCAACTGGCTGCGATCAGCTCCTGGAGGGTGCGAACGTAGCCGGATGCGATGTCCTCGTCGAGATAATCGCATGCACGATCCCACTTTTCGGACAAGGTCAGTTTCGGGTCCTCGAACATGGCATCCTGGCGATTCAGGAGCTGCGCGTTGAGATACTCGAACAGCGCAAGGACCATTCCCTGCTTGGAGCCGAAGTGATAGTGAATCTGGCTTAGCGGCACGTTGGCGGCGGCAGCCACTTGGCGGGTCGACAGCTTCGCATAGCCGTTCTGCCGGAGAACCTTTTTGGCCGCCTCCAGCAAGTCGATACTGGTCTGGGCCTTTTTCTTAGTTGCACTGCGCGCCATCACCGTCTTTCTGCTTGGGGGTCTCGCATTCGCGACAGCACCTAACTAGGCAGGTGCCGGTCCGATCGTGGCTGCTGCCACCCTCAAGCACCATAGGGTAAATCGGTCGACCGACCAGATCAACTTTGGTATTTGGTGTTTGGCATGTTGCGGCCGGCGACAAGATTTTTCCCCTCTTGCCCCATGCGGCGACAGCAACGTTGCTATTTCGTTTTGCGTGCTTGCGGGGGCGCGTGACCCGTCAAACATGTCAATCGATCGTCCACCGTCGGAGATTGGCAAATGGGCCTCCAGGAAACAAAAATAGAATCGCTTCCCTTCGTCACAGCCGAACTGAACTATCTCGCGCCAACCCCAGGCAAGCCGCGAACCTACGCGTTCGATCCGCCGCCCGGCGAGCCGAAGACGACGAACCTGCCGGAGCCGCATCTCCTTCCGATATTCGACGCGCGCTTGATCTCAAGCGACCTCTCGCTGGATCGCGAGGGCTTTGCCCTGGTCCGGCATCCGACCGCGATCAGAAACTTCCATGACGAGGCCGAGATCAAGCGGACCTACTATCCCGCGGTGGAAGCCTTCATCAGGGCGACGCTGAAGGCGGACCGCGTCATCATCTTCGACCACACGGTGCGCCGGCGCGTCGAGGGCGCGGCCGACATCCGTGGAGCGGGCCCCAGGCAGCCCGCAACGCGCGTCCATGTCGATCAGACCGTCGCATCGGGCCCGAACCGCGTGCGCGAGCATCTTGCCGATGAGGCGGACGAGCTCTTGAAGGGCCGCGTGCAGGTCGTCAATCTGTGGCGCCCGATCCGCGGACCGTTGCGCGACACGCCGCTCGCAATGTGCGACGGAACCACGGTCGCGCCCGACGATCTCGTTGCCTCCGACCTGATCTATCCCAACCGCCGCGGCGAAACCTATTCCGTGAAGTATAATCCCAGCCATCGCTGGTTCTATGTTCCGGACATGACGGCGGACGAAGCGCTTCTCTTGAAGTGCTACGACTCCGCCACCGACGGCAGGACGCGGTTCGGACCGCATACCGCGTTCGTCGACCCGACGACGCCGCCCGACACGCCGCCGCGCGAGAGCATCGAAGTGCGGACGTTGGTGTTTCACAGGCAGTGATGCCGCTACGACCGGATCGTTGGCGGGCGACGACGGTCGGCTACCGGAACGGTGGCCTCGCGATCGCGAAACCCACCGTCTTCGCCGACTGCCGTCGATGGGTATCGCGCCGCCGCTCTCACCCTGCGCGCGGCGCGCTGGAAGATCTTCGAGAGAGCTGGGGCGCCACTCAATCTGATCCATAAACCGACCATGTAGGAGCTTTGCAGGGCGGCGATGGATCCGAACGATATCGATCCGCTCCTGAGCAGCCCGAAACCATGATAGAAAAGGATAGCCGCGGACAACAGCGCGACGCACGGTGAGACGAGCACGACTGCCAACGCGCGCAACAGGAAAAGACCCATCGCAAGCCCTGCCGAAACGCTCACTGAGAATATAGCAAAAATAATCACAAATATTACCCTTTAGAAGATACGTATTTTAGCAAATGAGCGGCGTGAGGCAGGCGAACTGTTTCTGTCGGTCATTTGCCGTTACTTGCGTCAAGCAGGCGACGGCCGCGATATCGCTTAATCGGCTCGCTTTCGCGTCATCCGATCGTCCTATTTTTGCAGGTTTTCTTTCGTTAACGCGCAGAGCCCAAGTGGATGATCGGCAACGGTGATAATTGACCGTGCCCTGCGCCGGCGACTTCAAAAAACTTGATGCGTGCGGCGAGACGCCGTGAACGACATGGATCACATCGCCGGATGAAGGACTGCGCGCCTGCCGTCCGCGCGCGCCAAATCATCCGCCGTGCCATGGGAGAGAGCTCTTTCATCCCGACGCGATCATGGTCTAAGCTGGCGCTTGCCATGACCAACCGCATTCTCGTGTTCTACGGCTCCTATCGCTCCGACCGGATGGGCATCCGTCTCGCCCAATTCGTCGTCGATGGATTTCGCGCGCGGGGCGAGGATGTCGAATTGATCGACGCCAAGGCGGTGGGGCTGCCGATGCTCGACCGCATGCACAAGGAATACAGAACAGGCGAGGCGCCCGAGGCATTGGAAAAGCTCGCGCGGCAAATCCGCCAGGCCGATGGTTTTGTCTTCATCGTCGGCGAATATAATTGGGGCGTCCAGCCGGGCCTGAAAAACCTCACCGATCATTTTCTCGAAGAATGGTTCTGGCGTCCGGCGGCGATTGCGAGCTACTCGGCCGGACGTTTCGCGGGCGCCCGCGCCGCGACCGCCTGGCACGGCACGCTGTCGGAGATGGGCATGGTGGTGGTCTCATCCACGATCGCGGCGGGGCCGATCGCGCAGACCTTGTCGGCGGACGGCAAGCCGATCGGCGAGGGAGGCAAGGCCCTGGAGCGTGCGTTTCCGCGCTTTGCCGACGATCTGACGTGGTGGGTGGACGCGGCGAAAGCCCAGCGCGCGAGCACGCCGCCGCCGTATTGAGCGGAGAGGCCGATGATCGGGTCGGCTTGCGTTGCGCTGATGATCGGGCTGAACGCCACCGGCCTACAGCAAAGATGTCAATTCGCCTCCTTCAATCGGCGGTCGTGCCGTCCGCCACGAGCTGTCACTCATGCCCGCGCTTGCCATGAGGCAAGTGAAAAAATTGAACCTGGACGATAGGGTAGTCACAATCGATGTGTTGGAGTGGACAGGCGTCGGCCGTGCTCGCAACGGCCGGTCTCGGCATGACCGGCTACGCGGCCTACCGCAAGGAGCCGGCCGCAATATGGGTGCCGTTGGGCTATTTCTCACTGATGGAGCTGTTGCAGGCCTTTACCTACTCGGTCATCGATCAGTGTGGCCTGCCATCCAATCAGATCGCGACCCTGCTCGGCTATCTGCACATCGCCTTCCAGCCGTTTTTCATAAATGCAGTGTCGATGCATTTCATTCCGGACCAGGTCCGCGCGCGGATTGCTCCGGTCGTCTATTCGTTGTGCCTGGCGTCCACCGTCTTCATGCTGCTGCAGCTCTATCCATTCGACTGGGCCGGTCATTGCGATCCTTCCATGCCGTTGTGCGGCACACGCCTTTGCTCGGTGCATGGCAATTGGCACATCGCCTGGGAGGTTCCCACCAACGGCATGTGCAATGCCTTTGCCGCTACACCCTCGCGTGGCTTCCCAAGCTATTTCCTCGCCGGGCTGGCGCTTCCGATCCTGTACGGGTCGTGGCGGATGACGCTTCTTCATGTGCTGCTTGGCCCGTGGCTGGCGAAGCTGACCACGAACAACATCACCGAATGGCCCGCCGTGTGGTGCCTGCTCTCGATCGGCTTGCTGACGATCGCGCTCAAGACCCCGATCCGCCGCGCGCTGTATGTGCGCCGGTGGTGGCTGTGGCCGCGATCCTGGCGTTCGAGCGCGGCATCGGCGAACGGTGACGCAGGCGCGTCGGCTGAGCGAGCGGCGCCTCTCAGCACGTAGGATGAGGAGAGCGCTGCGCGAAACCCATCATCTTCGCTGGCGCCAGCGTCCTATATGGGCGTCGTCAGGAGTCTGAGGTGTTTGTGACGCGTTCAGATGCTCGTTGATCTTAGCCGCTCGTAGACCGTGACGCGGAACAGAACCGTGACCGTCCCCAGTATCAGCACCAATGCGATGACCAGCGACAGCAGGCTCGGCGTGCCCGACGGCTCGGGTTTGCGTTCGATGACGCGTGGTGGGGCGACCGGAGCGATATCAACCCAGCGCGAGACAAGAGGAGATAACTCGTTATTCACCCCGCGATCCGACCCCGGCGTGGCGGCAGCGTCGTTCCGATCCTGCCGAGCATCCGCTGGCGCTGCGGGCGACTGGGCGGCATCAGCCAGCATCTCAGACATCGAGTCACGCCACTTGGACTGCTCGAGTTTGGATGGTTCAGATCTGGGCTGATCAGATTTGGACTGATCAGATCTGGACTGATCAAGTGTGGGCTGATCGGGTTTCCGCTGAACCTCGCGGGTCAGAGTGCTTCGCCGAACGCCATGGATCCGAACGCCATGGATCTGAACGCCATGGATCTGATGGCGTCGCCCCGGCGTCGCGTCCCAGCAATGATCCTGGCCATGCCACCAGATGTGAACGGAACCAAAATGCTGACGCGCCGCAGTCTTGCTCATGCAGGACGGCGAAGCTTCCGATGGCGTGGCCACCACCAACATTGCCACAACGATCACCGCGACACGCATGGGTCGCTCCGTCTTAAATCATCGAATAAAGACGCCCCCTTGCGCCCCTCGGCCTAGGTCATTCCTGGTAAAGTCTAAATGCTGACTATTTGCAAATCATGGCAGATTTGAAAGGACAACATTCTTGTCCTATTAGCCATGATCGGTTCGCTGCATGCCACTCTAGGGTAGCTTGAGTCGGGAGGCGAATTTCAGACCAAATTGGAGGCGCATTGAGGCGCGCCAAAATGACATCGCCACGGCGTCATACGCGGATCGGCTGCCGCCGCCGTCAGAAAGCAGAGGAGGGTTCGCTCGGAGCGCGTTGCTCGACGTCCTTTTTCAATTCTGCTCGGCGGTGATCATGTCGCAAGGCAACACGGACATCGCAACAGGAGGCGCGCAGCATGAGCCTATTGAATACGCCATTCGATCCCGCGCGAGAGGCGGCGCTCGTCACCGGTGCGGGAAACGGCATCGGCCGTGCGATCGCGCAAGCTCTGGTCGGCGAAGCTGTGCGAACCGTGTTCGCCGATGTGAACCGCGAGACGGTCACGGCTGCGGTCAAGGCGTCGCCACGGCCTGATCTGGCCGTGCCTTGGGTTGGCGACCTCTCGAGTTCAGTCGCGCGCGATGCGCTGCTCGCCGATGCGCGATCCGCCGTCGGACGGGTGACGCACTTCGTTCACAGCGCGTCGCCTTCGCGCCGAGAGGCCGATCATGTCTTTGCCGTCGGCGGCGAGACCTGGCAGCAGATGCATGCTGTCAACATCGACGCCGGCTTTCACCTCGCGCGCGAACTTGCGCGGCAACTCATCGCAGCCCGTGAACCGGGCGCGTTCCTGTTTCTGACGTCGCTTCACGCCGGCACGCCGCGCAACCTGCCGCACTATTCAACGGCGAAGGCGGCGCTGGCGATGCTGGTGAAGGAATTGGCCAAGACGCTCGGCCGCTTCGGCATTCGCGTTAACGCGCTGGTGCCTGGCGCCATCGCGGCCGGTGGCTTCGTCGCTGATCCGTCGCTCGCAAGACATATTCCGCTCGGCCGCCTCGGCCAAGCCGAGGACCTCGCGCCAATGGCGCTGGCGGTGCTGTCTAACCGGGTCTCGGCCTACGTCACGGGAGCTGCGATTGTCGTCGACGGCGGCCTCTCGCTGACAAACTGGTTCGAGCCGCCGGCGCTCGATGAGCTCTGAGGGAAGGAGCAACGGTGCGCTGCCGGGGCCATGCGCGACGCCGCGAGAAGATTCAAAGATCGGCGATCGGGGCGTCCTGCGCCTTCAGGATTTGCCCCAGCGCGCGCAGAACGCGTCGACATCGCCGGACTGGAATTCCGGCAGGCGCTGCCAGATGGTTTCGGCAGGCCAGTTCCACCACGCGATCTCCGAAAGCTGCGCCGCGATTTTGCGATTGAAGCGCTCCCTGATCTGTCGCGCCGGGACGCCACCCACGATCGTGTAGGGCGTCACATCGCGGGTGACCACGGCTCCGGCTGCGAGAACTGCCCCGTCGCCGACCCTGACGCCTGGCATCACAATGACCGCATGGCCGATCCAGACGTCATTGCCGATCGCCACGCGATCGGCGCGCCGTTGCCGAAAGAAGGCGTGGTCCCGTTGCGCGTCGGCCGTGTAGTATTCGGGACAATATGTGAATCGATGCTGCGACGGGCGGTCGAGCGGATGATTTGGGGCGCCGATACGCACCTGCGCCGCGATCGCGCAAAACCGGCCAATCTGTGCGTCGGCGATCATGCAGCCCGGACCGAGATAGGAGTAATCGCCGAGGCTGGTGTATTCGATCGCGGTGTCACCCTGAACCTCGCAGCAACGGCCGATTGTCGCCTCCCGCAACTTGACCGTGGGTTCGATGACGGTTTCGGCGAGCTTCGGGCGCCGCGGAGCCGGTTTTTGCATATCGACGGGTCGTCCTCAATCAGGCAGCCGGGCGCTGCCGGCGGCCTCGTCTATCACGGCGCGCAGGCAAGGGAGAGTGAGCGCCGGGACTGGCAAGCATGCGCCGGGCGCAAGCGCCCGAGGCGGCTGCGCGCCGCGGTCGTGGCCGGCGGCGGCCTGGCGCTGACGAACGGGTTCGATTCGCCGGTCGTCAATGGCCATAAAAAAGCCGGGTAAAAACGTCCGCGCCGCTTTAAGCCGCAATGTTATCCAAGTTTCCGACTAATTTCGAAGCGTTAGATTTGTGAAGTGATTCGGCGGAGGACCGCGATCCCAAAGGATTTCGCTATGGCACTTTTCAAGCGTGAGCTCAGCCCGGTCGAGCGCTTTGAGCGCGCGCTAAAGGAGAAGCAGGCGGCCCGGCAGAAGCTGACCGACCGGTTGGGCGTCGCGGAAGCGGCACTTTTGGAGAAACGCACCGAGGCCGAACGCTTGGCGGTGGCCGGCGCTACCAATGCCAAGCTCGCGCGTGCCGAGGCCGGGATGCGCCTCGTCGAGGATCGCGCCAAGACGCTCCGCGCCGCATTGGTCGAGTTCGACGAACAGGTCGTCGCAACCGAGCGCGCGTTGGCCGACGCCAGGGCACAGCGCGACCGCGACAAGGCGGCCGACGAGATCGAGGCGCTGGCCGCGGCGATCGAGCAGGCCGGCCCGCGATTCGAGGCCGGTGCGGCTGCGCTGGTGGAGGCCGTCACAAAAGGCACGGCGTCGGTGCCGGAAGCGACCAGGTTCGCAACCAGCGTGGACGAGATGCGCCGTGAGGTTCTCTCGGCCGCGGACTTGATCTGCTGGGAATTGCGATCGACCGCGGTGCGCACGCGCGCGGGCAACGCCAATGTCGCGCTGCTCGCGCCGCCCGAGCCGAAGCAGCTGCCGGCACCGGAGATCGAGCGGCAATTGATTTACACGCTCAATCCGCTGCGTTGGCAGGAGGGTAGCGAGGTGCGTCGGGTTCCGGCGTTCACGATGGTCGGACTGCCAAAGACGCTGCTGCCGGTCGCGCTGCGGAATCAGCATGTCGACTATCTCAACGCCCGGCGCGTGCAGACCCTGATGCACGTCCACGGCAGCGGACGGCTGCTCGGCGAGCCAGCTCCGGACGATCCGCATCTCGTCGATC
>WNGJ01019684.1_pt1 | contig 12398 bp, 9 predicted proteins | sample 5400611 | NCBI WGS metagenome assembly WNGJ01 (sample SAMN13153375, study PRJNA577476) | soil metagenome | isolation source: 40 cm soil or saprolite under Garry oak tree replicate 1 | place: USA:California | collected 2016-06-15
GACGAGGAAATGGCGCTCTGGTTACTGCGTGCCATTGTGGTTGAAAATGTCTGTGTCCGGCGTGAGGGAAGCGTACTATTTCTACCCGCCGGGCCAGCCTTCAGCCTGGATAAGGAGATCAAAAACGTTATCACGGTTGTTGCCAAGACCCATCACTACTGGACAGAACACCTGCGCTCATAAAGTAAAATCTCCACGCGGGCAAATCCACGTACAGGCCCATCAAGTGCATCTCGTCGCCATCACGCTGGAACACATCGCCGCTGAGTACATCCGTGAGCTGCCACGTTCTTCCGGCCAGGTTGTTCCAGGGCAGTTGAACGCGCGCTTGCGACTGGTACTCCGATAGGTTCACGATGACCAGGTAACGCGCCTCGTCCTGGCTCCAGCACCACGCTACCAGGTTCAAATAGCTGCTGTTGTCAGGCCAACCCGTGCGTTCACATAGATGCCATTCACTCTCGCGAAGTTCCGATTCTTTGACCGCTGCAAGCAGCTTGTGGTAGAAGGCTTGCAAGTCCGAATCGAAGAGTTCCAGCGGGCGGCGCCCCAGGAAAACTGGCGGCCTGATCCGTCGTCCTTCGAACTGGCCTTCGTATAAGAGTTTCGCTCCGGGCAGCGTCATCATCGTCAGAGCTGCCACGCGTTCTTTTTCCGGCGAGAACGTTGCCGCCGCGCGCGGCTCGTCATGGTTCTCGATGAAACGCACCAGCTTATCCTGGTAATCGAGACCAGCAGTAAGGTGCAGTCGAACGCTCTCCACGTTGTCGTGTTCAAGCCGATCGTAGAGCCGCTTGTCGTAGCAGTAGTCGAAGCCGAGTTGCTGCAGGTCCCATTCCAGGTCCCAATAGGCTTCCGCCATAAAAAGCACGTTGGGATGCTGCAACCGCACGGCGGAGATCACCTCGCGCCAGTACTCTTCTGGCGGGGGCCCACCTACGCGCCCGCTCCATGTTCGCTCAAAGATACTGTTGATCAGCAGCATCGCCATATCGCAGCGCATCCCGTCGCATTGCTCGGCGATCGAATTCAATGTCTCGATGACCGCCTGGCGCAAGGATGGACTGAAAGCGTTGAGCTGTGCGACATCTGGCCACGGCGGAAAATATGGATCGCGCCCGTTGGCAATCACCGTTCCGCCTGCCTCAAAAAATTCGCTTGGCGCTCGTTCCAGATCTTCGCGTGTCCCTTGCACAAAGTATTCTGGATGCTCGAAAACCCATGGGTGATCAGGCGCCACATGGTTGGGCACAAAATCCAGAATCAAGCGCAGGCCGCGCTGCGCGAGCATCTGTCGCGCCATAGCGAGTCCCACAGTTCCCCCGATGTGCGCATCCACACTGTACCTGCGCACGCAGTAAGCCGAGCCAACATTATCGGCAGAGGTATAGTCCGGCAACGCACGGCGGAAATCAGCTTGCAGATCCGCATTTTCGTTTGCAATGCGAATTCCCTCAGGGCTTCGCTCCCACACACCCATCAGCCACACAGCATCTACGTCCAGCGAGGCAAGCGCATCCCACTCCTCCAGCGGTACATTACCAAGCGTGATGGTGCGTTTGTTCCGCTGGCTCAGATCATTGAGCCACACCCACGTATTGATTTCGTAGATGACGGGTCGTACTGGCCACGATGTTTCCATGCCTGACCTCCAGTGCTAGTTCTTAACCCACTCGCCTTCTAACGGATAGCCCGCCTGCTCCCAATCCGCGAGTCCACCCGCGTAGTGCAGCACGTGGGGATAGCCGTTGCGCTCCAGCAGTTGACCGAGGGCGGTACTCGCGATGCAGTTCTCATCGGAACAGTACACGACAATCTCGTCTTCTTTGTTGAGCGATTGCAGCGCCTCCCGCATGGTGGCGAAGTGAATCGAACCGGGAATATGCTTCGCCTGGTACGCCCACTCTGCCAGCGCCATCACCAGGCGAAAGTCTTCCTTGCGGTCCAGCTTCTGCTTCAACTCCTCGCGACTGATTGTTTTCATACCACTCTCCTCTCTAATGCCTCGCGATCCCACCGCGCCAGCGTCGCCCCAGCTTCGTAGGTGCTCTGGTAAAACTCCAGCAGCGCCTGCTCAGGCGAGTCAGCGATCCGCACGTCATCATAGCGCAGCAAGCATTCCCCCAGCTCTTGACTGTAGAACGCCGCAGCCGGGCGAATCGCGGCCGTCTTGAGTCCAGGTGGCTCCGGATAGGTATAGGCGTAGAAAGCCGGAGCCGGGAAACGCTCATTGCCGGGCCAGAACCCACAACTGATCTCTTCATGCGAGGCGGCTTCGCGCGTCATACGATCCGCGCCCGGGCGTTCGGGTGCGCTCCGACCGGAGAACACGGTCAGCGCCAGGTCGAAGCTGCCCCAGTAAAAATGGACAGGGCTGCTCTTGCCGAGAAATTGGGACCTGAATGTTTTCAAGACTCGATCCGTCTGTACGAGGATACGCCAGAAGCGGTTGGCGTATTCCGGGTCATAAGAAGCATGCGCATAATCTTCATCACATCGGACGGGATTTGTCACTTCACTTGGCAGCGTGTTGATGGTCACATTGATCTTGAGGGAGCGCAAGACTTCCATAAACTTGCGGTAAAAATCAGCGACTGAGCGTGGTATTAGCGGCATGGCCTTTGAGGTGCCTTCGCTGGTTTGAATGAAGAGGTTGTGACCGATGAAGTCAAAATCGACTTCAAATGTGCTGTCTTGATAGGGAATGGGAGACGTTGTCAGCCCACGCGCCGTGACATAGAACGTTACATGCCACCAGTGGTTCACAAAGGGACTTAGCTCCATTCTGACCTTCCCGACGATCTGCGTCCACATGTGAAGTGTATCAAGCGTTTCCTTCCATATTTCATACGGCAACAATGGCCAGAGTTCTGCCATTTCTCCTTCGTCTGTATTGTGTTTCGCGTCCATGTTTCTCCCCGCCTGGTTTTCTATGCTATCCATTGCTCTTCCCTCCGTAGACAGGTGAACCCACGGTCATCGTCTTCTTTCCTTTGCTAGATAGCTTCTCATTCACATCGTCTCTGTGGGAACGCTGCAGTTGCGAAAGAGTTCTCAAAGGACTGCAATCTTCTTGATTGCAAGATAACCAACAACTGTAAGAATGTCAAGTACAGTTTCGGGGAGGGGCAGGGCCGTTGTAAAGTCAGAAATACCCGACTTCCAATCATTGCCCTAATCGCAGTATAATGGTACACTAATGATAAGCGAAGGAAAGGGAACTGAGATACTGATATCTTAAGAGTGAGAGAAAGTCATGATAGAATCCCTGGAAGAGGCATTTAAGGAAGTAGCACAGCTTCCTGAGGATGAGCAACGATACATTGTTGAGATTATAAGACAGGGAATAGCTTCAGAAAAGCGCTGGCAAACCCTTTTTCAAGACCCCAGGTCTGAACGCGTCCTGGAAAACCTGGTAGCCGAGGCACTTGCAGAGGATGCAGCCAGGGAAACAGAAGAGATCAGACTACCTCCTCTGGTTCTGGATTGGTTCCCATGCCGACTATGATAAGATGCTTTCTCGCTTATAGTGAAAACTGTGAAGGACTTGCTCTCGCATGTGCAGGCAGGGGGAGGCAGGATGCCGCGCCCCTGCTCCAGCAGCATCGCTCGGCGCGGTACTACCCGCGCCGGGCCGCATCGGCTTGCTCTGCCAGCTCGTGGAGAACTGCAAAGAACTCCTTCGATTGGCCGACGAACAGCCCGTCGGCCGTCAAGGCCTTGGCCGCGCCCATTGCTGCTCCCTCTGTCTCGGTCGGGCGAATGATCGAGACGGGCGGGAACTTGCGGCTCAGGAAGATGGTTGGCTCGGGCATGATCAGGTTGGTCTGGAAGTCCTCGCCGCCAAAAGGAGGGGAGTTGAGGTCCGGAAACACCAGCCCATTGGTGGGGTCGGTCAGAGCAGGTGCATTGCCTGCCTTATCAAGCCACGTCTGAAAGTGCGCTGTCTCGGTTGGGCCGATACTGAGCAGGATGCGCAACACTTCCGGATGGGTGACTCGCTGCGCCAGCGATGGGTAGAGGCTGGTGCCACCTTGCTCGATAAACGCAAAATGGAAACCCGCCGTGTTGGCGATCGCCTGGATGTGGTTAGCAGGGGCGAGGTCGTTATCGTCTCTGGGAATCGCCGGAAACTGCCCTTTCAGCAAACCCGGGACGGCTGGTGGGAAGGTGTCACCGAAATCGGGGTTCTGCGTGCGGCTGCGGTACTTCGTCCAGTAACTGGTGTCCACAGTGAGCTGCATGAGGTTGGTGAGCCGTCCGATTTGCTGGGCGCCTGTCGCTTTACTGCTCGGTAACGTGCGAAACTTATCCAGATTGACGGGATCCGCGCCTTTCGCAACCAGGTAGGCGTTGATGAATGTGAAGTGGGTGAACTCATCCTCAGTATTGTCGTGGATATACTGCGGCATGTCCTCATCCAGCACTTGCAGGGCAGCGGTGTAGGCGGCACTGCCGCTTCCCCCAGGGACTTCGCTGTCCTGGATGCCTCCGAGTTCGTTGTATTGTTGCCAGAAATCGGTTTCGAGGATTTCGGCCGTCGACAGGAACCGGAGAATGGCCACGTCTCCCTTTGTGAGACCGCCACTTGCTTCGACGAAGGCCGGCAACCCACCGGCCAACAGCCCGGCGCCGAGAGTTCCCGCTCCTCCTACCACCAGTCCCTTGCGCAAAAAGGAACGGCGGCTGGTCCTATGTTTCGATGGTTGCATAGTGTGTTCCATGATCTCTTCTTTCTGCGCTGTTGCGCGTTGTGTTCCACGGTCTTCTCCTGATCGTGGTTGAGTCCACCCGGAGGCGCACCGATCCAGACTGGTGTATTCCGGGAACACTGGATGCACATAAACTGTGGGACTCCCCTACAGAGCATTGACGTGCTAATGATAGATACGCAGATGGGTTACAGACGCAGGTACTGTATCGACGGATCCATGGACTTAGCAACAGCGCTGTGATTCGCAGGTATTGGGGAGCAGGCAGAATTGATTCACAAATTGATGCAGTGGTAGAATGCAGGGGTCGATGAAGAGAAATCCTCCACATAAGTCTCTATGGGTGTGTGCAGGAGTCGTGTTGAAAAAAGGAGATAGTATGAGCAACGAAGAGACAGCCAGAGAGCCTGTGCCACAGGCGATCTCGCACCGGTTTATCGAGACCAACGGCCTGAAAATGCATATTGCTGAACAGGGTACGGGGCCCCTGGTGGTGCTCTGTCACGGCTTTCCTGAGTTTTGGTATTCGTGGCGCTCCACCTGGTCGGTGACATGGTCGGCTTGCTGGATGCCCTTGGGGAGCAGCAGGCAGTCATTGTCGGTCACGATTGGGGTGCCAACGTCGCCTGGCATGCTGCGCTATTGCGGCCCGACCGCTTCCGGGCCGTAGCTACTTTGAGTGTGCCCTATATTCCACGTGGCCCAGTGACTGGGCCGCGAGCCGTCCTCCGGCCGACAGAGGCGATGCGACAGCTTAGTGGCAACCACTTCTTTTACCAACTCTATTTTCAAGAACCCGGTGTTGCCGAGGCAGAATTGGAGCGCGATGTGCGCACAACCTTGCGCCGCCTTTTCTATGGCGCCTCGGGGGATGCCTCTGCGGCCGAACGTTGGCATCCCATCCTACCTGATCCGCACGCCAACATGCTCGGCTCAGTGCCAGATCCCACAACCTTGCCGCATTGGCTCACTGAAGAGGATCTCGACATCTATGTTGAAACATTCCAGCGCTCAGGTTTTCGCGGTGGTATCAACTGGTATCGCAACTTCGACCGGAACTGGGAATTGCTTGCAGCATATAGCGGAGCGAAGATCACGCAGCCTGCGCTCTTCATCTGGGGAGACCAGGACCCTTTACTCGAGATTCCCGGTATGGACAAACGGATAGAGCGTATGTCTGGGGTGATCCCCCAGTTGCACTCAACCGTCCTGGCAGGCGCCGGCCATTGGGTGCAACGGGAACGCGCGGCGGAAGTCAATGCAGCGCTCCTGACGTTCCTGCAAGGAAAGGCTGCTCATTAGTGGTCTCGGCGCCGAACTCCTATGCAGCCAGTTCTACTGAGCACTATGAAGAACACGGCAATATCATTCGGCGATAAAGAAGTTCTCCCAGCCAATCATGTGCGCCTACTTTCGCCATACAAGGACTACCGCGTCGAGTCCTTTCCGATCAATAGTCGCATCAAGCACAACGCTCAATCCTGGCGCTGCTGCTTGCTGGCGAAAAGCATCAGCCTGTGAAGCGGCACAGAACACAGCCAGTCGCCTTCCCCGTTTTAAGACTCGATACAGTTCATGAAGCGCTTCAATCACGACAGGTATGGCTTCCTCCTGATATGGAGGCTCGGTGGCAATCGCATCAAATGTTTCATCGGGAAATGGTAACTGACGAGCATCTGCGACAAGATGACGTGCTCCAAGATGCGCGAGTCCATGTCGCAGGACAGGATCCCAATCAGCACTCACTACCTCGTAGTTACTGGCAAGTGCCTCGATGACCAGTCCTCCGGCTCCTGCAAACGGGTCAAGAAAAAGACTTCCTGGTTCAGCGGCAACCAGGTTCACCAGCAAACGAGCGTCAAGGACAGACAGTCCACGCCGGCTGAGGTCTCCTCCATCACCACGATAGCCGGTCACCGGACGTACATTCCCTGTGGGGGTTTCAAGCAAAAAGGTTCGTCGATCAGGCGCTCCTTCACGTATAGCCTCAGCATCCTCCTCAAACAGACGATGTCGTCGATACCATCGATGCCGCCATTGCACGTCATCCTTCGCAACACTTCGCATATGTTTGGAACGTCTTACCGGTTCTGAGACAGGCTCCAGCCAATCTACTGCTGCCGTGTAGCCTAAGCGGGGCAAACGGAGACGAGCAGCCTCGAGATGTTCAGAGGGAAGAAGGATCCAGAAGAGCCCTCCTTGCTCAGAAAGTGGCCCCTTCTCAGAAGCTCTCGCATGCAGGTCTCCAAGTAAAGAAAGCGCCTCAGCGAGAGCAACGGTACGCGCTTTCTGCCGTGCAGGCCAGAGATAGAAAATTAGGAGAGTTTCGTCCAAGTGTTTCCTCGCTCGATCAACTCGCGCCCCTGTGTGACAAGCTCTGGTGCTGCCGGTTCGCACCTAGCTCCACTCCATACGACCCATGCTGCCCAGATAGCGCTCAACATATTTTACCTTGCCAGCGGTTCACTACGTCTTCGTGAGGTTTAGTTGTTATACCAGCGTTTTTCAGTGCTTCAGCGACCTTACCGACAGAATTCTCACGAATCCACTTCAGGTTTACTGGTTCAAAAAGCCAGTTTTGCAGGGCCTTAACCTGATCGAGGGAAAATCCAGCATCCATAAGAGAGTCACGGAATTCATTATCACCGATTGTTGACTTCTCAAGGAACTGGAGGCTCTTAATGCGCATGATACATAGAGTACGCGGAAGTGGAACCCGATCCGGGCGCAACACAAAGACATGGATAAGGCGGCTCAGTATTCGCACCTGCGCGATCATATTTTCTGACGCCTGTTTCTGGTTATCAGTCGAGGTGTGCTGCTCGTTCTTACTGTATGCTCGCGAAGGACTTTCAAGATACCGCCATAACTCTTGCAATATCAAGGTAGCCTGAGTATCGATGTTTTCAGCTCCCCCATCTTTGTCCCACTGATTCTTAAACCATTCTGGAGGTGGCGACAATCGAGATAAACCTTCTTTGTTTCTCTTCTCATCCTCATACATGTAGGTAGCGTGATCAGCCAGATTCCATAACTTTCGCACGCACTCACGAAAGCGGTTGCGTTCTTTCTTTGGCCCTGAAAAAGCTATCACGCGCCGCAAAATCCGGATGCAGAACCAAACCAGGAAGGCCAGGAGGACTATGGCGATCGTGATCAGGGCGATTTTCCCGTTGTTCGGGTTATATATGGTTTCAAACTTAAATAGTTTTAAGATGGATAGGGCGTCGACACTCGGGAAAAACTGCGGTAGGGCGACGAGTAGGGCAGCGATGGCAAGTATCGCCACGAATATCTGAATCCTTCTGTCCTGACGCTCACGCTGCTTGAGTGCATAATTACTGATCGCTGTGGATAAAAGTGTCAACAGTGCTCCCACACGCTCACTACTGGTCACTAGTTGTGCAGTGTATACTGGTAAATATATTATCGGTCTCCGAAGGGAGCGATAAGGATAGGCTTCCATTAACGCTTTGGAGAGGGGAAGCAAATTGGGAACAGGCGCCATATGCATCTTTTCGCGTAGGAATTCAATGGTGCGATTGACGAGGAAGTCGTACTGCTGCTCAAGTTGGATGGCTTCACCTCTCATTTTTTCGTGCGAGTATTTCACACGACCCAATAACAACTGTAGCTCTGCAAATTCCTCGGTGACGCTCTTGAGAGTTTCTACAGGCAACGACGAGACGATGTTAGCCAGTCTTCGAGTGATGTAATCCACTGTATCGATTGTATCGCTATCCACCGCTCTCTCACTCTCGATATCTTTGACCCTTTTGTAGATATCTTCAGCCTCGAGACCAACCGTGTATTCTAAAAAGGTGAGGAGACCGACGATGTAATCCAGGTCCAAGCCAATCATTTTGCCATTATCCAGACTGGTCTCGATTGGGAGTAGCAGGTAACGCGCTTTGTAATGGCTCGTCTGCGTCGTCTCCCCTCGTACTGTGACCATACTTCTTTCAAGCGAAGTCCAGGACAATGTATCCGCGTACGGGTCATTGTACCCAATACAGTTGCTAATCAGGTAGTGAACGTCCGTATTCTCAACGTATGCAGCAGTCTTGGGAAGCCGCTGGACCGGATCAGCGAAATAGAAAGTAGGCGGGTAGTGGAATTGGAGTCCACCCGTCTTCTCAAAACTTGGATATGTTAACGAGAGGCGATGAGCATCTTTTATCAGTAAGAAATACCGGCGCAGGGCTGGTAACAGGTCAGTCAATAAAAGAGCAACCTCATCCAATGAGGTTTGGTGTGTGGAGATTCCCCCTGGCGGTATAGGAGCCCAGCCTAATTCGTGTGGCCAGGCCGTCCATAAAGCCAGCATTGTTCGATGAATTAACTTCTTACGCCAATAATTCTCCCAGGAGTCAAAAGCAAAAAGGTTCCAGGAGAGATAGAGGTAGCGAGACTCTCTCTGTTCACGGTACACCCTTTCAGCAGCCTCACCTATCTTCCCAGCCAGGTCAGCCGACCGTTCCCGCATCTCCTCAACTTCTGCCGTATCAAGGGTAGGAAAGGGCTGGGTGATGTCCAGGGGAACAAACACTGAACATTCGAGCCAGGCACAGCTTCTCTCGACATCTGACAGGGTAAGAACCTTCTCTCTAATTAATCGGAGGCAATCATCAAGGGCTTTCCTCATTGCCGTCAACCACCACCCGGTATCATCAGGATCAAGCCAGATGTACGTCCTGGATCCCGCTGCACTATGATGCGGTTGTGCAGTCTTCACGGCATCGTTTAGATCCTTGATATACCTGGCAAAGTCATCAATGTTGTCTTCAAAGTGTTGATAAATATTATGTGAATCCATGATATCTTGTGGATCCGTGATATCTTGTTGAGTCGAGTCAGAAGGGATTCCCAGACGGGTAAGCGCATTAGTAATTGCTTTTTCGTTGGCTTCTTGAGTTTTGCTAAGGGATTCCTGGTTTTTCTTCGCTTGCAGAATGGTATAGTATATTTGAGCAAACCCTGATGCACTGACTCCGAGACGCGGGCAATAGCTTTCTTCACCTATGAGCACAGGTGGTAGTTTCAGGGTCCACCGCATAAGATTTTCGAGCTGCTGCGGTTGCGGATCATCGCTATCCTCTTCCCAGAACATGAAACTTCCCACCAGCAGTCCCAACTGTGCGAAACTTCTTGAGGCCGCATCTTGAGGGACATTGGGATCTCCATCCTTTATCATATGGTTTTTCTCCTCGCCACTCTAGCGCAGACAGTGTCAAGCTCTCAGTTTCCCAACCTTCTCAAGTATATCATTTCACCGGCACCCACGAAGAACGTATTCGTGAGCCTAAAGTAGCTTGATCTGTTCATCTGAGTCTCCCTTGCTTTCCGTTCACTTTGTTATGTGGCTCAGTGCTTCCGCAAGCCATCTAAGTCATCGGCAATAGCGGTGAATTGTTCCAGGGCAGTTTGCAAATCTTCAACGATACTCGCAGCGAGCACATCGGGCGGTGGCAAGGCATCAGCACCTTCGAGACTTTCGTCACGCAGCCAGAAGAGGTCGAGACTGACTTTGTCGCGCTTGAGCAGTTCATCGTAGCTGAAAGAGTGAAAGCGTTCACTTTCCTGGCGCTGGTGGCGATTTTCGGGATGATAACAGGCCACAAAGTCGTCGAGGTGAGCGCGGTTGAGTGGATTAGTACGCAGGGTAAAGTTCTGGTTGGTGCGCAGATCGTAGACCCATAAGCGTTCTGTCCAGTGAGTGGGGCTGCCAGGTTTTCTATCGAAGAAGAGCACGTTAGCCTTAACGCCCTGAGCGTAAAAGATTCCTGTGGGAAGACGCAAGAGAGTATGAACATCGCATTCCTGTAAAAGCTTACGCCGGACCGTCTCGCCCGCACCTCCCTCGAAGAGCACATTATCGGGTACAACAACGGCGGCTCGGCCATGAATCTTGAGTATCGTCTTGATATGCTGGACAAAGTTAAGTTGCTTGTTGCTGGTGGTGGCCCAGAAGTCGTCACGCACTACCACGTTTGATTCGCGCTCCTCGCGGCCCTCCTCATTGGCGAAAGTGACGCTGCTCTTACGGCCAAATGGTGGATTGGTCATGACGATATCAAAAGTTTCGCCCGGATGACCACGCAGGCTATCAGCAACCCGAATAGGACTCTTGCCATTATTTTCGTCACTGCCGATACCATGCAAGAAGAGGTTCATGACACAAAGACGGGCCGTATTGTCTACGATCTCCCAGCCATGCAACGCATCGTGCTTCAGAAAGCGTTTCTGGTCGGGGTCGAGGTGATTGTGTTCAATGATGTAGTCATGCGAAGCAAGCAGGAAGCCGCCCGTACCACAGGCAGGGTCACAGATACGTTTTCCAGGCTCGGGGCGCATGACATCTACGATGGCCTTGATGAGGGGACGGGGAGTAAAATACTGACCTGCGCCGCTTTTGGTGTCTTCAGCGTTCTTTTGCAGTAACCCTTCGTAGGCGTCGCCTTTGACATCGACGTCGAGCATGGTCCACGTCTCGCGGCCAATCAGGTCTACGATCAAGCGTCGCAATTTGGCCGGGTCCTGTATTTTGTTTTGCGCTTTGCGAAAAATAATGCCAAGCATCCCGGGTTGTTTACCCAGTTCTTCCAGGAGATGTCGATAATGAGCCTCTAACTCGTCACCATCGCGACGGGTCAGGCTTTCCCAATCATACTCCTTAGGGATACGCGATGGCTGGTTATACGGCTGTTTTGTGCGTTCATAAGCCATTTTGAGGAAAAGCAGGTAGGTGAGTTGTACAACGTAATCACCGTATGACATGCCATCATCACGCAGGAGGTTACAATAATTCCAGAGGCGTTGGACGATGGATTGGGTCGTTGTGTTCATATCGGTTATACTCCTTGTATTTCCTGGTATTCGCGTATTGGCGACATTACATTTGGTCGAATATGATGAATAGGAAATGTAGGGGCGACCCTCGCGGTCGCCCGGCTCCCTTGCGGGCGCGAGGGGACCGACGGGCACGCACCCGGATACGCTGGTTGGGAAATGTAGGGGCGACCCTCGCGGTCGCCCGGCCCCTTGCGAGGCGATTGAACCACTATCGGGCATCCACCGCCGGGGACCATCACCCGGTGACCGCGTACTGGGCCTCCATCACCGGGCGACCCCGTACCGGACAGCCATCACGAGGCACCCAAACCGGGCGACCGCCCACCGGGCGACCGCCAGGGTCGCCCCTACATTTCATTTGGGTGTGATTGGTTGAGCAATCGCAATTTACCGGGCACCCGTTTACCGAGCGGCCACCGCCGGCACCCGCGTACTGGGCGACCGCCAGGGTCGCCCCTACATTTCATTTGGGTGTGATTGGTTGAGCAATCGCAATTTACCGGGTAACCATCACCGGGTACACACCCCCGGGTCGCGCATACCGGGCGACCGCCAGGGTCGCCCCTACATTTCATTTGGGTGTGATTGGCCGATGGTCAATGTTACCGGATGACCAACGATTCCAAATGACCACGTTCTACACGGCATCTGTGTACCGGGCACCTGCGTACCGGACACCCATCACCGGGCGACCGCCTGACTGTTTATCACAATTTTAGTTGAGAGAAAGTCGAGTCGCAAGATGCACCCCTTCGAGCAGAGTCTGGACAGAGAACCAGCCTTTCCACAAGGTTTTCCAGCCAGGGGGACCGCTGCTGCGCCGTCGCAGGTAGC